>Ga0105099_10002071_pt1 | contig 12108 bp, 9 predicted proteins | sample PPLLak3cmMay2015_2_FD_79138 | JGI IMG/M metagenome (GOLD analysis project Ga0105099, IMG submission 79138) | Freshwater sediment microbial communities from Prairie Pothole Lake near Jamestown, North Dakota, USA - PPLs Lake P8 Core (1) Depth... | ecosystem: Environmental > Aquatic > Freshwater >...
AGATAATGTTCCCCGTTCCAGTGAAGGATTTTGCTTCCGTCCGGAGATTCCCAATAGAACGGATTGGGACGACGGAGCGGCGCCCGCGAGCGCGTTTCGTTGATGCCCGTCGTGAAGTATTTGACCCCGACCTGGCTGAGGATCTGGGGCGCGGCCCAACTGAAGCCGGTGACGTCGTTGTTCATCGCGGCTTGGAGCGGGAACCCGAAAGTCCGGCTGTATTCCTTCGAGGGAAGCACGGCTCGGATCAGTTCCTCGTGAGCAAAAGCATCCGAAAGCTGGAGATACCAGCTCGAAAGCTCGACCCGGCCCGAACGGAGAAGGTCGATCAAGGCCTGAACTTTTTCAGGGGGGCGGCTTTTCAGGTAATTTTCGAGAGCCCAGGCGACTTCAATGTTCCACCGGAACTTGGCCTCGTCGGGATATCCGTCCGTAGCTCTACAAAATTCGACGACGGAGTCGAGGTAATTGACGTGATTTTTCGCGATCCTCGATTGAAGCTCGGTGTAGCCGATATCCGTATGGGAATGAGGAAGAAGATACAGAGTCCATTTTCGTTGGGGGGCAAGAGCGACGGTTTTTGACGCAGAAATCTTCCCCGCTTTGACAGAAAACGAGGCTTTGACGGCTTTCCCGATTTCGGGGATATAGAGCGAGATAACGTTTTTGCCGGGAAGAATTTTTTCCAAGGGAAGCAGAACCGCGGTCTTCAGGCCCTTGACCCGCACTTCTCCGGAAGCCTCCGGGCCGGAATAATCAAGGACGACATCGATCTTTTGCTTGAAAGTCTTGGACTCTTCGAGGAAAAGAATCGTCGGTTGAACATCGATCGAAATCTTCGGGACCGCCGGGGCTTTTTTCGGTTTTTGCCCCTCCGAAATCGAAGCAGCCATCGCGAAAAAGATACTCGCAACGAGTCCGATGCCCATCGAAAACCGTTGACGATTCATGAAACCTGCTCCTCTCATCCTCGACACTCAACCCCTCGAGTTCCCAGCCTAAAGACCGGGGCTTATTCGGGGCCAATCTTGAGTCTTGCTTCTCGGCCTCATTTTTACACAAATCAGCGTCGAGGGGAACGGTTTCGGACCGGGCTTGTTCGGGATGGAGAGATGCGAGTCAATGATTTTTTTCTTGCTGGGGCGAATTCCGCTACAGAATGAAGTCTTTGGAATATTTCCCTGAATCGGGTGATTTCAGATAGAATGGCCGGGGAGGCACCCATGATCAATCTTCGCCTGACCTCAACGGTATCCTGTCTCGGACTCGTTTTTACGGCCGCTTTCGCCGCGCCGATTTCCAGTTCAAAGCCCGCCCGGCCTGCCGCCCCGGTCGTCTCTTGGGTTGTTCAAACAAGCGGAACAACCGCAAGCCTGAGGGGCATTTCGGCCGTGAACGATCAAACGGCCTGGGCGAGCGGAACGAAAGGCACGGTTCTCCGGACCGTGGACGGAGGGTTGACGTGGACCGTGATGATCGTGCCGGGCGCGGAGACGTCCGACCTTCGAGACATCGAAGCGTTCAGCGCCGATTCCGCCGTCGTCATGGGAATCGGACGCCCCGCTAAAATATTCCGAACAGTCGACGGCGGAAAAACCTGGACCGAGACCTATACCAATGATTCGCCGGGGATTTTCCTCGACGGCTTCGCCTTTTATGATGAAAAAAACGGATTGGCCGTGGGCGATCCGATGGACGGCCGTTTCTTTCTGATCTCGACCACGGACGGCGGGACCTCCTGGACGCCCTTGCCGATGGAATCGCGTCCTCTCGCCCTGGAGGGAGAGGCGGCTTTTGCCGCTTCCGGCACAAGCTTGGCCGTCCAAGGAAAAAACCGAGCTTGGCTCAGCACCGGCGGACCGGTCTCGCGTGTTTGGCGTTCGGAAGACCGAGGGCGTCATTGGGAAGCCGTTCCTTCCTCATTGTTGGAAGGCTCGTCGACCACCGGAGGTTTCTCGGTCGTTTTTCTTGACGAAAAGTCAGGGATCACGGTCGGCGGCGACTATAAAGTCGAATCGGCGGCCGCGGGCAACGCTGCCGTCTCCCGAGACGGAGGAAAAACCTGGACCCCCGTCAAAAACAAACAACCCGGCGGGTTCCGGGAAGCCGTGGCCTTTGCCCCAGGAACATCGCCCCTGATGACGGTCGCGGTCGGCCCCTCCGGCTCCGATTATTCGCTCGACTTGGGAAAGACGTGGACGCCGATTATAAGCCCGACCGGATTTCACGCCGTCAGTTTCGCCAAAAAAGGCCAAGCGGGCTGGGCCGTCGGCCGGAACGGAACCATCGCCAAATTCGACGGACGCTGATCAACGGGCCTGTTTCTGTAAGGCGCTTCTGTCCCCATTCCGTTCCTGTTCTCGTTCAGAATGATTGGTGACACCTTTCGCCGTTTAGCAAATGCCCCTGAAACCCAGGCCGGGAGGGTGCGATGCCTATGAAAGTGGAAGGCTTGGGTTTCTGGGGCATTAAGTCGGGAATAGTGGGAGGTGTCACTAATCTACGAACGAGTTTCGTTCCTTGACATGGCTCAAGCTTCGAGGTATTCATTAGGTGCCGTCTCCTCGGGGATCGTGTCCCACCATGATCAGGCCCCGTTTGATTGCGAACAGAAAGAAGCCCGGGAAGATCTTCAGGTGAACTGATGGCCTTACTGTTTGATCTTTACAGCTTGGATGGGCAATTTTTGTGGCCCGCGGGCTTGAAAGTGACTTCGCGGAGCCTAAACGCCCTTACCAAGATGCCCGGCCGGAAGCGTCTTATCCGCCTCCGCGATACTCCCATCTTCGCCGATTTAAAGAGCTCTTTCGAGGATAAACGTTATAAGACGATCTTATCCGCTCCGCGCGGCAATATTGAATTGCTCCATCATGTGCGGAAAGTCTCTTTTCCGGAAATGATCATCGAAGAGCTTCTTGAAATTAAAAGGAACATGCCGGACACCTATCAGCACATTCTTCGCACGGCGGTCCTCTCCATCAGTCTTTCCCTGGACAAACAATTAAAAATGACCTTCGATCCGATATCCATGGCCCGCTTGAGTCTCGTGCATGACCTCGGAAAATCGCGAATTCCATTCGGAATCCTGAACAAAGAAACCCCGCTGACCACGGGGGAATATTCGACTTTAAAATCCCATCCTTTGATCGGTTATGTCCTTCTTCGTTATTATTGCGGAAAGGACCATGGCCTTTACGATGCTGCGACCATGGAGCATCATGAAAAACTGGACGGTTCCGGATATCCCCGAAAAATCAGAAAAATCAAGAAGTACTCTCAGGTCATCGGGGTCGTCGACATGCTCGACGCCTTGACCTCGAGCCGGCCCTATCGGAAAGAGCCATACACCCTGCGCGCGGCTTTGGATTGTCTTCTGGACGAAGCCAAAAAAGGAAAACTGAACCGAAAAATCGTGCACCTTTTGATCGCCCAAGCTCGAAAATCAAAGCCTTCCCTCAAAATCCTGCGTGTCTCCCGAGAAAAAAGAGACGCTCCGCCCCGCGAAAACATGTACGGAAAAATCATCCCGGGCGGCTCGGACAAAACGAAGAAGGTCCTTCGGTCTCCTAAACAAAGGTCAAGGGATTAGCCTTCGGCTCCCCACTCGCCGTGGCCTGAAACCACGGGCGAGTACTGCAGAAATTCCCCCGGACTTTGTCGGGGCCTTGGTCGCTGTAAAAGATAAACGGCTGCGTTTTCAGGCGCGGATCGCGCCTTCCCCTTCGAGCGCCCGATCGATGTAAAGGTACCGCTTGATCTTCTGTGTAGGCGTCTTCTCGAAGGGTTCGGTCTGCTCGATGATCCGGCTTAATCGGGAGAACGAAGAGACGCCCTCGTTGACCTTGGTCTTGATATCCTCGAGAGTTTTTTGGATATGTTCGCGGATTTGGGCCGCGCCCAGTTTTTTTTCGGTGAAAAAGGCGTCCAAGGCTTCATAATTCAAATGCACCCGAGCGACCAGACGTCCTTGTTGTTCATAAACCAACGATTCCTGGACGGTTCCCGCCCGGTTGATGACCGATTCAATGATTTCGGGATAGATATTTTCGCCGCTCGGACCGATGATCACGTTTTTCGACCGGCCTTTGATGTAAAGATAGCCGTCCTCATCCAGACAACCCAAATCGCCGGTCTTGAACCAGCCGTCGTCGGACAAGACCTCGGCCGTTTTTTCGGGATCTTTGTAATAACCCTTCATGATCGTCGCACCCCGAAGCAGGATTTCCCCCTCGCCCGTTTCCGAATCGAGGGCGTTGATTCGAACCTCGACGCCGTTCAGCGCTTTTCCGGCGGAGCGAGGCCGCGTTTCAAAGGGTTTCGATCCGGTAGCCAGCGGCGAAGTCTCGGTCAGGCCATAGCCGATCGAGTAGGGAAACCCGGCTTCATTCAAAAAGTCTTCGACGTCGGGAGCCAGGGCCGCTCCGCCGATGCAGAAGAGCTTCAACTCTCCGCCAAATACGGCCAACAATTTCGCTCCGGCCTTTTGATGGATTTTTTTCCGGAGCGAGGGGATCCGGCTCGCCCATCGGATGAGGAATTTTTCTTGGAGAGCGGGAAAAACCTTGGTTTTGACCATTTTTTCGATGATCAGCGGGACGGATAATACGGCGGTCGGTTTGACGGCGGCCAAAGCCGGGAGAAGAACCGCCGCCGTGGGCGGTTTATGGACATAATAAACCGCCGCTCCCTGCATCAAGGTCGTCACCAATCCCAGAGTAAATTCATAGACATGAGCCAGTGGAAGAAGAGATAAAAATCGGTCCTCGCAAGTCACGTCGACCAAATGCGTCGTCGCCACGGCGTCGCTGACGATATTTTTATGGGTCAGCATGACTCCTTTGGAATGGCCGGTCGTGCCCGAAGTGTAGATGATCGAAGCGACGTCATCTTCGCGGATCTGGGTGGGGATTTTGCCCAGCCATTGCAAGGCCATATTCTTGATTTTCCGGAGCTCGTGACCGCCTTCGGAGATCAGCCGTCGCAGTTTATCCTTATTCGTGTCCGGATGGATCTCGGAAAAATCATCCATCAGAATCCGGATCTCCAGATGTTCGAAGGACGCGTCGTCGATTTTGGCGTAGAGTTTTTCCGAAACAAAAACGGCCTTCGCCTCGGAATGGCGGAGCACGTGATGGATTTCAGAGGTGTGGAAATCGGGAAGAATCGGGACGGCGATCGCCCCCAGCGAGGAAACGGCGAAGAAGGCGATGCCCCAATGAGGGCCGTTTTCGCTGAGAAGAGCGACCCGATCTCCATGGACGATCCCCCGCTCGCGGAGAAACGCGGCGATTTGATCGATCTTTTCCTTCAATTGGAGATAGCTCAAGGCCGGTTCATCGTAGAAACCAAGGGAATTCCGGCCGCCGTACAATTTCACGCTGCGGGCGATGACGCCCGGAAGAGTTTGGTCGTTCGATTTTTCCATGAATTCGTCCCTAGGCCGCCGAACATTCGGAAGGTCTTATAAGATCAAAGGGAAATTCTAGGCCCATCAGATCCAGAAAGCAAAAGGAAAAACGAATTTCGGCTTCAGGCCGGACTTTTCAATTCCAATTTCACGGTTTTCCCTCCATGGAGAGTGAACGGAACCCGTTTGCCGTCAAGATCAACGGCATAGTCGCCGGGGGGAAGGGGCAACGAATTCCGAGTGCTGTTGACGTCTCCGACGACCGCACCCGCCGGGTCATAGATTTTGTGACCCTGGATGTCCGCCCGGACAATTTCGATGATTCCAGGATCCAGAGTTGTCGTTTTCCCGGCCAAGACGTCAACCGTCCAAGAAAGAGGACCGAATTTCACCGCATATTTTCCGGGGATCAAGACAATATGAGACTTGGTCGCGCTGACCGTGCCTTGAACGAGGCCCGGGCCGACGGAAACGACATCATGGCCGTTGAGCATCGCGTGATTTAAGGTCAAACCGCCGGGTTCGAGAACCGTCGTCTTCCCGGCCTTGACTTCAACTCCCTTCCAGATCGTGGCGCCGAAACCGAGGTCGTATGTTCCTGCGGGCAGCGGCATGGTGGTTTGCAGCGAATTGATCACCGAAACTTTCTCGCCGGTCGTTGAATTCCAGATTTCATGTCCCAGAAAATCGGCGCCTTTGACTTCAATCCAGCCCCGGCCCTTGGCTTCTTCCGTCTGACTGATGGTTTTTGAAGCGGAATCTTCTTCCGCCGTTTTTGCCGGGGCATTTATTGTTCCGGCATCGGTTGTCGTTGTTCCGGAGTCGGCCCTCGTCGACGATTTTTTTTGACAAGCAGGAGACAAGATAAATACCGCCGCAGCAGCGAATCCGACCGTCAGAATGAAAAGGCGGGATTTAGTCATTGTTTCCTCCTGAGTCAGGATCAGAAGAACGATCTCATCATACCCGGGAAGCCGGGCGGCCGCAAGGCCGATCATTATATGATTTCCTTGTTTTTTCAAGGCCTCCCGCCGCCGAATTAGCGAATCTATTGGGGAGGGGCGGATCATTTGGATGAAATCCCCCCCGGGCGAGTCCGGGGTCCGGGACGCCGTAGAGGAAAAGATTAAAGTCCGTTATTTCAGAGCGTATTTCTTGAGGACGCAGGCCCCCTCTTCGGTTTGATCGACCAGCAGGAGCGTGTCTCCGTTCAGAATGCGGGGCCAGGAGATAGTCCATTTAAGATTCAGTTCCGGCAGTTTGAGATAAAAAGCATCCTGATAAACTCCATCTCCGTCAAATTCATCGATCAGAATGCCCTTCTCTTTATCCACGGTCGAAGTCACGGCCCAGATCCGATCTCCATGGATGAGAATATTGGAAACATCATTGGCATATTTCTGATCCGGCCACTCATAGGTTTTACCATCGATGCCCAACTTTGCTCGTTCCTCTTTTTTCAGAGGTGGTGGAGGAACTCGACGATAGGCCCGACGGAATTCCTTCACCACCCGGCCCGTCTCAACATCGAAGAGCTTGATCGAATATTCCGTTTGATGGACGATCGCCAGAAAATGATCCTGAAAGGGAACAGCGATGAAATTTCCGATGCCGAAATATCCGGCGCCGCCGGAGCTGCTGCTGACGGCATATACGGTGACGTCAAACGAGGCGGAGGGGGTCAATTCGTTTGTCTGCTTATTCCAAAAGATCAGAGTATGAGGCTGTTCGACATAGCTGATTTCCCCGGATTTTCTGGGAAATTCATATGTTTCGAAGACCCATTTGGATCCGATTCGACCAAAGAAATTCACAATTCTATTTTTCGAAACCAGGGCGGCGTCTTTCAAGAACTTTCCGTCACGGTCGAACTGGATCATTTTCGGAGGAACCAGCGAGTGGATCAAGATCTCTCCATCATAGAAATCATAATTCCCGGACGCATTCGTCTCCCCCGGCCCCTGGCCCTTTTTGAATAAATTGCGGAGAAAACGCCCATCCTTGTCGAATTGAAGGATCTGCTCGGTATCGGTCACGAAGATTGATCCATCCGGACCGATCTTGATGTTTCGGGGGTTTTTGAAAAAGAACCGATTGCCGTCGTCTTCAATCGACAAGATTTCCTTCGGAACGATCACCCGGCCGGCGTTGGTTGATTTGGGTTTATCGGGATTCTCGATGACCTGGGCCGCCCCGGCCGAAATCAAGATCAGAAACATCCCCGTCCCCAACAAGAAGGCCTTCATTAATTTCAAATTCCCCTCCTTCGCTGAAATTCAAGTTCCTTATTACGAATTTTATACTAATCCAAAAAATTAAAAATCACAAGAAATTCATGGACCGAAGAACCGAGTCTTCCCGATGGAAGTTGCCCCCGGGCTTCGCAGTCCTCTACGACGTTTCGTCGTCCTTCATGAAGTTTCTGAATCAGGACGAGGCGGATGAGTCAGGGCAGAGCCCCCGGCCGCTATGGATTTTTGCGAAGAGGATTAAAAACCCGCGGCCAGGGAGATATTGAAACTTCGGCCTTTCCTCCGGATCAATGGGAGATCGAAAAATTCCCGATAGGAGACGTCGGCAATGTTTTCGAGCGAAGCCCGCAGGGTCCAGATCCGGCCGATTTTCAGTCCCGCCGCGAGATCGGCCACAAGAAAAGCCGGAGCGGGTTGGTCGCCGGCCGAAGTCCGCCGTTCGGCGGTCGCGCCGCGGAATTCGACGGCCGCCCATCCCGTCCCCCCTCCGAAACTCCGCCGGATACGGACAAATCCTTCCATCGGCGGAAGATCGTCCAACACTTCATCATTGCCGTGGACGGCCGCGCCCAAAGCCGTCGCGGCCGCGGACACCGCCCAACCGGCGACCGAAGTCAAAGTCACCTCGCCCTCGAGGCCGTAGATTTCGGCCCGGCCGGCGTTTTGGAAAACGCCCGTCCGGTTGCCCGTCGGTTTGTCCCACTTGATGACGATGAGATCCCGGAATCGATTGACGAAAGCCGCGACCGATCCCTCTGCCCGGATTGAACCGGAAAACCCGGGCCGGAATTTGAGGACGATGTCAGAATTGAAGCTATGCTCCGAATTGAGGTCCGGATTTCCGATGTTCAATCCGGCCGGAGTCTGGCCGACAAAATAACGGTCCTTCGGAGTCGGCAAGCGGAACGCCGTCCCGACGTTCGCCCCAAGGCGGAGAGACGGAGAAATCTTGAAAACCATCCCCAGGTTGCCGTTCCATTCGGCCTCGAAGCTTCGGCTCCGCGTTCCCGCCGGCTCATCAACCCGCTCTCCCACGGCATCGCCGCGCAGGCCGAAAACAAAATCCCACTTCGGAGCAAAAGCATATGTTCCCTGAATGAAGACTCCGACATCACGGGTTGCAGCGTTGGGAACCTCATTGAGTGGAGTGGAAGAAAGCGGCGTTTCTTGTCCGGTTTGATAAATGTTTTTAATCCCGGTGATTCTCTGGTTCTCCTGGAAATATCCATCGAAGCCCGCAAACAAGGCCATCCGGATTCCGGGGGTGAGAGAGGTCTTCAGAGTGAATCCGTATCCGTCCTCGCCGAGATCGCGCAAGCTCTGAACGGTCCGCGGACCGCTTTGTGTTCGGAAATCGGCGGCTAATGTAAAAAGCCCCCGTGACGCCCTCGCTTCGACCGAACGAACGATCGGGCCGCCGACCGTCCATTCATATCGAAATGAGGCCACCTCGTTTTTTTCGGAAGGATGAATATTGATCAGCAAGGGATCCCCGCTGGCTTTGCCGATATTCCGGCCGTCCGTCCGGAGATAAAGAATTTCCAATTGATGATCCTCCGCCGGGCGGATTTCGGTTTTAGCCAACACCGAAGTCAAGGTGAATCCCGAATGAGGCAGAATCCCGCCGCCGCCGGTCCGGTAATCCGCTTCGATCATCCGGCCAAAGGAGAGGAGAAAGGTCGCTTTCGGAACGCCCCCGGCCAGAAAAAAAGCGCCATTGGGACTCTTGGCCGCCGTCTCATAGCGGGCGAATCCGCCTCCGTGCAGGGTGAATCCGCCTTGGACATTCGGCCGGAGAGTATCTACTTGAATGACTCCGGCCATGGCATCGTGGCCATAAAGGGTCGAAAACGGTCCTTTGACCACTTCCACCGCTTCGACCGCAAAGGGATGAATGAATCCCAAATGTCCGCCGATGGTCCGAACGGCCGCCGTCCGGACGCCGTCAACCAGGAGAACGGTTCGGTTTCGGGCCAAGCCGCGGATCGTCGGAGCCGAATGAAATCCCCCCCCGACGAAGGAAACCCCGGGCACGGCCGCGGCGGCTTTATTGAGGCCGTTGGCGTCTGATTCCAACACGGTTTCACGCGGGAGAGAGCGCCCGGCATAAGGAAGTTCGAAGGCGGGGCGATCGAGGCCGGCCGCTTCGACGACGACGTCCTGGATTCCGGGAAGAACGACGGCGGACGGGGTCAGAAGGATGACCGGATCCGGATCACCGGAGCGCAGGATTTTCGAGACCGGTTCGTAACCTTCGGCAGACACAAGAAGAACAAATTCGGTCTTGGTCTCGATGGAAAGTGCGGGAACGGAAATAACAAACAACCCACGGTCATCGGTCCGGACAAGACCCTCTATCCCTCGCAGATTCACCTTCGCGTGTGCGATCGGAGCGCGATCGTCGGACCGGAGGACCCGGCCTTGGATTCGAATGTCCGTCGACGGGTCGTCCTCAGTTCCCGGATGAGTAAAGGCGAAAAGTGGATCGACCCAACCGAAGACAAAGACCGCGATCAAGATCGTGATAACGAAAATAAATGATCGTCGAATATTTTCCCGACCTCGTAAACGATTCCGCATCCAAACGCCTTTATCCATCATCAGCATGGCATCCTTTCCATCCATCAAATATTGATCCCAACCTCCTCCCTCCGGCCGGATTTATATCCTACCTAATTACTAGTATTATTTCAATAACTTATTCGCATTTTTTTAAATAGTTCAGAGTAGGTGGTTGCCGGAGGAATAATCAGGAAAATATCATTTCGAGAACCTGAAAGCCGATCGAGGTACGGAATACGGCCGGATCGGCAGATGGCACGGAGCGCAACTGATGGCCAGGTGGGAATGAGGCGTGACCCGGAAATATTCCCGATCTAAATCCTGATCGACCGGCGATACAGGGTAGTCGAGAAGGATGGCGGCTAAATCCTCCTCAATGGACACTTGAGGAGATCCGATGATTCGCCCTTTTTCTTCGCCGTTCACCGTAACAACGATCGTCGGAAGCTTCCGCAGGGCTTTCGAGCCGATTTTTCCGGCCGGGGATTTCAAGTCCTTCGAGACGCCGATCAGCTCAACCTTGATGGAGGGATTATCCGCCAACTCGAGCGTTCGAAACAAGGCGCCAAAGGGCGCCCCGCATTCCGAGTTCCAGGTTCCCAAGAAAACACGGATTTGCACAGGCTGGGAAAAATAGCGGGCCGAATCGACCGCGCGCAGATTCGGTTCATAGACATCCCTCAATTTCCGCCACTCCGGAACAACCTTGAGAACTTGGTCCAGGAGAAGAGGTCCGACCAAAACGACTTCTTCCCCGGGAATCAATCCCGCGGCAAGTCCGATAAATGCGAAAACCGCTCCGATTAAAACCGCACGACGGCGGATTTTTCCGGATTCCGGGATCGATGGATTCTTCTTCCGCATTTCAACCGCCAGTGTAAACAAACAAAAACATGATGTCAAAACAATCGAGACTTGCCGTTGTCCGGTTTCTTCTTTGATGTCGATCGCTCCTCTTTCGGGACTTGCCCCATATTTTCATGATGATTTCGGCCTTGGTCGCCTTAAATCTTCTTTGGTCGTAAGGCCCCCCAATTCAGCTAAACGGCTCATAAAAGGCTGATAAGCAGGGCCTTCACCCGTGTTCGCCAGGCTCACGAAGGACGGCCGAGCCTTAGCTCCGGCCGTTTTAGAAATCCGAAACCGGAAAACCGTCTGAATTTAAAAATCAAACCGGAGAGCGACAACGAGACGGTTACAACCCCAGAAAGACGATTCCGAGACCGCATAATAGGATCGTAAATCCGGCGACCGCGTGCATATAGCGCTCAAGAAATTTCAGCGGAAGCATACGCAATCCGATCACTGGAAGGGAGACCAGGATCATCATGGTCGCAATCGTCACGACGCTGAAGACCCCGGCCACCAGAACGACTCCCCCCGAGCTGTGCTCGGCGGCGGGAACCATCAACAACGGGATCAAGGGTTCGCAGGGTCCGAACACGAATATGGTAAACAAGATCCACGGGGTTATATTGACGGGTTTTTGGTCCGCATGCGTATGGGCCGAATCGATGACGGAGGAGGGATCTGCGTGCAGGCTTCCATCCGCATGAACATGAAAATGACGATACCCTCGATTTTTCAAACCCCGGCGAAGTCCCCAGAGGAAATATCCCAGTCCAAATAAAATGAAGAGCCAAGCCGCAAGGCCGCCGCGGACCCCCTCGAAAATTTCGAGTTTGGCCACGCCCAAACCAAGCGCGATTCCGATCGTTCCGATCAGGATGGAGCTTCCGACATGGCCCAAACCGCAAAGCGCGGTCAGGGCGAGCGTTTTCCGGGTCGTCCAGTTCCGCGCTCTGGCCATGACCACAAACGGGAGATAATGATCCGGCCCGGCCAGCGTATGCAGAAATCCGAGGGTCGCGGCGGTGGCGCAAAGGG
>Ga0105099_10002072_pt1 | contig 12106 bp, 9 predicted proteins | sample PPLLak3cmMay2015_2_FD_79138 | JGI IMG/M metagenome (GOLD analysis project Ga0105099, IMG submission 79138) | Freshwater sediment microbial communities from Prairie Pothole Lake near Jamestown, North Dakota, USA - PPLs Lake P8 Core (1) Depth... | ecosystem: Environmental > Aquatic > Freshwater >...
TGGATTGAAGATTGAAAATCAAAGGCATCGATTTTCCTGAAAAATTATTAAGAGATCAACGACAAAAAAATCTCGTTGTTTTTACTGGCGCCGGCGTATCCATGGGGCCTCCTTCAAAATACCCAGATTTCAGAGGTTTAGTAAAAAAAATCGCAGAACTGAATTACAGAGACGGGCCAAATGAAGAACCCCCAGAACACTTTTTAGGCCGGTTGGTTAACGAAGAGAAAAAAATCCATGAGCAAGTGGTCAAACTCCTTTCTAGCCCCGATTCAAAACATAATAAGCTTCATGAAGACCTTCTAAAACTATTCAGCAACCCCGAACAGGTCAGGATTGTGACCACCAATTTTGACTTCCACTTTGAATCAGCCGCTGAAAAAGTCTTCAACCAAAAGCCCGAAATCTATCGTGCTCCAGCTTTACCGTTGGGAAATGATTTTTCCGGTATTGTTTATTTGCACGGCAGCGTGAATGGTGCTCCGCGAAAATTGGTATTGACCGATCAAGATTTCGGCAGAGCCTATATTACTGAAGGATGGGCCACTCGATTCCTGCAAGCAATGTTTTTACATTATGCCGTGTTATTTGTGGGCTATAGTCATGATGATACAGTCATGCATTACCTGTCACGGGGCCTCCCGCCCGAAACCACAAAACCTCGATTTGCTCTTATTAGGTCAGATGAAAACTCCTCTCAATGGGAATATCGAGGTATCACTCCTTTGCCCTATCCTCATGAAGGCAGAAACGATTATTCCCGGCTCGGTATGGCGGTAGCCGGTTGGGAGCAACATGTCAATCGCGGCAATCTTGACACGGAACAACGCATAAAAGATCTTGTGATCAGCCCACCTCCTTTGGATGAAGAAGATCAGGACTTTTTATATTGGGCTATTCACGATAAGGTGGCGAATCGTTTCTTTTTCCGGCACGCTAACCGCATAGAATGGCTATCTTGGATCAACGAGCAAAAAATTCTTGCTCCTCTTTTTGCGCAGGCTGATCTTTCCGAAAATACTAAAAAGTTAGCGCTCTGGATTTCAGAAAACTTTGTCGTCCAAAATGCTGATAAGGTTTTTTTACTACTAGAGAGCAATAAAAACCTGCTTAATCCCTGGTTCGGTTATGAGATCGTCCGGCAACTCGCTTATGGAAACCCTTTGCCGGATAAAGATATTATCTTACGTTGGGTGCCGATTCTGTTGCAGAATAAATCCGTAATAGATCCCCATCAATATACACGACTATTGGAACATGCCCTGACACAAGACGCTTTTTCGGTCGCTGTTCTTTTATTCGAATATCTTACAAAGCCACATGCAAAACTTGTGAAAAGTCTTTCATGGGGTCTTGAGAGTTCAGATGAAGGACCGAAAGCCGATATGGCGCTAGAATTTTTTGGTGACTATCATACGCTGAATGAAATTTGGGAAAAGCTAATTCGGCCCAAACTACCGGAACTCGTAACCCACCTTTGGCCGGTGGTAATTCAAAATTTTAATCAGGCCTTTCAACTTTTAAAGAGCTGGAATAAAATCCATCCTGGATGGGATCCTTTAAGTTGGAGCCGTTCAGCAATAGAACCTCATGAACAAGACCAATATCCTGATACCCAAGACATCTTGATCAATGCCGCCAGGGATTGTCTGGAATGGTTACTCCAAAACAAACCACAAGTGGGGCTTTCCCAAATTAAAACATTGTCCGCAATGGAACCCCTAATTTTAAAACGTTTGGCACTGCATGGGGTAAGTCTTACATCACAGCTAAAGGCCAATGAAAAAATTAAATGGGTACTTGAAGAAGATTTCATCCAAACTCGCGGATTAAAGCAAGAAATTTTCCAACTCTTGAAAAACGCTTATCCGAATGCTGATTCTGATCTGAAAAGGGCTCTGCTTAACACAATAACGGCAAAGATCGACGCTCTTCCCGAGAAAGATATAGAAGATCGCAAAAGCAAAGAATATGCTAAATTCAATTTTTTCCAATGGTTATCGCATGCAGCCCCTGACTGCCGGGAAGTTGCCGCTCGCCTTGATCTGATCAAGAAGGAATTTCCAGATTTTCAAACAAGGGATTACCCAGGCCTGGATCATTGGTCTCATGATGCCCATCGGGTCGGCTCGCATAGCCCTGTTTCCGTTGAAGATCTATTAAAAAAGCAGCCTGCCGAATGGCAAAATTTGTTTCTAACTTTTAATGGAGAGGTATCCGTCGGTTCCACTCGTAATGGGTTGCTCCTCAATGTTACCGAGGCGGTGCCGCAAAACTTTAATTGGGCTAAAGAGCTTGCCGACTTATTGTGCGAACAAACTAAACCGACAGCGGATCTTTGGGAAAGCCTGATCCGGGGTTGGAATAATAGTAAACTCGATCCGGAACAATGGGAACAGGTCCTATCCATCCTTGATAATCTAGAACCGGCAGCGGAACATGCACAATCCATCTCCGCCTTACTTCAACGTGGTGCCAAAAAGAATGATGAAATACCATTAGGCCTTTTGAATAAAGCCGACAGCGTGGCCCAAAAAGTCTGGACAACCTTGAAGGATGAAATAAGCGGCGAAACGTACGACTGGTTAATGGAAGCCATTAACCATCCCGGAGGTTCTCTAACTCTATTCTGGCTCCATGCCCTGTCCCGCACTCGAAGGGAGACAAAGCAAAAAGATAAAGGCTTGATCATGCCGTACAGAGTACGTTTTGAGGAGATAATTTCTAAAAATAATGAAGCCGCCATCCTGGGTCGGGTTATTTTAACCAACGAACTCGGGTTTTTATTTACCGTAGACCCCGCATGGACCAAAGAGAAACTCATTCCTCTTTTTGATTGGGATAAAGAGGTTCAACAGGCTGAGCAGGCTTGGAACGCTTGGTTAAAATCGGGGCGGATAAATGAATCTCTCTTGGATGAACTCATCCCGCTGTTTAAAAAATCTTTTTCTCATCTTTCGACTCAACTTCAAAAGAGCAGGGAGCGCTTCGCTGAGTGGGTAGCGCACATCGCCGTCTTTTGGATGGACGATCCCTTGAATAATAATTGGGTGCCTGATTTTCTCATGAACATAGAAGAGCAAGATCGGATCAACTTTGCCTCTCGTATCGGGCGTCAACTTAAAAATATGGAAAGCGAGAAGAAAATCGGGCTTTGGAAGCGTTGGCTGAAGAGGTATTGGGAAGACAGAAATCAAGGGATGCCTGTTCCCCTTGCTGATGGTGAACTCGTAAAAATGATGGAATGGATTGTTGAACTGGAACCGGTTTTTTCTGAGGTTGTTGAAGTGATTTGCAATGGACGCATTCCCGAATTTAAGCACACATCTTTTTTTTCACAGATGGCAAACGATAAGGCTACCATAACAACCGTTTACCCCACAGATTCGGCAAGGTTGCTTGTACATCTGACTACCGGGAATCAAATACCAATCTACTTTTGTGATAACCTTGAAAAACTGACTGAGAAGCTAATTTAGCTGCATTTGGTTGCAAGAACGCGTTAGCGCTTTCGAACAAAATCAGTGATGCTTAAATGATGACTCTAATTGATTTAAATGGTTTTAGATTTTCTCTATTTTATACAAACGAATTAGAATATGGATTTTCCCACTCATTCTAATTTTTATGGAGGTTTTATTATGGTGAATCATATTGATCCTGCCCAATCTGAAGAAAGATCCTGTTCAGACGATTACGTCCACGATTGCCACCAGGTGCCTTTCAGCAAACCCGAAGATACTAAATCGTTTTTTTTCTGGCTGTTTGTGGTTCTGGGCGTTCCGGTCCTGATAATCGCCTTGATTATCTATGCGCTCTTCAGATGGGTGTTTTGATCCTAACGCGCTTTTACAAAAAATCCGCGGTAGGGGGAGGTTGTGCGAAAAGAGACGCACCAAGTAGAGCCGAAAAATCATGCGGCTCTACTGAACTGTGCGCCTGTATAAGGCAATGATCGATGCTTCCAAATAAGAAAATTGAAAACAAGGGCATCATTTCGTCCGAATTTGTAAAATTGAGCCTGACCGATTTTTTATCGGCCTGTCAATATGTGCAAGAATTGCCTTATGGCCGGACATCAAAACCGAAAGATTTTCTGCTCGTGCTCAAAGAACAGCACGGCACCTGCAGCTCCAAACATGCCTTGCTGGCCGCTTTGGCTGAGGAACTCGGTTTGCCGCTTAGCTTGACTCTCGGAATTTACCGCATGACCGCGGCCAACACTCCCGGAGTCGGCCCGATTTTGGCCAAACACCGGATGGAATTCATTCCCGAAGCCCATTGTTATCTGACCTATCAGAATGAGCGTTTTGATTTTACAAAAAAGCTCAAACCGGGGCAGGAACCGATTACTGAATTTCTGACAGAGGAAATCATTATCCCGGTACAAATTGGAGCCTATAAAACCGAATTTCACAAAGCCTTTTTACGCGATTATTACGGTCCGGAACGCCTGGATGAAATCTGGGCCATCCGGGAAGAATGTATTAAAACCCTCAGCGATTGACAACATCGCCCGATGGTTTATATTGAAAAATCGAATAACAACTCACGTTCAAAGCTCAAGAATTTACGGTTCAACGTCAAAAAACATTGAAAATGAAGCTATTTGGTTGAAAACAAATCGATTATTACGGGTTTATTGGCAACCTTGAACTGTGAACCGTGAACTTAATAACCTGATTTTTTAAGCATCAACCAGGAGGAGCCCCATGGAATCCAAAGAAAAAAGAAAAGAAAATGTCATCGAGGTTTTGAATAAAGCGCGCGCCATGGAACTGCACGCCATTCACCAGTACATGAACCAGCATTATAATCTCGACAACATGGATTACGGCGACATGGCCCGCAGTCTAAAATTGATCGCCATCGACGAGATGCGGCACAGCGAGATGTTCGCCGACCGCATCAAGGAATTAGGGGGCGAACCGACCGCCGATCCGGCCCAGCCGACTCAAAAGGGCCAGACCGTCGAAGCCGTCTTTCCTTTTGACGCCGCCCAGGAAGACAATACCATGAATGTCTACAATCAGTTCCTGCTGATTTGTCGTGAAAACGGCGACAGCATCAGCGTCAAACTGTTTGAGACCATCATCGATGAAGAGCAGATCCATTTCAATTATTTCGACAATGTCAACGACCACATAGAAAAACTCGGCCAAGTCTATCTGGCCCAAATCGCGGGCACGCCCTCCAGCACCGGTATCCCGGCCCGGGGCTTTATCGCCGCCCAAAGCGGAGCGACACCCATTGGAGCGTGATTTCCGTTTTTAAACAATCAAGGAGGTTAAGGCATGTCGCGTCAGAATATCATTCTGCAAATCTATGGTTACATCATATGTATAATTACAATAACGACCTTTCTTTTCGGATCATACAATCTTGCTGAATCAATTTCAGACAGAAGCGGGTTAAAAATACCTTCTTCAACTTTTGCTAGTTATGAAAATTATAAGGAAGATTTAATGAACAATATATTGGAAAAATTCAATTGTGATGAAATAAAATCCAATATAAAACCTTATATCCCCACTGATGATGAAATGATAAAGATGTTTGAAAATGAAAAACAAATCGATCTGGCTCGAGATAGGCACCGCAATACAAAGGAAATAATATCGAAATCCGTTCTTGTTTTGTTGAGCATCGTGATTTTTCTTTTTCATTGGAAATTTACAAGAAAATCTTCCATAACAACACCTTAAAAGAAAGAAATTCATGATGCAATCCGACCCTGTTCTCGTGACCGGCGCCACCGGCTATGTGGGCGGCCGGCTGGTGCCGCAACTTTTAGCCTCGGGCTATCGCGTCCGGGCCCTGGGCCGTTCCTTATCCAAGTTAAAAGCCCGGCCCTGGGCCAGCCACCCCAAGGTCGAACTGGTTCAGGCTGACGCACTCGATTTAAATTCTTTGCTCCCGGCCGCGCAGGGCTGTTGGGCTGCTGTTTACCTGATCCATTCCATGAATCCGCAGCAAAAAGATTTCGTGAAAGCCGATAAAAAAGCCGCCATAAACATGATGCGCGCCGCCGAACAAGCCGGCATTCAAAGGATCATCTACTTGGGCGGCTTGGGCGAGGAGAGCGGTTGGCTCAGTCAGCACCTCCGTTCGCGGCGTGAAGTGGCCGAAATCCTTCAAATGGGTTCGGTATCCGTCACCTGGTTGCGCGCCGCCATGATTCTGGGTTCCGGAAGCGCTTCTTTTGAAATCCTGCGTTATCTGGTGGAACATTTGCCCGTTATTCTCGCTCCCAAGTGGGTCCGCAACCCGGTGCAGCCCATTGCCATCCGCAATGTGCTGAATTATCTGCAAGGCTGCCTGGAGCACCCCGAAACTGGCGGCCAAACCTACGACATCGGCGGCCCGGATATCTTGACCTATGAAAACCTGATACGTATTTACGCGGATGAAGCCGGTTTGCGCAAGCGCTGGATTATTCCTGTCCCGTTTCTGAGCCTGGGCTTAAGTTCTTATTGGATCCATTTTCTTACGCCCGTGCCTTCTTATATCGCCAAACCCTTGACTCAGGGCTTGCGCACGCCCGTGGTTTGCACGGAGAGCCGCATTCAAGCCATTATTCCCCAAAAACTTTTGAATTGCCAAGAAACCATCGGCCTGGCGCTAGGCCGGATCCAAAAGCAATGCGTGGATACCTGCTGGACCGACGCCGGTTCGATTACCGCTCCTGAATGGCTGCATTACGGCGATGCGCCTTATGCGGGCGGAACCATCATGCAAACCGGATACCGGATCATACTCGACGCCGCGCCGGAACAAGTCTGGGACCCCATCGAAAATATCGGCGGACAAACCGGTTGGTATGCGGCCGATTTTCTTTGGTCTCTGCGGGGCTTGGCCGACCGTCTCTTCGGCGGATTCGGACACAAAAGAGGCCGGCGCCAACACACGGAGCTCTATACCGGCGATGCCATTGATTTTTTTCGGGTTCTGGATGTTCAAAAACCTCTGCACCTGAAACTTTTTGCCGAGATGAAATTCCCCGGGGAAGCGGTTCTGGAATTTAAGATCCGCAGTTTTAAACAAGGCGTCACCGAGCTCCGGATCGTTTCGCGTTATCTGCCCAAAGGGTTGTCGGGATTGCTTTTCTGGTATATGTTATATCCCTTTCATCGCTGGATCTTTTTTAATATGTTGAAGAATATCGCCCAAACCATTCACAAACCTATTTTACGGGGTCCGGATCGCCTGAAACCCGGACGCCTTCCAAAGGTGCCTAAACGGAGATGAACGGTAAAAACAGAAGCAATATCAAGCCTGGAATTCAAGTGGCTGTTGTCCGCAAGCAAGACCAGGGTTCCGGCCGATTGACCCGCGGAATCGTCAAGGAGATCCTCACCCATTCCGCCACTCATCCGCATGGCATTAAAGTGCGCCTGACCGACGGCCAAGTGGGTCGGGTGCAGGAAATTTTTCAGAACCAACCAGCCCCAAAACAAGAACCGGAGGTATTGATGGAAACCAAAAAAAACAAACTGGACGGCAAAAAAATAGACCAGGCCGTGGCCGCGGCCCGGCGAAAAATGGAGCAGCTCGAAAAGACCTATCGCGAGAAAGCTCTGCAGCTTTTCCCGTGGGTTTGCGCGCGGTGCGCCCGCGAATTTACCAACAAGAATGTCCACCAGTTGACCGTGCACCACCGCGACAGCGATCACACCAACAACCCGGCCGACGGCAGCAATTGGGAACTGCTCTGCATTTATTGCCATGATAACGAGCATTCGCGCGATCTGGACCAGGGCCGCTCCGACGGACTCGCGCCCGCCACGGAAAAAGGTCCAGCCGCCACCTACAAACCCTTTGCCGGTCTAAAAGATCTTTTGAATAAAAAATAACCATGGATTACAATTGGATTGAAATCGAAAATATTCCTCCGCTCACTGGCGAAGATGCAATCATTCTCTTCGGCGCCGGAGAAGGCACCCGCCAGCTCTTGCATTATTTCAAACACATTGGGCCGCAGCCCCGCATCCTGGCCGTCGCCGATAATGACCGCTCCATGTGGGGCCGGACTTTTCAGGATCTGCCCATTATCGATCCGGCCGATATCCCCAATATCATTGGACAAAACGCCCTTTGCCGGATCCTGGTCACCACCGTCTCCGGCCGCGAGTCCGTAACTGCGCAGCTCGCCACCCTGGGCCTGATGGAGGGATCGCATTTCTTCAACTTGGGTTGTTACCCGTCCGAGGCTATGACCCACCTCAAAACCCTGCTCGAATTCAATGACGAACATCCTTTTCTGATGTCCGAATCTTCCATTCTGCACGTGGGTCCCGGCGGTTTTTTGGCTTTGGAATGCGGATTGACCGTCCTGGGCCACACCGTCTACTCCCTGGATGCGTTTGGGTTTGCCATGCATTATCCCGAAGTCGGCGCCGACATCAAGAGATATCATGCCGCTGAAAGGCAATTTTTGGTTTGGGCCGAAAACCGGGGTTATGATGTCGCAGCGCTGAAATCCGCCTGGGGTAAACTGTTTTTAAAACGGGGAACGCGCGTTTATTTGAATTCAAAACGGATCCGTTATCTTTTTCCTTATCGCTTTGAGCAGCTCCCCTTTCAAGCCGATTCCCTGGATTTGGTCCTCTCTTTCAATGTCCTGGAACACGTATCTTCTCCGGACCAAACCGTCGCCGAGATTTGGCGCGTACTCAAACCGGGCGGCTTTTGCTTCCATCGCATCACGACCCGCGACCACCGTTCTTTCAGTGCGGTCGCGGGATACACCCCTTTAAGCTTTCTGCAATACTCTCCCGAACAATGGCGGGCGCTGGTGGCGGACAAGTTTCATCAAAACCAAATGTTGCCTTTTCAGTGGCAAGCGGCATTTAAACAGCACGGCTTTGAAATCATCGTTTATAAGGTGTTGGATCGTTACGATATGCCGGATCCCGAATACGATACCATGCATACCTCATTCAAGCAGTTTCCGCGGGAGCAACTGGGGGAAATAAACTGTTTGCAACTTTTACGAAAACCTAATAGACGCTTAACTCGGAAACATCACCAATTTGTTGTCGATAAGAAAAAATAAAAATCGAGCGACTTACTATCGTCCGGACTTATTCCGGTGCTCTCACTGGAACTCCTGTTCCGGTCTCACTGGAACTCCTGTTCCGGTCTCACTGGAACTCCTGTTCCGGCTGGCCGGAATTCATGTTTTTTTGTTTCTACAAAAAAACATTTAGAATCTCCTCCAGCAACTTGCCCAATTTCGCCTCTTCGGTTTCGTCCGCGTACTTCGGTTTTTCCAAGCCCGGAAAAAGACCGTAAACGGCGTTGACGATCACCTCGGCGTGCGGCGGACAACCGGCTAAATGCTTCCCGAGAGCTGCATGCTGCTGTTGGCAAAGACCCATGAAAAGATTGACCTCCGCGGAGTTGATCGCCCTATTCATTGTTGGGCCTAAAAATATATTGGCCTTGCAAGCCAAAGACCGGTCGATGACCCGTTGACCCGGGTGTTCGGGATCGTCTTTCCTTAACTTGGCCAGTACAAAGTGCAGATAACCCCGGCAACCCGAACAAGCTTCTCCGCTATGGATGCGCAAATCTTTGCCGCCCCGCACATCGATCTGCGGCTGCTTGAAAACCTGCCGGACTTGCGTTATCGCGGGCCCCAGCACCTTGATCTGCTTCTTTTCTATGGGACCCAGGCCCTGCATATAAGCCAAAAACACCGGCGGGGAAGCAGAAGGCTCCAGACCCATGACGCGCATGGCTGTTGCATCCACAGCCACCGGATTGGCGCCCGCGATCAAGAGGTTCATGGTTTTGGGCGTGCCCGATACCGGCCCGAAATCTTCTTGTCCGCATAACCCGTCAATAATGGTCAATTGTGGTTTAATCAGATGATGAATATTGACCAGATTCTGCCAGAGACCGAAGAAATGCGACATGTATTTCTCAAGCGGCGGCATAGCGCCCTGCAAATTCTTGATGGCCAGCGACGCAATAGCCGCAAAATGATTTTTCAAAACCGGTAGATTGATGATCACATCCGCCTTATCCAGCGTGACCGGAATCTTTCGGGAGCGCATGCGCTTGCCAGCCGGCACCGGCTTTTCAATGAGCTTATCTGTATTCAGATCCACCAACTTCACTTTCTTGGGATCCAAATCGACCAGGCGGTCATAACCGTAAAGCGCGAACATCTTGGCGGTCTCGCTGCGGTTAATGGAAGAGCCTTCCGCGATGATGACCTGCTTGGCGATCGGCAAAAGCAGTTCCACCAACGCCTGCACCACCCGGATATCCGTAACAATCCCGGGCTTCAACACCCCGTCTTTCAGGCCATGATCGCTCACAATATTGGGTTTGATGACAACCGTCTGACCCTTGGCAACAAATGTGTCGATTCCGCCCAGCTTGGCCAACAGCCGCGTCAGGCTCTCCTTGATCTCTGCCGGGGTTTGAGTCTCCGGCACTTTTTCAATCGCGACCTTTTCTTGTTTCCTATAAGGCCGGGCCGGTTTTTTATTTTTTAACTTATGCAAAAGCACGGATGTACTGAGCTCCATGCCAACAAACGCAAGGCCTTTGTCGTTAAAGGAACGGACCGGCCGGAACCCATAAGCCAGCAGTTCCGCATATTTTTCCGTGTCGCTTGCCAAAACATGCGCGCTCACCTGGGTTTCCGCGGCAATCAGGGCATCGAGCATTTGCACAACGATTTTTTTAAGCGAGTACGGCGGGGACGGAACCAATTCTTCAATCGTACTGGTTTCGGGATCATAAACCACCCACCCCAATAAAGCCGGGCCTTTGCTCACCCGGTAAAAAATAGAGTTGGATTGAATATTTTTTTGATTGAGACGCGCCCCCAAGAGAACCGGATCCTCGGAAATAGGCCTATAATAGGCCCGGAGCGCCTCTGATAACTTTGCCGAAAATCGGCCCTTTTTCAATTGAATCCCTTCAGCCATAAGTTTTATCTCCTTATGCCTATTGCTTTACAGAAATGAATGCGATTTGTCAATTTTCGGATAAAACGAGATTCCGGCTTGCCGCACCCTAGCCTTTCGGCGGAGGCGGGCTCAATGAATGTAAATTATGGTTGTAAAAAAAACGGGAATAGAATTATTTTTTACCGCCGAGGACGCAGAGGGACGCAGAGGAGAATATATTTCAATTATTTTTTATTTTACTGAATATACTTTTCGCGGAGATTGCCTTGAATTTATCGAAGGAGCCTTTTTGACTTTTCCCTTTCCTTTTCCCCGTCTCAGGGATCAACAGTTTTACGATTCTAAAAACTGTTTTCAACAGTATTGCGATTTTGAATGCTGTTTTTAAGGAAAAACAATAAAAACCTTTGCGCTCCTCTGCACCCTTTGCGGTAAAAAAGTCCTACGTCCCCACCGCGCCCGCCATGGCGACCAGGCCGTCCACCACGCCTTTCACTTCGGACGCCTGCGCGGTCAACTCCTCGGAAGCGCTGGCGCATTCTTCGGCGCTGGCTGCGTTTTGCTGCACTACTTTGTCCATCTGATTCACGGCCTTGTTGACCTGGTCGATGCCCTCGGTCTGCTCCTTGGTGGCCGCGGCGATCTCGGTGATCAACTCGCCCACCTTGCTCGTGGTTTTGGAAACTTCGGAAAAGGCCTCGCTGGCTTTGCTGACCACGCCGACTCCGTCGCTGACTTCTTTTACCGTGCCTTCGATCAACGTGGCCGTGTTCTTGGCCGCTTCCGCGGCCCGCATGGCCAGGTTGCGCACTTCATCGGCCACCACCGCGAACCCGGCCCCGGCTTCCCCGGCCCGCGCCGCTTCCACGGCCGCATTCAAGGCGAGCAAATTGGTCTGAAAGGCGATCTCGTCGATGGTCTTGATGATTTTCGAGGTTTTTTCACTGGCACTCGAAATATTATCCATGGAGGTCAGCAGCTCATTCATGGCTTCGTTGGATAAGTCCACGATTTGATTGGTGCTCTTCATCAGACCTTCGGCCTGGGCCGCGTTCTCGGCATTATGCCGGATCATGGCCGCAATTTCCTCCAGCGAAGAAGTGCTTTGTTCCAGAGCTGCGGCCTGGTCCGAGGCCACTTCCGCCAAATGCTGGATGGAAGAAGAAACTTGTGAAGAA
>Ga0105099_10002074_pt1 | contig 12095 bp, 7 predicted proteins | sample PPLLak3cmMay2015_2_FD_79138 | JGI IMG/M metagenome (GOLD analysis project Ga0105099, IMG submission 79138) | Freshwater sediment microbial communities from Prairie Pothole Lake near Jamestown, North Dakota, USA - PPLs Lake P8 Core (1) Depth... | ecosystem: Environmental > Aquatic > Freshwater >...
TCCTGATACAAGGCCAACAGAACCTTTTCCGGCGTCAAGGGCGCTGAAAAGGCAAAAGAACGGCCGCCGCGCGCCGCCCGCACGGCGTTGCGAATCGCAAAATAAGCGCCGATCCCGTACATGAACGGCGGCTCGCCGATCGCCTTGGAACGCAGGATCGCCGGCGCAGGACCCTGGGTTTCCAGAAAATGAATAGCCAGGGTCTCAGGAGCCGCATAGATGTCCGGGATCTTGTAGGTGGACAAGGAATTCGATTCCAGACGGCCGTCATGACTGTAGCGCAGTTCTTCCATGGTCATCCAGCCGATACCCTGCACAATCCCGCCTTCCGCTTGTCCCTGATCGATCAGGGGGTTCATGCTTTGGCCGCTGTCATGCACGACCCGCACGCTGTCGATTTCGTAAACGCCCCGCAGGCAATCCACCGTGGCCGTAATCGCGGCCGTACCATACACATGATAAGCAAAGGGTTGCCCCTTGTTCGTCTCCGGATTGAAATGGATCAAAGGCGTGGCATAAAAATCATGCTCCGATAAATCGATGCGTTGCAAATAAGCGCGTTGCACCAGGCTTTTCCAGTCCAGTCCGGTTTTCCCCTTTGCATTGTAAACCGTGCCGTTTTCGATCCGGATCCCCCGGATCTCTTCTTTGGAAACAACCCCGATTTCTCGCGAAGCAAATTCAAGCAAACGTTTTAAAAGCGCGCCGCAGGCTTTTTCGACCGCTTTGCCGTTCAGATCGGCGCCGGCGCTGGCGGCCGTGGGCGATGTATTGGCGACCCGGGTGGTGTTCGTGCTTTCGATCCGGATTTGATCGGGCGCGATCGAAAAAACACGGGCCGCGACCTGGATCATCTTGGTATTCACGCCCTGGCCCATTTCCACGGCCCCGGTATTGATGCCGACACTGCCGTCCTGGTAGATGTGCACCAAAGCCCCGGCCTGATTCATGAAGGTCTTGGTGAAAGAGATGCCGAAGCAGAGCGGCATGATCGCCAGCCCCTTTTTAAAAAGTTTATTGCTGCGGTTGAACTTTTTTATCTCTTTACGCAAAGAGGCGACCTGATATAATACCCCGGCCTTGTTCCAACATTTTTCGGCCAGGCAGCGCGCGGCCTTCTGGCCGTAGTGAAATGCATCGCCTTCTTTGAGCAGATTTTTCTTCTGGATCACGGCCGCATCGATGCCCAGCTTTTCAGCCGCCCGGGCAATGGCGCTTTCGATCACGAACATGCCCTGCGGCGCTCCAAAACCGCGCATGGCCGTATTCGGCGGCAGATGGGTCCGGCAGCTGTAAGCAGTCGCCTTGACATGGGGGATAAAATAGCTGTTGGCGGCATGAAACAGCGTCCGTTCCATGACCGCCGGCGAAAGATCGGCAAAAGCGCCCGCGTTTTGGAAAAAACGGACTTCATAGGCTAAAATCTTGAGGTCCCGGTCCAGTCCGATTTTGAAATCGGAATGATAGGGATGACGCTTGCCGGTCATGGCTAAATCTTCCAAACGGTGCAGGACCAGCTTGACCGGCCGTTGCAGACGAAAGGCGCCTAGAGCGGCCAGGACCGCCCAAACCGTGGCCTGGGATTCTTTGCCGCCGAAGCCGCCCCCAATGCGCGGGACATCCACTTCGATCCGGTGCATGGGAACCCCGAGTACGGCCGCGGCCGTTTTTTGCACGACGGTCGGGCTTTGACTGGAAGAGAGAATGCGGATACCGCCGGTGGCGGTCCCGTAGGCATAAGCGCTCTGGGTTTCGAGATAAAGATGTTCCTGCCCGCCGGTCTCCACCCGGCCCTCAAAAACATGCCGGCACTGTTTCCAGGCCGTTTCAAGTTCGCCCGCTTGAAAAGTACGCGGCGGCACGACAAACCGGCCTTGCTGAAAAGCCTCACGCGCATCCGTGATCGCCGGCAGTGCTTCTGTTTCCACTATGATTTTTTTCACGGCGGCCCGGGCGTTTTTTTCACTGTCGGCCAATACCAAAGCGATAGGCTGTCCCCGGTAATAAACACGGTCTTCGGCCAGTAAAGGCTCATCCGCAACCGCGATCCCGATCTGGTTCACACCCGGAATATGGCGGTCCGTCAATACGTCAACTACGCCCTCTGACTGCAAAGCCGTATCCAGCCTGAGGCTCTTGAGGATGCCGTGCGCCGTCGGAGAAGCATACACGGCCGCGTAAAGCGTCCCTTCCCGAACCGGAATATCGTCAATATACTCGGATTCACCCCGCACGTGTTTATCAATCTCGATATTTTTCATGACAGCCCCTAAAATGCTTCACCACTAAGACACTAAATGTTTTTTTGCAGGAACAAAAAAACATGAATTCCGGCCAAAGCGCCGGAAAAAATCCGTACGATAGAGGCCGGTTGATTATTATCTTTTTCCTTATCGACAACCCGGGATTTCTAAAAATACACTTGATCAGCAACGGTCCTTGAGAATCGAATCGTAAAATTCAAAAAGGCTTTTTTTAGAAATCCCCATGTCGATATGGTTGAGTTAAGCGCCTAAGAAAAACAAATATAAAATTATCAAATTAAATTCTTCAAACCCGGATGTCCCGGAAACAAAGTCAAAAAATGCGCGTAAATCAATTGCCGCACCAACAACCGCCGATACTCGGCCGATCCTCTCACGTCGCTGATGGGCGCAATTTCCCGCAAGGCCGTTTCCGCCGCTCCCCGGACCGTGTCGCGTTGAATGGGCCGGCCGATCAGATAAGCCGAGGTCGCCTTAAGGTGGAGCGGAATCGGGGCCACGCCGCCGACGGCGATATCGGCCCTGATAATGCGACTGTTTGCCAATTGCAACGCCATGGCTGAATTGACGCCGGCAATATCCAGATGGGTGCGCTTGCCGATCTTCTCAAAATTAAAAAGCGCTTGGCCTTCGGGGACCCTGAATCGGACCGCTTCGAGCACTTCTCCCGGCTCCAGATCGAGCTTCTTGTACCCCTTATAAAAGTCCTTAAGCGCCAGTGTCCGCTTGCTTCCTTGGGCGTCCAAAACAACTTCGGCGTCCAACGCCAGCAGGAAAACGGCCATATCGGCAATGGGCGACGCGTTTACCAGATTTCCGGCCACGGTCGCCATATGGCGGATTTGTTTTGATGCGATTCGCTTTAGGTCCTGCTTCAGACGCGGGAATAAGTTGTTCAGGATCTCCGTGGAACGCAAATCCTCCAGGGTGGTGGCTCCGCCGATCACGCAACAGCCGTTTTCCAGACGAATCCCTTTCAGCGCTTCCCGAACGGAGAGAAAAGTGATTGGCTTTTCAACCATTGCCTGGGGTTGCTGCACGTAAAGATCTGTCCCGCCGCCCACCAGTTGTCCCGTGGATTTCTCCATTGATACGGGGATAAACTCTTTTTCCGGCAGCGCCGCTAAGCGGACCGGAATCGTTGCAAAATAATCCGGCAAAAAACCGCGCTCGATCAATGGCCCGAACCGCCCTTCTGCTTTGCATTCCGAAACCGCTTCCAGAATCGTGCGCACGGCCCGTTCAATGGCTTTATAACCCGTACACCGGCAGATATTGCCGGCAATGGTCTCTAAGGCGGCATCATAAGTCGGGTTTTCCGCGCTTAAACAAAACCCGGTCAAAGAGACGACAAACCCGGGCGTACAAAAACCGCACTGGCCGGCGTTTGCATCCACCAAGGCTTGTTGAATCGGGGTCAGGCCGGCGCCGTTCAACCCTTCAATCGTGACCACGTGTTTGCCGTGGACATTGCCCAAAGGCATGAGACAGGAAACCATGGACCGGTAAACGACTCCGGAATCCGATTTGGAACCCACCAGCACCGTACAAGCGCCGCAGTCGCCTTCGCGGCAACCGGTTTTGGTGCCGTGCAAACGCCGTTCTCCCCGGATAAAATCGAGCAACACGGTTCCCGGCGGTTGATCCGTGCGGATCTCCTCTTGATTCAAGATGAAATGAATAGGAGCAGGTATCATACTAAAATCCTTTACCGGAAATCCTTCACCACAAAGACTCCAAGGCTCTAAGATCTTTTATGTCTTAAGGTAGGGGTTCAAAATTTTGAACCCCTCCAAGCAAAAGCGGATTGGTGACAAAAAAAATCAATCATTACGGTTTAGACGCCTTCTCGCTTTTGGTTGCGTTTTAACAATTCCGCCAGCTTTTCGGTCGGTTTCTCAAACTTGGCCAAAAAAATCATGGCGGCGATCACATAGGGTTTATATCCGGCTTGTTGATATTGCGCGATTCGATAGCGTTCAAATACCGAAGCCTCCACTTCTCCGCGCTCGCAATTGACACCCGTGATGTCGGCCGGCAAACAATGCATATAAAGAGCTTGGCCGTCCCGGGTGGTCTTCATCAATGCTTCGGTACATTGCCAATCCCTGAATTTTTTGTTCGTCTGCAGACCGCCTGCTTCGAGTTCTTTCAACTCCTTTTGCTTTCCCGCCTGAAGCAAATCGGTCCGTTCCCGCATCACCGCCAGGGGCGCCCAGCTTTTAGGATAAACCACATCCGCGTTTTGAAAGGATTCCCCCATGTTTTGGACGGCGCGGAAGGAACCGCCCGCGGCGCGGCTGTTTTTTTCAGCCCGGGCCAAGACTTCCGGCATAAGTTCATAACCCTCCGGATGCGCCAGAACAACCTCCATGCCGAAGCGGGTCATCAAGCCGATGATGCCCTGGGGTACGGACATAGGCTTGCCGTAAGAGGGCGAATAGGCCCAGCTCATGACGATTTTCTTGCCCTTCAGATTTTCCAGCCCGCCGAAATGATGAATCAAGTGCAGAGTGTCCGCCAGGGTCTGGGTCGGATGGTCGATGTCGCACTGCAGGTTGACGACCACCGGCCGCTGGGGCAGCACGCCTTCCCGGAACCCCTGCTCGGCGGCCCGGGCCACTTCCTGCATGTAGGCATGGCCCAAACCCGGAAAAATATCGTCGCGGATGCCGATGACTTCCGCAAGAAAGGAGAGCATGGTCACGGTTTCGCGCACGGTTTCGCCGTGGGCCACCTGCGATTTGGCTTCGTCAAAATCCTGAACCGCCAGACCCAGCAGATTGCAGGCGCTCGCGAAACTGAATCGTGTGCGCGTCGATTGATCTTTGAAAAGGGAGAGTGCCAAACCCGAATCGAAAACCCGGGGCGAACAATTGCTTTGCCGCATATGCCGCAGAACTTCCGCCGTTTGAAATACCGCGGCCAACTCATCGTCGGTCTTGTCCCAGGTAAGCAAAAAATCATTTGCATACAGGCCCTCGGCTTTAAAACCGCCGAGCCGTTCAATCGTTTTCTCCAATTCGTTTTGCTTCATCGTTTATGATTCCCCCTTTATCGGGATAAACCCGCTTCCCTTTGTAGGGGTTCAAGATTTTGAACCCCTACCTTAAAGACCAACTAAAAAATCATTGGCTATTGGTTATTGACAAATACAAAACAAATAAATTATCAACTTGCTCTCGTACGAATCTAATCCGGCGACTTTGCCGGAATTCAGGTTTTTTGATCCTACGTCTTTCAGGATCAAAAAAACCTTAAACGCTTTTTGCCCGCGGCAAAAAGCGGCCGAACCCTTTTTCCCCCATAAAAATATTGTCTTTTACCAGGACCTGGCCCCGCACCATGGTCAAGATCGGCCAACCCTGCACTTTAAATCCTTCGAAGGGCGTGTAATCCACGGCATCATGCAGCTCGGAATGCCGGATGAAGACCTGCTTGCGCGGATCCAATATAACAACATCCGCATCGGCTCCGGGACACAGATCGCCTTTTCGCGGATAAAGACCCATGATTTTCGCCGGCCGCGTGGCCACTGCGTCTACAAAACGCTCGAGGCTCAGGCGCTTCTTGATCACGCCTTCCGAAAACAGGAGGGGCACTCGGGTTTCAAGACCGGCAATGCCTCCGGGACAACGGCTGAAATCCGTTTGACCCCTTGATTTTTTAAGACTGAAGTCAAACGCGCAATGATCCGTAGCCACTACGTCGATCTCATTACCGCGCAATGCCTGCCACAACGCCTCTTGATCGGCCGTATTCCGCAAGGGTGGCGACATGACGTATTTTAATCCCGCGGAATCCGGTTCTTCGTAACACGATTCGTCCAGCAGAAGATATTGCGGGCAAGTCTCCGCATACACGACTTGACCCCGAGCCCGCGCCTGCCGAATTTTCTCCAGACCCAAAGCCGTGGAAAGATGCACGATATAAACCGGCACCCCGCCGGCCGCTTCGGCCAGGCCGAGAACCCGCTCCACAGCCTCGGCTTCGCAATAATCAGGACGGCTCCGGGCATGCCAAATCGCGCCGGTTTTGCCCTCTGCTAAAAATTGCTTCTGCAAAGCCTGGATAATGGCGTCATTCTCCGCATGCACCATAAACAAACCGTTGTGTTTTTTCAATGCTGGCAACAAAGCCGACAGATCCTCGTCTCCCAGCGCATATGCGTAAGTCAAATAAACCTTAAAGCTCGGGATCCCTTCATGGATCAACCCGCTGATCCGGTCAAGCACTCCCGTGTCGACATGCTGAAACACACCGTGCAGACCGTAATCGATAACCGCTTGACCTTGCGCGGCCCGTTGATATTGCTTGATCTGATGATCCAAATCGCATCCCTCGGGGCCGAAACCGGGATGCTCCACAATGCAGGTTGTCCCGCCCCAAGCCGCCGCCCGGGTTGCCGAAAAAAAGTCGTCGTGCACCCGCGCGCCGCCGATCTCCAGGTTGCAATGCGTATGCGCATCCACGCCGCCCGGCATGACATAGCAATCGCGAGCATCGATCACTTCAGCCCCGGAATAAACGAGATTCCGGCCGATTGCTTGAATCCGTTCGTTCGCAATCAGCAGATCGGCCGCAAACGTATCGTCGGCTCTGACTATAATCCCGTTTTTAATGATGATCGCCATATGCCCCTGATGGCCACCCGTTAAAGGCTTTTGATATTTATCAGCACAAATTCGTTTTTGCCTGTAGGGGTTCAAAATCTTGAACCCCTACCTGAACATATAAAACCTTGGTCTCTTTGTGTCCCTGAAGTAATTTCATGTTTTTTTTGAAATGACCCCCCGAGTGGTTTAGGCCTTTAATTTTCGCCACAATTTATTCCCCATCTCTCTGGCAAAGGTTAAGATTTCGTTTTCATCGACCCGGCTCGGTTTGCGGTTTTCAACAATCAATTCCCCATTGGCGATGACGCTCTCGATGTGACGCGCGTTCCAACCGTAAATAAAATGACCCAAAAAATTATCAGCGTTGATTTCGGTGGGCGAATCGTAATCCAGAATCACCAGATTGTTTTCGCCGTCGCCGCTGAAACCGTTTTCTCGGATATAACGATGAATATTTCGAAAACGGCGATAAAGACCGCCCCAATCCGTATGCTCCACAGCCCGGCCGGCAAAAAAAGCGGCCTGGGCACTGCGCAACATGTCGCTGTGCATACCGTCGGTGCCGAGCATGACCCGCTGACCCAACACTCCGTAATCGGCCAGACCCACATTGTTGTTCTGATTGCTTTCCGTATTCTGGGCCACCCAAACCCGCGAATCGCGCACAAGTTGTTTTTCGGCTTCGGACAAGTGAATGCAGTGCGACAAAATCGACTTCGGCAGATCCAGCACACCCGCTTCTGCAAATCGTTCCACGACTCTTTGATCGTAGTTTTTCAGGCAATGCTCCTGATCCACAGGATCTTCGGCCGTGTGTACGTGAATACCCGTATGATACTTGCGGGCTAAATTCACGGCCTGCTTGAGCAATTCGCGGCCCACGGTAAACGAAGCGTGCAAACCCACATGCCCCTGGCCGCCCGACTGCAGAAAGCGCTCGGTTTCCGCCAGGCCTTTTTCCCTGATTTCTTCGCCATCGCGGTCCGAGATCTCATAGCAAAGCAGCGATGAGAGGCCGACTTTTTCAAAAGCCCGGTTGATCACGGAAAGCGTCTCTTCAACCGCATGCGGCGACGCATGATGGTCAATGACAAAGCTAACACCGTTTTTGACGCAGAATAGAGCCGCGGCCAGGGCGCTGGCTTCGATCATTTCCAAATCCAATGCTTTATCGAGCCGCCACCAAACGTATTGCAGCACTTCGCTGAAGTTGGTCGGGGTTTGCGCCGGCGCCGGCATCCCCCGGGCCAGGGTAGAATAGATATGATGATGACCGCACCCGAAAGACTTGGTGACCAGTTTCCCGCTGCAATCCAGCATCTGATCTGCGGCCAAAAATTGCTCCGGTGCGGGCCAGGCCTTCAGAAAAACCGGGGCATTCCCTTTTCCCGCATCAACCCGCAGGTGTGTTTTTCGGAATTCCAGGGTTTCCCAGTCGATGAAAGTCGCATTTTTCAGATACAAAGACATCTTTAATGACCTATCGTTGTTGCACAATTTATAATTATGTTGTCATTTTTTAAGCTATAATTCACCGATCAACGTTTTTTGGAATGCGCGGACGCGTCCGCGCTTTAAAAGCGGCGACGCGTCGCCGCACTCCAAAACCAATCAAAATCGTTGATACTTTCCTTTCGCAAAACCCGGACGAACCGGAATGAAATATTCTTTACCGCAAAGGACGCAAAGGCACGCAAAGGAAATTAAAAATACTTAAAATATTATTCCTCTGCGATCCTTTACGTCCTCTGGAGTAATTTTGAGCCTTTCAAAATTACGTCCTCTGGAGTAATTTTGAGCCTTTCAAAATTACGTCCTCTGGAGTAATTTTGAGCCTTTCAAAATTACGTCCTCTGCTGTAAATTCTCCCTCCAAGTTCTGACGCAAAGACCGCGGCTTCAACGGTAAAGCATAACGCCGCTCATGGTCGTATTGATAAAAAGCATTGGCGACCGCGGCCGCCGTGGGCACCAGGCCGATTTCGCCCGCTCCTTTGGCGCCGAAAGGACCCCGGGGATCGGCGACTTCAATCGCCTTGACTTGAATCCGCGGAACACCCGGCGCCCTTCCAGTTTCTTGAGGGGCGTCGCGCAAGCCAGGAGCGGTTTGGCGTCCACTTCCACCAGACAGGCGCCGCAAGCCCCTTGCGAACAGCCGTCCTTGACCGAGACCAGGCCCCGTTCTTCCCGCAAATACTTCAGCAACGACATGGATTCGTCGCCTTCAAAGCAGACCGTATCGTTATTTAGGAAAAAACGAACCATGCCGAAGCGCTCCCCCATGCCTGCAATAAATGGCAGGCATTTAGGTTTTTTGATCCGGAAAACCATAGGATCAAAAAACCTTAAAGCGTTTTACTAAACGCTATCGCCAAAAAAGAGTCGAGGGACAGGGGAGACCAGCGTCGAGAAATGGAAACCGTCTCTGTGGAGCCGACCACCCCTGCCCGGATGATCTTATTCCGGCAAGCGGGGACTCCTGTTCCCGCTTGCCGGAATGACATTTTTTTTGATCCTGCGCTTTTCAGGATCAAAAAAAATTAAGCATTTCGTCCGAAATGCGCGACATAAACCCACGGAATCGCCGCATACAACGCCGCCGCCCGCACCAGGTCTTTTTTGCGGATCTTCTCGTTCGGCGCGTGCGCCTGGGATTCCTCGCCCGGACCAAAGCCTACGCAGGGAATGCCGAAGCGGCCCATGATCGCCACGCCATTGGTGGAAAAAGTCCATTTATCCACGACCGGATCTTCCCCGAACAGTTCTTGGTAAGCCTGAACCAAAGTTTGACAGGCCGGATGATCCGCTTCCACGGTCCAGGTCGGAAAACAAGCTTCGGTCGGATAAACCAAACCCGTATAGGACGGCGCCGCATAATCGTAAGCGCGCACATCCGCTGCCGCTTTTTTCACCGCCGGCAAATCGCGGATCTGCTGCAAAGCTCCTTCCGGAGTCTCGCCGGCCGTCAAGCGGCGGTCGATGGAAATCGTACAACCGTCGGCCACCGCGCAGCGCGAGGGCGAGCTGAAAAAAATCTCGGAAACGGTCAAGGACCCTTTGCCGAGAAAAGCGTCTTCTTTTAACCGGCCGTGCAGGGCTTCCAATTCCAACAGGATCGGCGCCATTTTGAAGATGGCGTTCTCCCCTCTTTCCGGCGCCGACCCGTGACAGCTGACTCCCTTGACGGTCACTTTTATTTCCATGCGGCCGCGCTGGCCGCGGTGGATGCGGCCGTCCGTGGGTTCGGTGGAAACCACGAATGCGGGGCGGATGTTCTGCTCCCGCACCAGGTATTGCCAGCACAAACCGTCGCAATCCTCTTCCTGGACCGTGCCGGTCATCAACACGGTATAATCCCGATCGAGCTTCAAGGTTTTCATAATCTTGGCCGCATAGACCATGGCGGCCATGCCGCCCTCCTGATCGGCGGCGCCCCGGCCGCCGATAACCGCGTCGTCTTCATAACCCCGGTACGGATCGAATTGCCATTGTCCGGCATCGCCCACCCCGACCGTATCGATATGGGCATCAAAGGCGATCAGGGGTTTGCCGCTCCCCAGATAACCCAAAATATTGCCCATAGGGTCGATCTCCACGCGATCGAAACCGACTGCCTCCATCTCCACCCGGATGCGCTGAATGACCCGCTCCTCGTGCCGGCTTTCGCTCGGAATGGCGATCATATCCCGTAAAAACCGGAACATCGGCTGTTTAAAAGATTCGGCTGTTTTCAATATCTTTTTATAGTCCATGGCTCATTCTAAAAAAGACCAATCTCAACGTCAATATTATTTTATTTATAATTAAAAATTTTTATGAAGGCTTCAAAATTTTTTGATAAGACTGAATTATTATCCAATATCAACCATTTATCATGAGTTCGGCTATGATTAGCCCTAAAAATGCATTAGCCCTTTTTTTGGCCAAGCCGCATTCCAAAATCGACCTAAACTTCTGTATTCGAAATTCAGTGTTCGATATTCAGTATTCGTTTTTCTATTTTAACTTTAGCCTTCGGCTTTCGGCTTAAACTCCCATTTCTTTTCCCAACCCCGTACGGGCATTGAATTCCTCAATCAACCCGTCCAAACGCTCGACGCATTCCGGAACAGTCCGCCAATATTCCTCATCCTGCCATTGCCGCTCGATCTCCGTGAAAGTCTTGCCTTGCTGCTCCACCCAGGTATAGTATTTCAAATGATGAATACGCTTCCGGCCGTAATAACCGAGTTCTTCCATGTGGTCGACGGTCAGGCCCTGAAGATGCCGGCTGAAGGCCGCTGCCGCATCCGTCTCCGTGAACGGCCCGCGTTCGGCGGTCAGTTCCGCTAACCGGCTCAAATACATATCGCACGAGTCGGTCAGAACCGTGATCACGATATCCTCTTCCCCCAACTCGAAATACTTGGCGAACTTGACAGCCGCCGCCAGATTGGCCGCACCCGAGATACCCAGCAGGTCCAACTGGCTCAGCGTGACTTCCGGAACGCCCTGGGCCGCAAGCAAGGCCCGGCCGGCTGGTTCATTGAAAAGCCGCAACAGGCTGATGGGCGTTTCATCGTCCACCGCCACCACCAGGTCGGTGTTGCGGACATTGTGGATCCAGGGAACATGCTTGTCGCCGATCCCCTCGATGCGGTGGCTGCCGTAACCGTTATAAAGCAGGGTCGGGCATTGCAAGGCTTCGGCCGCGGCGATTTTGCATTCGGGGAACCGTTTTTTCAGGTAATCGCCCGCGGCCAGGGTTCCGGCCGATCCGGTGGCGGCAACCAGGCCCCGCAGCCGTCCGCGCGGTCCCCGGATGCGCTCGAGGACTTCCAGCATGGCGGGTCCCGTGATTTCGTGATGCCATAGATAGTTGCCGAACTCGTCGAACTGGTTGAAAACGGCCAGGTCCTGCCCGGACTGCTTCAACTCCCGGCATTTATCGAAGATCTCCTTGACATTGCTCTCCGATCCCGGGGTCTTGATGATCTCGCCCGCCACGGTCTGGAGCCATTCAAAACGTTCCCGGCTCATGCCTTCGGGCAGGATCGCGATCGATTCGCACCCGAGCAAGGCCGAATCATAAGCGCCGCCGCGGCAGTAATTGCCGGTCGACGGCCAGACTGCTTTCTGGGTGGTGGGATCGAACTGGCCGGTCACCAGGCGCGGCGCCAGGCAGCCGAACGCGGCCCCGACTTTATGAGCGCCGGTCGGAAACCACTTGCCGATCA
>Ga0105099_10002076_pt1 | contig 12092 bp, 8 predicted proteins | sample PPLLak3cmMay2015_2_FD_79138 | JGI IMG/M metagenome (GOLD analysis project Ga0105099, IMG submission 79138) | Freshwater sediment microbial communities from Prairie Pothole Lake near Jamestown, North Dakota, USA - PPLs Lake P8 Core (1) Depth... | ecosystem: Environmental > Aquatic > Freshwater >...
ATAATAATGCCTCCTTGAAAAAGAGTCGTTAAAAATGTTTACCAGTCTTTTGCATGGCGGATCGCTCCGAACTCGGAACCCATATATCCCCTTGTAAAGACAAAGAAGATCATGTGGCTCAGTCTTGTAAAAGGTATTGCAACCAGCATGATTTCCCCTGAAAGGATATGGATGAACCCCATGACCTTATAGCCGGCGAACTGGTGATATGTCCAGAAACCCGTGATAAAAGGGGCTGCAACTATGGCAAGTATCAGAAAGTCCGAAGGGGATGTAAGAAATTTAACTTCAGGCTGAACAATCCTGCGGACAAGAAAGTAAACGCATGAACCCACAACAATAAGCGTCATAACATCGGCAGTGGAATCGGATAAAAACCACCAGCTTATGTTCCATGATTCCTTGATAAGAATTATATGAGCGAATAGAAAAAGCGGCACAGCAAGAAGACAGATATGGAATGCGAAGGTTACAATGGTGAAGACAGGGTGCTTTTTCATGTTTTCGCTTCTGAAAGGTATTATCCAGTGGAAAATCGAACGAAGGGCATAACGGAGGCTCATGTAGTCGTAAACAACAGGGTCCTTTTTCTTTGCAAGAGCAGCCATTGAGATAAATCGGTAAATGCATCCTCCTATAAAAAGAACGAAGGAGACCCACACAAGAGGACCACTGACAAAATTATAAATGTCATGCATAGCTTGTTCTCCTTTTAACCAGAGATATCGGTAATGGGCATAACACGCCTGAAATATTTATTTTCGTTACTTCCTGTTTCTATGGCCTTTATCAAAATTTTTCCGGAGTCCGGACTGAAAACAGGGTTCCAGGCGGCCGCGAACTCCTCTTTTAAAGGCCTCCCGTTGACAACGATAGTGCAGCGACCGTTTTTTTCGACCTTCGCCGCTACATTTTTTCCATCGGGGCTGAAAACAGGCTGCCATGCCATGTCGTATGTATCCCACCGGTTTCCATCCACAACCACGGTCCATTTTTCATTTTCTTTTCCAAGACATGCAACCCTCTTCCCGTCGGGACTGAAAACAGCGTCGGTGACCATGTCGCCGAAAGTGATTTGCCAGGGATTACCATCAACGGCGACAGTCCATCGGCCGAATGCAGAAGCAACAATCGCAGCAATTTTTTTACCGTCCGGGCTGTATATATGGTGCCATAGCTGGAAAAATTTCCGATCCCAGAGTATTTTACCATCTTTTGCCAGAAGCCAGCTTCCGGCGGACCTTACCGGCGCGGTAACTGAACCATCAAAGGGGCAGAACTGAGGTTCCCAGACCGAGGCAAAACTTTTCTCCCATGGGATGCCATCGACCGCGATTGTGTAATCATAAAGGCTTGTTCTGACTCCGGCAGCCACGCGCTTTCCGTCGGGACTGAAGGCGATATCCCAGACGTTAACAAAATTTCTGCCCCAGGCAGTTCCGTCAACAGCAACGGAATAACAGCCTTCCTGAAATTTGAAGATTTCGGCCTCCTTGAAAGGAATTGTCTGGACTACCGCAGCCGACCTGCTTCCGTCGTCGCTGATGGCAAGTCCGGTCATATTTGAAAAACCCGTTTCCCACGGCACATTATTCAGCACGGCATAGTATTTTCTTTCTCTCTGAGCCAAATGAATTATGTTTTTACCGTCCGCGCTGAAACGCGTGTCCCATGCAAACTCGAATTTTTCTTCGGGCGCCTGAGCGTCGATTGCGAGGGCCCATTCTCCGGCATCAGAGACAAAAGCCGTAAGTCTTCCGTCGGGCGAGAATCTCGGATACCATATTTTGTCGAATGTGTTTTCCCACAGGGCGCCGTTTTCACAGATAGTGAAAACTTCGTCATCGGGGGGTTTTACTACCGCTGCTATTTTCTCTCCATCCGGACTGACATACGGCTCTTCAACCCATTGGTAGCTGCTTTTCCACTCGCCGATATCAGCAATTGCTCTCTTTCCATCGTCCCAGTCCCAGCTGATAGTATTGTTCATGGTTGTTTCTCCTTTTCAGCCTTTTCCCAGTTGCATATGATAGAATCGTAATCTAAAGGTTTTATATGATTCATTTGAGTCCGGTTTTTAAGATTTTAAAATACGATGGAAATCTTCCATATTATATCTGTAATTGTTTGGCAATAGCATATAAAAGCAAAATCATAAATATTCCGGAATCAACCCGATGAGAGTTGCAGAGAAGAGAAGGCATGCAGGCGTCAGGAATTCAAGGATAAAAAGAAAATGCATATAAATATCAAGGCACTAACCTTACTGCCCGACGCTGGCGCATGAAGGACTAAAATGGTATGATATAAATTGATATTTTGCAATTGCATGTAAATTGGTTTTACCTGGAAACAGTCCTTTTGTAATGACCTGGCGTAAATCCGTCTGTTTCCCTGCCGGAAACCCGCTTTTTTATCCGGAATATATTTCAGGATGAACACTTATTGGGAGAAGAACCGGTCTGATGAACAAAAACAGGTAAAATTATTTGTGATATTAACCCTCAATGTGTTATATCGGCTGTAAATAGTTTCCATCCGGAAATGGCCCTTTTGAGCGATCTCTGTGTCAATCCGCGGGATTTCTTGTGCGACATACTATGCGTATGTCTTAAGCGCAATCCCTTGATTTCCTTGAGCTTGCCCAAAATTGCCTATTCCCGAATTGGAAACTTAACTGTGTCCGAGCTTGGTTTCCGGATGGACACTGTTTAATTCGTTTATCCCTGAAAGAAATATTCAATGTCAGATAACAGCCTCTGGACAGTTGTTGTATTGGACGATGAAGAAGACATCCGGGATGTCATGGCCATTATGTTACGGGATTCCGGATATTGCGTGGAAGTCGCTTCCGACGGTTCATCGGGAATAGCTTTGTGCAGGCGGATACAGCCCCGGATTGTAATTACGGATATCAGGATGCCGGGAATTGACGGTCTTAAGGTCCTTGAGACTCTGAAGAAGGATATGCCGGATATTGAAGTTATCGTGGCGACTGCTTTCGGTGAAATGGATGTCGCGGTAAGAGCCCTTCAGCTTGACGCATCGGATTTTATTACAAAGCCGGTGAGCCACGATGCCCTTTTCATGGCATTAAAGCGCGCTAAAGAGCGCTGGTCCGCAAGAAGACAGATAAAAGAGTATACCGCCATGCTGGAAAGAGAGGTTGTCGATCAGGCCCGAACTCTTCACCAGGATAAGATGATGTCGCTCGGGAGGCTTGCTGCAAGCGTAGCCCACGAAATCAACAACCCTCTTTCAGGAGTCTTGAACTATGTCCGGCTTATGCTTCGTATTTTAGATAGAGGCCCGTTGTCGGATGAGAATCATGAAAAATTTATTAATCAACTCGGGCTGGTCGAAAGTGAAATCAGCCGCTGTTCCCAGATAGTTTCAAGCCTTTTAACCTTTTCCCGCAAATCCGATCCGGCTCTTGCCAGATTAAGAGCGGAAGATCTTATACAACGTTGCGCGCTTTTGAGCCGCCACAAACTCGAGCTTAGTAAAATCGAACTTAAAGTATCCGTAGTTCCTTGTTTACCGGATGTTGAGGGGGATTTCAACCAGCTGCAGCAATGTGTGATAAATCTTATATTCAATGCGATCGATGCGATGCCGGGCGGAGGAACTCTTGATCTGTCGGCGGAAAGAGATTCCTCAGGAGTTTTTGTGAAAATAAGCGTTAAAGATACGGGGAGCGGAATTTCAGAGAAAGATCTCCCCCGCATTTTTGAGCCTTTTTATACTACCAAGAAGGACGGATATGGTGTCGGGCTCGGCCTTTCAACTGTTTATGGAATAATGGAACGGCATAAGGGAAGCGTAGAGGTTAAGAGCCGCCCCGGGGGGGGCGCGATTTTCACGTTACTGATACCCGTAGCTAAGTCTTAGTGAAATATCAGTTTACAATTGAACGGAAACCTTATTGCGCAACATGCCCTTTAATCAGTTTCCATCCGGAAATGGCCCTTTTGAGCGATCTCTATGTCAATCTGCGGGATTTCTTGTGCGACATACATTGCGTATGTCTCCTCGCAATCCCTTGATTTCCTTGAGCTTGCCCAAAATTGCCTATTTCCGAATTGGAAACTTAACTGTGTCCGAGCTTGGTTTCCGGATGGACACTAATTAGATGTTGTTCAAATGCCCCGCACAACCGAACCGGGAGATAACATGTTGCCGAAATCAAGCGCCAATAACAAAAAGCATGTGCTCAGCGACCAGTGGCTTGAGGTTTTGGATGAATTGAATGTCGGGGCTTTTACCGTGGATAGCCGACGCAAAATATCATCCATGAACTGTACTGCTCAGGCGCTGATGGGGCTGAAAGAAACCGAGGTTCTGGGAAAGGATTGCCGGGAGGTTTTCTGCGGAGTTCCCTGCATGGTAAAATGCCTCTTTAAAACCGGGAAGGGCTGGGATGATGAGGATTCCGCCGTTAAAATCTCGGAGCCTTTCGATCTGCACAGGCTCGTCACGCGTCTTGCAACCCCGATATATGATTATGACAAGAAAATGGTAGGCTGTCTGACCATTTTGCAGAATCATTCCCCGATTGCCGATTTGATAAACCGTGTTCATTTTGAGGAGCGGAGCCTTAAAATGATCCTGGAAAATATTGATACGGGAATATTTACCGTAAACCGTGGTGGTTATATCACGTTTTTTAATACTGCCGCCGAGAAGATTTCGGGATTTGCGAGGAATCAGGTTTTAGGCAAACCATGCGCCGCCTTGTTTGAGAACAGGGGAGAGTATGATCTTGAAATGCTCAGGGATTGCATTGAAAACGGAAATGCCCGGAACAGCATCAAAGGCAGAATGAAAATGTCGGGAGGAGAAATAATTCCTGTGCGCGCCAGTTATATGGCCTTGAGAAATGAGAAGGGTGCAATTGTCGGAGGCCTTGCGACCTTTCATGATCTTACGGTGGTTCACCAGCTTAACAAGGCCATCAGCGAACGGTATACCTTTCATGATATGATAGGCAAAGATCCTTCCATGCAGAAAATATTCGATATCGCCCGTGTTGTTGCTGGAAGCAGCTCTACGGTCCTTATCGAAGGGCCGACCGGAACGGGGAAGGATCTTCTGGCAAAGGTCATACATTCTGAAAGCAACCGGGCCGGCCGGCCTTTTGTAAAAGTAAATTGTGCCGCCCTGCCTGAAAATCTTCTTGAATCTGAGATGTTCGGATACGTTAAAGGCGCCTTCACCGGTGCGGATCGTGATAAACCGGGAAGATTCCAGGAGGCTGCCGGCGGAACAATCCTTCTCGATGAGATAGGAGACCTTCCGCTCTCTCTTCAGGCCAAATTGCTTCGTGTTCTTGAAGATAAGGACTTTTATCCGCTGGGAAGCCGTCATCCTCTTCATGTGGATGTTCGTATCCTTTCCGCAAGCAACCGGGGGCTCGAAGGTCTGGTCGACAAGCGATTGTTTCGTGAGGATCTGTATTACCGGCTAAATGTGCTGCGGATTGAGCTTCCGCCGCTTAAAAACAGGAGAGCCGATATCCCGATTCTTATACGACACATAATGAGAAAGTATTGCGCCTCAGGCGATAACCAGCCGAAAGATATTTCCGAACAGGCAATGGAAATCCTCCTTAACTATAATTATCCCGGGAATGTACGCGAGCTCGAAAATATACTTGAGCATGCTTTGATCATAAGCCAGTCGGATATTATCGAACTGAACCATCTGCCGGATTACATTCAAAAACGCTACAAAACACAGAGCGCTGTCTTGCCGGAGAGACCTCTGCACCGAAAACAGGATTCCGGAAACAAGGAAAGAGAAATCATAATAAAAGCCCTCAAACAAAACAACTGGAGCCGTGTTAATGCAGCTTTAGCTTTGAAAATGGATCGGTCAACCCTCTGGCGAAAGATGAAACACCTTAATATTACTATGTAATTCTGGCCACAAGAGCTTTGCATATCCCACGACACGACAAAAGTGGATTATGTCTAAAATCTCTTATTGCAGCGACGGCACTCTATGTTGCATGAAACGTTGCATGAATTGCCATTTTGCTGCAACGCATCATTTTTATTTTTGTTATTTAAAATAGTTGGCAGTTTTTATTCATTTTATCATGTTGCACATGAGACATCCTCCGCTGGTTTTATCCGCTGCTGTTATTGACGGTTATATATATTATCATATTGTAATCGATTGACATTTATCTGCCTCATCATCTCTGGCACAGAGTGTGCTTGTATTGCGAAGTAACTGTTTTTTTTGCCGGCCTCCTTTTTATTTTTACAGACAAGAGATCTTTGTATAACACCCTATTAAAGCCCATTACCCATGCAGGGCCCGAATTGGAGATATTCAAAGCTTTCAGACAGACCATTCATAGTTGCCTTAGGAAAATTTATGCAGCCAAAAACCAAAAAGAAAAATATCATGGTTGTAGGTTATGAGCTCGATATGCTGATTTTCCTTGCAAACCTGTTACAGAATGAGGGCTTTAAGGTCTTGGCGGTCGACAACGGTCCGGAAGGGATAAGCAAAGCGCAGAAGAATCAGCCCGCCCTTGTAATACTCGATGTCATGATGCCCGGCGAATCCGGAATCAATACTTACCGCTTACTTAAAAACGACAAGATGTTGAACCGGATACCGGTTATAATGCTTTCAGCCATAGACAGGGAAACCTTTTTTCATTACCAGAAATTTGACGGCTTCAAGACCGGGCAAGGAATTCCCGAGCCCGAAGCATTTCTTGAAAAACCGCCTGAAGCGGAAGAGCTTATCAGGCTGGTAAATGAATTGATCAGATAGGGAGAGAAAATTCATGTCTGTCAGAATAGGCTTTTATATCTGTCACTGCGGGATAAATATCGCCGCAAAGGTACGCGTTGAAGAGGTTGCAGCGTTTGCGCGGAAAATAAGAAATGTGGTGGTAGCCAGGGATTATAAATTCATGTGCTCCGATCCCGGCCAGGAAATGATAGAGAAGGATATCAGGGAATATGGCCTGAATCGGGTTGTGGTTGCCTCCTGTTCTCCCCGGCTGCATGAAAAAACATTTCGCGGAGCATGCGAGCGCGCCGGGCTTAATGCTTACATGTTCCAGATGGCCTCCGTGCGCGAGCAGGTTTCATGGGTAACTCCGGATGAAGACGAGGCTACCCGCAAGGCCAAAAATCTCGCGGCTGCCGCCATTAACCGGGTCAACTATCACGACAGCCTTGAAACACGCGAGGTTGATGTCCATCCTGATATAATGGTGGTGGGCGGCGGGATATCGGGAATGCAGGCCGCGCTGGACATCGGCAATGCCGGCTATAAGGTATATCTGGTCGAAAAAGAGACCACCATCGGCGGCCATATGCTGCAGTTCGATAAAACATTCCCCACGCTTGACTGTGCTGCCTGTATCGGCACGCCCAAAATGGTAGAAGTAGCCCAGAATTCCAATATCAAGCTCCTTTCTTACAGTGAAGTCAAGGAAGTCTCCGGGTATATCGGCAATTATATAGTTAAAATACGCCGCAAGCCGCGCTATATAAAAGAAGGTGTTTGTACGGGCTGCGGTGAATGCGCAAACGTCTGTCCGGTATCCGTTCCAAGTGAGTGGGATGAATCCCTGGGCAGCCGAAAGGCCATTTACAGATCTTTTCCCCAGGCAGTACCGATCACTTTCTGTATCGATAAAAAGGACCGGGCGCCATGCGTGATCACCTGCCCGGCCGGAATCAACGTTCAGGGTTATGTGCAGTTGATCGGTCAGGGAAAATACAAAGAGGCCGTTCAGCTGATTATGGAAAAACTGCCCCTGCCTGGTGTGCTGGGACGTGTGTGCCCGCATCCCTGTGAGAAGCAATGCAGGCGGAATGAGACAGATCAGGCTATAGCTATCAGAGAATTAAAGCGTTTTGTTGCCGATAAAATTGATCCGGCAGAATTGCCGTTGCCTGAAATCAAGGATCGCGCCGAAAAAGTTGCGGTAATTGGTTCCGGACCGGCCGGGTTGACGGCAGCCTATTACCTGCGGCTGAAAGGTTATATTGTAACAATTTTTGAAGCCCTTCCGAAGCTGGGGGGGATGCTGAGGGTCGGAATCCCCGATTACCGCTTACCGCCGGAAATACTTGATAAAGAAATAGGCTATATACTCAGGCTTGGCATTAAAACGGAATTAAGCAAACGCCTGGGCCGTGATTTCACACTGGATAGTCTTAAAGAAGAAGGGTACTGCGCTGTTTTTCTGGCAACCGGCGCTCATAAAAGTCTGGATATCAATATTACGGGTGAAAAAGAGTACAGCGGAATATTCAATGCGGTGGACTTTTTAAGAGAAATCAATTTGGGAAGCCGTGAGCGGCCGGGCAAGAATATTGCCGTTATCGGCGGCGGCAATGTCGCTATTGATGCCGCGCGAATAGCTAAACGCCTCGGCTGTGATTTCGTAACGGTGGTTTACAGGCGAACCAGGAACGAAATGCCGGCATATCCCGAGGAAATTGAAGACGCCCTGGCAGAAGGAATAAAAATCCACTACCTTACCGCACCGGTGGGTATCATCGGCGAAAAAGGCAGCCTGAGCGGCCTGAAATGCATAAAGACCGAACTTGGTGCGCCGGACGGCAGCGGACGCCGTCGCCCGGTGCCGGTGGAAGGGTCAGAGTTCATCATAGAATGTGATGCGCTTATCGGCGCCATCGGGCAGCGGATGGATGTTGACTGGGTTGCGGCCGGCAACGGCCCTGATCTGACTCCAAGGGATACTTTTGCGGTAAACCCCCAGACACTGCAGACATCCATCCCCCACGTATTTGCGGCTGGTGACGCTGTTACCGGGCCGGCATCGGTTATAGAGGCTGTTGCCGCCGGGCGCAGGGCGGTTGAGGCTATGCATAGGTATATCAACGGGGAGAATCTTGATGAATATGCTCAAAAAATTGCAGTTTCGGAGGTACCTGGCAGCAACTGGCAGGAAATCCCCGAAAATATTTCCGGAGCGAAAAGGGCTCAACCCGCACATCTGGCGGCATCGGAGAGATCCGCTGTTTTCAGCGAAGTGAACCACGGTTTTTCGGAAGAGCAGGCCAGGCAGGAGGCCGGTCGTTGTCTGAACTGCGGCACCTGTTCCGAATGCATGGAGTGTGTAAAGGTCTGCGAGGCCAAAGCAATCGATCACACCATGGAGGCGAAAGAGATTGAAGTTAAAGTGGGCAGTATTATTATCGCCACCGGTTATGATCTAATGGATCCCACGCCGATGAAACAATTCGGGTATGGTACCTATCCCAATGTGTTTACCAGCCTTGAGTTCGAACGGCTCAGCAACGCAACCGGACCGACCGGCGGCAAAATTCTGATCAGGAATGAAAAAGGTGAATTGACCAAAACACCAGCCAGCGTAGCCATTCTTCACTGCGTCGGAAGCCGTGATGTCAATTATCACGAATACTGCTCACGCGTCTGCTGCATGTATGCGCTGAAATACACTCATCTTATCAAGGAGAAGGTCGGGCACGATACGGTCGTATATGATTTCTATATTGATCAGCGCTGTTACGGCAAAGGCTATGAGGAGTTTTATCGAAGATGCCAGGAGGAGGGCACAAACTTTGTAAGGGGAAAAGTAGCTGAAATCACGAATCAGGCGATTAAACCGGAGGAAGAGGGGAAACTCATCGCCATTGCTGAAGATACGCTCCTGGGGAGAGTTCTGCGTGTTCCTGTTGATATGGTCGTACTCTGTTCAGCTATCGAGGCTCGCCGGGATGCAAATGAAGTCGGGCGCATATTCGGTGTAAACCTGGGCGCGGACGGATTCTTTCTTGAAGAGCATCCCAAACTGGGTCCGCTGAATACGGCTACGGATGGCGTCTTTCTTGCCGGCGCCTGCCAGTCTCCCAAGGACATACCGGATAGCGTCGCCCAGGCATCGGGCGCTGCCTCCAAGGCGCTGTCACTGGCAACCCGCGGAATCATACAGGTGCCATCGACGATATCCTGGATTGATCCGGATGTGTGCGCCGGTTGTCAGGTCTGTATCGGCCTGTGCCCGTACTCGGCTATTGAGTTCGATGAACGCCGCTGGGTGTCGGTCGTTAACGAAGCGGTTTGCAAAGGCTGCGGGAGTTGTTCAGGATTTTGTCCGAGCGGCGCAGCCCAGGTAAAACATTTCAAAAAGAAACAGGTATTTGCGGAATTTGACGGGATCATGAACTCCCTGGCATCGATTGGAATCTGACAGGGTGATGTATCAAATTACAACTAACGGCAACAACAAACGGAGAAAGTCATGGATGATTTTGAACCCACCATTATCGCTTTTGTATGTAACTGGTGCACTTACACGGCTGCCGATCTTGCGGGAACTTCCAGGCTGAGCTATCCCAAAAACATACGGCTGATCCGGGTGATGTGCACGGGGATGGTTGACCCCCAGTATATTATCAAAGCCTTTCTGGAAGGGGCCGATGGCGTTCTCGTGAGCGGGTGTCATCCGGGAGACTGTCATTATATCAATGGCAATTACAAGGCCAGACGACGAGTGAAGCTTTTAAAAGAGATTCTGCCAAAATTCGGGATTGATGATAAAAGACTGCGTCTCACCTGGATAGGCGCAAGCGACGGAATAATGTTTTCCGAAATAATGAGGGATCTCGTAAGGCAGATTAAAAAAATAGGACCTAACGAAGCAAAACTGAAAATGGTTATATGAGATAAACAAAAGATTGCTTTAGAGGCGTATAGTATAAAGCCCGGAGGAGCGTATGTCAGCAACCTATATTTTGAGCGTCGAAAAGAGGGATGTACAGTCGGCTTTAAGGAATTTTTTCAGTTCCGTTCTCAGGCTGGAAGATATCGGTTCTCTTCTTGTGCCTATGCACCTTACCGCGAATAATTCTGTAAAACCGGTTCTGGTATCCGACCCCGGGCGTCTGGAAGGAGCCGACCCTCTATCTCCTGCTTTCCCTGTTAACAGCGCAAAGATCATTTCCAGTCTCACCAGAAAGCCTGTCGGGAGTAAAATTGCCGCAGTTTTAAGACCGTGCGAGATAAGGGCGTTTGTAGAACTTGTAAAACTCAAACAGGCGAGCGCTGATGAAGTTGTCATAATAAGCATTGATTGCCTGGGCGCTTATTCCAACATTGATTATAAACGTTTTGTATCGGATAAAAAAGAGAGTTCAACCTCTATGTTCCTGGAAATGATGCTGTCGGGAGAAAAGAAAGCCGGTGAGGAGAGACCCCTGTCGGCTGCCTGCAGGGTATGTGAGCATTCGATTCCTGAAAGAGCGGATATAAGAATCGGAATCGTAGGAGTAAATATCAATGACCAGATCCTGGTACAGGCCTTGACGCCTGCAGGAGAAGAAATATGCCGGAACCTCGGCCTTGCTTCGGGCCAGGAGCCGCAGGGCAGACAGGAAGCAATCAATTCCATTGTGGCACAGAGGAAAACTTTGCGGGATGAGATGTTCGATAAAACCGGCAATGCCACGAACTCTATAGGAAAACTGACGGAATATTTCGCAGATTGTGTGAACTGTTACAATTGCAGAGTGGCATGTCCCGTCTGTTACTGCAGGGAATGCGTTTTTACCACGGATGTCTTTAATCATGAGCCTTACCAGTATCTGCAATGGGCGGAAAGAAAAGGGGCGGTAAAGATGCCCACGGATACCCTGTTTTATCATTTGACGCGACTGGCCCATATGAGCACGGCATGCGTCGGATGCGGGCAGTGCAGCAATGCGTGCCCGAATGAAATTCCGGTTATGGAACTCTTCAGGATGGTTGCTTATAAAACACAGAAAGCGTTTGAGTATGAGGCGGGAAGAAGTCCGGATGAGCCTCCGCCTCTCTCCGTTTTCCGTGAGAATGAGTTTGTCGAAGTTGTGGGAATAGGGGAATAGGAGGTTCTTATGGCGCAAAAAACAGGCAGAGCGCTCGTTGTCGGGGCCGGGATCAGCGGTATACGGGCCGCTCTGGACCTTGCGGAAACCGGGCACAAGGTTACATTGATCGACCGGTCTGCTCACATAGGAGGAGTTCTTTCCCAGCTCGATTATCAGTTTCCTACAAACCGATGCGGAATGTGCAAGATGCTGCCTCTTGTC
>Ga0105099_10002078_pt1 | contig 12088 bp, 7 predicted proteins | sample PPLLak3cmMay2015_2_FD_79138 | JGI IMG/M metagenome (GOLD analysis project Ga0105099, IMG submission 79138) | Freshwater sediment microbial communities from Prairie Pothole Lake near Jamestown, North Dakota, USA - PPLs Lake P8 Core (1) Depth... | ecosystem: Environmental > Aquatic > Freshwater >...
CTCATCGCGCTGCGAGGCGGATTCTTCTATGAAGACCCGAAGATGGGGAACAGGAAATACTACACGTTCGGCGCGGGAATTCGCTACGACGTCTACGGATTCGATTTCAGCTACATCAGCACAGCAGAAGAGAACCATCCGTTGGGTGAGACTCTGCGCTTCTCACTCTCCATCGCTTGGGGCGGCGGCGGTCTCTGACCGCCGTTGTTCCACCGCCGTTCTTCCACCGGTCAAAGGTGCATCTCTTGACTGCAGCCCGTCTTGCCGCCGTCTTCATGGTCGTGCTCTGTACGTCCTCCGCCCAGCCGCGTCTTCAGGCGCTCGTCACGCCGGCGGCAGCGCCTGCCGAGTTGGTGGACACGCTCCGCCTCCTCGCCGTGCGGGTTGAGTTCGTTCGTGACTCCGACCCGACGACATTTGGGGATGGAACGTTTCTGCTCAGCCCCGACGATCGCTACACGATCGATCCGCCTCCGCACAACGCGCAGTACTTCGAGACCAAGTTGGAATTTGCGAAGAACTACTTCGCCCGCGCTTCCGGCGGACGACTGAACGTGATCGCAACGTTGCTCGATTCTGTCATACGCGTCTCGAAGCCGATGAAAGAGTACGCTCCGGGGACGCTTTCTCCGGACCTGCGAAAACTTGCACTGCTTGCAGCAGAATCCTGGCATCTCGCTGATTCGGTCCATCCGTCGGTTGACTTCTCTGAGTATGATGCCTTTGTCCTGTTTCATGCTGGAAGCGGACGCGATATCGATCTTGTGAGCCTTCTGGGCTTCAATCCGACCCCCAACGATCTTCCCTCCATCACGTTCGATTCATCCGGCTTCGCGCGCGCTCTGGCCGATGTCGCCTTCGCTGGTTTTCCCGTCGATGGCGGCTCGTTCCACATCACGAACACGCTTATCCTCCCCGAAAGCGAATCCCGCATTGTGCAATCAGGAGGGCAGGACGTCGTCCTGAAGCTCGGGATGAACGGATTGCTTGTTTCCTCGGTCGGAAGCCGACTCGGCCTGCCTGATCTGTTCAACACATCGGACGGCACATCAGGCATCGGCCAATTCGGCCTGATGGATGGCTCCTCGATCTTCGCCTTCTTCGGTCTCTTCCCGCCGTTCCCGAGTGCATGGGAACGGATTCAACTTGGCTGGACAGTCCCCGTGGAAGTGCCTGCCGCGCAGCAGAGCCTTTCGATCCCTGCATTTGGCCTCTATCCATCGGGCGTCGACACGGTGTTCAAGATTCCCATCAGCGCCAACGAATACTATCTCGTCGAGAACCGTACACGGGATATTCGTGGGGATGGTCAGTTGCTGCATCTCGTCCGCGCCGATGGCTCGCGCGATTCCATTCGGTATGCACGCGACGTCGTCGGCTTCAACGTGTTCGACGTCGACAGTGTACGTGGTTCCATCGTCGATGTGGAGGATTTCGATTGGGCGATCCCCGGCTCGATCGACAGCACCCGGCTTTATGATGGCGGCGGAATCCTGATCTGGCATATCGATGAAGGGGTGATCCGATCGAAGCGGGCGAGCAATACCATCAACGAGGACCCGGAACGCCGTGGGATCGATCTTGAGGAAGCGGATGGCTCAGACGACATCGGACAGTCGTATGATACATTCACGGCAGGGAGCGGTACGGAAAACGGAAGTCCGCTTGATTGCTGGTATCGGCAAAATCCTTCTCCGGCGTACAAGAATCGGTTCGATCGAACGACGACTCCGAATTCGAACAGCCAAACGGGGGCTGCAACCCTGGTGACGCTCCAGAATTTCTCGGAGCGTGGACTTCGAATGACAATGGACGTCTCGACGGGCAATGATCTGCTTGCGCCGATGGCAGGATTTCCCAAGGACGTTCCCGGCTTGAGCAAGGGATTGATCGCTTTCCAACAACAGACCGGAGGCCCGGCTTCTTTTGTCGTTGCGCAGGACAATCCGGGCGGACGAGGGCGAATTCTGGGTTGGACGCAGCAAGGAATTACCGCGCTCCCCAATGGCTCCGGAAGCGCAATCCTTGCCGAAGTTGATGCTGAGCGTTTCAATGGCCCGCTTGCTCTTTATCAATCGCAGAATGCGCCCGCTTATCTGGCCGCTGTCGCTGACGGTATCTATCTCTGGAGGTTTGAGGACAACGATTCGGACGGAAGGCTTGATCTCGTCGCAAAGATCCCGATGCTCCCGGGAGAGCGAGCAGAGATCATGTTTGCCGACTCACTCCTCGTCGGCGCCTTTCGAGATTCTCTAACGGTCTTCTCGCTCAGCGGCTCTGCCGTGTTCCGGCATGCGGGCCCCACGTGGGATGAACGAACCCCGATGTGCCAGCTCGGCGCGGAAGCTGTCGTTGTCGCGCGAGGCGACTCGTTGACCTGGTTCGATCTTCGGGGACGAGAGCTCGCTCGTCTGGTTCGGATTGGCGAACAGGTAACCGGCATGGCAAGCGGGAAGCTCTTCGCCGGCGATTCGCTGCATCTTGTCGTGAGGACCTCCCGCGGCGTCACCATTCTCAACGAAGCCGGCGTTGTTCGTTCGCGTTGGTCGACGACGGCCGCCGGAATCCCCGGGGCGATCCCCCTTCTCGTTTCGCTCGATGCAGAACCGGCAAAAGAGATCGTGTTCGCTGACTCCACGGGAGGGCTGATCGCGTATCATTGGAACGGCACTGTGGCAGAAGGATTCCCCCTGCAGTTCGATACAACGATGACGCGAGGGTATGCATCGTTAGTCGCGGTTGATCGCGGCGCCATGGGATTCTCGGACCTCATCGTGTTGGACGATGCAGGAGACATTCGCTGGTGGCGTAACACCGGCCGCGGCGGAACAGTGACGCGAATCGCTGCGGGGTCAGGAGCGTTCGGGCAGATTGCGCTCGTTGGCCTGGATGATGCGCAAGATGTTGTTGGAATGGTGATCGCCGACGAAGCCGGACAATTGCGGTCCTACCGCACGACGATTCCATTCAGTGAGTCCAGGATGACCTGGCCTGCATACGCGTTCGACATGGCACGGACTGCTTCGACGCCGTTCGAGCAAGCAGGAGGCTCCGCCGGCATTTCGACGATTCTCGTGCCGGAACGGACCTACAATTGGCCCAATCCCGCGTATGGTTCGACCACGCAGATCCGTTACGCATCGACAATTGACGCGCGCGTTATGATCCGAGTCATCGATATCGCCGGCAGAAAACTTGCGGAATTCGAAACACAGGCGACCGCCGGAACAGACGAAGAAGTGACCTGGAACCTCGAGAGCATTCAAAGTGGCGTCTACTTCGCAACTGTCGAAGCCACCGCTGGGGGACGAACGGAATCAAGGATCCTGAAGATCGCCGTCGTGAAATGAGACATCCGCTTCCTGCCATGCTTCTCTTTTTCATCCTTGTTGGCTGCCGGGATACGATCAATACACCGACCGACAATGAGTCGCCCGACACCGTCACGGGGATCGTTCGCGACCGCTTCGGCAATCCGGCGCCAGGCGTCGACATCCGGCTCTATTTCGATTTCATTCTGATCAGCCAGACGCCGATGCCCGCTCGGGAGTGGGTCGTCCCGGACAGTGTGACGCCCATTCGTGTCGTTGTCGTTGATTCAAGCGGGCGCGAGATCATCGAACTGTTCCAGGGGACGCGGTCAGCGGGAAGCTACCTCGCCTTGTGGGATGGAAGAGACTCGACAGGAGAACGGCCCCCAAGCGGCATCTACTCCGTGCGCTATCTGATCAGGGATTCGATTTGTCACGCATACACCGCCGTGACGGAGGGAGGGATCGTCGCCCGGACCGATTCGTCGGGCATATATTCGATCGCTCCTTCCAGCATTCCGATCGGCGCTTCTCCGATCCCCATCTTTTCAAACGACGGCAGGTTCTTCTACGGCAACCACCGGATCGGGAATACGATCGGATTGTTGTTCGCGTCCGACGTAGCGTCTCAATTCGTTGAAGTGCCCCTCTCTCCGGGGAGCGGCCGCCGCGTCGATCTCACTCTAGAATAACGAGCGCAAGTGACCCGAGCGATCCTCTTTCTCTGCTTCATCCCTTTCTTCCTGGTTGCACAGGAATCGGCACCCCACCCCGAACTCGACTGGCACACGATCGAAACGAAGCATTTCCTTGTTCACTACCACGAAGGGGCCGAGCGGACGGCCCGTGAGGTTTCGTTCATTGCGGAATCGATTCACGGACCCATCACGGAACTGTACGCGTACGTCCCGGAAGCGAAGGTGCATTTCGTCATTCGAGATCATGACGATTACTCGAATGGAGCAGCGTACTTCTTCGACAACAAGATCGAGATCTGGGCCCCGGCGCTCGAGTTCGAATTGCGCGGGACGCATCCCTGGCTCTGGAATGTGGTCACGCACGAATACACGCACATGATCCAGATCCAGGCATCTCTCAAGCTCGGACGAAGAATACCCGCATTCTACGTGCAGTGGCTCGGCTATGAGGCAGAACGGCGACCTGACGTTCTCTATGGGTATCCCAATGTGCTGGTTTCGTATCCGATCTCGGGGTTTGTCGTTCCCAGTTGGTTCGCCGAAGGCACCGCACAGTTCAATCATCCTGGACTCTCCTACGATTATTGGGACGCGCATCGCGATATGATCCTTCGCATGCACATACTGGAAGGAACTCCGCTGTCGTGGGAGGAGATGGCCGTTTTTGGAAAGACGAGTCTCGGAAACGAATCAGCGTACAACGCCGGGTTCTCGCTTGTTTCCTACATCGTAGAGCGATACGGAGCGGACAAACTGCTGGCGATCACCCGGGGATTGAAATCTCCCGCCCGCGTCACGATCGACGGCGCGATCGAAGAGGCGCTTGGCATCACGGGAACGGCACTGTATGAGGAATGGAAAACTCATCTGCTCGATCGCTATGGATCGGTCAAAGCAGGTGTGGAGAGAATGGGAAGGCGAGAGGGGAGGATCATCGAGCCAGAAGGATTTGGGAATCACTCCCCGCGGTTCTTTTCAGACGGAAGGCGGATCGCATACATCTCGAATAGGGGAGAGGACTATTTCGGGTTGAGTTCGATGTACGTCCGAAGTCTGACGTCGGACTCATTGAAGCCGCTCATTCCCCTTGTCCGTTCTCCATTCAGCATTGCCGGAGATGATGAGTCGGTCTATTTCTCTCGCATCGAGGAACACAATCCATTCTGGTCGGCCTACAGTGACCTCTATCGGTATGATGCGGAGGAGCAGGAAGCGAACCGCATCACATTCGGACTCCGGGCGATGGAACCGGCGTTGTCGCCGGACGGAAAGCGCCTTGCCTACGTGACCGGAAAGGACGGGACGAAGAATCTGCAGGTATCCGCGATCGACGGGAGTGACCGCATCCCCCTGACGACATTCGAAAGCGGCGAACTGGTTGCGCGACCGGTGTGGTCCATGGATGGAAGGGAGATCGCCTACAGCCTCAGTGTCGGTCACCGACAAGCCCTCTGTGTCGTTGACCTCAACACACGAACAACGCGTACACTCGCCTTGAGCGGCGACGCGCGCGATCCTGCATACTCTCCGGACGGACGATATCTCTATTTCTCGTGGGACTCGACAGGCATCTTCAATATCTTTCGCTTGGAGCGGACAACGGGGACACTCGCGCAGATCACGAACGTCCTGGGCGGGGCATTTCAGCCGACGGTAAGCGTGAACGGTCAGCTCGCGTATGCCGCATACACGGAAACCGGATACAAGATCGCACTGATGGACGCGATCGTTGCGACCTCCGTCGGGCAGGCATCGTTCGTTCAAGACGGGATCGCCCTGGATTCGACGTTGCGCATCCCGACGGACTCAGTGCAAAGCAAGCCCTACCGCTCGGCGTTCTCATCAGTGTCCATCATTCCTGTGCTTCGCATCGACAACTACACCGTCGGCGGCGGATTCCTGGACATTCTCAAGCCCGGAGTGTACATCGCTTCATTTGAGATGCTCGACAAGATGAGTCTCTTTGCGGGGGCGTCGATCAATCGTCAATACGAGAGGGACATATTTGTTTCACTCGAGTACCGCAGCGCGATCCCGGGGTTGTATCACTTGGGGCTTTCGCCAACGCTGACACTCGAGCTGTACAGCCTCTCGCGGAAGGCGGATGCGGAATTCTCCATCTATCTCAGCACGGAACGCACGGTCAAAACGAGTGTGACGTACGATCTCTTTGAGGTCGATCTCTCGCTCACGGAACGGATCTTTGCCGACAAGAGCACGCTGCGGCTGATGTACACGAAGAGCCGCTACAGCGCCGCGCTGGGCTTTTTCAGCCTCATCGATAATGGGAACATCATCCAATCCCAGGCGTTCCGCACGGTCTACCTGACGAACGATATCCTCTCTGCACGATGGAGATGGGAAGGTCTTCTGCCAACGGTGGACCGGGAGATCAATCCGATCGGCCGGACGTTGTCGTTCAAGTATTCGTATGAGATGAACAAGTACAACAGGGATTTGAACTACGACTACAGTTCCGGACTGCCGATCCCCATCTACAAGGATGTGGACTTCCATCGTCTGGAGATGTCGTGGAATGAGCACATCCCGATCGTTGGCAGGAAGCACACATTATCCATCGGACTGCGTGGAGGTTCTATCCAGGGGATGACCGCGGACACGATCTTCCATTTCTACGCGGGTGGATTCATCGGCATGAAGGGTTATCCCTTCTACGCGATCGAAGGGAATCATCTGGCGACGATGCATGTGGCATACCGCTTTCCGATTTGGACCACGATCAACACGCGGCTATTCCAGATGTACTTTACGAAATTGTACGGGTCCGTCTTTGCGGATGTCGGAAACGCCTGGAACGGTGCGACGCCATCGCTGCGAAACTGGAAGACCGACGCGGGTGTCGAGCTACGGCTTGAGGCATTCTCCTTCTACGCCTTCCCGACGCGGATATTTCTCTCGGGAGCGTATGGATTCGACCAGTTCGAGCGGCAGATCCAGGGAGAAACGATTCGTTACGGAAAAGAATGGCGCTTTTATCTTGGTGTCCTGTTCGGGTTTGAGCTGACCGACATGATACCTCGGACCTGGCGATGAATACGAACACGTTGAACACGAACGGGGAATAAGCATGATGCGGACCATCATCATTGGCTTGATCGGGATATCTCTCGTCGCCAGCGCACAACGAGTCGAACGGTCGAATGTCTTGACGGGCGACCTCCAGGCTGATCTCATCGCGAACTACGATCGAATCTCACAGGATGTTCGAGAGACAGAAGCCGACCATGCGGAGCGGCTATCCCCGCTACGAGCCGCGCTATACTCTGCCGTCGTTCCGGGCTCCGGACAGATCTATACAAAAGGATACTGGGAAGCCGCGGCCTTTGCGGCGGTAGAAGTTGGCGTGTGGATTCTGTATGCGAGTAATCACTCGAATGCACTCGACAAGACAGATGAATACCGTGCGTATGCCGATGAGCGGTGGTCCGTGGTCGACTATGTGAACTGGATGCGCGCGTACTACGCCGGACAGGTTTCGGAGCTGAATTCCGTCATCACGAACCCGACGGCAGCACATCCTTGGGAACAAGTCGATTGGGGCTTGTTGAATTATTGTGAATCAGAGATCGCGAAACTGGCCTCGCCAGGAAATCCAAACGGATTCACGCATGTTCTTCCGATCCGGCCGGGCCAGCAGTACTACGAACTGATCGGCAAGTATGGACAATTCGGCGGAGGATGGGACGATGCGTCAAGTTTCAAGCCGGGCGGTTTTACGGTAGCCGACGTCGTGAATCAGAATGTCTCACCGCATTTCCTTTACTATCGAGACATGCGGGGAGACGCGAACACTTTCCACAATAATGCGACGACGGCCGCCTACGTTCTTGTCGCAAATCACGTGTTTAGCGCGATAGAAGCCGCATGGAGCGCGGCGAGGTTCAATAAGGCACTTCAATTGCATGGATCATTTCAGCCGATTCAACGCGGAAACCGCTTCGTAGAGCTCGTCCCAACGATGAGAGCAACCGTCAGCTTCTGATGACTTGCGTCCCAATCCTTTTGTAAGTACAATATTCGATAAAACGACACGCGTTTGTTGGGGAGGCACCGGCGGTTTCTGCAACTCCTTGTTTATCAAGCGGTTGGCAAAGACCTCTCCACGCATGACATTTCTGAAGGCACGGCTTTTGCGACACCTGCATTCCCCCTGGCGATCCGCCTATATCGGGACATTCAAAGAAAAGAAGAAGCCAAACGAGTGTCTGTTCTGCCGAATTGCGGCCGAAGACGAAGACGCGAAGAATCTGATCGTCTGGCGGGGCAAAACGTGCTATGTTGTACTCAACCGATACCCATACAACAGCGGGCATCTGATGGTGGTCCCGTACCGCCACCTTGGGGCGTTTCAACAGCTCCGCTCAGCGGAACATCGTGAGATCATGGAAGTGACCGGACGATGCATGAAGGCGCTGGATACGCTCAGCATTCCGCACGGATACAATTTTGGCGCGAACCTGGGCCGCGTCGCAGGTGCAGGAATTGAACAGCACATCCACTTCCATCTTGTTCCTCGATGGAATGGGGATACGAATTTCATGCCCGTGCTTGCTGAGGTGAAGGTTGTTTCGGAGCGGCTGGAAGATCTTCAGGTGTCGCTCTCGAAAGAGTTGAAGAAGAACACAAGATCCAAGACGCCGAAGAATCAAAGAGGTCCAAGAGCCAAGATGGCCAAGCGCCAAATGGGACCAAGCACCAAAAAGCTTAGGACCAAATTCTGATGTAGGAAAACAGGAATCTTACTAATTACATCTTGCTACTTACATCTTACTACTCATTACTTCCTACCAAATGAAATCAGAGCTCCTCAAGAAAATAGAAGACAAGTCCTTCGTCGTCGGCGTTATCGGATTGGGGTACGTCGGATTGCCGCTCTTGCTCACGTACGTGGAGAAGGGATTCAAGGCGATCGGCTTCGACATCGATCCGAAGAAGCCGGAGTACCTCGCAAAGGGAGAAACCTATATCAAGCACATTCCGTCTGACCGCATTGCGAAGGCAATGGCGACGGGGAAGATGACCGCAACAAACGACTTCAGTCGTCTGAAGGAGTGTGATGGTGTACTGATAGCGGTTCCGACCCCGCTCAACGCCAACCGTGAGCCGGACATGACGTACATTGTTTCGAGCGCCGAGGCGATCGTTCCGCATATGAGAAAAGGACAGATCTTCGTTTTGGAATCCTCGACCTATCCCGGCACGACCGACGAGGTGATGGTCCCGATCCTTGAGCGAAGCGGATTGAAGTTGGAGAGGGATTTCTACGCTGCGTTTTCGCCGGAGCGGGAAGATCCGAACAATCCGGATTTTCACACAGCGAACATTCCGAAGGTGGTCGGCGCCACATCTCCCGACGGACTGGCGGTTGCGGACAAACTGTACGCGCAGATCATCGTCAAGACCGTCCCCGTTTCCAGCACACGGGTGGCGGAGTCCGCAAAGCTTCTCGAGAACATTTTCCGATCGGTGAACATCGCACTGGTGAACGAACTCAAAGTCGCATTCATGAAGATGGGGATCGACGTGTGGGAGGTCATTGAGGCAGCGAAGACGAAGCCATTCGGATTCATGCCGTTCTATCCTGGACCGGGACTGGGCGGCCACTGCATTCCCATCGATCCGTTCTATTTGACGTGGAAGGCGCGGGAATACGGCGCAACGACGAAATTCATCGAGCTCGCAGGGGAGATCAACACGTCGATGCCGGATTTTGTGGTGACGCGGTGTATGGAGGCGTTGAATGAAGCGGGCAAACCGTTGAAGGGTTCCAAGGTGCTATTGCTGGGACTTGCCTACAAGGCCAACATCGACGATCTCCGTGAGTCTCCGACCTTCCATCTTTTTGAGAAGCTGGAAGACCGGGGAGCCATCGTTCACTACAACGATCCGTACATCCCAGTCATTCCCCCGACGCGCGAACACAAGCGCTTCATGGGGCGAACCTCGCACGAGATCACGAACGACTTCGATCTGCACGTTGTGGCGACGGGACACGACGTGTACAAAACCTATGATTTCAAGAACATCACTGCGCCCATCGTGGACACGAGGAACATTGTGAAGAAGAGCGGTGGGCTGGTGGTGAAGGCGTAGACGCAACTGTTGGACAAACTTCAGTTTGTCCACGGTGCGATTCTCACAATGGCAGGAATACGAAGACGCACGACCAAATGCAGCACGCCGTGGACGAGAAGCAAGTCGAGACATATAGGGGGATGACGCCGACGCAGAAGTGGCAGACGTCGGTCAGCTTGTATTGGTCCGCGCGGATGTTGAAGTCGGCATTCCTCCGGCAGCAGCACCCAGAATGGACTGAACGTATGATCCGCGACGAGGTCAATCGGCTCTTCGCTCGTGAACATGAATGAAGACCTTTTTCTTCTGTTCATTGTGCCGCTCAATCGTGCCAAGGTAGCGTATATGGTCACGGGTTCGGCAGCGGTCACCGTGTATGGTGAACCACGGCTGACGAATGATGTGGATATCGTGCTTTCGATCAGCCGGAGTGATGTAGATCTGCTTTCGACCTTGTATTCGAATGAGATGTTCTACTTCCCGCCAGCGGATGTGGTTCATCAGGAGCTCGTGCGCTCAAACGGAGGCGGATTCAATGTCATCCATCACGAGACCGGCTTCAAAGCTGATTTCTATGTAGCACAGGATGCTCTTCATCGCTGGGGAATGGAGCGAAGAATCTCTGTAGACATCTCTGGCGAGCAAGTGTGGTTGGCGCCGCCCGAGTATGTCATCCTGAGAAAGCTGCAGTTTCACGAGGAGGGGGGAAGTGAAAAGCACTTGCGCGATATTCAAGGGATGTTGAGGATCTCCGCGGGCCTCCTTGACACCGGTGCGTTGATGCAATGGGTCCATGAACTTGGACTAACTGAGAGCTGGAAGAAAGCCGCTCGATGAGCGAAGCCGCGATTGGAGGTCGATAGAGCACATATGAAACAGGCCGTCTACGCAATAGTGCTGCTCCTATTTGTGTTCTCTGTTGGAGCCTGGGGACAATCGCGCGAGCAGCTCAAAGGGCAAGCAGAGGCGCAACTGCGCCAATTATCCCCGGAGGAGATCCAGGCGAAGCTCAAAGAGTATGGGATCAGTCTGGATGAAGCGAAACGCCGCGCGGCGGAAGTGAACATCAGTCTCGACGAATACCTTGCGAAGGCCTCAACCACGTCTCCTGCTGCTCCTCCCTCTGGTGCCACGCAATCGGCCGACGAAGTGAAGGCGGTCTTCCCGAGTTTCGGCACGACGCCCGCAGGTCATCCTCAGCCGACGGCGCAGGCTGTTCCCGGATTCGAAGGACGCGTTGCAGGAGATCTGCATCCGTTCGGCTACGACATCTTCCGTCTTGCTCCCTCCACATTCGAACCGGTCCTGAACGTTCCCACACCGACCTCCTACGAACTCGGACCCGGCGACGAGCTGAGCGTCTCTGTTTGGGGGGAGACCAAGCTGTCGTATCAGTTGGTGGTCAACCGGGAAGGGAACGCGATCGTTCCTGAGGTAGGACCGGTCAGCGCGAACGGCCTGTCCATCCAACAATTCAGAGACAAACTGCTTCGGCGGATGACCGCCGTTTACTCCGGATTGAAGAATGGCGAGCCGAGTGCGAACACGTTTCTTGATGTGTCGCTCGGCAAGCTCCGCACGATCCAGATCTACGTATTGGGCGAAGTAACGAACCCTGGCGGCTATGCACTCTCGTCGATGGCGACGGCCTTTCAGGCGTTGTACTTGGCGGGAGGCCCATCGGTCCGCGGTTCGATGCGTTCCATCGACATCATGCGGAACGGCAAAGCGATCTCCTCGGTCGATTTCTACGACGTGCTCTTGCGCGGCGACCGGTCGAAGGATCCCCGCTTGCAGGATGGAGACCTCGTCATGGTCAAGCCGGCAGGGAAGCGGGCTGCTATCTCGGGGCGTGTGCTTCGACCTGCCATCTACGAATTGCGCGATGCAGACACGTTTTCCGATCTGCTGAAGATCTCGGGCGGTCTTCAGGTGCAAGCCTACACCGACCGCGTTCATATTGAACGGATCATTCCCTTTAAC
>Ga0105099_10002082_pt1 | contig 12074 bp, 22 predicted proteins | sample PPLLak3cmMay2015_2_FD_79138 | JGI IMG/M metagenome (GOLD analysis project Ga0105099, IMG submission 79138) | Freshwater sediment microbial communities from Prairie Pothole Lake near Jamestown, North Dakota, USA - PPLs Lake P8 Core (1) Depth... | ecosystem: Environmental > Aquatic > Freshwater >...
GGTCGCGATTATAGCCCTCGCGGGCTCTGAAGCGCTGGGAGGACCCGCGAAAATATTTTTAAAGTTTTTTTATTATTATTTCAACGCTTGGCATGATATTATTTATATCGTTGTAACACACGCTTGATACTCTCCCGCCATATCGTCCCCATATCATTGCGCGTCTTGAGTGACTGCAAGGACTGAGTCCGCCATGGTATACGCTTGGGCCTGTTGTTAGAATCGAATGTCTGTAGCCTGGTGATCTTGCTATTGCGTAGCCTATATAAGCCCTTGCTTAATGAGCCCCCCTTGGTTGGTACGGGGTTAGTAATAATAAACTCACCCCCTCCCCTGGTGCCCATGACCCGCATCATGAATTGAAACCGTGATTTCAAATCCCCGCCCTGGAATTGTTCGGGCTTATAAAATTTATTGCCTGACTTGAGTCGTGCCCGTGATTGCATCTTGCCCCTGACATTACCCCCCCGTGCGGCAAGGGTAGTGCCACGTTTCTTCTCCGGGGTTGACCCGTCCTGCTGTTCCTTCCACCCCGTAAAGCGTGGACGCCTGACAGAATAGGCGATTGCCACCTGGCTTTCTATTCGCCCCGAGCGTGCGGGCTGGACTTTGAGGTTATTGCGTAAAAACCGCTGATCCCGGATAACCATCGACCGATTAAGATTTTCAATGTCCAGCTCCCGGGTTTTAAAAGCCAACGACGTGAGGACGTTCGCCGTGGCTCGCTGAAAGTCGCGTGGTGATTCCTTAAAAAACCGTTCGAGTTTTCGGAGGTCTCCCCGGGACATGTCGAAGATATTATTCATGGTGGGAATATACACCCACCATGAATAACCGTCAACCATTATTCCCCGCGTTTTTCTTTGAACGCTTTTATCATATCGGCAAAAAGCGCGGCGGCAACAAAACCATCCTCCTTGTATTTATCTTGCAATTCTCTAAAATAATCATGGTCTTCGATAAACGCTTGAATTGAAAATACGGCTTTTGCTTTTTTCATGGATTACCTCCGTGGTGTTTTAATCAATATAATAATATTATTAGTAATTGTCAATATAAAATATTATTTTTTTACTGCTAAGGATTTTTAAGAATTGTTATGAAAAAGTGCTAAACATAATTTATACTAAATCAGACCAAAAGTCTATATAAGACACTAAAACAGACTAATAAGTGTATATAATAAGAATAATATATATATAAATCTCTCTCTATCTCTCTATCTTTAGCAGTTTAGCACCTTTAGCAGTTTTTAACACACCATAGAATAAAAACAGATTCTGTTTTCTCACTTTTATTTTTTATTTCTGTTTTTCTGCCGTGTGTAGAAAAAGGTGCTAAAGGTGCTAAAGTGCTAAAGCCTGAAGCATTCAGGGTTTTCGGCGCCCTATGTTTAGCACCTTAGCACTTTTTAGCGCTAAAATGCCGATTTTGGGGTATGGCGTGAAAAAAGATTGACAAAATATCGCCCGGGAATATGGTAATAAACATCCGCCATCACCTCATGATCCTCTGCCCGGCACCTACCAAACAGGCCGGGTTTTTTTCGTTTGCGCACTATATCGCCGCGCCGGTTGCGGTGGTTGACCATATTCCCGGCGTCGGGAAAATGGTTTTTTATGCGGTTAGTGGGAAAAAATCTTGACAAGTGTTGATAGTGTATATATATTGTCGTTATAACACCCACGGAGGCACGCAATGCAAAAAATGATATACATCCCCGATTCAAAACACGATATCTGGGATAAAATCGAAAAAGCCGCAAAATCAGACTACCGCGGAATCGGGTTCTATCTCTGCGATTTTTGGGAGAAAAAACAAGAGGAGGATGTGGATGATGGAAAAGAATAACGGCGGCCCGGCGTTCCCGGGTGTGATGACGTTTCAGAAAATAATTGAGCACAATGGAGTTGCGCACATGGCAGGCGATAAAGAGTTGATTTATCTTCCCGGCATGTCCCTCCGTGATTACTTCGCGGCCCATGTCACAGAAAAAGAAATTGCAGAAATTATGTATGACCATATAATCGAGGGAGATATCCTCGATCTTGGCCCCGTGAATTATTCAATAACGAGACAACAGGCGCGATACATCCACGCCGACGCCATGCTGGAGGCCCGCGATGGAAAATAACCCCACGCCCATCACGGAAATCATCGCATGCGTCATGACGGTGGCGGCCTGGTTCGCCGGAATAATAACCGGGTTTTCGCTCGGGAAAAGTGAGGCACGAAATGAAAACAAGGAGAACAATAATGAGAAAGCTAAAAAATAACACAATCAAATCAAGCCGTAAATCGCAACCCAATAAAGACGCATCCAAACTAAAAGCAAAATCCGAATCAATCGCTTTGCACGTCTTAAAAGATATTCAGATAATCGGCGCTGAAGTCGGCGTACACCGTGGAAAATTGAGCCGGGAATTATTCAAGCTCATTCCCGGCCTTAAATTATTCATGATAGATATTTGGTCCGACAAATCCTATCCCGACAACGACGATACCGCCGCCGCTCCAAAATACCGGGATCTGTACCGCAACCACTGGAAAGAAAACATGGACGCCGCCCGCGATGCCGTCAGGGATTGTAACGCCGAGCTGATACGCGCTGACAGCATAACCGGTGCTGAACACTTCGAGGACGCCTCGCTTGATTTCGTATTCCTTGACGCCGATCACTCATACGAAGCCGTAAAAAAAGACATTGCTACCTGGCTCCCAAAAATCAAACCCGGCGGGCTCATGTCTGGTCACGACTACGAGCGCAAGGGAAAATTTGGAGTACAAAAAGCCGTTGATGAAATATTCGGCGACCGCGTAATAAGGGGCGGGAATAATACGTGGTTTGTGGGGGTGTGATATGCCAACCCCAATAACCGGCACAATCTCCGGCTCACGCGCCGCCGCGGTCCTCGGATTATCCGAATACGCAACGCCCGTCAACGTCTGGCTCCAAATCATGGGCCCGGAGTTCTGTGCCGAGCACGGCTATGAATACCCCGTCTTTGAGGGCAACGCCGCGACGCGTTGGGGATCCGCGTTTGAATCCGCAATAATCGATTTGACCGAGCGCGAAACCGGGAAAACCGTCACCGACCGGGAACGGGTATACCGTGACGATTATCTATCATGCCATGTGGACGGTATCATCGACGGCGCGCTCTACGAGGGCAAGACGACCAGCGCCATGAATTACCGCGAGGCATGGGGGGAACCGGGAACAGATAAAATCCCGGTAATCTACCAAATCCAGGTACAGCACAACATGATGCTTGCCGGACTTCCCCGCGCCGAGGTGTCCGTGTTGGTATTCCCAAAAAGGGTTGAGGAATGGGAGGCGATGGGGTATATACCATCAAACTTCAGCGATTCTGATAAAATATGTAATTATAAAATTATGAAATATGTCGATTATGAAAATAGAATTTCAAATCATGGTGAAGATGTTTCACCGTTTCAATGGGCGCGGGTAATGGCCCAAATGGGCTACTTCCACCGCTACACCGTCGAAGCCCACCCGGAGCTCCAGGCCCTCCTCCGCCTCCGTTACCGTGAGTTTTGGGAAAACTACGTTCTTACCGGCACGCCACCCCCGGTGATGAATTACGACGACGTGAAAGCATTAGTAAGGGAGCCCATTGGCACGGTGGTTGCAAACGCGGAAATCACCCGTCTCATGGCCGAATATAAAAACATCACCTCCGAAATCGGAACCGGCGGCCCCTTGGCTAAAAGGCGCGACCAAATCAAGGTTGCCGTGCTTGACTGGATGCGCACCCAGGGCGCCACGCCCGACGACGAAAGCCGGGATAAGTGGATATTACGCGATGAGGCAGGGCGGAAGATCGCGGGGTATGGGAGGAACAAGAACGGGGTGATGGGGTTCAGGTAAAAAATAAAAAAAATTATGAAAAAAATCTTGACAAGTATTGATAATATATATATAGTGTAAACAGATAGTGAGAAGCGGCAGGCGGGGCGTTGCATGGCCCGGCGCGACAGGACGGAGCGCGGCACGGAGAGACGCGACACGGCAGGCCTTGAGAGGCACGGCAGGGACTGGCCGGGATTGGAACGGCGGGGCTTGGCGAGACGTGGCACGGCAGGCGGGGCGCGGAAGTGCATGGCCCGGAGCGGAGCGGCCGGGACGGGACTGGAAAGACACGGCAAGCATGGACTTATAAAAAAATTTAGATCGGAGGAGTATGATGGCAACAAAAAACACAGGCGAGGTTGAAATTTCCGTTCTGGAAATCGCAACGCAAAAAGTCGATTACTGCATTATTGGACAAACCCCGATAATCCTTAATCGCATGACCGAAAAGGTCAAGAACGAGCTTTTACTTCCGAAAGGGAGAAAGACGACGGCGGAAAAGGCCACAAGCCTTAAGCATGACCCACTACAGGAGTTTTTCGACAGTCCGTATAAACTTTCGGACATATCCGCACCAACGCTTTTGGCTCACCTTGCGACCGCTTTCAAAAAGGCGATTGCAAACACGGCAATCGACATACCTGGAGCGAAAAAAGCACAGATGGGCCGCCTCATGTGGGTAGAGGGTGAAAAGATACCGCTTTATGGTATTCCAAAACTCCACATGTCAGTAACGAGAAGCGCGGACATGAATAAAACCCCGGACGTTCGGAGCCGTTGCATAATCCCGAAATGGGCCGCACGTCTTACGGTTGTGTTCACTGTTCCGCTTCTTAAAGAACCGATTGTGTCAAATCTTCTTGCCGCCGCCGGACAAATCCAGGGTGTAGGTGATTGGAGGCCGGAAAAGGGTTCCGGCACATTTGGACAATTCCGGCTCGTAAAACCCGACGATAAGGAATTTTTAAAAATCCTTAAAGAGGGGGACCGGAGCGCGCAGGAAAAAGCAATGAAAAACCCCGAGGCATACGACGACGAAACCGATGAGCTTTTTGAGTGGTTTATCATCGAAGCCGAAAAGCGGGGACACAAAGTCACGAGGAGGGCGAAGTGAAAGAATCAATCGAAGACCGCATAAACGCGCTGTATAAAAAGCACGGGAATATCACGCCTGACATTATAATCGAAGACGCGAAAAACCCGAAAAGCGTTTTACATGATTGTTTTGAATGGGATCTGAAAAAGGCGGCAATGGAGGCATGGCGGGAAACCGCCCGCCGCCTCATCCGCTCGGTAACGATAAACATAACCATGGAATCACATAGTGTTGCGGTTCCGCGTTATGTGAGAAGCCCCGAGGTCGCGTCAAACGTGCAATCGTACAGCGACACGGCAATTTTGAAATCAGATCGCGAAATGGCTATTGAGGCGATGATTTATGAAATCGACCGCCTTGAAACAATAGTTGACAGGGTACGACGTATTGCGATAGCCTTAAACCTGACGGATGAGGTTAGCATCATATCCAAAAACATCGCCAGCATAAGGAAAAAGATCGCGTGATAAGGCAGGCGGGGCCTGGCGCGGCGCGGCTCGACATGGCGCGGCTCGAATAGGTCTGGAGCGGCACCACACGGCAGGCACGGCAAGGTTGGGCAAGGCAAGGCACGGCCGGGAATCACACGGCAGGCAAAACAACAGGAGGAAACCAAATGGCAACACCCAACACACCCACAACCACCGACGCGGGGGACTTTCTCAAAAAATCAGAAAAGTCCCTCAAAAACTACGCGGTCAGAAAATACGATTTTACGTCGTTTCTAAAATCGGCTATGATTGCGATAAATGACAATACCACGCTTTCGGAATGCCTTAGAACCGAGGCCGGTAAAAAGTCATTATTTAACGCGATGAGATACGCCGCGACAACGGGGTTATCATTAAACCCGCAGGAAGGAAAGGCGGCGCTCATCGGCTACAAAAACAAGGCCGGGGAAATGGTGCTCAATTACCAGATCATGAAAAACGGCCTTATCGACCTCGCGCTTTCATCGGGTAAGGTTGAATTTGTGACCGCCGATCTTGTACGCGCAAACGATGAGTTCAGTATCAAAAAATCAGCATCCGGCGACGATTACAGTTTTTCCCCCGCGATACGTGACCGGGGCGAAGTAATCGGCTTCGTTGCCGCGCTGAAACTCAAAGGGTCGGCGACATATGTAAAATGGATGTCCACCGAGGAGGTCGCGGAATTTCGTGACAAGTATTCATCCATGTATAAAAACCGCCCGGACGCCTCACCCTGGACACATTCGTTTAACGGGATGGGCATTAAGACCGTCATGAAAGCATTGTTGCGCTCGGTCAGCATAAGCCCGGACGTCGACGCGGCGGTCAAGTCCGATGATTACATCGAAGCCGAGTTCACCGTCCACGGCACAACCGCCGACGACGCCGTGACACAACTCCAAACCCCATCGAAGCCGGTCAAGGCGGAGGAAGGGCAGGGGGAATTACTATGATGAAGGCAGAGTTTGCTTTTAGCATTAACCAAGTTGTTAAAACAATCCTCGGAGACAAGGGAATTGTCGACATGGCCGCCATCAACAATTCCGGTGAGGAATGCTACTATGTAAAATTAAAAGGCGGACAAGGCGAGTGGTTCAACAGGGACCAGCTCGCATAATGCCACACCGCGCCGGGGCGGTTCCCCGGCAACGCCGTTGTAGCTCAATGGCAGAGCGGCTGATTTGTAATCAGTAGGTTGGGAGTTCAACTCTCCCCGGCGGCTCACGACACGAGGCCCACGGATGCCCCACAAGGGAAACGCAGTAGGCCAAAAAAGCGGCGCGGTCTCTCCTCCCGCGTATCCGGAAGTACGGCGATTGCGGGTTCGAGTCCCGCCATCGCCAAGTAAATAAATAACGAGGTAAAAGAAATGGCAACAGATATGAACAATTGGTCAGGGGTCGGGCGCCTGGTTCGTGACGCTGATTTAAAAACAACGCAAAACGGTTCAACAGTAGTAAATTTTTCCATCGCTTGCGGATATACCTATGTTTCAAACGGCGAAAAAAAAGAACAGACATCATTTTTTAACTGCATAGCATGGGGCAAAACCGGCGAGGCCATCGCGCAATATGTGAAGAAGGGCCACCGCATCGGAATACAAGGGCGATTACAGCAACGCACATGGGACGCGCAGGACGGAACAAAAAGATCGGTTGTTGAAATTATCGTTGAGCGGTTTTTCTTTTTACAGCCCAAGCAAGACGACGCGCCCGCACCGGCACCCATGTCAGCACCCGGGGAGCCGTTTAATGAGGACGAGATACCGTTTTAAGGAGGCGTGAGATGGCGAAGGTGTTTTTGAAGAAAGAAAAAGTCTTTCCTGATACGTGTACCGGATGTTATTTTTTCGGCTGGAAGTATGGCCCAGATTGCAAATTGCCTGATAAATATAAGGACATATACATGAAGATTTGTATAAATAAAATATTAGTTCGCATCCACCCCACCCCCGAAGAGGCCGCACGGTTGGAGGCGAAGCATGCGAAAAATATATAGCTACTGCTGTAAAAAGTGCTGGCATACATGGACGTCAAAGAACCAGTACACGGCTTGCCCGAAGTGTAAAAGCGTGGAAATCCACGTTGATTATGATATATCTTTGTCCGAGTGAGGCACTATGAAAATCAAACATGAAACCAACCAGTACGGCCTATGCCCGCACCCCTGCCCGCATGGGGTAATGTGTCAGGTCGCGTCAATGCAATGCGAACAATGCCCCGCGTTTTTCGGCTACGAAGGGGAATATATTTTGTGCAAGGGGTTGGATAAATGAAAACCATGCTTGTGGTACTTGCGATTATTGTCGGGTGCGGTGTTAAAACAAAAAACTGCTATTATGACGTTTATCAACACGGAATAAAAATTGACACCATTGTCCGGAGAAGCTTAGTATGCGAATCAGAGCACGGATTCACTGGAGTATATTATAAAAATATCACACGCGAAACGGGGGATAAATGAAAACACTCGCAATAATCGGCGCCGGGTACGTCGGCCTCACCACCGCGTGCGGTATGGCGTCGCTCGGCCATGACGTAATCTGTATCGACATCGACGCGGAAAAGATCGACCGCCTGAAAGCAGGACACATGCCCATCTACGAGCCCGGATTATGTCTTGACGGCGTGCGCTTCACCACCGAAATATCATCCGTGAAAAACGCTGATTTTATATTTATCTGTGTCGGCACTCCTTCCCAGGAATCCGGGGCCGTGGATATGTCCTACTACGACGCCGCACTCGAGGCCATGAAACCATACTTAAACCCCCACGCCATTATCATCAACAAAAGCACCGTCCCCGTCGGCACCGCCGCCCGCGCTTCCCTGGTGCTTGGTATGCCGGTTGTCAGCAATCCCGAATTTTTGCGCGAAGGCCAAGCCGTTCACGATTTTCAAAACCCCGACAGGATAGTCCTTGGCGGCGATAAGTTCAACACCCGCGCCGTCGCCGCTCTTTATGGTAGCATCCACCGCGTGTTTTTCATGTCGCCCGAAAGCGCGGAGCTAACCAAGTACGCCGCGAATTGTATGCTTGCCACGCGGATAAGTTTCGCCAACGAAATCGCCCGCATCTGCGACGACACCGGCGCGAACGTGGTGGACGTGATGGAAGCCGTGGGAGCTGATAAGAGAATCGGCCCGGACTTCTTGAAAGCCGGTATCGGGTACGGTGGGTCATGTTTTCCGAAGGATGTGAGGGCGATGATAAACGCATACGAAAGCCCGATAATCGGAGGCGTTGACAGCATAAACCAATTGCAAATTATTATGATGGTGACAAAAATACTACAAAGAAGCTTGAAGTTTGACGAACCAATAAAAGAAATTGCCATATGGGGCCGCTCGTTTAAACCCGGAACCGATGACACGCGCGAAAGTCCGGCTGTTGAATTATTTAATAATCTCAAGCAATATGCAAACATTGCCCTACATGATCCAATAACAAATCCCGGGGGGATGTATGATATTCTTTGTGGGGCCGATGCCCTTGTTATCGCAACCGATCATGATGAGTATAAAAACCCTGATTTCACCTATATGCGCGCCTTGATGAAACGCCCCCTAATTTTCGACGGTCGCAACATCTACGCCCGCACGGACACCCCGGGTTTTGAGGTCGTGGGGGTTGGATACCGGAGGGGGTTATGAAAACACGGCACACATTTAATTACACCTTGATTTTCTCAATGGGCTATTGTTATCTATATGAAAATTACATTCCCAATCCTAAAAACCATGCCTATTTAAGATACTTAAACCAAAAAAATCTTTGCTGGAGATTGCCGTATTCAGCGGGGATAAAACGGAGGGTAATGTGCTAAACTATTTCAAGTCAAAAAAGCTTTTATCGGAAACAGTCAACACCTTGAAACGCCGTATCCTTGACCTTGACAACGAGGTGACGCAACGAGAGCGAGAGAAGTATTTTGCGGATAAAATGTCCCTTATCGGCGAAAACGAAACCAAGGTTTTAAAACTCATTTCAGACTACGAGGGCCGGATAATAACCGAATCCGCAAAAGCCGCGGATGAGCGGGAATTGAAAATGCTTGAACTTGTCGAACAAAAAGAGGAGCGTATAAAAAAGTTAGAACTGGAAAACATCGACCTTCGCGCTGGATACCGCCGATTCAAGGATGAAGTCCGGGAACACGAAATACTTATGCACGAATTAAACATTGACATCCAGTCCGCCATGACGACAATTAAAACCCTGGCCGGAAAATTTGAATCCATGGAATACCGCATGGGCCGCGTCTCGGAAAGGATAGAGAAGAAGGATGTTAGAATGATTGAGGAGGGGAAGGGATGAAACTAACCACCAACAAATACAAAGTCATGGTGCAAATCGATCAAGAATTGTATGACCGATACCGCAAGCACATCCGCCTTGTTTACGGCATCCGCCAAGCCGGGATGAGTGCAAATATTATGGACTTTAACGCCAAGGTTTTCTCCGAGGCGATGGAAAATTTAATGAAGGGGAAAGGGAAATGAAACTAAAACACGCGCCTGGGAAGTGGGAAGTAACTGGAAGCGATAATCATTTAATTGCATGTTCTACAACTTTGGACGGTGGTAAAGAATGGACTTCTATTGTTTGTGAAGCATGGAGTAGGCCGTGGGCTGAAGAAGCAAAACGGATGGAAGAAAAACAGGCCAACGCCCGTCTCATCGCCGCCGCGCCGGATATGCTTAAGGCGTTGATAAATAAGGTTGAGGAATATAAAAAAGCGTATCCGCTAACTTGGTATCAATTAAATTATACACAAGAAATGATAATAGCCATCCAATCCGCCACCGGCATATCCATCAAGGAGGTGCTAAAATGATAACCTACAAGAATAAAGCGCAACCGTTGGACATCATCGTTGTGTATAACCCCAAGTCATGGCTTCACCACCTAATCCACCGCGTCACCGGCTACAAGGCCGGACACGTTGCCATCTACATGGGCGACGGCATGATAACCGAAGCCGGTTCGGGCGGCGTCATTCGTCGCACCTGGAAAAACTACAAATCCGGCTCACGCGTATACCTTGCCCGCGTGCTGAGTCTTACCGAATCACAAGAATTAAAAATCCGTGAATACTGTTTCGAGTCCGAGCGCCGCCCGTATGCGTTCGGACAACTAATAATGATACTCATTAAAAACCTTTTCCGCGTCCGCCATGTTCCCGACGTGTCAAGGCAAGCCGTGATATGTTCGGAGTTTATCGCACTTGTGTTTAAGTCCGCCGGGGTTGTATTGTGCCCAAAAGTCCACACCTGGGAAACCACGCCGGGGGATATCCTAAAAAGCGAGGTAGTGTTTTTAGTTAAGGGTTGGGAGTAACGCGACGCCACCACGGCGTCGCCCATGGGCGCGTCGATTGGTGCGGAATATAAAGAGGGGTGTGGCGGAGAGATGACGGAAAAAATAAATAAAATCGAACTATATAGAGACCATTTTCAGAACTTTAAACAGTACCACATTCAGAAAGCGCAACTTGTGATTGCAGACATCCCGTATAATATCGGCATCAATGCTTACGGCTCAAATCCGTCATGGTATATTGACGGAGACAGGAAGAACGGAGAGAGCAAGCTTGCCGGGAAAGAGTTTTTCGACACTGATAAGAATTTTCGGATTACAGAGTTTTTCCATTTCTGCTCTAAATTGTTAGTCAAGGAACCAAAGGAAGCCGGGAAAGCTCCGTGTATGATTGTATTTTGTGAGTTTGAACAGCAATTCGAATTGATAAAGCTTGCGAAGGAAAGCGGATTCCCGAATTATATCAATCTTATTTTCAGGAAGAACTTTTCCGCGCAAGTCCTGAAGACAAATATGCGGGTAGTTGGGAATTGCGAATACGCTTTAATCCTTTACCGTGACAAGCTCCCGAAGTTCAACAACCAGGGCAAGATGATATTTAACTGCATGGATTGGGAGCGCGAACAAAAGACAGAGAAACTGCATCCAACTCAAAAGCCGGTGAAGCTACTCCGGAGACTTATTCAGATATTCACGGATGAAAACGACGTGGTGATTGACCCGGTGGCTGGAAGCGGCAGTTCTTTAATTGCCGCATACGAGGAGGGCCGGAGTGCGTATGGGTTTGAAATAAAAAAAGAATATTATGATAAGGCTAAAAAGTGGATTGACGAAACCATGGAACAGCGGAGGCTATTTTAAAATGCAATCTAAAAAATACTCACTAATAGAATCAATAACCAACGTCGCCATCGGCTACCTTGTCGCCCTCGGTTCGCAGTTGATAATATTCCCAGTGTTCGGGATTTCGGTTCCCTTGCGGTCAAACCTGGCCATCGGCGCGTTCTTCACGGTGGTATCAATAATCCGGTCGTATTGCCTTCGCAGGGTGTTCAACCGGATTAAAATATGAAACCCGACCTCCACCGCCTCCGCCTCCGCCTCCGAGAATACCTCGAAAAGCGCGGAATCGCGTACAACGCCAAGCTGAAAACCTGGCGGTGTCCCAACCACGACGACGCCACGCCATCGGCCACGCTCTACGAAAACCCCGACGGCGGGGTGCTGTACTGCCCGGTGTGCGCCAAGTCCTGGGGGATCTTCGACATCGCCGGAATCATAGACGGGAAACACGATTTCAAGGATAATTTAA
>Ga0105099_10002083_pt1 | contig 12069 bp, 5 predicted proteins | sample PPLLak3cmMay2015_2_FD_79138 | JGI IMG/M metagenome (GOLD analysis project Ga0105099, IMG submission 79138) | Freshwater sediment microbial communities from Prairie Pothole Lake near Jamestown, North Dakota, USA - PPLs Lake P8 Core (1) Depth... | ecosystem: Environmental > Aquatic > Freshwater >...
CCAAATGTGTGACAAACGCTGTCAAAGAGATTCATCTCACCCATGGAAAGAAATAAAACCTCCATAAATGTGAGTCCGAGGTAGATCAGGAGAAGCCTGAATCCGATTGCCTTTGTCCTGGGGTGTATTTTCTCCTTAAGTGACGATTCCAGGACAAGTAACTGTTGCGCAGAAATCTTTAAAGCAGGAAGGACAATAATTACAAGTACAATAATGCCTATCCCGCCAATCCAGTGCGTGAAGCTTCTCCAGAACAGTATGGAATATGGCAGAACTTCAATATCGCTGAGAATTGAGGCACCCGTTGTTGTAAATCCTGATGCAGCTTCAAAAAAGGCATCTGTAAATGAAGGAATTGAGTCGCTTACCAGATAGGGAAGAGTACCCATTGCAGAAAAAAGGAGCCAGGAGAGTGTTACTGCCAGGAATCCGTCACGGTTGCTCATCTGGCTGTAATCTGCATTTCTTGTTATCACTCTCAGCAGGACGAATAAGAGGGATGCCAGGACTGATGATACAATGAAAGGGAATAGCGGCTCGTCATAAATCAGGGTGACAGGAATGCATATCAGGAACGCAACCGTTTCCAGAGCCAGAATGTTACTGAGTATCCTCAGTATTATCAACGGATTTATGAGCCTCATAACCTGTCTGTCACTGGCATAAATATAGACAGAATTTTCGCCAAACTGAAAACATATATTCAAGTGATGGTTCGGAATGCAGGTCATTGAATGGTCAGTTTTTAATGCTATATTTGATGCAAACCGGAAAAACACAAAGCATATATTATGGGAAAAGTATTAGTAATAGGAGCAGGGGGAGTAGGAACGGTTGTTGTACACAAAATGGCTTCCCTTCCCGATACATTCAGCGAAATTATGCTGGCAAGCCGTACAAAATCGAAATGCGATGCAATATCGGAAAGGATAGGAGGGAACCGTATTAAAACGGCACAAATAGATGCGGACAAGGTTCCTGATCTGGTAAAGCTGCTAAAATCATATAAGCCTGACCTGGTGGTTAATGTGGCGCTTCCGTACCAGGATCTTCATATAATGGATGCATGCCTGGAGACGGGCGTTGCATATCTTGATACAGCCAACTACGAACCGATTGAAGAAGCCAAATTTGAGTACAGCTGGCAATGGGCATACCGGGAGAGGTATACAAAAGCTGGCATCACAGCAATACTCGGATGCGGATTCGACCCGGGTGTGACATCCATTTTCACTGCTTACGCAGCTAAACACCACTTTGATGAAATGCATTACCTCGACATTGTCGACTGCAACGCAGGCGATCATGGCAAGCCATTCGCAACCAACTTCAATCCGGAGATCAATATCCGGGAGGTGACACAAAAGGGCAAGTACTGGGAGAACGGAAAATGGGTATGGACAAAGCCGCACCAGATACACAAGCCCCTTAACTACCCGGAAATAGGACCAAAGGAGTCATACCTGATCTATCATGAGGAACTGGAATCGCTTGTTAAAAACTTCCCGACGCTTAAAAGAGCCAGGTTCTGGATGACTTTCGGACAGGAGTACCTGACACACCTGCGGGTGATCCAGAATATCGGGATGGCAGGCATTGAACCGGTCATGTTCGATGGGAGGGAGATAATTCCTATCAAATTCCTCAAGGCAGTCCTTCCCGATCCGGGCGGGCTGGGGGAGAACTACAAGGGATGGACGTCCATTGGCTGCAGAATAAATGGTACCAGAGACGGAAAAGAGAAGACATACTATATATATAATAACTGCAGTCACGAGGCAGCATATAAAGAGACCGGCACACAGGCAGTAAGCTTCACTACCGGTGTTCCGGCTGCAATTGGCGCTATGATGTACCTGAAAGGTATCTGGAAGAAACCGGGTGTATTCAATGTTGAGGAATTTGACCCCGATCCTTTCATGGAACAGCTTAATTTACTTGGCCTTCCCTGGGTGGAGCTGCATGATGTGGATCTTGAATTATGATTAATTTTAGCCACATACCCTCACCCTGCTATGTGCTCGATGAAGAGCGGTTCCGGAAGAACCTTTCATTAATAAAAAATGTCGCCGGTGAATCGGGAGCAGAGATAATCCTGGCTTTCAAGGGATTTGCAATGTGGGGCGTTTTTGATATACTTAAGGAGTACGTCTCAGGCGCAGCTGCGAGCTCACCCGATGAAGCAAGGCTGTGCTTTGAGAAGATCGGCTCTCCTGCACACACATATTCACCGGTTTATAAACAGGATGATTTTAATACCATTCTGAAGTACAGTTCGCATATAACTTTTAATTCACTCGCCCAATACAATACATTCTCGGGGTTTCTGAACAAAGACAGAAACAATATCTCTCCAGGTCTGAGGATCAATCCGGAATTCTCAGAAATAAGCCATGGATTATACAACCCCTGTTCTCCGGGATCAAGACTCGGCATTACAGCTGATGATCTCGGTAAAAGTTTGCCCAAAGGTATTGAAGGTTTCCATTTTCATGTATTGTTTGAATCTGACTCCGTTGCGCTGGAGAAGGTGCTGAAGGTAGTGGAAGCTAAGTTCGGAAAGCATTTTCCTTCGATAAAATGGATCAATATGGGAGGCGGGCATCTGATAACCGGAAAAGATTATGATACCGGCCATCTGGTAAAAATGATAAAAGATTTCCGGAAAAGAACGGGTCTTCACGTGATCCTTGAGCCGGGCAGCGCTTTTGCCTGGGAGACCGGCGAACTGGTTGCAACGGTTGAGGATATAGTTGAAAACCAGCGGATTAAGACAGCTGTCCTTGATGTCTCATTTACCGCACACATGCCCGATTGCCTTGAAATGCCCTATAAGCCGAAGATCCTGGGAGCTTCTGATCCGGTGCAGGGTAAACCCACATACAGGCTTGGGGGGAACTCCTGCCTTTCTGGAGATTTTATGGGTGACTGGTCATTCGATAATGAATTAAAACCTGGCGACCGGATTGTCTTTCTTGATATGATTCACTACACCATGGTAAAGACAACCACCTTCAACGGGGTGCATCATCCTTCGATCGGCATCTGGACAAAAGATGGTGAATTCAAACTCATCAGGGAGTTTGGGTACAGGGATTACAAGGGAAGATTGTCTTAACGCCGTAGCCGACCCCACCCCCCCCCAAGGGGGGGCTAAATCCAGTCAACAGTAAAAGCTGATGGGTTTTAACCCCCCTTCAGGGGGGATGGCGCGAAGCGTCAGGGGGGTATATCACCTTTTAATACTTTTTTTCCATTCGTCAAAAATATTTGACTTGATTTCATTTTTGTCATAACTTACTATGTTTTTTCTTTCCAGTCTGATGAAATAGTTTCAATTTTCAAATTGATTAATTTTAAAATTAATATTCCTATGAAACCAAAACTCTCTCCTTTGCAATTATTAAAATTTACCAGGACGTGCGTATCGCACGTCCCTACAGCAATAATATTTATGATGCTCTTTGCCCTGAGCCCTGCGCCCTCCGTCCTGAGCCAAATCCCTCAGGGATTCAATTACCAGGCTGTCCTCAGGGATGACCCGTCAAATAATCCCATTGTCAGCCAGGGTGTTCAGATAAGATTTACCATCCAGACTGCAGGTGCCGTGGTTGTGTACCAGGAGACCCATTCAACCACCACCGATGAGTTCGGGGCCATTTCGCTTGTTGTGGGAGGAGGAACACCTGTCGGGGCTTATGTATTCAGCGATATTGACTGGAGCGTGCCCCTCTCCCTGAAGACAGAGTTTGAATACCCCGTTTCGGGAACGCCTGATTATGACAAGCTTATGGGAACGACACCGCTGAAGTCGGTTCCCTATGCACTGGCAGCTGACGGGTTTACCCAGCCGGTTGAAAAACTGGACATTAAGGGAACAACAACAGATGATGAGGAGGCGATCTTTGAAGTAAAGAACAAGGACGGCCAAACGGTCTTAGCTGTTTACAATGAAGGCGTAAGGATATATGTTAATGATGTCGACGATGTAAAGGGGCCAAAGGGAGGCTTTGCCATTGGAGGGTTTGGCATGACCAAGACCATTCCTCATCAGTATATGTTCATCAGCGGCGACAGCGTGAGGTTTAATATCGACAATGGCGATGTGGACAAAGGGCCTAAAGGCGGATTTGCCATTGGCGGCTTCGGCACTTTAAAAGGGCTTACCCAGAAGTACCTTATGGTAAGCAACGACAGCGTCAGGATCTATATTGATAATGCTGATGATGACAAGGGGCCAAAAGGCGGATTTGCTATCGGAGGTTATGGCACCGCAAAAGGGAAACCGCAGGATCTGTTAACGGTAAGCAATGAGAAAGTGAGAGTCTATCTTGATGAGGCCGGAAATGATAAAGGCGTGAAAGGCGGATTTGCAATTGGAGGCTATGGCCTTACAAAGGGAGGATCGAACTTCCTGAATGTTACGCCCGACAGCACAAGGATATATGTATCTGACGTAACAAAAACCGGATCATTAGGAGGCTTTGCGGTAAAACCGGTTGCTGCAACAAATGAAAAAACAGATTTTTTCAATATTACATCCGCACCATCAGCAGAGGTAATCAAAAACGAATCAAGGATAATGTGGTATCCTGTGAAATCGGCTTTAATTGGAGGTGAAGTCCATGTTGGATCAGCTGACAGTGTAGGGCAGAATTCCACTGCCCTGGGCTATAGGTCGATCGCAAAAGGAGACCAGGCACAGGCGTTTGGGTACAGGAGCATAGCTTATGGAAATTACTCAACAGCTATCGGATTCTGTGCTGAGTCAGACACAAACTCAATGGCAGTAGGATATAAGGCTGTTGCCTCGGGGGGTGATGCATTTGCACTGGGATCAGGAGCTCAGGCTTTAGCCCCCAAGAGCTTTGCCTTCGGATCTGTGGGTATCGACTCACTGGGAGATATTACAGGCAGCACTAAAGCTACCGGGGATTATGCCTATGCAATTGGATTAGGCTCAGTTGCTTCAGGACGCGGGTCATTTGCAATTGGAGCCAATGATACTGCAAATAAAGATTTTTCTACGGCAATAGGCTATAAAACAAAAGCCGACAACTGGTACGCGTTAGCTATGGGAGCCTATTCACAGGCAACTGGCAGATATTCAACCTCTATAGGATACAGGAACAAATCGTCAGGTGACAGGTCAGTAACATTTGGTGCATTCACTGAAGCAACAGCTTCCAACGCGTTAGCATCGGGATACAAGTCCAAAGCAACTGCTTCAAGTGCAATAGCGATGGGATATCAATCACAGGCAACCGCTTCATCAGCCTTCGCTGCCGGTTACCAGGCTATTGCATCCCAGACTGCTTCAGCAGCTTTTGGACGGCTAACGGCTTCATCAGGTGCCTATTCACTCGCTTTTGGATATTCTACAATTTCATCAGGAACATATTCAATGGCAGGAGGACTTAGTACAAGGGCTTCAGGAGGCTATTCACTGAGCTTTGGAAGACAGAGCTGGGCGGGAGGGGACTATTCTGTAGCGTTTGGATATCTGCCCAAAGCTTCCTCATATTGCGGAACAGCAACAGGGTACCATACAAGAGTATCCGGAAATTTCGCATTTGCCGGAGGTTATGAAACTACTGCAAGAGCATATAGTTCATTTGTTGTCGGTCAATGGAATGATTCGATTGCTGCATCGGATGTTGATGAGTGGAAATCGGCTGATCCGGTTTTTATTGTCGGCAACGGCGCAGCTTCAACGAGTGTTAACAATGCTTTTGTTGTCTTTAAAAGCGGTCATACCAAGGTAGATGGCAATTTCTATCCTAATGATGATAATGCAAATTCGCTTGGCCTGTCAACCAACAGGTGGACTACTGTATATGCTACAAACAATGTAATCAACACATCTGATATACGTGAAAAAAGTGATATAGCCAGCCTTAATTATGGATTGAAGGAGATACTTCAGCTTCACCCGGTGTTGTTTAAATGGAAGAAATACCCTGACCAGGGTTATAACCTGGGATTGATAGCGCAGGAGGTACAGCCGGTCATAAGCGAAGTGGTTGATACCGGTTCTGGTCCGGAAAATTTAATGGGTATAAAATATTCAGCACTTATCCCGGTTCTCATAAAAAGCATACAGGAACAGCAGGAGATAATTGACCTGCAAAAAGTGAAGAACCAGGAACTCGAGAACCAGATAGCTGAAATAAACAAAAAGCTGGAAATGTTACAGCAAAAGCTTAATTAGGATTATATAAGATAAATAAGAAAGCTATGCAGACAGTACCCTGCATAGCTTTTTTCATTCAGTTCAGTCTAACAGAATAACCTGATTATTCCGAAATAGTGTAATAATATTATTATCACGACAATAATGCTGAAAATCCATAAGATTATTTTATAAATCGCAAGATTTTTTGATTTAAAGAAGTAGAGCAGAACCAGGAGGATAGCCAGGATTATGAGAAGGAGGTTCACCCACCACGGGAGAGGGCAGGCTCTACCCTCATACATGGTTTCTCCTCTTACACTTATGCTGATCTTCGGATTTGAATTCTTTGAGCTGCTGGCAAGAAAGATCAGATAACTGCCGTCAAGATTATCCTTTATCTCTTTCACAATAGTCGTGGCTTCCCCTTCTTTAACCGGCAGGAGTGAAGCCGAATGGATCCTTTTCCCCGGGTTAATTACAACGTTTATCTTTGAACTGAAACCCGGTCCCATGAGGTAGCCAAACTTGTTCTTTGGACTTACCTGAAGGACAGTCAGATTTTTATATTTTGAGCTGTCAGGCAGAGGCTGGGGCTGTTTGGGATTAACCACAGGATCAGTTTCTTCAACATTTCCAAACACAAAAAATGCCTCTGAAGTTCTCGACCGTTCAAAGGAACCGTTCCGGGGAATGTCTCCTTTCAGCAGGTAAACAATTTTGTATACACCACAGAGCTCAGTACTGCTGAAGCTTCCGGAGAAAGATCCGGGATTCTCCTGTTTCAGTTCAACTATCTGTTCTTCGGGAAGCAATGAATGATAGAATGATGAATCGTTCAGGAGAAGTGCCTGGAGCTTCTGCTGTGCAGGATCGTCAACATCATTGTACTGAATGGTATCGGGCGTCAGATAACTTGAAAGAAGATTCCCGATATCATCTCCCGGTTTGAATATGACAGCTTCAACCTGTATGTTCTCATCAGCCAATGGTTCTCCCGCATAATCAAGTTTACCTGAAAACATAATGGAATCACCGACAGTAAAAATGGACTTGTTTAATTCAAAATTATATTTTAGAAAATGGTCATCAACAAAACACGAAAGAATATACTTTTTATCTGAATTTCCTTTCAGGTAAACGTCCCATTTTCCGCTGGAAAATATTGCATTACCCTCTGAAAGATATGGAAGGTTGAAGCCTGCCAGCTTATGATTTGAATCATATCTTTCCAGGACTGGAGTCAATGTAATTCCATCTTTTACCACATTGATAGTCAGACTGTCGCTCTCTTTTGAAACCAGCTGGAGAAGAACAGTTTTAATATTCTTATTAATGAGGAATGAAAAATCGGCTTCATCAGAAATACTCGTTCCTGTTTTATTGGCTACGGTCTGGGGACTGCTGGAATAAAGCATATTTTCCCATTGATTATCAAAGAAGGTCGTAAATTCAGTCGGTTCACCTGTGGTTGAATTGCGCGCTTTCCCGTCATTGTTGTCTGCAATGGTCGTCAGAATTTCCGGTACATCCAGCCCTACACCCATGCTGATTGTGTAATATTTAATAAGCTGCTGAAGACCAGTACAGGGATTACATTCGTTCAGTTTTCTTCCGTCTTCAAGGGTTACACCGTCAGTTGTGACTTTCGGGTAGACATTCTGAAATCCGTCAGTAAATAACAGCACAATTTTCTTTGCACCATCGCTGGTAATATTGTTGTCGCGCAACTTCGTTTTTCCGTCCATCAGACCCAGTCCCATTGCTGTCCTTCCATGTGGAAACCTGGTTGACAGGTTAAGGTCAGTACTAATGATAGCTGAAGACAAATTTGTTGCCGGTGTCTCATTCTCCGGAGTAATCTCGATGAATCCATCTGTTGTTGGAAACACAGGTTGTTCAGTAGTTGTACTGAAATATGTAAGAGCTAATGAATCAAATGGGTATCTGAAGAATTCAAATTTCTCTGTAAAAGTCTTGACAGCTGTTTTAAGCACATCCCACCGGGGTGTAAAATCCACATTATTTCCGGGAGTAGGAAGGCTCATACTTCCTGAAATATCAAGTACCAGGGCAATTCTCAGAGGATTACGGGGCAGAGGGATTCTGAATACCTGATCATCCATTGGTCCATCATAATCAACATGAACATTAACATCAATGTAGTTATTTGGATAACCAGGATCAGATGAACAGATGCAACTGCCAGGAACGGTTACTGTCAGGAAGAGATTATTGGCCGTATAACTTGTTGATGGATTAGAACTGCAGGTACAGGGCTCTTCCACAAAAGTAGCCTCATGGCTGAAAGGATTCGCAGTATTTAAAACAACGTTGAATACATAATCTGTTCCCGCCTGGCCGGGCAGAAGTTTGATTACACAATTGGTGAATGGTTCAGCACTGCATTCTGAAGTGGGTACAGATTCAGGATAATCAGTCGAAGCACGGCTAATAAAAAAAGGCTGTGAATACAAACTAAATGATATCAGCCAAAATAAAATGAGAAAAACAAATTTTACTGTCCGGATTGTAAGATTCCTCCGAAAATCAAAAGAGATTCTCAATCTGATTTTTTTTGTTGCGTTGTTCATTTTGCAGGGATTAATTACATATATGGTAAAAGGATCTATTAAAATGTATTATTGAGTTATCATTTTCAGGTGAAACATCTCAAAGGCCGCCTTATCATAAAAATATTGTAACCGATTTCGCAGACATTTTAAGAAATGGTCAATTACTTGTACCAAATTTAAGAAAATAATTGAATTTTCAAAGGGATAATGGATTTATTTTGAGCTTCTTTAGTTTTCGTCAAAAAAATTTGTCCCGGAATGACTTTTAATTTAAATTGCATATTAAGCTTTGAATCTTGAATCTTGAATCTTGAATCTTGAATTTTAACCCCTGATATTATGAAACCAAAACTCTGCCGCTTATCGATTGGGAATTCCGTACGGACAGGTCTGAGACCTGTCACTACAACAAGATTTCTGATGATTCTTGCCCTGAGCACTGCGCTCCTAGCCCTGTGCCCTTCACCCTCCGCCCTGAGCCAGGTCCCGCAGGGCTTTAATTATCAGGCTGTTGCAAAGAACAGCACCGGTGCGGTGATTAATAATTCCACACTACAGGTAAAGATCGGCTTCCTTTCTGATACACTTGTCCCCGTAATCGTGTATGAAGAGCTTCACTCTTCAGTTAAGACAAACATGTCAGGTGTTTTTAACTTAGTTATCGGATCAGGGGTGTGGCAGGCCGGGAGTGCAGCAAAATTCAGCGATATTAACTGGGCCGCGAAACCATTATATCTTAAAACGCAGGTTTATTACAACAACGCCTGGAAATACATGGGAACATCGAAATTGTGGTCGGTGCCATATTCGATGGTTACTTCCAATATGCTTGGGGCAGTAACCAAAATGAACATAAAAGGAACAGAAACATCTCCCGACTCGGCGATCTTTGTTGTAAAGAATAAGAACGGACAAATCGTCTTTGCTGTTTATAATGAAGGAGTAAGGGTATATGTTGATGACGGTGTTGCCAAAGGTCCCAAGGGAGGATTTGCGATAGGCGGTTTCGGAACTGTAAAGGGTACATCGCAGAATTACATGACAGTAACAAGCGACAGCGTCAGGGTTTATGTGGATGAAAATTCTGAAAAAGGTCCCAAGGGAGGCTTTGCAATCGGCGGGTTCGGTATAACCAAGGAATCATCTGAGAGTTTCCTTCAGCTGACACCGAAGAACTATTTTATCGGGCATAACAGCGGGAAGAACATCACAACCGGATTATACAATTCATTTCTGGGTTATATGTCGGGTTATAGTACTACTGAAGGCAAGGCAAATACATTTTTCGGCGATTCAACAGGATTCTACAACACGGATGGCAGCTGGAATGTCTTCCTTGGTAAGAACGCAGGATTGTCGAATGAGATCGGAGTCTCAAACGTATTCATTGGAAACCAGGCCGGAGAGCTTGCAACCTGGGAGGGAGAGAGTTCAGGTTCGTACAACGTGATAATAGGAACACTCGCCGGATACCAGAATACAGGGACACTTAATGTATTTCTCGGGCAGGAGGCCGGATATTCGAATACATACGGCAAACAGAATATTTTCATTGGCACCCAGGCCGGATATTATAACGATACTGCGAGCTATAATGTTGCGATAGGTACCGATGCCGGGTACAACAACATGGGCAAGGCTGGTGTATTCATGGGCAATTTTGCCGGATTCGACAATCTTGGCGACTACAACGTATTAATCGGCAACAATGCAGGGCAGGCCACCACAACAGGGGAGAAGAACGTTATCCTCGGAAGCGACGCCGGTTATGATAATACTACGGGAACATACAATACTTTTGTCGGTAATCTTTCAGGTTCTTCAAACCTGACCGGAAGCTATAACCTTTATGCAGGATCGGAGGCAGGGTTCGCCAACACCATTGGTGAATACAACGTCTTCCTTGGAAATTATGCAGGAGCCAGCGCCACAGGGTCCAATAATACAATTGCCGGAAATGCTGCAGGAAAGGTGATTACCGGGGATTACAATACAATGATGGGATTCCAGACGGGTTACAGCACAACCTCAGGAGGACGCAATGCTTTTTTCGGACATGAGGCCGGACATGAAAATATATCAGGAAGCTATAATACATATTTAGGTCCTTTTGCCGGGCATAATGCCACTGGTTCCAATAACGTGATGATAGGAAGTGAAGCCGGCTGGAACGAGTATGGAAGCAACAAACTTGTTATCGATAATAATTCTTCATTCACTCCTGCAACAGCATCTCTCATATATGGCGATTTTTCAACTGACCAGCTGCGTTTCAATGCTTACGTCGGAATTAATAATACTCCGGATTCATACTACAGACTCTATCTTTCAGGGGCAGCTTATGCAACAGTTGGATGGTACTACCCGTCAGATATCAGGTTGAAGCAGAATGTAAGATCGCTCGACGGTGACGGAGTTGCTGATAAGGTAAGGGATATGGCGGTCATCAGCTATAATTATAAGGACGAAGTGACAAAGGGAGAAGTTGATCCCGGAACCAAATTTATCGGGGTTGTGGCACAGGACATTGAGAAAGCATTCCCGGAAGCCGTCAGAACAGATGAGAACGGCTATAAGGCAGTAAGCCTCAATGCATTAACGGCGATACTCCTTCAGGCTGTCAAGGATCAGCAGAAGCAGATTGATGAGCTGAAGAAGGAGGTTGAGGAGCTTAGGAAGGAAAGATAACGGCACACGACACAAGACACAAGACACACGACACACGACACACGACGCACGGACTAACGGAAGAAGGAATGGGGGAATGGGAGAAGAGGTGAGTGCGTGAGGGCGAGAAAAACCGTGCTTCGCCATCCGAAGCTTTAGCGAAGGATGGTAACTTCGTGACAGACTCGGTGAAACTCCGTGGTTAAAAAGATTATATTCACATCATTTTCAGGTATTCTCGTCAAAATGTTTTGACTTATTTCTCATTTTGTCTTAACTTTAAACAAACCCACCCCCGTCCCCTCCCAGGAGGGGATCCAGGGGTGTTAATCGTCGTACCGTAAACCGTAACACCATTAAAATTATGAAACCAAAACTCTCCCCTTTCTTACTTGCGTCGTGTGTCGTGTGTCTTCTTGCCCTGAGCTCCGCGCCCTCCGCCCTGAGCCAGATACCCCAGGGCTTTAACTACCAGGCCATCGTCAGGGACGGTGTCACAAAACAGCCCATCGTTTCTCAGCCTGTATTGATCAGGATGACAATTGAGAACGGGATCGGAACAGATCTCTACCAGGAGACCCACTCACTTTCCACAGATGAATTCGGGATCATCTCAATCATCGTCGGGCAGGGAACTCCCTGGGGAACATCAGA
>Ga0105099_10002084_pt1 | contig 12063 bp, 10 predicted proteins | sample PPLLak3cmMay2015_2_FD_79138 | JGI IMG/M metagenome (GOLD analysis project Ga0105099, IMG submission 79138) | Freshwater sediment microbial communities from Prairie Pothole Lake near Jamestown, North Dakota, USA - PPLs Lake P8 Core (1) Depth... | ecosystem: Environmental > Aquatic > Freshwater >...
CCGGATATCAATTCCGCCGCTTTCATTAAAACGGAAGCCCGTTCGGTCCAGGGCATGTTCATCCACGCGGATTTGGCGTTAAGCGCCGCTTCTATTGCGAGACGGATCTCTTTTTCTCCGGCAATATGATAGTGAGCCATGACATGGCCGTGATTATGAGGCAAAACAGCCTTTTTCACCGTGCCCGTAAAAATTTCCTTGCCGCCGATTATGAGCGGTATTTCGATATTCTGACTCTCCTGACGCCGTAATTCTGCGGAGAGCAGCTTTCTCTCCCTGCTTTCTGGGGCATACTCAAAAATCGGTTCGTTCGACGGTTCAGCAAAAAGAAAAATTGCGTTATTCATAGAACGTGTCCTTTCATACGTACGTTAAATAAATATGTCCAACAGGCATCACATACCGGGTTTGGAAAGAAATACGTGTAGAAAGGAACTCGTCACAACCGGGAAAAGATAACACGACGACTCGACATACGTATATGTCGGCAGTACGTCTTCCCGGCAATGAGTTATTTCATGCCAGATGAAGGAAGAATAACAATGGTTCCCATCTTCTTTCCGAACACGGGAGGCTCACCGGTTTCCCAATAAACCCTGTCGGCCGGGGAAGCATAGTCGAAACGTTAGCTTCCGAGGCTCGAAGATGCGAGTGAATAAAATATATTTTGAATATATTCAATACAACTTCTTATTAACAGCAGCGGTTTGATTCGACAAATGATATTTTTTTCAAATACAAGTAATGCGTTGAATGCCGGTTGGCGCTCGAATACCGGTTCCAAGGGCCCTTCGATTTCGGCTTTTCCTCAAAACTCTCTGTTTATGAGGTGCCGTTATTATTGTGCGGATAGGGATTAAAATAATACCAGGACATTGGCAAAACAAAAAAATGCCGGTTAGCTACACCTAAGGATGCTCTTACCAATGACTAAAAACTGCTGCAAATTATCAACAACCGGAGGAACGCCGTTTTTTAATCAACGTTCCATGCCTATCAGAAACGATCTCTGCCATTACATCCGAAAAGAGGAAACTTCCTTTGGCGGCATCGAAACAGCTTGTACCGCATGCGACAACCGGTATAAAATCCGCTTCTGCCGTCCGCGGCTTGTTGTGTGAAACCCAACTTCTATGCAGCGGTTATGTGCCGGCATGCTGCCAGCACTGTTTCTTCTTGTCGCCGCCGGTTTTCTTTTTTCCGGAGGAACTAGAATAGCGGTCTAAATCATCCGGAGTATTCAGGTTTGCATACCATCCCGTATCAGCCGCCGCAATCACCCCCGTCTTATGCAGGGAAAACAGCGACAAAACCTTCGAGATTCCCTCGTCCAGCAGTCGCTTTGCCGTCTCGCCAACCGACCGATTATATGCGCCGAAAAGCGGTTCTGTCCTTTGGGAAGTAAACGCGGGTACCGCTATCTCATACTCAGTCAGAAGAGAGAGCAGCTTGCGCATCAGGGGAATGTCGATCTCGGGAATATCGCAGGCAATAACGAAATTGGAACGATACGGTGAAGACGAAAGCGCTGTCGCCAATCCTGCCAGAGGGCCTTTATCCGCAACATAGTCATAAACGCACCGTACACCAGGAACAGGAGATGGCTGACTCGGCGCAGCGGAAAAGAACACCTCGTCAAAATGGGGAATCAATTTTTTATACAACCGTTCCGCCGCAGGTATACCGTCAATGGTGATGAACGCTTTATCAACGCCCATGCGCGAACTTCTGCCGCCGATTAATATAACCGCCGCCGCAGGCTCCGGGCGGGCTCCGGCAAGCCAGACAATACGGCGCGCCACAGCCCTGCTCAAGTTCAGCTTCGAGGCGATCGAATCTATCCTGGAACCGGCAACCGGTACCCCGCTCACCACATCAGCCTTTGTTCGCGCAAGATCGGCCGACGGTTTTTGCGGGCTCCCCTCCAGAAAAAAACACACATCCGGGGTGAATTCCCGCAGAATGGCGTTACTCTCGATAATTAACACTTCGGCGCCCAGAGACTCCCCGGCTATACGCTCAAACTGCGTCCCCGGCGGATATAACGGAATCCCGCCCTGCTTTGCGGGACTGGTGCCTATTTTGACATAGCGTGCTTGCGGGAGTATCCCCTGAAGCTCGATGGCCAGCGAGGTCTTCCCTACATGCGATTTTGCGCCCGCGATAACAATCGTTTTCATGGTGATGTTCTCCCGGCTTCCGGAGGGAGACAAGCGCCGCAATTTTTTTCAACCAGTCCCGCAATATGACGGGTAAACGATTTGTCAACGGACTTGAAGACGTCATTGCGGTATGCCTTCCAGGCTTCGAGCAGTTGCAGGGCAAAGGGGGTCAGTTCTGTTTTTCCTTTCTGGGGACCGCCGCGTGATGGTTCAACGAGCTTACAACACAGTCCCTGTTCGGCCCGGCGGATATCGCCCCACGCTTTGCGGTAGCTGCGGCCCAGCATATGCGCCGCAGCCACAAGCGTTCCTTCTTTTCGAAGCGCCTCGAGCAAACGCCACTTTCCTTCTCCGAAGGCCCCTTCCAGAATATCCGTCGAAAGAAAGAGTTTGCACCGGGGTTTAACCGGAAATGCTGGTTTTTCCATTACGGCCTCCCCGGCAAATCGTTCGCACCGATTAACCGGTACGATTGAATATCAAAATGAATTATCACTTTTTTCAGAAGCGTGTCCCGTACGACAAACAACAGATCGCCCTTGAATTCGTGCGATCGTTGTGCGCGGATGAGCTGTTTGACGATTTCAGCGAACCCGCTGTTTTTCAATTCCGCTTTTCCGATCTCATCGACAATTACAATATCCGCCGGTTGTTGCATGGCAGCAGTGATGATGTCCGCTCCCCGGTCAAAGGCGGCACGGTAAAAATGAAACCGGCCGATACGGATATACTCGTTACGGCTGACAGCCGTGTCGTCAACCTCAAAAGGAACATGCGTGCGGCTTCCTATATCATACAGCACTCTTCTGCCGTTTATATCCGGGGTGAGAAAACCCCCGACCTTTTTTTTATCCGCAATCCAGCGAGACAGTGCGGTCGTTTTACCGCTGCGAATAGGCCCGGTAAGCAGATAGATCCGGCTTTCCGGTGCGGCTGCTTTCTCATAGTCCTGAACCATCCGTGTCTCCCGTCTTCGGAATAAAAACGGTGCACTGCGCCGCCGGTTGTTGCGGCACGCCTTCGATACTCAGCGTCAATACGATCATGCCGATTATAAAATACCATCCCCGGACGAATCCGTTTTTCTCGGCCGTTTCAATCCAGCGCTGCCGTGCATGCGCTTTGAGCTGCGGAAAAAGGGTAAGAACATTCCGTATATCATGACCGTATCCGGCCTCTTTTTTCCTGAGAATATGCCGCAATATCTTCATCATCAGAGGCGCCGCGAAAAAATACCAGAAAAGCAGAACGGCGACGGTTTGCACAATCGTGGCAACCCCTCTGATCGTGTCATGCATAACCGGCGAAAGAAAAGTAAGCGTCACCGCGATGAATGAGATAAGCAGACAGGAGTGTAACAGCCTGTTTTTCCAGAACGGTTTGCGGCGTCTGGCGCTTCCGGCCGGAGCTTCCGCAACCGGAGAATCTATCGGTGTTATTGGCGGCGCGGTTTTCATCGCCCTGGCAATCGTTTCCGGCAGCGAACCGCCCAGCAACCCGACAAAAACGCCGACTGCCCCGTAAAACACGAAATACGCCATAATCAACCAGAAACTGGGGCTCATGCCGGTATTAAAATCCGCAAGCCCGAATTGACGCGCTACATAGCCGAAAAACACATTGATGGATTCCCACAGAGATTTTCCATACAATATGGTTAACAGCAAAACCTTCTGAAGAGCAGACTCCATGAGCCCGGTAATGCCCAGCAGAAAGGCGGCCGTGCGAAAATGCGCTATGGTGCTGAAAAATACCGCCCCCGCAACCGCCTGAAACGCCAGGGCAATATATGCGGTAAAAGGTGAGTAGGGGCTTACTGCGGCTTTAATAATCAAAACGATGGTGCCGGCCCTGAGAATCGCCAGGAATTTCTTTTCCGAATAGTGAGCAATCAGGCAGATAATCAGCACGGCAGCGCCGCCTATGACCGTGCCGGTCAACGGGCTTTTCACCGCGTGCAGAAAGCCGCCGAGCCCCGCTTCACTGAGCGCCCAGAGCGCCGTGAGCCGCTCGACCGCCCGCAATCGATCCTGCTGTGTCAAAGGTCAATCCTTTCGGGGTTTGTGTATACGGTAAATTCGTCGTCGCGCGCGAAACCGACCAGCGTGATGCCCATCTCTTTTGAAAGCAGAATCGCCTGATTCGTGGGCGCGCCGCGGGCAATGGTGACCGGAATACCCGCCCGTTTCGTTTTAAACAGGATTTCCGAGGAGGTGCGTCCGGTGCGCACCAGCAGCAGCCTGCTCATGTCGACCGCTTCGAGCAGCGCCCTGCCGATAGCTTTGTCGACCGCATTGTGCCGCGCGACGTCTTCGAAAAACCAGCGCGGGCCCTGCCGCGGGTCAAACAGGCCTGCGGCGTGCACGCCGCCGCTCTCGCGGAAAACGGCCGAGCACTCCGCTATCCAGCGGCCCGCGGCAAGGATCGCCTGCGCATCGGTGCGCAAGGTCGATTCGCACGGCCTGCGCATGCCGATTTCGTTTATCGATGCGTACATGGCGCATTTTCCGCATCCGGCAGTATAGAGGCGTTTGCGCATAAGCCCGGGATCGGGCGGGGTGTGAAGCGTCACCTGCGCGCACCATTTTTCGTTGTCGCAGGACCACGCGAGCACCTCTGCCGCCTCGCGTATGAAGCCGGACGTGAACAGGTAGCCATAGGTAAGCTCTTTCAGCGACTGCGGCGTCGCAAGAAGCGTCGCCACTTCGCAGTCGTTGGCGACAATGGTAAACGGCACCTCGGTGGCTACGATGACCGAGGCCGGCACGCCGCCCGAAGCGCTTGTCCAGCGGATGCCCTCGGCGCGCTGTTTTGGCGGCAACGCGCAGGCTTCCTGATACACAGCAGCGTTCATGCGGCATCACTCCCGGCGTTCGCGCCCGTCCAGAACAGCGCGATTGTTCGTTGTATCGACTTCGACATATCGAAAACCTTTGTCGGTATTTCCCTTAAAACAGAATCCGGCGGTTGTTTAAATTTTAGAAAACTTCGGGATATCCAATGTCGACAAACACGGTCTCAAGCTTGTGCTTGTGCCCAAGCTCCATATTCGCGAGATTGTCGAACATCTTCCGCACGTTCTGGTCTGTTGCGATTGTAGACAGCGAGCGATACATTTCGACCGCCTGCTGTTCTTTCTTCATCGCAAGAGCGACGGCGTCCTTCGGTTTCATATCGGTGCTGAGCCGGGGAAGATCTTCGGATTCAGCAACCTTCCAGTCTGAAGAGGGGGCTGCAATTTTTTTCATGTCCGCGGGGTTGGCGCGGAATTTTTCGATCAAGTCAAAATGACCCTTTTCGTCTTTTGCGAGCTGGTTGAAAATGTCCTTCACGTTAGGATCTGCAACCTTTGCGGCTGCGGCGGAATAGAATTCATACGCCTCGGTTTCACGGCGTGTCGCTATCACGAATAGCTGTTTCATATCGGGAGAACTCATAGTCACATTCCTTGGTTTTAAAGGTGTCCGGTTTATTGTATGCGCGGCGCCGCTTTGGTTTTCTGCGACAGCCGTGCATTATAACAATCTTCAGTTATGGCCGGGCCTGGCGGATAGTGCCAACACCCAGCGGTTCGCCATCCTTGACCTTTTCGATTTTAATGGCGCATGCCTTGTATTCGGCGGTCTCGGTCACGCTGTCGAAACGGTCGATGGTCAGCACGTTGGCGCACGCTTCCGCGAAGTGGAACGCGCACCAGGCCACTCCGGGCGCAGATCGCTCGGTCACCCACGCCTTCAGGGTTATGGAACCGCGGCGGCTCGTTGCCCTGACGGTGTCGCCGGTTTTGATATTCATGGCGCTTGCGTCCTTCGGGCTGATCTCCAGCAGCTCCTCGCCGAAAAGGTTCTCCATGCCGACACTGTTGCGGGTCTGGGTGCCGCTGTGATAGTGCCAGAGGCGGCGGCCGGTGGAAAGTATAACCGGGAAATCGGCGTCCGGCTGTTCTGCCTGGGGAATCCATTTCGTCGGCACAAACAGGCCTTTTCCGCGGCTGAATTTACCGTCTTTATGCAGAAACTGGGTTCCGGGATGCTCCAGTGTCGGGCACGGCCACTGCAGGCCGATTTTTTCTATCCGTTCCCAGGTAATACCGGCATACGACGTGGCCGTTTTACGCATGTCCTCCCATACCGCCTGCGCCGAGGTGAATCCGAGATCCTTGCCGAGGCGCTTTGCCAGCTCCTGCATCACCCACCAGTGGGAGCGCGCTTCGCCGGGAGGGGTAAGGGCTTTACGAACGCGCTGAACGCGGCGCTCCGTATTCGAGAAGGTGCCGTCCTCTTCGCCCCACGACGTATCGGGAAAAATGACATGGGCATACGGCGTCGTAATAGTAGGGAAGATATCGCACACGATAAAAAACTCGATTGCTTCGATCTCTTTTATCGTATGTGCCATGTGCGGCTCCGTCTGAACCGTATTGTCGCCGACGCAGTAGAGAATTTTCGTACCGCCGTCAAGCGCCTTGCGCAGCATGGTCGGCATTTTATAGCCCGGTTTCTGCGGCAAAGAGGGTACGCCCCATGCCTTGGCAATTTTTTCGGACGCCGCGGCATTATCAACCGGCTGATAGTTATGGAACACGTTGGGAAGCGCTCCCATGTCGCAGGCGCCCTGAACATTGTTCTGGCCGCGCTGAGGATTAAGCCCCGCCGCGTATTTACCGATATTGCCCAGAACCATCTGAAGGTTGGCAAGGGTTTTAACATTATCAGTACCGCAGATATGCTCGGTGATACCCAGCGTATAGCACACGCTGGCCGATTCCGATTCGCCCAGTATCTTTGCAACCTTTTTCATGGTCTCGACCGGCACACCGCAGATTTCGGAGGCTTTTTCGACCGGATACTCTTTTACCGCCTCACGTATCACATCCGGGTTTTCGGTGCAGTTTTTCAGGTACTCTTCCCGCGCCCAGCCGTTCTTGAATATTTCATTCATCAGGCCGTTGATGTAGGCGATGTCGGTGCCGACCTTGTGCTGGACATACAGTGTCGCCCATTTGGCGAGGTCGATCTTTCGCGGATCGTTTACTATAAGAATCGCGCCCCGCTTTACCGCCCGTTTCATGTAATATGAAATAACCGGGTGCGCCTCGGTCGTGTTGGAACCGATAACGAATATCACCTTCGCATCCTGCAGTTCCTGTATCGAATTGGTCATTGCGCCGCTGCCGAAGCTGGTTGCCAGACCGGCAACCGTTGGAGCGTGTCAAGTTCGGGCGCAGTGGTCGACGTTGTTGGTTCCGACGACCATCCGGGTGAATTTTTGAATCGCGTAATTGTTTTCGTTGGTGATGCGTCCCGATCCAAATGCCGAGAAAACATCCGGTCCGCCCGCCGCGACAATCGTTTTGATCCGGTCGGCGGTATAATCAAGCGCCTCCTCCCACGAGACGCGCACATGCTGCCCGTTTTTCTTTATCATCGGATATTTCAGACGCTTTTCGTTTGACGGGAACTCATACGCGTAACGTCCTTTCACGCAGAGCATGCCGTCGTTGGGGACGACTTCGCGGCCGGTTACCCGCACAATCCGGTTACGGGGCCGGTCAACATGCAGCGTAAGCTGGCAGCCCACGCCGCAGTATGCGCAGGTGGTGTTCACTTTTTCCAGTTCCCACACACGACCCTTGCCCCGCGCCTTCTTGTCGATGAGTGCGCCGGTCGGGCATAATTGCGCGCACTCGCCGCACTGCACGCAACTGGACGTTCCCATGGGAAGGTCCTCGTCGCAAATCACTTTTGTGGCGCCGGCGCGATACCCGAAATCGAGCACTTCGTTGACAACGGTGGTGTTGCATCCGGCCACGCAGCGTCCGCAGGCGATGCACTTGGCGTGTTCACGGGTTATAAACTCGGACGAACTGTCGGTTTCGTATTCCTGCTCGATGCAAAACGAGGGGTGTTCGATTCCCAGACGGTAGGCGGCTTCCTGCAGTTCGCATGCGCCGTTCTGTTCGCAGGAGAGGCAGTCGTGCTGTCCGCTGGAGATCAGCATGTCGATAACCAGTTTCTGGGCTTCGCGCGCTTTTTCGGATTCGGTGGCAACGATCATCCCTTCCTTTGCAACCACGGTGCACGAGGTTTGCAGACCGCGCATGCCTTCCACTTCAACCACACAGGCACGGCACTTTCCTGCCGGTCCGGTTTTAGGGTGATAGCATAACGAGGGGATATATATGCCGTTTTCGCGCGCCGCTTGCAGCACGGTCTGGCCCTCGCGCGCCTCAACGATATTTCCATTGATTGTCAAACGCATGGTGGTCGCTCCTTTTGTTTCTATAGTTATGGTATGAAAATATGCTATAATATAGTATCTGTTCAAACAACCTTACGCCCCCTAAATCCCCCGAAGGGGGACTTGTAAGGTCTTCATTTTATTATAAAATCCTGTTCAATAAAAGTCCCCCAGAGGGGTTTTAATCCCACGAACAGTGGGAGATTTAGGGGGCGTAAATGTCAATTTTGAACAGAAACTTTATAATACATGTCACCCTCTGCGGATACAAAGGGCTGGACGATGGTTTCGGGAAATCGTACGGCTATGCCCGGTCCGGACTCTCCCCGGCCCCAGCCTGCTATTTCAAATGCTTTGCGATGGTTTCAAGCAGCACTTCGGGCTTGACCGGTTTCTCCAGCACCGCTTTAACCGGCAGGACCTCTTCATCGGATTCGAAACCGAACGGAAGATTCATGGCGCGGCGTATACCGGTAATCATTATAATGGGAATACGCTTTGTCTCGCTCTCTTCATGAAGCTTTTTTGTCAGGTCCAGCCCTTCGCTGTCATAGGTCATCATGACATCCAGCAGCAGCAGGTCCGGCTTCTCTTTTTTTGCCATGTCAAAACCGGCTTTACCGTCCGGAGCGGTTATTGTCTCGTACCCTTTCGCCTCGAGCAGCGAGGACGTTGCATCGACAAAATCGTTATCGTCGTCGATAATAAGTATTCTCTTTTTCACGATTCCTCCTGATTCGGCACATCCGTTTTCAACGGAAATACGCGTTTGTCGTTTCCTTAAAAAGTTTCGACTCCCTGCGGGTGAATGCCATTTATAATGGTTTTTTTAAAATAGTATTTTCTATAATGATAAAGCAACGGCTATTTTCTCTCTCCTTCGGCGCGCAACCGGGCAAGAATCTCGATGGCTTTTGCCGAGGTAAGCTCGCCGTAAATTCTGTCGTTGATCATCATGGTCGGCGCGAGGCCGCACGCTCCCAGGCACCGGGTCTCCTGCAGCGTAAAAAGCATGTCCTCGGTCGTCTCGCCGATCTCCAGGCGCAGCTCTTCCTTGATGGTCTGCAGCACCTTCTGCGCGCCTTTGACGTAGCAGGCGGTGCCGAGGCAGACCGAAATCATATACTTCCCCCGCGGCTTGAGATTGAAATAGTGGTAAAAGGTGCATACGCCCCAGATGCGTGAAATCGGTATCCCCATACGCGCCGATATCACTTTTAACACGTCTTTATCAAGATACCCGTATATTCCCTGCGCCTTATGCAGTACCGCGATAAGATACGAATCGGGAAACTCAAGCCCGGTTACCGAATCGATAAACCGGTTTAAATCATCAAGTTTCGCCTTATCCTCGATCACCGGTGTCGTCTGTGCCATAAGCTATCCTCCTCTATCAAAAATAGTATGTTCCTGTTTATTTATTTTTCTTCCTTTGGCATGGTAAACTCAAGGTCGCACCGCAGACAGCGGCACGCCTCGGTAAACGCCTCTTTTTCGCCCAGCGCCTGCTCGATCTCCGCCACGCTGTTCCACCGCTTTTCTACCGGAATGCGCGGCACGACCGGACGGTCTGCGGCATTCACCTTTTCCGTATTGAACGGCTTCTGTTTGATGAACTTCTGCGGCATTCTGGGCTGCGGCGGAACCGTAAGCTCCCTGTCGTTGACAAACCGGTCGATAACGTCGGCCGCTTTTTTGCCTGCGGCGATCGCGTCCACAACCGTTTTCGGTCCGCTCACCACGTCCCCGCCGGCAAACACCCCTTTGATACTGGTCGCAAAGGTGTCGGGATCGGCCTTGAGCGTTCCCCACGGAGTCGTGTCGAGATTTCCCGCCTTGAGGGTTTCGGCGTCCGGCTTTTCGCTGATCGCGACAATCAGGGTATCCAGCGGAACGATATGCTCCGATCCCTTGATTTCGACCGGCTTGCGGCGTCCCGAACCGTCGGTGTCGCCCAGCTCGTTACGGACGAATTCCACGGCGATGAGTTTGCCGTCTTCGGCGATGACGCGGGTGGGCGCGATCATGGTTACGAGCCTGACTCCCTCTTCCAGCGCGGATTCGATCTCTTCTTCAAACACCGGCATCTCGTCGCGCGAGCGGCGGTAAAAAATCGTCACGCTCTTGACGCCCTTCTGGCGAAGCGCGATGCGGGCGGCGTCGGGCGACGAATTGCCGCCGCCGATAATACCGACATGACCGCGGGCAAGGCTCTTTCCATGAAGGTTGTACGCCTTCAGAAACTCCATCGACGCATAGACGCCCGGCGTGTTTTCACCCTCGACGCCCAGGCGCAGGCTCTTGTGCGAACCGATCGCGATAAACACCGCCTTGTAGCCCTCACCCAGGAGCGATTCCGGCGTAAAATCCTTGCCCAGACGAACGTTGTAGCGCGTTTCGACCGAGCCGTCGATAAGAGCGTCGAACTCTTTTTTCAACAGCTCCCGCGGAAGGCGGTAGGCCGGAATGCCGGACACCAGCAGTCCGCCGGGTTGTTTCTCCGCCTCGAACAGGGTAACCGCATACCCCAGCAGCGACAGGGTGTGCGCCGCGGACAGCCCGGCCGGTCCGGCGCCGACAACCGCCACCTTCGGGGATTTTTTTGTTATTTTTTTGATGCGGACCGGCGTATAGGTTGACGGATCAACACGGTCGGTCACGAACCGTTTCAGTTCGCGGATGGCGATGGGTTTTGCGCCGGTCCTGCCGGATCTGCAGCGCAGCTCGCAGGGATGGTTGCACACGCGTGCGCATACCGAGGGCAGCGGATTGGGCTCGCGGATCGCGGCGTACGCTTTTTCGTATTCGCCGCGCTGAATGTGCGCGATATAGCGCCACGCCTCGGTGCCCAGCGGACAGGTCGCCTGGCACGGCGCGCCGGTCAGCTCGGTGCAGATGGCTGCATCGCATTTTTTATCCTTGATATGCGCGATATACTCGTCGCGGAAATATTTCAGCGTCGAAAGAGCCGGGTTGGGAGCAGCCTGGCCCAGACCGCACAGCGCGGTCGCTTTAATGGTGGTGCCGATACGCTCGAGCAGATCCAGGTCGGACATCTGTCCCTGGCCTCTGGTTATCCGGGTCAGGATATCAAGCATCCGCTTGGTTCCCACCCTGCAGGGCGTGCATTTTCCGCACGACTCATCCTGGGTAAATTCAAGAAAATAGCGGGCGAGGTTGACCATGCAGGTGTTTTCGTCGACTACGATCATGCCGCCGGAGCCCATGATGGAGCCGATTTTCGCCAGCGACTCATAATCGATCTCGGTATCGAGGAACTGGGCGGGAATGCAGCCGCCCGAAGGGCCGCCGGTCTGCGCAGCCTTGAACTTCTTGCGGTTGGGAATGCCGCCGCCGATATCGTAGATAATCTGGCGCAGTTTCGTGCCCATCGGAACCTCGATAAGGCCGGTGTTGCGTACATTACCCGCCAGCGCGAACACCTTGGTTCCCTTGCTGGTCTTTGTTCCCAGCGAGGAGAACCATTCGGCGCCTTCGATGATGACGACCGGAATATTCGCCCAGGTCTCCACGTTGTTGATGAGCGTGGGTTTTTTGAACAGCCCGGACACCGCAGGATAGGGCGGCTTCATCGTGGGCATGCCGCGCATGCCTTCGATGGAGTGGATAAGCGCGGTCTCTTCGCCGCACACGAACGCAC
>Ga0105099_10002085_pt1 | contig 12062 bp, 8 predicted proteins | sample PPLLak3cmMay2015_2_FD_79138 | JGI IMG/M metagenome (GOLD analysis project Ga0105099, IMG submission 79138) | Freshwater sediment microbial communities from Prairie Pothole Lake near Jamestown, North Dakota, USA - PPLs Lake P8 Core (1) Depth... | ecosystem: Environmental > Aquatic > Freshwater >...
ATCGGTTCTGGCAAAACAGAGGCTTATAAATCCTTCAAGCCGATGGTACAGGGGCAGGCCGGTTCTTATTAAGGGAAACAACTACGGCCTCGGTCTTTTTAACGGTGACATAGGAATAATAACAGGCGGGAAGGATGAAGATAATTTATACGCATTTTTCCACGCAGACTCAGGGCCGGCAAGAAAGCTTGCGCCGGGCGTTCTTCCTGATCATGATACTGCTTATGCCATGACCGTACATAAAAGCCAGGGTTCGGAGTTTGAAAATATCGTACTTGTTCTGCCTGAAAAAGATTATCCTGTTATGACTAGGGAGCTTGTTTACACAGGCCTGACAAGAACAACCGGAAAGATTGCTTTGCTGGGAACAGAAAGTGTGCTACGGAATGCTATCTTACGAAAAACAGAAAGGGTATCCGGTTTGAAAGAATCGCTATGGAGGTGAAATATTTATGAAAAAGTCAGTTATAAGGGGAACGGGCCGATACCTTCCCGCACGTCTTGTAACCAATGAAGATCTTGCGAAATGGATGGATACGTCCGATGAGTGGATTCGCCAGAGGACAGGTATTGAGCAGCGTTACTGGGTGCCTGCCGACAAGGAAATCGGCGTTTCAGACCTGGGCCTTGAAGCATCAAGAACAGCCCTGGAACGCGCTGGATGGAAACCCGAAGATATTGATCTTATAATTTTTGCGACTTTAAGCCCCGACATATTTTTCCCTGGTTCAGGATGCCTTCTGCAGCATAAGCTCGGTCTTCAAAACACCCCCGCGCTGGACATCAGGCAGCAGTGCACTGGTTTCCATTATGGTATTGCAACTGCCGATGCATACATAAGAAGCGGCCTTGCCAATCGTATTCTTTTTGTCGGCGCCGAGATTCACAGCGGGGGTCTCGATATTTCTACAAGAGGCAGGGATGTTACGGTCATATTCGGAGACGGTGCGGGAGCCGTATGCCTTGAAGGTGTTGAAACCGAGGAAAATATCGGTGTTCTCGGGGTTGCGCTTCATGCCCAAGGAGAACTTGCAGCGAGTCTCATGACCGAAGCGCCGGCATCAAGGGTTTCTCCGAGGCTTACGGTCGAAATGCTTGAGCAGGGCAAGCATTATCCTGTAATGGACGGAAAGACCATATTCAAGCTTGCGTTAAGAAGGCTCCCTGAAGTAACAAAAGAGGTTCTTGTAAAGACCGGACTTTCAATGGATGATATTGATCTTGTTATTCCCCACCAGGCAAATCTAAGGATAAACCAGGCATACCAGAGTTCCATGGGCCTTTCCGATGATAGAATATTTAACAACATTCAAAGATATGGAAACACGACTGCCGGAAGCATACCCATAGCCCTTGATGAGGCAATCGAGATGAAGAAGATAGGGAAGGGGAGCACGGTCCTTTTTATCGGGCTTGGTTCGGGAGTCACATGGGGGGCGATTATCTATAGATTTGAATAACCAGGCACATTGAACCGAAACGCGAGCGCATTCCCCGCTGCTTGCGGCGGGGTTAGCGAGCAAATTAAAAACAGATGATATTCCTTACGGTGAAGATTCCCCGCTCGCTCTGCGGCGGGGAGCTTCAATTTGCGAATCAGGGCAATATGTAAGAAACAATGTAATTATTCAGAATTCAGAAGCCAGAATAAAAAGGAAACCTGCTTTAGTTATAGTGATACTTTGCCAGTGCTAAACTTGAAGTAGTAATTTGCGGGAGACTACATTGTTTCTATTCTGGATTCTGACTCCTGAATTCTGACTCCTGAGTAGTTACGGAAAAATTATCGCCGGTTTTGCACAGAACCTTAGACAGGGGATAACGCTTTGGATGGTATGAATTTCAGAGATCTATATGAGCGCCGCCTCGATATTGTTAAGGAGCAGAAAGAGAAAACAAACCGCCCTGTCATAGGGACATTCTGCTCATATGCGCCTTTTGAAATCCTGCACTCGTTCGGAGTTATTCCAGTCAGGATCTGGGGAGAATCCGGGAATCTCCACAAGGCTGATGCCCTGCTTCAGACCTTTATCTGTCCTCCTGTACGGCATCTTATGGCTCTTGGTCTTGACGGTCACTACGGTTTTTTAGACGGGGTTGTTCTCTCCTATTCCTGCGATGCTGTATGCGGGCTTTATAATATCTGGGCCAGGAATCTGCGACCCGGGTTTTCTCACCTCATAAGCCTTCCTTATATGGAGATTGATGAAGCATCGGCATACACAACGGCTGAATTCGGAAATTTTATCGAGAAGCTCGAATCCTTTGCCAAAAAACAGTTTTCACAGGAGAGCCTGGAAAGATCTATCGCCCTTTACAGCGAAGCAAGATCGCTCATGAAGAATCTTTATCTTCTTAAGAAGAAAGGCTTTTTAGTGAGTTATGCGGATATACATGCCATGAATATCTGCAGTCAGACACTTCCGGTGGAAATATTTCTGCCTGAACTCAAAAAGTATGTCAAAACGGTTGAAGAGGAGGCTCGAAGAAGCCGGAAAAAACTTAAGATCCTTATTTCCGGAAGCGTTATTTCCGATGCCTCCCTCATGGACTTTATAGAAGAGATCGGCGGAGATATTGTTGCCGATGATGCCTGCACAGGTCTCCGCCTGCTCCGGAATGTGATACCGGAAGGAGATCCGCTTCAATCCCTTGTCAAATATTATCTTACTATGCCCCGGTGCTCTTCAAGGGCTGACTTTCCTTCCCGGAAGGCGAGTTTAATTGAGACAATAACTGATTTCGATATTGATGCAGTGATTTTCATACATCAGAAATTCTGCGATCCGCACCTTTCCGATCATCCATTTTTAAAGAAAATCCTTGACGATATGCGGATACCTCATATGCAGATTGAACTGGAAGGGGACGGGTTCACCGGCCAGGTCCGGACGAGGGTTGAAAGCTTCTTTGAGATGCTGGAGAGAAGATGACGGAGGGGAAAAAGACAACCAAGAGGCTTCACGCGAACAAGTCATTGCGTAAGATTATCACGGATTTTTATGCGGATGCTCACAGGGCAAAAGCCGAAGGCCGCCCGGTAGGGTGGATTCCGCCCATGAACGGCCTCATAGAACTCTTCTATTCCATGGATATTCATCCGATCTTTCCCGAAAACTGGGCTCCCATATGTGCGGCGATAGGAACCAATACGAACAACTTTGCTTACGCTGAGAAGAAAGGCTACTCGGGTGATCTCTGCGGGTATTTCAGAAACAATGTTGGATATGCGCTGGATGGGATCCAGGAGGCGAATCAGCCACTTGACGGTCTGCCGAAGCCGGATTTCCTGATCTCTTTCGGCGCGGGCTGCATCCCCACGATGAAAACCTTTCAGGTGCTCTGCGATCATTTCCGTGTTCCCGTATTCAGGGCTGATCTGCCGCAGATCGGGCTGGAAGATATAAAAGATCACCACATTCAATACGGGGTCATACAAATAAAGAGGCTGATAAAATTCCTGGAAGATCTTACAGGCAGAAAATTTGACATCGACAGGCTCAGGCAGGCTGTTGCATACACAGATGAAGCATGCAGGATCTGGGATGAGATCATGGATGCGCGCCGTGCAATTCCGTCCCCGTTTTCGGCTGCGGAGATCGGTATCATGTTTGTCATGGTGACAAGGCACGGCACAAAGATCGCTGTCGATTTTCTGCAGGATGTGCTCAAAGAGGTAAGAGAAAAGGTTGAAAGAGGAGAAGGTGTGATTCCGAACGAGCGGATACGGCTCTTCTGGGATAATATTCCCCTCTGGTATAATATGAAACTGTTCAACTACTTTGAGAAATGGGATGCCGTGGTGGTTGCCGAAACCTATACCTCGGCATGGACTCTAAGAATGAATCCGGATAAGCCCCTTGAGAGCATCGCTTATAAATCACTTGTCTCGTATCCTCTTGTCTCCTGTGTATCGCTTGATAAAAGGATTGAACTTATCAAAAAGGCGGTAAAGGATTATAAAATAGATGGAGCGATTTTTCATTCAAACAGGAGCTGCAAGCCTATCTCGATGGGACAGATGGACATAATGAAGGTGCTGTCGGAAGAACTCAATGTTCCGGGTGTCATGTTTGACGGGGATCATATGGATGCCGGGAAGTTTTCAATGGCGCAATTCCAGACGCGGATAGACGCTTTCATGGAGATGCTGTCGGAGCGGAAAAGAATATAAAGCAGGGTTCAAGGGTTCAATCCTTGACCCCTTAGGCTAAATCTGCTGGCAGAAAAACCTAAAATTAATAAAGGAGGTAGCGAATTATGATGGATTATCCATTGTTGATGAGAACACTTCTTTTGAGGGCAGCACGATATTTCCCGAAGAAGGAAATATTATCAATTTTTCCGGATGAAATATTCCGATATACTTACGGAGATTATTTCAAACGAACCTGCCAGCTGGCAAATGCTCTTAAGTCCCTGGGCATTAAGAAAGGTGACAGGGTTGCAAGCATAGCCCTGAACAATCACCGGCACCTTGAACTCTACTTCGGTGTCCCCTGCATGGGAGCGGTTCTGCATACGGCAAACTTCAGGCTTCCCCCGCAGCATCTTGTTTACATACTCAACCATGCGGAAGACAAGGTGCTCTTTATCGACGAAGATCTCCTTATCATAGCCGATATGATAAAAGACCAGTTGAAGACCGTGAAGCATTTTGTTGTTCTGTCGCAAAGCGGCAAGCTTCCGAATACGACTCTTTCGCCGGTTTATTTATATGATGACTGGATTTCGCAATTTTCCGACGAATATGATTTTCCCGAAGATCTTGATGAGAAAGACCCTGCGATGATGTGTTATACTTCGGCCACAACTGGAGATCCGAAGGGCGTCGTATATACTCACAGAAGCATCGTTTTGCACAGCTATGCCGGGGCCGTGACTTTTGGCACTTTCGAGAGCGACTGCGCTTTGCATATCGTTCCGATGTTTCATGCGAATGCCTGGGGCATGCCGTTTATAAGCGTAGGGATGGGCATCAAGCAGATACTGCCCGGGAGAGAGACGCTCAATATGGAAAAAATTTGCCGGGTGATTGCGGATGAGAAGGTTACCGTTACCTGCGGTGTGCCGACAATCTGGATGATGCTTTACGATTATCTTGAAAAGGGTGGGTGGCATGATTTTTCAACCCTGAGGGTTATAGCAAGCGGAGGCTCGGCCTGCCCGCTTTCCCTGATGCGCGGATTGAATGAAAAGTACAATTTTCCCATAAGACAGGCTTACGGCGGTACGGAAACATCCCCGCTTGCAACAGCCGCGCTTGAAAAAAGCTACATGACGAATCTCTCCCCCGATCAACTTTACAGCGTGAGAAACAGCGCCGGTCTTCCTGCTCTCGGTGTCGACATGAAGGTTATGAATACTGTTACAGGAAGGGAAGTGAAGAATGACGGAACCGAGATGGGTGAAATTTATCTTAAGGGGCCGTGGATAGCCGATGCGTACTATAAAGATCCGGAGCGATCCAGGCAGTCTTTTGTGGATGGCTGGTTTCATACCGGGGATATGGGCACTCTTGACGAAGAAGGATACTTAAGAATAGTCGACAGAACAAAAGATCTGGTAAAGAGCGGTGGTGAATGGATATCGTCGGTTGATCTTGAAAACATGATAATGGCTCATCCGAAGGTGCTGGAAGCGGCCATCATCGGTGTTCCTGATCCCAAATGGCAGGAGGTGCCGTTCGGATGCATAGTGGTTCAGCAGGGTGAGACCCTTACAGCTGCTGAATTGCAGGAATTCTTAAAAGATAAGGTTAAGGCTTCATACTGGATACCGAAGCAGTATGCGTTCATCAGCGCACTGCCGAAGACAAGCGTAATGAAGTTCGATAAAAAAGGGTTGAGGCAGATGTATGCGAACGGCCAATTGAAGTAGTTTCCATCCGGAAATGGCCCTTTTGTGCGATCTCTGTGTCAATCTGCGGGATTTCTTGTGCGACATACTATGCGTATGTCTTAAGCGCAATCCCTTGATTTTCTTGAGCTTGCCCAAAATTGCCGGTTTCCGAATGGAAACTCATAAGTGTCCATAATTATAGATTTTGGATGGACACTAAGCAGTTAAGAAGGGAGGTTTGGACAGATGAGACCATGGATTAGGCGCACATTGGCCGTTACAGGCATTATTATCGCAGTTGCAGTTACTGCTGCAGGCTGGTATCTGACCCAGGCGATACCAATCGGTACCGGCTATGTTGCGAAATATATCTGCTCGGGAGTCTTTGTGTCAGGACGGGACCCGGATGCGGTTTTCCGGGAGGATGTTGCGCCGGTCAATCCTCTTGCCGCGGTTATATCCGTTGATATTGACCGTATTAATAAACGTGTTAAGGCGGATTCCTTCGGATTGTTTAAAGCGACCGCTGTATATCGTGAAGGCTGTGGCTGTACTCTTGCAGTCGGTTTGAGCGAAGAGGATCTGAGGAGACAGGATATTGCGGCAGCGGCCCAAAAAAAGCTGCTTCCGGATGATCTTCCGTGGCCTGCAGGAAACGGGGAGATCGCCCGTCCTCTTCCTGCCGGAATTGACGAGGGGAAGCTTTCCAAAGCCCTGGATAACGCCTTTGCCGAAAGCGGTTCTAAAAAGCTTAAATACACGAGGGCTGTTCTGGTTGTTTACGACGGCCGTCTCATTGCCGAGCGTTATGCGCCCGGATTTGATCGCAACATGCCCCTGCTCGGATGGTCTATAAGCAAGAGCATTACCAACGCGCTTGTAGGCATCATGGTCAAAAACGGGAAGCTGCGCATAAATGCCCCGGCGCCCGTTCCGGAATGGCAAAAGGAGGGCGATCCGCGTGGGAAAATAACCCTTGATCAGCTCTTAAGGATGAGCAGCGGGCTTGAATTCGAAGAAATATACAAACCTCTCTATGACGCGACAAAAATGCTTTACGGAAGTTCCGATTTTGCAGCATATGCAGCCGCAAAACCTCTTGAAGCGGCGCCTGATGCCAAATGGAGCTATTCCGGCGGCACGGCTAATATCATATCCAGGATTGTGCGCACGGAAGCTGAAAAAAGCTACCGTAACTGCTTTACCTTCATGAGGGAGGAGCTTTTCGACAGGATAGGAATGCTGAGTGCTGTACCTGAACCTGACCCTTCAGGGACTTATGTCGGTTCTTCCTATACGTTTGCAACCCCGCGTGACTGGGCGCGTTTCGGCCAGCTTTATCTTCAAGACGGGGTTTGGAATGGGGAGAGGATTCTGCCCGAGGGATGGATCGCCTATACCACGACCCCGACATCAGGAGCCCCGATAGGTGAATACGGCGCTCTTTTCTGGCTGAACGTAGGGCAGGCTTCGGATCACGGGAAAAGAAGGTGGCCTTCTTCTCCTGCAGATGCATACTCCGCCGACGGTTTCCAGGAACAGAAAGTTATAATTATTCCATCGAAGAAGCTGGTGCTGGTAAGATTCGGTGCAACCACTTTTCGAAAAGCCTGGAATACTGACGTGTTTATTGCCGATGTTCTGGCCGCATTGCCGTGATAACCTCGAATTATTCGTAAATATCGGTGAAAACGGACAATGGAAAACACTGATTACCGCTTGTTCTGAAACTTATTTATAATCCAACATAGCATTGGATCGAATAAAAAGGTTGACCATCAAAACGATACCGTTTAATGTATAAATCAATCAGCAGCAACATTACCTACTCATGATCATGAGTTCAATCATCCATTACCGATCTTTTTGTTGCAGGGATAATAAAATACTTGCTGTTGAGCATAATCAACAACCGGCCTTGAAATGAAACATCGGGTTCAATCATCACTGCCTGAAATGGGATGACTGATCGAACGTAAAACGCACAAATAATCCTTACGGCCAAAGCAGATCCAGGCCGGCAATTGCAGCGGTGAGATTAAATTGTTTTACGCATGCTGGATCTTATTCAATAATTATAATAGAAGTAAATAATTTAAAATGAAACTGTTGGTATTTACAGATCTTGACGGCAGCTTGCTGGACCATGAAACATATTCTTACCGGGAATCAAAACCCGCGCTGGAAATCATCCGGGAGCGGCAGATACCGCTTATATTTGTAACAAGCAAAACCAGAACGGAAGTTGAACAACTGCAGAATAAAATGGGAATTTTGGAGCCGTTTATTGTTGAAAACGGCGCTGCCGTTTATTTCCCATACGGTTATATGGGATTCAGCATAAATTTGGGATTACGTCAAGCTGGTTATACGACGATCCACCTTGGAATAAAATATGATGAAATCAGGAAATTCGTAGAATCAGTTAAAGACAAATTCAAGATCCGTGGGTTCGGAGATATGCCTGAGAAAGAGATTGCGTCACTATCCGGTTTAACCATAGTACAGGCAAATCTTGCTAAAACAAGGGAGTTCACCGAGCCATTTATCATGGAAGACATGTCTGCTCTTCCGATACTTGAGAATGCGGCGAAAGAACGCGGATATAAAATCACTCGCGGGGGGCGCTTTTCCCATTTGATTGGAAAATATCAGGATAAAGGAAGAGCGGTTCAAATCGCAACTGAAATTATTTCCGAAAATATACATGATGAGATTATAAGTATCGGCATCGGAGACAGTGCAAATGATATTTCAATGCTGAAACGCGTCAATATTCCTGTTCTGATTCCCCATCCGGACGGGAGTTATGAAGATTTACACGTAAATCATTTGCGGCGTGCAGTACTGCCCGGGAGCAAAGGCTGGAATCAAATAATGATTGAAATATTAAGCCATACTTTTTAAGGAGCATTTAAATGAATGAACCCATACGGTTTTCTACAGCATTACGAGAACCTGTCCGGGAGCTTATAGAAAATCTCGGGCAAGCGGATATTGTAGTAGGTATACCATCCTATTACAGCGGTACATCTCTGATTCATGTCATACGAAGCGTAGCAAAAGGTCTCGAAATTAATTACCGCGACAAAAAAGCTCTGATCATTGTTTCTGACGGCGGATCAACTGATGATTCCCGTGAGATTGCGGAGCGTGTTGAGATCAATTCTTTCAATATAGAAAAAACAGTAATAATTTACCGGGGAATTGCCGGCAAAGGTTCAAGCCTTCGGGCTGTTTTTGAAGCTGCCCGCTTCCTTAGAGCACAGGCTATCGCTGTTTTCGATTCGGATTTGATCTCTATATCACCGGACTGGATAAAAAACGTACTGGAGCCTGTTTTCAACGGATACGATTTAGTGGCGCCCTACTACCGTCGTTATAAGCTGGACGGGACAGTCACCAATACCATTGCTTACAATCTGACGAGAGCATTGTATGGGCTAAGAGTCCGGCAACCCATCGGCGGAGATTTCGGAATTTCAAGCAAACTTGCCAGGCATTATCTGGATCAGGATGTTTGGGAAACCGATGTAGCAAAGTTCGGTATCGATATTTATATGACTACGGTAGCTATAGTTGATGGATTCAATATATGCCAGGCACGTCTGGGGGTTAAAATCCACGGACAAAAAGACCCGGCAGCGGATCTGGGCCCCATGTTCAGGCAGGTTATCGGAATCACATTTCATATGATGAGCATGTACGAAAATTTCTGGCAAAAGATTACAAAGTCGAAAGATGTTCCCATCCTGGGAGAATTGGTGGATCAGGTCCCGGCATCTTTCGAGATCGACATAAACGGCCTTATCGACTATTTCAGACTGGGATTCGGAAACTTCGGAGAGATTTGGGAACGCATTCTGGAACCTGATGATTTCGAAGCAATAAAAGAACTTGTCAAGGATAAAGACAGGAAAAAATTTTTTCTGCCGATTGAAGTCTGGGTAAGAACCGTCTACAGGTACGCCTCGGCTTATACGATCTCTCCGCGACAGCGAATGAAAATTATAGACACCCTGATACCTCTCTATTACGCAAAAGTGGCTTCCCTCGTTATTGAATTGAGAGACAAGAATCTGGAAGAATCGGAGATGAAGTTCGAGGAAGATGCGCAGGTTTTTGAATCCATGAAGGAATATCTGATAAATAACTGGAGGAAAGGAGCTTGATATGGCTGATTTCTGGCAACATGGAGCGATTACTGTATTACAGCGTCTTAAAGACCGGCCTGTTGCAGATCTTGAAGCTGAAATAGAAAAGATCGCAAAAAAGAGAAAAATCGTTCTTCTTCTGCCCGCACTCTATTCGGAATTCCAGACACCGTCCATGCCGCTCATCATCGAAGAACTGAAACATGTCCGCTATCTGCACAAAGTTGTTCTTTCTTTAGACAAGGCTGATTTCAGCGAATTTAGTTCGGCGCGGGATATGATGTCCGCTCTTCCTTTCGAAACAAGGATCGTGTGGCACGATGGCCCGAACATGCAGGCATTATATCAGGAGCTTAAGGATGCCGACTTTGATCTTGATAATCCGGGCAAGGGACAATCTGTGTGGATGACGCTCGGCTATATCCTCTCTGAAAGGGATGTTTATGCAATAGCCACACACGATTGTGATATAGTTAACTATAAAAGTGAAATGCTTTCAAGGCTGATTTACCCGGTTGTCCATCCGGCAACCGATTTTGAGTTCAGCAAAGGTTATTATGCGCGTGTAACCGACAAGCTTTACGGAAGAGTTACAAGACTCTTTTATACTCCGCTGGTACGGACTCTGCGGCGTATCCTTGGGCCGAATGAATTTCTTAAATATCTGGATAATTTCCGTTATCCATTATCGGGCGAGTTTGCGGTCATTACACATCTGGCCATGGGTCTGCGGATTTCTCCGACATGGGGTATGGAAGTTTCTCTACTCAGTGAAATCTATAAAAAAGCCTCGGTAAACCGGATATGCCAGGTGGAGATTTCAGATTATTATGAGCATAAGCATCAGATTCTGGAAAAAAACAAGCCTGATGAAGGGCTGATAAAAATGGCTTGTGATATCGCCAAGGCGCTTTTCCGTGTTCTGTCAGAAGACGGTATTGTCATGAGCGATGCTTTTTTCAGAACGATTCTGACCGCCTATATTCAGGAGGCAAGAACCGCTATCGAGAAATATCACGGGCTTTCCCTAATTAACGGGCTTTATTATGATCGGCATAATGAGATCGATGCTGTAGAAGCATTTGTTGAATCCATAAAATGCGCCATTGACCAGTTTATCCTTGATCCGGTCGGAATACCCCTGATGCCGGCATGGGTGAGAATTGCCGCGGCAATCCCTGATTTTCAGGACAGGCTCAATGATTGCGTTGCAAAAGATAATCTTTTATGAATTTCAATTCAGGGCGATAAGGCATGATCTGTCAAAAGCATGGCAGCTCAAAAAATGAAATGAGACTGAATCCCTTTACGGGTGAATGGATCATATACGCACCCGGAAGGAGCAATCGTCCTGAAGATAAAGAGAATGGTCCGGAACTGGACCTGCCTGCTCATTCGTATGAAACCACCTGCCCGTTTTGCCCCGGCAATGAAAACATGCTTCCGGCAATTCTGACGGAGATTAAAGGTAAAGACGGAAAATGGCAAGTCAGGATCGTGCCGAACCGCTATCCCGCAGTGATATCCTCAGAGCAGGAAAACAGGGAATTTGCAGGGATGTATATGATGATGAAGAGTTCGGGGAATCATGAGGTGATTATAGAGTCTCCGCTGCATAATCAAGCTATAGAAATGATGTCTTTGAAAGAAGCCGGGTATCTGATTGAAGCATATCACAGGCGTTACAGCGATTTGGCAAAAGATCGCAAAAATAAATCGGTGATTCTGTTTCGAAATCACGGGAAAGCTGCTGGGAGATCCCTTTCCCATCCACACTCACAGATAATTACGCTTGGTATTATTCCAAGGGCTATGAGGGTGCGGCGATTAAGTTCCCTTGCCTACCGCAGGAAAAACTTGCGTTGTCTTTTGTGTGATATTATTGAATTCGAACAGCGCAGTAAAATACGGCTGATATATGAAAACAAACGGTTCGTCTGTTTCGTTCCTTTTACCGCAGAAGTTTCCTTTGAGGTATGGATAGTTCCTAAAACGCACCAGGTCGATTTTCGGGATATCCCGGATGAGGAGAAACCGGATTTTGCCGATTCGATTATTAAGGTATTG
>Ga0105099_10002086_pt1 | contig 12061 bp, 11 predicted proteins | sample PPLLak3cmMay2015_2_FD_79138 | JGI IMG/M metagenome (GOLD analysis project Ga0105099, IMG submission 79138) | Freshwater sediment microbial communities from Prairie Pothole Lake near Jamestown, North Dakota, USA - PPLs Lake P8 Core (1) Depth... | ecosystem: Environmental > Aquatic > Freshwater >...
GGCGAAGAAGTGATCCCGAGCCGGCCGTTCAGCCGTCAGGATGTCGGCTGCTGCGACCACGACGAGTACGTTCGAGCTTACCCCGATCAGGTCACCTATCTGAATCATCTGATTCTTGCTGCGGTCGACGACATCCTCGAGCGATCCAGCACACCCCCGATCATCATCCTCCAAGGGGATCACGGTCCAGCGGGCTTCATGGACTCGCAGGCACCGCTGCAGAGCAACATGCGGGAGCGGTTGAGCATCCTCAATGCCTACCTTGTTCCGCAGGATGCCCGGCAGGCGCTGTACCCCACTATCTCGCCGGTGAACTCGTTCCGGGTAATCCTCAACAGCCTGCTCGGGGAGAGCCAGCCGCTTCTCCCGGACCGCAGCTACTTCGCGCCCGGCGACCGCCCGTACTCGCTCACCGACGTGACGGACAGGACACGCAGCGAGTAGCTCGATTGCCGGCGGACGGCAGGGGCACGTTGCCTTCCCGGAGGCAACGGCTAACGACGCAGCTCCGAGGTGATAGGCGCCCGCTACGGGTAGAACATCTTCAGTTCGGCCGAGGGCAGCGTGATGTAACCCTCTGAGCGATCGCCGACCTGTGTCACACGCTCCGGCTTGATCCCCACCAGGTAGGCGGTGAACGCCGCCGCCAGGGCATCCAACCGGTCGTGGTCGTACAGCCCCTCCAGCGGCAGGCTACCGCTCAGCAGATGGTGGCGGGTGATCTCCTCCAGCGCCTTCATCGGGTTGGGGATATCAACTCCCTCGAGGAATAGCAGCAGTTGACGCTGCAATCGGCCTTCAATGGTGTTCTTCAGGAACGGTCGCCGCCCGAGCAGCACAGCGAAGCAGGCATGCGGATGGACCTCGATCACTGCCTTCTCTGGCAGCGGCTCACCGGCGAAGAAGTGCCGGAATCCCAGCCGTCCGAGCTTCTTGTACAGGTCAAAGCCATTGCGCATCCAGCGTGGTGAATCCGCCTCGCGTGACGGGGTGTTATACAGCCGGATGTTGCGCCGACGCAGCTCGTACTCGCATACCTTCCACTGGCCCCACGTCTTGCTTCCGGGGCGCAGGTTGTAACGGCGCCGCACCTCGGGCTCGAGCATCACGCCCTTATTGGGCGACTGTGGAGCATCGACCGCGACCACCGCCGAGTCGAAGCCCCCGACGAAGGCGACCACTTCCTGAAGGCTGCCCTCGCCGGCCGCCGCCAGCTTGAGATCCCGATCGAGGACGGTGTAATGGATCGGCCGGGTGCCGGCGGTCGGATCGATGCCAACGTACAGCGTCTGGTCAAACAGCATGCTCGCCTCCCCTGCCCCCAGGGGCGGGCCGGCTGCCGATCAGGGTCAGCTGCTCGGCGAAGGCCTCCCAGGCCTGGCGGTCGGTATGGTAGGGCGCCTGCCAGGGGCGCTGCTCGGCCGAGCGCAGCGCCGCCTGGACCGATCGCCCGCTGCAGATCCGGTAGGCGACATACGCCCAGCGCACCCGATGCCGCCCAAGGCTGCTGTGCATCAGCACCGGCTCCCCCGCCGCCACCCACTGCCAGACGAACTGGCCGGCTTGCAGCCGTAGCTCCGGCCCGGCTTGCACCTCGTCGGCGACGTCCAACCACAACCACGCCTGCGGGGTTGGACCCCGGAAAGGTTCCGGGGCCTGCGGCCGCAGGTGCAGCACGACCCGGATACCGGTCTGCCCGGCGAAATCGTCCCAGGTCGCCGGAATATGTGAACCCCCGGCGGCATACACATGGTCGTCAACCCAGGTCATCGGTGATTCTCGTCACGTCAGTCGAGTATACATCCCCGTTTGGTCGCCAGCGAACCCCGGGCTATACTCACGGTACGCGATGCGGCCTGAACCCACTCGGCGCAAGACGACGCCAGCCCAGGGCCGCATGTCAACCAAGCCACACCATCGGCGTAGGACGGATCACGGACCCGCAGTCCCACGCGGGACCGGCCGGTGGCGCCAGCGCTCAAGTTCGACCCGAGAAGGAGGGTACGTCGTATGCCCCCACGCAAGACCACGGCCAAGAGCAAGAAGTCCGCACCCGCCCGCAAGCCCGCCGGCAAGGCGGCCGCCAAGAAGCCGGCCCCAAAGAAGACCGCCTCCAAGAAGGCCGCCTTCAAGCTGACCTACGCCACGATGTTCGACCCACCGGAGGAACTGCACACCCGGTTTGACGCTACCCTGGCCAAATACAAGACCGAGTTGGGGCGCGAGCACGGCATGATCATCGGTGGCAAAGAGGTCCGCACCCAGGACAAGTTCGAGGATCGCTCACCGATCAACACCGACTGGGTCCTGGGCGTCTTCCAGAAGGGCACGGCACAGGAGGCGCAGGCAGCGCTGGCCGCGGCCCGCAAGGCCTTCCCCAAGTGGTCGCACACGCCCTACCCAGAGCGCGCCCGCCTGCTGCGCAAGGCGGCTGACCTGATCGACAAGCGCATCTACGAGTTCGGCGCGGTGATCTCGCTCGAGGTCGGCAAGAACCGCATGGAGGCATTGGGCGACGCCGCAGAGACCGCCGATCTGATCCGCTACTCCTGCGACCAGCTGCTGGCCAACAAGGGCTACGTCCGGCCAATGGGCAAGGATCCGCTCAAGGGCTACCGCTCCAGCAACACCTCGGTTTTGCGTCCCTATGGCGTATGGCTGGTCATCAGTCCCTTCAACTTTCCCTGCGCGCTCACCGGCGGTCCGCTGGGCGCGGCGCTGGCGGCCGGGAACACGGTGGTGATGAAGCCGGCCACGGACACCCCGTGGACGGTGCGGCTGATCGCCGAATGCCTGCGCGACGCCGGCCTGCCGGACGGCGTGTGCAACTACGTCACCGGCCCGGGGAGCACGCTCGGCCAGGCGTTGATCTCCAGCCCAGAAGTGGATGGCATCACCTTCACCGGCTCCCTCGACATCGGCATGCACATCTTCCGCGAGTTCGCCAACGGCAAGTACGTCCGGCCGACGATCCTCGAACTCGGTGGGAAGAACCCGGTGATCGTCTCGCGCAAGGCGGACCTGGAACGGGCGGCGACCGGGATCGTCCGCTCGGCCTTCGGCCTGCAGGGCCAGAAGTGCTCGGCGGGTTCGCGCGTGTTCATCGAGCGCCCGGCCTATCCGGCGCTGGTCGACCGGCTGGTAGCCATGACCCAGAAGCTCCAGGTCGGCGATTGCACCCGCCGCGACGTGTGGATGGGCCCCGTTGTCAACCAGGCCTCCTACCGCGACTTCCAGGCCTTCTGCGAGGAGATCTCGCAGGGCGGCGGCAAGTTCCTCACTGGCGGGAAGGTGCTCCAGGACGGCGAGCGCGCCAAGGGCTACTTCTGCACGCCGACCTTCGTCGCCGATCTGCCGATCACCCATCGCCTGTGGCAGCACGAGATGTTCCTGCCCATCACGACAGTGACTGCGGTCGACAGCCTCGATCAAGCGATGACTCTGGCCAACGACGTGAACTACGGCCTGACCGCGGGCTTTTACGGCTCGGAGCAGGAAGTCGAGTGGTTCTTCGACAAGATCGAGGCCGGCGTCACCTACGCCAATCGCCCCCAGGGCGCCACCACCGGCGCCTGGCCGGGGTTCCAGCCCTTCGGTGGTTGGAAGGGCTCCGGTTCATCGGGCAAGAACGCCGGCGGCTACTACTACCTGCCGTTGTACATGCACGAGCAGATCCGCACCCTGGTACGCTAGCGCGCAACCCAGCTCCGGCCTCCGATGGACAACCATCGGAGGCCGGGACCGGTCTTGACAACTAGCCTGCCGCGCGGTCCGAAGGCAAATCGCCCACCCGCGCGCACAATTCGTTTGGCACCATTCGCCCTGAGGAAGATGCCCACTCAGCTTGCCGCCGACACCCCCAGGACTTGGCCGCTAACCGAGGAGGCCGCCTTCCACCCAAAGCCCGCCGAAGTTCGAGGAGGATCTTCATGAACACAAAGAACCTGCTGATCGCCGGCCTTGTCGGGGGATTGGTGATCACCGTACTGGCCAACGTGCCCATTCTGAACTTCATCAACTGCCTGCTGTGCGCCGGCTTCTGGGGCGGCGCCATCCTGGCCGTCTGGCTGTACAAGCGGCAGACCGGGAGTGTGACCCTGGGCCAGGCCGTGGCCGTGGGGACCCTGGCCGGGCTGTTTGCCGGGGTGATTGGCTTTCTCCTGAGCTTCACCGGGCTGACCGGCGCTCAGGCGCTGATGGACAGCTATGCCCAGTTCGTTCCATCGGAGGCTGCGGCCTCGCCGCCCCTGGAGGGCGCAGTCGCAATGGCTTTCAACTTCCTCGGCCTGTTGACCAACATCGTCTTCGGCGCCATCGGAGGGTTGATCGGGGGGGCGATCTTCAAGCCGCGCACACCGGCGACGCCGCAGCCACCAGCGGCCTAGCGTTCCACTTCTGCCGCTACAACGGATGGGCTCCACGCGGCCAGGCCGCGTGGAGCCCGCACGTCTCCCCGTTCCGCTGGGCCTGCCCCTCCGTCGGTTGCGGCGAATCCAACCCAGGCGCGATTCCCGCGGCACTGGGTCCGGCTAGCCTCCTGCCAGCTCAAGGCTCGATGCCGCAGCGCTCCAGCCGGTCCAGTGCCGGCCCCTCGACAAATCCCAGGAAGCCGGACAGGGCGCTGGCGGCCTCCGATCCGAGGAACTCTCCCAACGCTCCGCCGCTGTCCGATTCCAACAGCTCGCTGAACCCGCCTCCCTCGGTGATCATCCAACCCGCCATCTGTACTGACATGGCGTCCAGCGGATTCATGCTGTCCTGCAGGTTCTCGCGGCATACGCACGCCGCAAACTCCCCCAGCGTCCCATCCGCCATCGAACTGAAGACATACGGGGTGCCCTCCCCGGGGATGCTCTGGTTGGCCTCGATGCAGATGACGTATGCGGTGAGGGTTGTTTCTCCGCCCGCAGGCACGCTGGCCCGCGACTCCTGAACGGTCATCAGCTGCTGCGCTCCCCCGCCGGTCGGAGCGAACACCGAGCCGCACGGAATGAGCGTCAGGACCTCTTCCTGCCCGGGGTTGTATACGACCAGCGTCAGCCCTGGCCCGCCAATGTCCCCCGTGGCGGTGTTTGCCTGCAGGTCAAGCTCGCCGCGCTCGATCTGCGACTGCAGGCTATCCTCGGACACCTGGTCCGCTCGCCGCATGATCCCCACCAGCCGGCCGGCGCCGACCGGCGATCGACTCCCGTCGAGGCCCACCACTTCCACCCTGGCTTCGGCCTCGGCCCAGGTGCCCACGGCCATGCGCTGCTCGTCGATCCAGATCAGACGCTCAAAGTAGCCCGGCGCCTGCGTCGCCACCACGGCCGGCATCTGGCCACCCCCGCTGCGGACAACAACCTGGCCGGCTTCGTCTTCCGGATCACTGCGAGCGATCGCGTAAGCCAGCCCGCCTCCAGATGGCGAGTAGACTGCGGTGCCCGCCTGTCCTTGAGCGGGAAGCACCGGGAGGGGAGTCTCAAGCCCCGACGCCACATTGAGCTCAATCACTTCGCTCTCAGGCCCGCAGGCTCCCGCAGCGTAGGCGCCGTCCTGCGAGAGGTCAGTCCAGCACGGGGCTCCGACTTCCTCCTGGACGGGGGCGATGGCGTCAGTTGTATCCGAGGCGGGAGAGTACTGGTACAGGCTCGACCAGCCATGGAACAGGATGTAGCCGCCGATCCCGGTAGCCTGCCAGGCGAAGACCAGGTCCCCGTCCGCCAGCCATTCGACGGGTTCGAGCACAAACCACTCGTTGATCTCATCCTTCGGGTCCGTCTCAGCCACCAACAGGGTTCCTTCTCCACGGATGTCGGCGATCCGCAGTTGGCTGACCGGAGCCGCCCCTTCCCAGGCCGTGCTCGACCAGGCGATCCTCTCACCCTCCGGCGAGACGGTGAACGCCAGGCTGGCTCCTTGCGACGATTGGGTGAACTCCAGGTCCTCGGTTTCCGTTGGTCCGACCCGGCGCACAACCGAAGTCTGCGCTTGCGGGTCTGAGAATACGTAGTAGATGTCTTGCCCGATAACCTGAGCCGTGTTCGGTCGGGCAAAGTCCAATCCATCTGCCGGCCGGCTCCCCAGGAGCGCGCCCTCCAGGGAATACAGATGGAACTCCGAATCAACCTGTGCGACGAGGACGGGTTCAACCCCAGCCGCCTCCGGCACCCCGGACGGCTGCGAGGCCGGCTGACCCACATCGGTTGACGGCAGGACGTCGGCGGAGGGGAGCGGCAGATTGCAGGCAAGGCCGATCAGCAGCAAGGTGGCGGCGACACAGCCGGCGCGCATGCGACGAGGAAGGGGATCCACGCTACACCTCCTGAGATGTGACTGAAGGCCAGGAGACGGCAATCCCGGCGCGGCGGAGGAGCAAATTCGGGGAATGAGTGGACACGGCACATCGACCGCGCGTGCACCAGGGAGTATAGCCCCGGGAGGTCAGCAGGGCAATCGCTGAGCCCCCCTGACGGTCGGCGCATCCCCGTTGCACATTGCGCCCGATTGCAGTAGCGTGGGGAGAGCGTATTGCAGCCAACATCGAAGAGCCGGGAGGCAGAAGCCAGCATGCAGATCGGTGTCGTTTTTCCCCAAACGGAGTTCCCACCCGATCCCGGCGCGGTGCGCGAGTACGCCCAGGCCGCCGAGGCGCTCGGTTACTCTCACCTCGTTGCCTACGATCACGTGCTGGGCGCCAATCCCGACCGCCCAGGCGGGTGGGGCGGGCCCTATACACATCGCTCCTCCTTTCTCGAGCCGTTCTGCTTGTTCAGCTTCCTGGCCGGCGTCACCAGGCGCATTGGCTTCGCCCCCGGCGTGATCATCCTGCCGCAGCGCCAGACAGCGCTGGTGGCCAAGCAAGCCGCCACGCTCGATGCGCTGTGCTCCGGCCGCCTGCGCCTGGGGATCGGGCTCGGCTGGAACGCGGTCGAGTATCAGGCGCTCGGGATGACGTTCGAGGATCGTGGCCGCCGAATGGAGGAGCAGGTGGCCCTGCTGCGCGCGCTGTGGACCCAACCCCTGGTGACCTTCCGCGGACGCTGGCACACCGTCGACGACGCCGGCCTGAATCCGCTGCCGGTGCAGCGGCCGATACCGCTCTGGTTCGGGGGAATGGCGCCAGCTGCGCTGCGGCGCATGGCCCGTCTGGGCGATGGCTGGATGACCAACGCCCGCACGCCGCAGGATGCAGCTCCACTGCTCAAGCTGCTGCGCGACGAACTGGCGCTCGCCTCGCGCACGCCGGCGGACTTCGGGCTGGAGGCACGCCTCCAGTTTGCCGAGGGTCAGGCCGATACCTGGCATACCGCGCGGGAAGGCTGGCAGATGGTTGGGGCGACACATCTTGCCCTCAACACCATGGGGTCCGGGCTGGCCACCCCCGACAGCCACCTCTCCGCCTTGCGCCGCTTCGCCGAAGCGATGGGGATTCACAGCGCATGACCCGGGCCGACCTTCAGAGCGTGGTTGTGGTCTCTGAGGGCTGCCGGCTTTTTGGCGGGCTCTACCTGGCGGCGGCCACAACTCCTGCTCCGACCGTCGTGCTGCTCCACGGACTGCCCGGTCACGAGCGCAGTCTCGATCTGGCGCACTGGCTGCGCGGCCTCGGTATACACGTGCTGTTCTTCGCCTTCCGCGGCGCCTGGGGGTCGGAAGGCACGTATTCCCTTCACCACTGTGTGCCCGACACCTTGGCCGCGCTCGATGCGGCGCTGGTGCATCCACAGGTCGATCGAAGCCGCGTGGCGCTGGCCGGCCTGAGCCTGGGCGGATGGACGGCGCTGGCTGCCGCAGCGGTCCAACCCGCCGTGCGCGCGGTCGTGGCCATGGCGCCGCTGATCGACCCCCGTCGCCCACTGGGTGGGCAGGGCTTGGACGATGCCCTGGCGACCGAGTTTGCCCAGCCGCTGCGCCAGGTTGAGCCGCAGCGCCTGCAGCACGAATGGAACAGTCTCACCCCCGTGGACCAGCTTGCGCCGGCATTGACCGGTCGACCGATCCTGCTGGTGACCGCCGGGCGCGATCAACTCTTCCCGCCGGCGCACTACGCCGGCCTGCAGGGCCTGCTGCCGCAAATCGATTGGGTGACGTTCCCACGCGCCGACCATCTGTTCTCGGCTGTGCGCCCGGGCCTTTGCCACACCGTCGGGGCGTGGTTGCTCGACCGCCTCACCTGAGACCGCCGCCCGTCTCCAAGATCCCTGGCCCCCGAAGCAGGTACAATCCCCTCGACTCAACTCGCCCGTCCCCGCTGGACGAGCAACCCCTGTGGAAGGGATCATGCCTGCCTCAAACTTGCCAGCCGAATGCCTGATCTCTGTCGACGTCGAGACCGCCGGGCCGGCCCCATCCCGCTACGCCATGCTCTCAATCGGCGCGTGCCTGCTCGACAAGCCCGAACAGCGCTTCTACGTCGAGCTCAAGCCGGACCACCTGGCGCTCGATCCTCAGGCTGCTGCGATCCATGGCCTCTCGCTGGATCGGCTGCGCAGGGAGGGCATGCCGTCCGCTTCGGCGATGGCGGCCTTCGAGACCTGGATTCAGGCTTCATGCGGCCCCGGGGAGGTTCCGGTCTTTGTTGGCTTCAACGCCGCGTTCGATTGGATGTTCGTGGCCGATTACTTCCACCGCTATCTAGGACGCAATCCGTTCGGCCATGCCCCGCTCGACATCAAGGCCTTCTACATGGGCTTGGCCGGCGTGCCCTTTCTGGCAACCAGCCGGCGCTATTTGTCGGAGAACAAGTTGAGCCTCCCGCCTCTGGAGCATCACGCCCTGCAGGACGCGCTTGAACAGGCCGAGCTCCTGCGTCGCATGCTGGCAGCCCAGGTGCGTCTCCCTTCGGCGGAGCTTCTGGGGCTCACCCTCCCTGAGGGATGGCAGCCGGATGGCTCCTACCTTCTGCACGCTGGAGATCCCCATGAGTGACCCGACCGGCCCACAGCGCGACTTGCAGCGCATCCTCGAGTCTGCCCGCCGTATGGGGATCGAGCTCAATGAGCAGGATGCGATCGATTGGCTGACCTCCGTCGCAGCCGATCGGTCCGGCGCCGATGTGACCTTCGATACGCGCAGCGGCGTGTTCGGTCACCGGGTGAGCATGCTGGACTTCTCCCCCCAGGACCTGGAGCATTTCCGCCGCATTGGCCGGTTGGTGGAGTTCCACGACGAGCCGGGTGTGGTCGAGACCGCCCTCGCCCTCTCGGGCTCAGCGGCGCAGTCCAAGATCCAGAGTTACCCTGGCGATTGCGACTACTTCGAGCGGGTCAACATCCTCGCCGATACCCGCCAGCAGGCCTGCCAGATCCTGTCGCGCTTGATGCGTGAGAAGGCGCTGGCTTCGGCAGCCGGCCCAGGCTACCAGCTGATTGAGGTCAAGTTCGGCGCCTACCCGGCTGACCTGATCCACACCGGCAAAGCCGTGCGCGCCGGTTCACCGATCGCCTGGACGCCGCAGGAGATCCGCCAGGGTGGCCTGCAGGTCACCACACCCGATGGCGCCCCCGCTCAGGTCCCGTGGGATCAGGTCGCCTCCGAGCCCGGTTGGTGCAAACTCGACTGGGTGATCTCCGATCCCGCCCGCCAACAGCTGGCCAACGCCAGCAACATGCTCGACGTGACCTGGCAGGCGCCCGATGGGAGCGTCACCCCGCTCGATGGCTACCTCGATCCGTACTTCCAGGAGGTCTACCTGGAAGCAGACTCAGTCCCCATCTTCTCCAAGCTGGCCCGCCATGTGTCCGCCGACGCCCTCGATGACTACGTGGCACAGCTAGAGAACGAGGTCAACAAGTATCTGACCAAGGACGTGAACTACGGGAAGGCGGCCAAGCGCATGTACAACATTTTCCGGCTCACCGGCCGCTACGAGGAGGCGGCCTTCTTGCGCGAGCTGTTCGACGAGCCGGCAACGCTGCTGTATCAAGTGTGGTCGCTGGTGCGCACCATCGATGACGCCCTGCTCCCGGGGTCGCAAATCACCCGGCAGGAACTGGTCGATCATGCCGATCAGCTGATCCGCCGCGTGGTCGAAGTGCTGGAAGGCGAGGTCGAGGAGGAGATCGCACGCCGCCTGACGCGCCTGCGCGAGATCCTGGCCAGCCAGGTCGAGGACGAGGTGTGGGCTGTTGAAATGGAGGCGGCCCGCGCCCATGCGATCAACATCGTCAACAATTTCTTCCGCGAGCGGCTGACTGCCCTGCCGTCGATCAGGTTATACATGGACGGGTTCCAGGATTAGGCGCGATGGGAGGCCTGGTCGAACAGGCGGGTGGCCCTGGGGCATCCGCCGCCGAGGATCTCGCCCGCGCCCGCAACGCCTGGGCAGCCAGCATGCTGGCTGCGCTGGACCGCCTGCGGCCAGCCTTGCAGGCGTGCCCCCCCGGCCGGCTGGCCGAGCTCAGTGGGGGCACCTGGGGCAACGGCCAAATCCGCCTGACCTACTGGGGGCGACCGGTGACGATCAGCTTCCCTGCACTGCAGGCAACCGCTGCCGACGGCGATCAGATCCCGTCCACGTTTGACCTGGCGATGCTGCTGTTCTACCTGAACACGGCGGACGGATCGCCCCCGACCGGGAAGTGGATCAGCTTTCGGGAACTCCCTGAGGGATTGTTCTATCACCAGGCATTTCAGGGCTACTCGGGCGACCGCCTCGCTCACGCCTACGGCGCCAACCCCGCCCAGTTCGCCGGGGCCGCCGAGGCGCTGGGCGGCACCCCGCTTCCGGATTTGGCCTCCTTGGCCTATAGCTTCGATCCGCTCCCGGCGGTCCGCATGGCGGCCATCCTGTGGCCAGGTGATGACGAGTTCGCAGCAAGGGCCTCGATCCTGTTCGATGCTGCTGCGTCGCACTTCATGCCGACCGATGGGCTCGCCCTGCTGGGCGCCGGGCTGACGGGCCGGCTGCTCAAGGCTGGCTCTTCCGTGCAAGCCGAAGCTCAGTGAGGCGCCCCCATGTCACGGTCCACCCTCCTCCGGAAGGCCTGCTGCACCCACTGTGCATCCAGTACTCTGGTCGTGCCTGAGGGCTCGCACCGACCGTCCCTTCCTGCCGGACGCGGTGAGAACTCGCTAAGCCCGACTGAGGCATGATGGAGCGACCACATCCGATGAGTTCCCGTCCCACTTCCCCTAAGGCTTCGCGGCCGATGTTCGCCCGCGTGTTCCTCTCACCCGAGGAACCTCGCCTGCGCGCCGGCTGGCGCTTGCTGATCCAATCGCTGCTGGCCCTGGGATTGATGCTGGCCGTCTCCTTGCCGCTTGTGTTTGGGCTGTTGCTGACCGGCAGTTCTGCCCTGGAGCGACTGCAGTCATCGCTTCTGCTGAACACCCTGATCTCCCTGCTGGGGATCGTCAGCTCGGTATGGATCGCCCGCAGGTTCCTGGACCGGCGATCGTTCACCTCCCTGGGGCTGGTGGTCAGTTCCCGGGCGGCAAAGGACCTCGCGGCTGGCATTGGGATCACCGCCGTGATGATGGGGGCGATCCTTGCACTGGAGCTGCTCGCCGGCTGGACCCGCTTCGAGGGCTGGGCCTGGCAGATGCTTCCACTGGGCCAGCTGATACTCGACCTGCTGATGGCGCTGGCGGTCTTTGTCGCCGTGGGCTTCTACGAGGAAATCCTCAGCCGGGGATACCACCTGCAAAACATCCGGGACGGGATGAACTTGTTCTGGGGGATGATGCTTTCCTCCGTGATCTTCGCCGTCCTGCACTTCGGCAACCCCAACTCTGTCTGGTACACGACACTCCTCGGCCTGCTTGCAGCGGGCCTGTTCCTGGCCTTTGGCTGGCTGCGGAGTGGCGCTCTGTGGCTGCCTATCGGGCTGCACATCGGCTGGAACTTGTTCGAAGGACCGGTGTTCGGTTTCCCGGTCAGCGGCCTCGAGACGGCACGCCTGCTCGTTCACACGGTCAGCGGCCCAACACTGTGGACCGGAGGCGGATTTGGACCCGAAGCAGGACTGATCATCCTTCCGGCAATGGCCCTGGGCACGGGGCTGATCTGGGCGTACACCCGTTCGCGCGGGGGCGCCCAGCGCAAGGCGCCCACGCCACCCGCGACGGACTAGCCGCC
>Ga0105099_10002087_pt1 | contig 12060 bp, 8 predicted proteins | sample PPLLak3cmMay2015_2_FD_79138 | JGI IMG/M metagenome (GOLD analysis project Ga0105099, IMG submission 79138) | Freshwater sediment microbial communities from Prairie Pothole Lake near Jamestown, North Dakota, USA - PPLs Lake P8 Core (1) Depth... | ecosystem: Environmental > Aquatic > Freshwater >...
GTTGCTGGTTGCTGGTTCATGGCCTCTCCACCAATTTGCGAGAATGGATCCTGTAATGTTCATGAGAGGTCCAAAGATCGCAGGGGCAAGACCCACGGTTGCAATTTTCCCCATCTGCAAGGCAAGGCCGGAAGCGAGACCACCATTCTGCATGCCGACTTCGAATGCTATTGTGCGCCGATCTCTTTCAGGCATCCTGAAGAGCCAGGAGATAGTATAGCCGAGTGTATACCCGGTAAGGTTATGGAGCAGGCTGGTCATCATAAGCAGAGCCCCCACCTGAAGCAGGCTCTCCCTGCCGGAAGCAGTTATGATGGTGATGATCACGGCTATCCCGACCATCGAAAATAGTGAAAGTACTCTTTCCATGATCCGGTTATCGCCCTTAAGATATTTTGAAAGGAAGATTGCACCGATCATCGGGAGGAAATAAAACCATCCTATGGATTTTGCGAACCGGAACAAGAATTCTTTAAATCCTGCATCTCCTGCTTTAACAAATACAATTGCTGTCAGCATTATGATTATGAGGTAACTTACAAGCTGGATTACTGTTGATCTGAGGCTTGCATTTCTTCTGGCAAAGAGATTAAAAATAAAGCCCGCAACAATCGGCAGAATGATCATATTAAGGATGTCAAACATCATGTTCCAGAAGTTAACTTCAATAAACTGGCCTCCCAGCCGTTTCATGAGAAAAGGTGTAATGAAGGGAGAAAGGAGAGTTGTCACAGCACTTATTGTTACTGCAAGGGCAAGGTTGGCTCTGGCAAGGAATGACATCACATTTGATGCCAGTCCGCTCGGGACGCACCCGATAAGAATAATTCCGGCGGCAATTTCCGCAGGGAAACTGAAAATCTTTGCGATAGTAAACCCCACAAGAGGCATAACAGTGAATTGAAGAAAGATGCCTATTAATACACCCCTGGGCATTTTTATGACACCTGCAAGGTCTGCAAAGCTCATCTGGGATCCCATTCCGAACATTATTATCTGAAGGAGCGGGACTATCAGCAGCTTAAACTGGAAATTACCTGCTGATATGAAATATTGCGGATAGAACATTGAGGCCGTCACTGCAGTAAATATCCACAGGGTATAGGAAAAACCTTTAAGGCTCTTATAGCCCCTTACCCCTGTTGCCAGAAATATGAATCCTCCAATCAAAAAGATTCCTGTCAATGAGGTTTTACCGCTCAGGTAAGATAATACCGATGCAATTATCAGCAAAGCTGCCAGTACCATCATATTTCCGAACCATCTGTTTTTCACATTGAACAGGTATTTATCTAATTCATTCTATCGTAAGTCATATTCAGGAAAAGATCCTTAACCCCGGCTGGAAGATGGTCCAGTAAAACCGCCTTTTCAGGATTGCCCGGATCATAAACTAACTTTTCATATGGTTCGTCTCTAAGACGGTCGTCCTCAAAACTTCTGACAACTGCCTGGTAAGTTTTAAGATTGGATGCAGTAAATTCAAAAGTCATTTCATAAACCGTTTGTTTATTGATTTTCACGTTGGTTGCTTCCCTGTTTAAAAGCTTGCCATTAGCTAGAACGCCAACTTTAAGGATATGAATCTGAGGTCTGACTTTTAGTATACTGAGTATTAAGATAAGAAGTCCTGTTCCTTGCAAAACAAGTATGAATATTCCAATCTCTTTTCCAAATAGTGAATTTCTTAAATCAACAACCTTTGATTTTTCAGGATCAATTTGCTTATACAGAATATTGACCTCGTCTCCGTTGTCTTTAGTATTTCCCGTACTATATCCGGTTCCGTAATGAATACTCCCGTCAGGCAGTTCATATTGATACTTATACCCATATACCATTTCTTCTCCTACAGTGGCATTAGTTTCCATTGTTTCAGTTATGATACCCACTGCAACCGGATCATCGTCATTAAATGAAGCTGAAATAACATCTTTATAAGGTACAAATACGAACGTAAAAGGCAAAATAAACAAGAAAGTAATAACTCCTATTTTGGACATTATCTTACCAAACCATATCCTGAATTTTAATCCGAATGGAATAGTCCTTTTATTATGATCCGAATAACCATAATTGTCCATCTTTTTAAGATCAGTCGTTCACTAATGATTTTAAATATATATTTTTTTGGAATAAATATGTCAAATTGTTTCGATTATTTTTTATTTCTGTTTTTTAATGCGGTCTTCATTCTTTTACTAAGATTTCATTACCTTAGTTCAAATATTTCAAACTAAATCCTGATTGTCACCATGAAAAAGATACTAGTAGTTGGTAGCTCCAATACCGATATGGTAATTAAAACTGACAAAATCCCTTCACCCGGAGAAACTATCCTCGGAGGCATATTCCTTATGAATCCCGGAGGCAAAGGCGCTAATCAGGCAGTTGCTGCTTCACGACTAGGAGGGAAGGTAACTTTTGTGGCAAAAATAGGCGATGACCTGTTTGGAAGCGAGACTACCGGCATACTCAAAAAAGAAGGTATTGACACCCGGTATATCGTTACAGATACCGAACTTCCGTCGGGCGTTGCCCTTATAACGGTTGACTCGGAAGGAGAGAACAGTATTGTCGTCGCGCCAGGATCAAACGGCAACCTTCTTGTTCAGGACATCGATAATGAGGTTTTCGCTCCGGGCAAGTATGGAGTAATGCTGCTACAGCTTGAGATACCGCTTATGACAGTCGAATATGCCGCCATAACAGCAGCTGAAAACAAAGTGAAGGTTATCCTGAACCCGGCTCCCGCACAGAAGCTTCACGACTATCTTCTTAAGCATCTGTGGCTGATCACACCGGATGAAACAGAAGCAAGTATACTTACAGGCATCAAAGTACACAACGAAACTACAGCCGATGCTGCCGCAACATACCTGCTGAAGAAAGGAGTGAAGAATGTGATAATCACTATGAGTGCGGCCGGGGCATTTGTTAAAACAGAAGAATTTACCGAAATGTTTCCCGGTGTAAAAGTCAAAGCTATTGATACAACCGGCGCAGGGGATGTTTTCAATGCTGCCCTTGCTGTGTCATTCGCCGAAGGAAAAGGAATCAGGGAAGCTGTGACATTCGCAAACAAGGCAGCATCCATATGCGTGACGAGGATGGGAGCCCAGAGCTCGGCGCCATACAGGGAAGAGGTCATTGTATAATCACTTTAAACAGCTCATTATGAAATATATATTCGCTGCCTGCATGATGGTATTACTATCATTTGCAGGCTGTTCTGACCGTGATGATCCGTTCAGGATCATTTTTGACACTGACCTCGGCCCTGATTATGACGATGTTGGTGCTCTTGCTTTTCTTCATGCAACGGCCGACAGCGGGAAGGCTGAAATACTAGCTACTGTTTCGTCGAACAGGCACAGGCTCGTTGTGCCTTCTATAGATGTCATAAACACATATTTTGGCCGACCTGATCTTCCTCTTGGCGCACCAATGGGTTACGGGGCTGATATGGGTTCATGGCAGAAATGGCCCGATTCCCTGGTGGCAAAGTATCCCCACCGGGTAAATTCCACATCTGAGGTCAGGGATGCTGTTGATGTTTACCGTGAGATCCTGGTGTCGCAGCCGGATAAAAGCGTGACAATTGTCACAGTCGGATTTCTGACAAACCTGGCAGGCCTTCTTAAATCTGGACCCGACGATCACAGCCCGCTTAACGGGATGAACCTGGTTTCTGAAAAGGTCAGGTTGCTTGTATCAATGGCAGGCAAATTCCCGGAAGGAAAGGAATTCAATGTATATATCGATTCAGTTTCATCAAAATATGTATTTGAAAACTGGCCGGGCGAGATAATCTTCACAGGATTTGAGATCGGATGGGAAATAAGGACTGGACTGAGGCTGATAGAATCTCCTGTCAGCAACAGCCCCGTAAAAGATGTGTTCAGTATGAGTATTCCCATGTCGGCAGAAGACGAATATGGCCGCATGAGTTGGGATGAGACAGCAGTATTGATCGGGATTTATGGCACTGAAGGCTTTTTTGACACAAAAAGAGGCCGGATAATTGTCAATGAGGATGGCAGCAACAGCTGGATGGATGATCCGGAAGGAAATCATACCTATGTAATTCAGAAAATGCCCGTACCTGAAATGGCAAAGTTCATTGAAGACAGAATGATGCATATACCGATGAAATGACCCCCCAAGCCCCCCTGAAGGGGGGTTAAAACCCAAAGAAAAACTGGCATGGGGTTTATAGCCCCCCTTCAGGGGGGTTGGGGGGCGGTCCTTCAGAGGGGTTGATGTGAAATAAAAATTTAACTATCATAATACCATGAAAACAACAGCACCTGCAATTTTCGTGTCATTATTACTGCTCTTAACCTCATGCGGCAACAATGAGAGTGAGTTCAAAACAATAGACCCTGAAATACTTAAAGATAAGATTGCCGGGGGCTGGGCCGGCAAGATGATCGGCGTCACATACGGGGGACCCACTGAATTCAGGGCCAGGGCAGCTACTTACGAGGATTCAATTAAATGGAAGCCGGAAGACATTAAAGGAAGTATATGGCAGGATGACCTGTACGTCCAGCTTACATTCCTGATGGCTATGGACAAATACGGAATTGATGCACCTGTGAAAAAATACCAGGAGCTGTTCGCTAAAGCAGGGTACCCTTTGTGGCATGCAAATATGCAGGCCCGGAAGAATTATTATGACTCTGTTTTTGCACCTCTTTCAGGGAGTCCTGAGTACAATATCCATGCGGATGATATTGATTTCCAGATAGAAGCTGACTATATTGGCTTCATGTGCCCCGGGATGCCGCATACAGCGCTTAAGATTGCTGACAGGATCGGGCATATAATGAATTACGGTGACGGAGTCTATGGAGGAGTATTTGTAGCAGCTCTTTATGCCGGGGCTTACTTTGAATCAGATATAGCGCTTATTCTGGAAAAGGCATTGAAATCGATTCCCTCAGAAAGCGATTATTGCCGGATAATAAAGGATGTCATAAAGCTGCACGGGCATTATCCTGATGACTGGAGGGCTGCATGGAAGGAGCTTGAAAACAAGTGGGGTGATGTTGATATCTGCGGGGCCGGCGATCCTTTTAACATTGACGCAAAGCTTAACGGAGCCTATATAGCAATGGGACTGCTTTATGGTGAAGGCGATCCAATGAAGACCCTGGAAATATCAACCCGCTGCGGGCAGGATTCGGATTGTAATCCGTCAAATGCCCTTGCTGTGCTCGGTGTAATAAGCGGATTCAGCAATCTGCCTGCCGGAATGCAGGAAGGAATAAAAAATATAGGCGACTCGGTCTTCATCCACACTTCGTACTCTTTCAATTCTGCTGTTGAAAGCACATATAAATATGCACTTGACCTGATAGCAGAAAACGGCGGGACAACTGCCGGCAAAAGGATACATGTAAAAGTGCAGGATCCGGTTGCACCTTCTATTGAGATCTCATTTCCCGACCTGGTTTTTGACAGAAGGATCTCAATATTCGAGGAAGTCCAGTGGAAATTCAAAGGCAACTGGAAAACCCGTGAAACCAGTGACCGTAGCGGAGAGGCTGTAAAACAGTCAGTTTATTCCGGAAATACTGGCGATGAACTTGAGATATCTTTCAATGGAACAGGCATAGCACTTACCGGTAACTGGTTCAGAGATGGCGGAAAGGCTGATCTGTTTCTGGATGGCACTCTGCACAGGACAATAGATACTTATTATTATTTTGCAGGACAGGAACACGTTGAAACTATATGGCATGCCATCGGTCTTAACCCCGGGGAGCATAGGGTGAAGGTAATCGTAAGAGGTGAGAAACGCCCTGAATCAGAAGGCACAAAGGTTTATATAACCGGAGCTGCAATATTCAGAACCGCTCAGAAAAAAAATGAAAGTTTTAAGTTTTCATTTGAAGAATAAACCCACCCCAACCCCCCGCTTTCGCGGGGCAGGCTCTCCCGGGAGGGGATCTTCTTCGGTCTTCGGTCTTCGGTCTTTTGTCTTTTGTCTTTTATCTTTTATCTTTTATCTTTTATCTTTTATCTTTAAAACCATGTTCATACCACAATCCTACTCACTCGCCGTCATTCTCTGCATAATCACCATGCTCTGCTGGGGCTCATGGGGCAACACCCAGAAGCTCGCGGGAAAATCATGGAGGTTTGAGCTCTTCTACTGGGACTATGTAATCGGCATCCTGCTTTTTGCAGTGATCCTCGGCTTCACGATGGGCAGCACAGGAGAGAGCGGACGGAGCTTCATTGAAGATATTTCACAGGCAGATACCGGCAACATTCTCAATTCAATGCTCGGGGGCGTAATCTTCAATGCTTCAAATATCCTGCTTGTGGCGGCCATGTCCATAGCCGGCATGGCTGTTGCCTTTCCGGTTGGTGTCGGCATTGCCCTGGCCCTCGGTGTGATTATTAACTATATCGCCGTGCCCAAAGGCAATCCCACGATCCTGTTCACCGGCCTCGCACTCATCGTTGCCGCGATAATCATTGACGCTGTAGCCTACAAGAAGCACAGTTCATCACAGCATAAGGTATCCGGGAAAGGAATAATGCTGTCAGTCTCGGCGGGAGTCCTGATGGCTCTTTTCTACCGGTTCGTGGCCAGCTCCATGGCAACCGATTTTGTGTCACCCGAAGCAGGCAAGCTTACCCCCTACTCCGCAGTTTTCTTTTTTGCCATCGGTGTGCTGCTAAGCAACCTGATCTTCAACTATATCATTATGAAGAAGCCTTTTGAAGGTGCGCCTCTCTCGTTCAAAGACTATACAAACGGAAGTATGAAAGTACATCTGACAGGAATACTGGGGGGCATAATCTGGAATATCGGAATGGCAATGAGCATACTCGCATCAGAGAAAGCCGGCTTTGCAATCTCCTATGGTCTTGGACAGGGTGCCACTCTAATTGCCGCTCTGTGGGGAGTATTTATATGGCAAGAATTCAAAGGAGCAACAAAACAGGTTAACTTATTGATAGTATTCATGTTCCTTGCCTATCTCGCGGGACTTGCACTGCTGGTATATGCGGGAGCATAAGAAGAAAGACGGAAGACGGAAGACGGAAGTCGGAAGACGAAGTAACTATTTGCTCTTCGGTCTTCAGTCTTCGGTCTTCGGTCTTCGGTCTTCGGTCTTCGGTCTTCGGTCTTCGGTCTTCGGTCTGGAAGCTTTAAGTTATGAAAAAATTATATCCCATGATCAAAAAATCAATTTTAATACCGGTATTCATCCTGGCTTTTTATATTGCTGCAGGTCAAAATGTAGGCTCTTCACCTGAATACATCAAGACGCTCACTTCCGAATGGAAGGGCGAGAGGTTTGCCGATGGCAGGCCCCGGGTACCTGACGCCATTCTTGAGAGACTGAGAAACATCTCTATAGAGGAAGCCTGGGGAGTACTTCGCAACAAAGGCTATATGAACCAGTTCGAAAGTGACTGGACCATCATACATCCGGATGAGGCCATGACGGGAAGGGTGGTAACAGCTCAGTATATGCCTCTCAGACCTGATTTTGAGAAATATATTAAGGAAAAGGGGAAAGCCGAAAACCGGGCTCAGCAGGGAGGCACAAACTCCTGGCCCATAGATGTACTTGTAGAAGGCGATGTTTATGTTGCCGACAGCTATGGCAAGATAATAGACGGAACTCTCATAGGTGACAATCTTGGCAATTCAATCTATTCGAAGTCGAAACGGGGAGTAATTTTCTACGGCTCAGTGAGGGATGTTGAGGGATTGAGTGAGATAGAAGGCTTCAACGGATGGATCAAGGGCTCTGATCCATCGTACATCATGCAGATGTCGCTCGTTTCGATAAATGCTCCGATACGCATAGGCCGCGCAACAGTTCTGCCCGGCGATGTAGTGCTAGCAAAAAAATACGGCGTGATATTCATACCCTCTCACCTTGTTGAAGAGCTTGTGATAACTTCCGAGGTAACTGCACTGCGTGACCAGTTCGGGCACCAGAGGCTTCGTGAAGGAACATACAAGCCCGGCCAGATCGACAGCCAGTGGAGCGAGGAGATCAGGAAGGATTTCATGAACTGGCTCAGTAACTACCCTGGTAAATTGCCTATGACAAAGCAGGAACTGGATAATTATTTCAGGGAGAGGAATTGGTGATTATTGGTTATTGGTTATTCGTTATTAGTTATTAGTCATTAGATGGTTACGATATGAAAAATACACTGAAAAAGATTAAGGAAGAGAATAGAATGCTTGAGGTGGAAAAGGACACAAGCAGGCGGAGCTTTCTTAAGAAGACGGCTATGGGAGGTATTGCCCTTGGCGGTCTTATGGCGCTCTCGTTTGAAGACATGATCGCTCAGACAACTTCCGGAGTAAGCAGGGCTTCAAACCCCTCCGACCTCAAGATCACCGACATGCGTGTCGCCGTGGTAGGGAATGTTGGACGAACGGCAATTATAAGGATAGATACTAATCAGGGAATCTCCGGGCTTGGTGAAGTGAGGGACGGCGCAGACGAGAGGTACGCGCTCATGCTTAAAAGCAGGATTCTTGGACTGAATCCCTGCAATGTTGAGATGATATTCAAGATAATCAGGCAGTGGGGATATCATGGAAGACAGGGAGGCGGAGTCTCAGCTGTTGAAATGGCCTGCTGGGATCTTTGCGGAAAAGCTTACGGTGTCCCGGCATGGCAGCTCCTTGGAGGCAGGTATCGTGATAAAATCAGGCTTTATGCCGATACTCCCGGAGCTGATGACCCTGTTGAATTTGCCGAAACAATGAAGAAAAGAGTTGATAACCAGGGATTTACATGGCTTAAAATGGACCTTGGCATTCATGTTGTAGCAAAACAGCCTGATACACTTGTCAACACAAAATTCTGGGACGGTGCAACCGGTCAGTATGATTTAAGGAATTATATGGGGTACGGAAACACGCTCCATCCTTTCACCCAGGTACAGATAACGGATAAAGGACTGGCAGGATTGGCTGAATATGTTGAAAAGGTAAGGGATGCCGTCGGTTATGAAATGCCGCTCTGTGCTGATCACTTCGGACATTTTGATGTCAACAACGCGATCCGCTTTGGAAAAGCTATGGAAAAATACCGTCTTGCCTGGCTGGAAGATATGGTGCCATGGTTCGATATTGAAAGGAACAGGATACTCTCTGATGCTCTTGAAACACCTATACTTACAGGTGAAGACATTTACTGTCTTAAAGATGGTTTCAAACCGCTGCTGGATGCAAGAGCCGTGGATATAGTACATCCTGATCTTGCCTCATCAGGTGGTCTGCTGGAGACAAAACGTATCGGAGATTATGCTGAGGAGTGTGGTGTTGCAATGGCAATGCACATGGCAGGGACACCCGTCTGCTTCATGGCTAACGTTCATTGTGCAGCGGCAACACAGAACTTCCTGGCTCTGGAACATCACAGTGTCGATACTCCGTGGTGGGAAAACATGGTAAGAATGACGGGAAGCAAGCCTATGATAACAAATGGATTTGGTAACGTTCCTCTTGATTCACCTGGTCTGGGTATTGAACTGAACGATGAGGAAGTTAAGAAACACCTGCATCCACGGGCCAAAGGGTATTTTGAACCTACACCTGAGTGGGACGATAAAAGATCACACGACAGATTATGGAGTTAAGAAATGGGAAAGGCTAATCTGCTTACACTTTTAAGTTTTGAGTTTATTCTGTCTCTGGTGTTTAGCTCGTGTTCTTCTTTATCCACAACTGAAATCACAGGTGAACTGAAGACATGGCATACAATTACCCTGACTTTCGACGGGCCTTCTGCCTCTGAATATGATTTTCTCAATCCATTCCTGGATTACCGTCTTAACGTACTCTTTTCCAATGGCATCCAGGAATTTGATGTTCCGGGCTTCTTCGCAGCTGACGGCAATGCCTCTGAAACATCTGCCAGATCGGGAAACAAATGGAGGGTTCATTTTTGCCCGCCGTCGGAGGGAGTATGGAATTATAACGTGATTTTCGTCAAGGGAAAGAATATTGCTGTTTCAAACGATTTGAGCAATGGTAATGAGTGCTTCTTTAATGGTACAACAGGACAATTTACTGTTGAAAAGAGCGACAAGTCCTCGCCGGATTTTCGCTCAAAAGGCCGGTTAACCTATGACGACTCCCGCTATCTCAGGCATGCCGGCACAGGTGATTTGTTTCTGAAAGGAGGTGCTGATTCACCCGAGAACTTCCTGGGCTACAGTGAGTTTGACGGTACATACTACGGAGGCAGCAACAGAGAAAGAAGCGGAGAGGCAGCCCCCAACAGTGGACTCCATAGTTATGAGCCCCATATCAGCGACTGGGGAGAGGGTGATCCTCAATGGAAGGAAGGTCTGGGAAAAGGAATAATAGGAGCACTCAACTATCTGTCATCCAGTGGCATGAATAGTGTATACATGCTCACTTTGAACATCCTGGGCGACGGAGAGGACGTGTGGCCATACACTGACCGTAACGAACGATACAGGTTCGACTGCAGCAAGCTAGACCAGTGGGAAATAGTATTCTCTCATGCCGATAAACTTGGCATAATGTTGCACTTTGTCCTCCAGGAAACTGAGAATGAATGTCTGCTTGATTGCGGTTACCTTGATGTGCAGCGCAAATTGTATCTCAGGGAACTGGTCGCACGTTTTTCACATCACCTGGCGATAACATGGAATCTGGGAGAAGAACATCATCCGACCAACTGGTCGCCGTACGGCCAGACATACAGGGATACAAAACTCATGGCTGATTACCTGAGAGAAGTCGATCCTTACGATAATTTCATCGTAATTCACACTCATTCAGCCCCTCAGCAGAGGCTGAAAGACATGACAGAATATCTTGGATTCAGGAATGTTGAGGGACCATCTATTCAGTGCGGCAATATTAATGATATACATGAAGATGCCAGGTACTGGATAACTGAATCGGCCAAAACCGGTCATCTGTGGGTTGTCTGCACTGATGAGATTGGCCCGCACTGGCAGGGAGCGATGCCTGATGCTTTGGATCCTGCACATGACACGATAAGGCATAAAGTGCTTTGGGGAAATCTCATGGCCGGAGGCGGAGGGGTGGAATGGTATTTCGGATATAACTACCCTCATTCTGATCTTAGCTGTGAGGATTGGCGCAGCCGCGACAACCTGTGGGAACAAACAAAAGTTGCCCTTGATTTCTTTCACGATCATCTGCCTTTTACGGAAATGGAAAGTGCTGATGAGCTGACACCGGACCAGGATGATTACTGCTTCGCGAAGAAAGGATCCGTATATGCTCTCTATCTTCCGACCGGAAAAGCTGCCGATATACTGCTTTCTGGAGGAAATTACAATATTGCCTGGTATAATCCTCGAAGCGGCGGTGAATTGCTCAATGGAAGCATAACAATAATAACCGGAGGAGGCTACAGGTCAACCGGTAATCCGCCGGGGGATGACAGTAAAGACTGGGTATGTCTGATCAGTCGCGAATGATTTTCCTTCCTTGCTGATATCAGATATCCTTCTGATACCGGTTCTAAATTATCAATCATTTCCCGATATCTATTGCCTTTCCAACAAGAAATTCTTTAATTTCAGAGTCTTGTGGCGAAGGAACGAGATATTCAACCGGTTCAGAATAATCTATATCTTTGTGGAATGCAAGTTGTTCCCTGAAAAGTTTTTCCGAAAACAACTGGCCGAAATTCCTGAGAGCCTCTTTGCTTATTTCCCCAACAGAGTAATGGTCCTTAAGGATAAAATAGAGATCGACATAATCTTTCCATTTAGCTCTCCGGCCTAAAGCATAAGCTTTCATTGATGCCAGCGACAAAAGGGAAGGATAAGATATGTATTGCTCAAGAGTTAAATGGTGTTCTATCTGATAAGTATAATTGAAGAAGGTGACCTTTATATCATTAATTATGAAGTGAATCTGGTCAGTATCCTCGAAGAGTCTTACAATTCTGAAAGGGAAAGTCTCAAGCTTTTTTCTTATGTCTTTTTTGATAATTGCAGTCCTGCAAAACAGATCAAAATCAATTGACCGTCTGTGCCCAAGATGTAAGGCAA
>Ga0105099_10002088_pt1 | contig 12060 bp, 10 predicted proteins | sample PPLLak3cmMay2015_2_FD_79138 | JGI IMG/M metagenome (GOLD analysis project Ga0105099, IMG submission 79138) | Freshwater sediment microbial communities from Prairie Pothole Lake near Jamestown, North Dakota, USA - PPLs Lake P8 Core (1) Depth... | ecosystem: Environmental > Aquatic > Freshwater >...
CCGCTACCTGGAATGCTTCTTCGCCGTACCCGGCATGGGCGCCACTCTGCAAACCGTCAACTGGCGGCTTTCACCCGAGCAGATCGTCTACACGGTCAACCATGCCGAGGCCAAGGTGATCATCGTCAACTCCTTTTTCCTGCAGCTTTTGCAGGCCGTCCGGGACAAGCTGACCACCGTCAAGCAGGTGGTCCTCATCCGTGACGACGGCAAGAAGCCGGAGCCCCCGCTCGTGATCGATGCCGAATACGAGGAGCTGCTGGCCGCCTCGGACACCTGCTACGCATTTCCGGACTTGGACGAGAACACCCGGGCCACCACTTTCTATACCACCGGCACCACCGGAAACCCCAAAGGGGTCTTTTTCTCCCACCGTCAGCTCGTGCTGCACACCCTCGCCGTCACCGCCGCCGTGGGCGCCTACCACACCCAATGTCGCTGCCGCTCAGATGATGTCTACATGCCCCTGACGCCCATGTTCCATGTGCACGCCTGGGGCTTCCCCTACATAGCGACGCTGCTGGGCGTGAAGCAGGTCTATCCGGGAATGTACGAGCCGGGCATGATCCTCAAGTTGATCCAGACCGAAAAGGTGACGTTCTCCCACTGTGTGCCCACCATCCTGCAGATGATCCTGAGCAGCCCGGCCGCCAAGGACACGAATCTCTCCAATTGGAAGGTGGTCATCGGCGGATCGCAGCTGCCGCGGGGCCTGGCCCAGATGGCGCGCGACCGCGGGATCGAGGTCAACGTCGGCTACGGCATGTCCGAGACCTGCCCGGTTATCAGCCTGGCCAACCCCAAGGAACACATGCTCGACTGGGAGCCCGAGCGGCAGCTCGACATCGTGATCAAGACCGGGCGGCCCATTCCGCTGGTCGACCTCCAAATCGTCGACCCTCTGGACGCCCCCCTGCCGAACGACGGCAAGGCCGTCGGGGAAGTGGTCATGCGCACTCCCTGGCTCACGGCCGGCTACAGCAAGGACCCTGAGCGCTCCGCCGAGTTGTGGCGCTCCGGCTGGCTGCACAGCGGCGACGTCGGCCATATCGACACGGAAGGCTATCTGCAGATCACCGACCGCATCAAGGACGTCATCAAGAGCGGCGGCGAGTGGATCTCCTCCCTCGACCTCGAGAACCTGCTGAGCCAGCATCCCGCAGTGCTCGAATCCGCCGCCATCGGCGTCAAGGATGAGAAGTGGGGCGAGCGGCCGCTGGTCTTCGTGGTGCTGAAGCCCGAGCACAAGGGCAAGGTCGGCAACGAAGACCTCAAACGGTTCATGGCGGAATTCGCCGAGCAGGGTAAATTGCCGCGATATGCGGTGCCGGATCGGTTCGAGTTCGTCGACGCCGTTCCGAAGACGAGCGTGGGCAAGCTGGACAAGAAAGTGCTGCGCCAAACGCACGCCTGAGGGCGTGCTTTTTGTGAGGAACCAAATTGACTTCTGCCATCCGCGGGTTAATTTCATGCCTGGAACGAACACTTAATAAGCGGAGGGGGATATGAAAACCGCAGGAGACATCCTCAACGAGAAAAAGCGGGACATGGTGTCCGTGCGGCCGGAGCAGACACTCCGCGAGGCGCTGGAGCGCATGCAGGTGAACCGCATCGGCGCCATCCTGATCAAGCGCGGGGAAAAAATCGTGGGCATCTGGACCGAGCGCGACCTGGCCCGTGATGTCCTCAAGCCCGGGTTCGACATTGATGCCGCCACCCTTGAGGATCACATGACCACCCGGCTCTATACGGCACCGGACGATACTCCGCTGTTGAAGCTCCAGGAGATGTTCCTGGGGTTGTTCATACGCCACATCCTGATCACCCACCGAAGCAAGACGATCGGCCTTTTGTCCATCGGCGATGTGATGCGTGCCAGTCTGCTGGAAAAGGACGCCCGAATCAAGGATCTCACCGCCATGGCCAGCTGGGAGTATTATGAAAACTGGGGATGGGACCGGAAATTGCGCCCTCCCAAAAAATAGCGTGGTATGGGGGTAAAATCGCAGGACCTCCAATATCCCGAACCCCGACCCCCTGAATCCTCTCGACCTGTGTAGTTACCTATCCCTTTGTGTTGACAATCATGCGACTCTGAATCTATGTATAGCGGGGCGCCCGGAATCCGGCCGCCTCGCTATTTGTTTGGATCGTTTGGAGCCGAGATGCACCCCCTGCCCTCCACCCCCTGGTACTCACCCTGGGAAGTCGGGCTTTTCAGCCTGGGCCTTTTCGCCCTGCTTTGCCTGGGTTTCATTATCGCCATGCTGGTGGTATCCTCGTGGATTGGGGAACGGCGCTATTCCAGGGAAAAAATGCGCCCTTACGAATGCGGCGTGATTCCCACCGGGACGGCCCGGCTGCGCTACCCCGTCCCGTTTTACCTCGTGGCCATCTTCTTTCTCCTCTTCGACGTCGAAGGCGCGTTCATATTCTCCTGGGCGGTTTCCTTCCGCGAGCTCGGTTGGCAAGGCTGGTTTGAAATCCTGTTTTTCATCGTGATGCAGATGCTGGGACTGGTCTACGTGTGGAGAAAAGGGGGGCTCGAGTGGGGGCCGGCGCGGAAAAAGGCATAAGCGGGCGGCTGCTCACCGGCACGGACCTGCTGATCAACTGGGCGCGCCAGTACAGCCTGTGGCCGATGTTCTTCGGACTTTCCTGCTGTTTCGTGGAGGAGGCTGCCGTATTCACCGCCCGCTACGACGTGGCGCGCTTCGGGGCCGAGGTTCTACGTCCCTCTCCGCGCCAGTCCGACCTGCTGATCACCTCCGGCACCATCTTCAAGAAAATCGCGCCCGTCATCCTGCGGCTCTACGAGCAGATGCCCGAGCCCAAGTGGGTGATTTCCATGGGCTCCTGCTCCAACTGCGGCGGCATGTACGACGCCTACAGCGTCGTGCAGGGCATCGACCAAATCCTGCCCGTGGACGTGTACATCCCGGGCTGTCCGCCCCGACCGGAAGCGGTCCTGCAAGGGCTGGTGCTGCTCCAGAAAAAAATCATGGCTGAGGAGCGGCCCACCCGGTCGGTCCTCCATCTTGAGGGCGGCACCCAGGGAACCCGCCGGCCCGTCCTCGTCGACGGCCGGACCAAGTCCCGCGACCCCCGCGGACCTGGCATGGAAGGCATCGTCATCCGCGGCACCTCCGACACCCCGCCGCATTTCGCCGACAGCCGTTCAGACCTCATGTGGACGCCTCCGGCGCGCCAAATCGTTTTCAACGTGATTGAAAACGATTTGGCTCATTCTATGGTCGAACGCTTCGGCGGCGCCGTGCGGCCGGAGCCGCATCCCGCCGACATGCCGACTTTCCAAGTAAAGGCCAACCGGCTCAAGGAGGTCCTGCAGCATCTCAAGCACGAGGCCGCCCCCCGCTTCCAGCGCCTGGAAGATTTGACGGCGGTCGACGAATCGGCCCGCCGCGCGCGCGACGGCGCAGCGGACTTCACCCTGATCTACCACCTGCTCGCCTTCGATCCGCCCACCCGCGTTCGGCTGAAAGTCCCGCTGCACGGACCGGATCCTGCGGCAGCCAGCATCACGGACATCTGGCCCTCGGCCGACTGGTACGAGCGCGAGGTTTACGACCTCATGGGCGTGCGTTTCGAGGGCCACCCGAATCTTAGGCGCATTATCATGCCCGACGATTGGGAGGGCCACCCTCTGCGAAAGTCCCACCCCGGACGGGCTACCGAGATGGCTCCCTACACACGGGAAGATGCGCAGCGCCACCAGCCGACGGACGCCGGCTTTTATGTAAAAGGGCCGGGCGAGGAGCATCGCCTGATCCTCAACGTCGGCCCACACCATGTGAGCACCCACGGCCTGATCCGTTACATTCTCACGCTGGACGGCGAGGAGATCACCGGGATGGACCTCGACATCGGCTACCACCACCGCGCGGTGGAGAAGATCGGCGAGCGCCAGAGCTGGCACCAGTTCATTCCGTACACGGACCGCGTTGACTATCTGGCGGGAGCCGCCAACAACCTGCCCTATGTCCGGGCCGTCGAGATTTTGGCCGGCATCAGGGTCCCGGAGCGGGCGCAGACGATCCGGGTGCTGCTGAGCGAGCTCTTTCGGCTCAGCAACCATCTCGTGTGGTTTTCCACCTACGCCCACGACGTCGGCGCCATGAGCCCGACCTTCTACGCCTTCCGCGAGCGCGAGCGCGTGCTCGATATTGTGGAGCTTATCACCGGCGGACGGCTGCATCCGTCGTGGTTCCGTATCGGCGGCGTGGCCGCGGACCTGCCTGAAGGCTGGAAGGAGGCCGTGGATCAACTCGTCAAGATTTTTCCAAAATGCCTGGACGAATACGAGACACTTACCCGCAAGAACCCTATTTTCAAAGCACGCACCCAGGGCGTCGGCCGGATTTCACTGGCGGAAGCGATCGATTGGGGGGTCACCGGACCGAACCTGCGCGCCTGCGGCCTGGAGTGGGATCTGCGCAAGAAATTCCCCTACTCGGGCTACGAGAATTTCGATTTTGAGGTGCCCACTGCCATCGCCGGCGACTGCTATGCCCGTTACCTGGTGCGCATGGAGGAAATGCGCCAGAGTATCCGGATCATCGCCCAGGCGGCGGCGAATATGCCGGCCGGCCGCCATGTCACAGACGATTACCGCTACGTGATTCCGAAGCGCGCCGACATGCTGAAGGACATCGAGAGCCTGATCCACCATTTCGTCAATGTTACGCGCGGCATGAAGATCCCGCGCGGTGAGGCCTATGCCTCGTGCGAGATCCCTCGCGGCGAGCAGGGCTACTATGTGGTGAGCGACGGCCTCGGCCACCCCTACCGGCTGCGGGTGCGCGGGCCGGGATTCGCCAACGTGCAGGTGATGCCGATCTTGACGCGGGGCGAAACCATTGCCGATCTGATCGCGGTCATCGGCTCGGTGGACTATATCCTGCCGGATATCGATAGGTAAGAGATGCTACCGAAAGAGATCAAGGACCGGCTGGAAGCCGAAATCAAGCACGTCGAGCACCCGCGGGAGCTGGCGGTGGACGTGATGTTCGCCATCCAGGACCATTTCGGCTATTTGAGCGATGAGGTGCTCGGCGAGGCCGCATCGATGCTGGGCATGACACCGCTGGAGCTCGACGAGCTGGCCACCTTCTACACGTTCACTTTCCGGGAGCCGGTCGGAAAATACGTGATCCACGTCTGCGACAGCGTGGTCTGCTGGATGAACGGCTGCGAGCCGGTGCGGGACTACCTCTGCCGCAAGCTGGGCATCGCTCTGGGGGAAACCACCCCTGACGGCCTGTTCACCCTGCTGCCGGTCTGCTGCATCGGCTACTGCGACCGTTCGCCGGCCATGCTGGTCAACCGCCGGGTTTACGGCGAACTGACGCCGGAGAAGATCAACGAAATTCTGGAGACATGCAGGCATGAAAGCAGCAAGCTATGAACGAAACGTATCCCCAGGTTTTGTTTAAAAACCGACACCCCGACCGCATCGCCACCTTCGAAGAATACCGGGCCGGCGGCGGCTACCAGGCGGTGTCCGAAGCGCTCACGCGTCGGACACCGGCGGAGGTGCGCGAGATCGTCCTGGACGCGGCGCTCCTGGGACGTGGCGGGGCGGCCTTTCCGGCGGGCCGGAAGATGATGACCATCGCAGAGGACGCGCCCCACCCGCGCTATGTCGTCTGCAACGCCGATGAAATGGAGCCCGGCACGTTCAAGGATCGCGTCTTGATCCATGCCGACCCCCACCTGCTCATCGAAGGCGTGATCCTTGCCGCCTGGTCGGTCCAGGCGGACCGGGGCATCATCTTCATACGGCCGGAATACGAAAACGCCGCTCGCATCCTGGAGCGTGAGATCGGCGTCGCCAAGGGGCATGGTTATATCGGCCGCAATATCCTGGGCACCGGCTACTCCTTTGAAATCGTCGTGCACCGCAGCGCCGGCCGCTACATCTGCGGCGAGGTGACGGCCCAGATCAATGCCCTGATGGGCAAACGCCCCAATCCCATGCAGCCGCCTCCTTATCTTACCCAGCAGGGGCTGTGGGCCAAGCCGACCCTGGTCCACAATGTCGAGACGTTTGCCTGCCTGCCGCACATCGTGCAAAACGGCGCCGATTGGTTCAAACGCCTCGCCCTGACACCTTCCGGCGCCGGAACCAAGATTTTCGGTATCAGCGGCAAGGTGAAACGGCCGGGGTGTTACGAGCTGCCCCTCGGGATCCGGTTGAGTGCGATCATCGAAGAGTGTGCGGGCGGCATGCTTGACGGCTCGGAGTTCAAGGCCTGTTTGCCCGGCGGGGCCTCCACCGGTTTTCTGCCGCGGCAGCACTACCACGTCGAGATGGACTTCGACGCTTTGAAGAAAGCCGGCAGCCGCCTGGGTACCGGCGCCATCATGGTGTTTGACCACAAGACCTGCCTCGTGGGAGCCACCCTGAACCTGATGGAATTTTTCGCACGCGAGTCGTGCGGCTGGTGCACGCCTTGCCGGGAGGGGCTGCCCTACATCCGCGAGCTGCTGGGCCGCATCGAGGCGGGTGACGGCGAGCCGGAATTCATCCCCATGCTGGAGGAGATGAAGGTCCACCTCTACCGATCCTATTGCGCGTTCGCGCCCGGAGCGGCCGCGCCGCTGGAGAGCCTGCTCGCGCACTTCAAGGAGGAAATCCTGGAGCACATTCAGGAAAAGCGATGCCCTTTCAAGAAAGAAGCGGGGCGCGGAGGCGCCGAGATGGTCAAGCCTCGGTTCATCGCTTGACCCTGATGAATTTCAAGTTTTTGTGGGAGCGGCATCTTGCCGCGATGATTTCTTTATGCCGAAACTGATCATAGACGACCGCGAGATCGAAGTCCCCGTCGGCACCAAGGTGATCGAGGCTGCTGCGCGGCTGGGGATTTTGATCCCGCGCTTCTGCTACCACCCGGCGCTCGGCTCCGTGGGCGCCTGCCGGGTCTGCGCCGTAAAGGTCTTGGAAGGGCCGGCCAAGGGCATCCAGATGAGTTGCATGCTGGATGCCGTAGACGGCATGAAGGTCTCCACGGCGGACAGCGAGGCCGTCGAGTTTCGCCGCTACGTCATCGAGTGGTTGATGATGAACCACCCCCATGATTGCCCGGTGTGCGATGAGGGCGGCCACTGCCTGCTCCAGGACATGACCGTGTCCGGCGGCCACGGCATCCGCCGCTTTCCGGGAAAAAAGCGGACCTTCCCCGACCAGGACCTGGGACCGCTCGTCCAGCACGAGATGAACCGCTGCATCCACTGTTACCGCTGCGCCCGCTTTTATCAGCAGTTCTGCGGCTACCGTGACCTCGGAGCGCTGGGCATCGGCAACCGTACCTATTTCGGCCGGGTGGCTGGCGGCCGTCTCGAAAGCCCCTTCAGTGGGAACCTGAGCGACATCTGCCCGACGGGGGTATTCACCGACAAGCCCTCGCGTTTCATCGGCCGCCGCTGGGACTACCAGCGCACCCCGACCGTCTGCATCCACTGCAGCCTGGGCTGTCATGCGGTGACAAGCGTCCGCTACCGGCAGGTCGTCCGCCAGGAAGCGCGGCAGAGTGCGACGGTCAACGGCTGGTTTCTCTGCGATCGCGGCCGCTATGGGTTTTTCTACGCCAGCCTTGCCGCCCGACCCCGGCAGGCCGCGATCAAAGGCGAGACCGCCTCCATGGAGGAGGCCCTGGCGCATGCGCGCAGCCGGCTGGAGGCCCTGGCGCCCGCAAGGGTCGCCGTTGTTGGATCGCCGCGCAGTAGCCTTGAGGTTCTGGCGCTGACCCGGCAGGCGGCCCGGCTCAAGGGCTGGCAGGGTCCGGCTTTTTTCGCAAACGCCGAGTCGGCCCTAAAGGCCCAGACGGCGGTCTCGCGGCTGGAGCCCGGACTGGCCGTTTCACTGGGGGAGATCCATCAGGCGGATTTCATCCTGATCGTCGGTGCGGATCCCGTCAACGAAGCACCCATGCTGGCCCTGGCTCTTCGCCAGGCGGTGCAGAAGGGCGCCGGGGTATGGGTCCTCGACCCTCGGCCGGTGTCCCTGCCCTTCGAGTTCACCCACATCCCGGCGGTTCCGAAAGCGCTCAACGCCGTGCTCGGGCGACTGGTAAAAAAGAGCCTCGATCCGGCCGACCTGGACGGCCCGGCCGCACGGTTTTACGCATCCCTGCCGGATGACCCGCCACCGGGCGCAGAACTCCCGGCGCGGGCGGCGGAACAGCTGGCCGGCAGCCGCCGGCCGCTCATCATTTGTGGGACGGACATCGTTGCGCCCGAATGCGTGGACCTTGCGGCAGACGCGGCCCTGCTGCTCGCAGCCGCTCGGAAGAAGGCCGGGCTCTTTTACGTGCTGGCTGCGGCCAACGCATTTGCAGCTGGTTTGCTGGCGCAGACTGATGCGACGACCGAGCGGATTTTGAAGGCGGCGGTTGAAGGCGATACCCAGGCGCTGGTTTTGGTGGAAAACGACCTTGTTGCCACGTATCCGGACCGAAAGCTGCTGGAAATGGCCCTATCCAAGATCGAATTGCTGATCGTGCTGGATTATCTCGATACTCCCGCATCACGGATGGCCCACGTGTTCCTGCCCACTCAGACCCTCTTTGAATCGGGCGGTATTTTCATCAACCAGGAAGGCCGCGTTCAATCCTCGGCGGCGGCATTCGCAGGGGGAACGCCCGTCCGTGAAACCGGAGGCCGCGACCATCCGCCGCGAGTCTTCGGATCGGGGCTGCCGGGATCCGGCCCTCAGCCGGCCGGACAGCTCTTGGCTCGCCTGGCCGGGGATTCCATGGCATCTGGACCCGCCGCATGGCGAGAGTGTCTGGTCGGGGCCGGCTCGGGGCCGGCCGGGCCGTCAGACACCGGCGCCATACCCGAGGAAGGGTTTCGGCTGACTCCCAAAAACCAATCGGTTGACCCCTTTCATTCCAATCTGCGGCCAGTCGCTGCGGCAGATCCGAATGAACTTGAGGTCATCCTGACCGAGCGCACATTCGGAACCGAGGAGCTTTCAACCTATTCCGCCTGTCTCGAAGCTCTGGAGGATGTGCCCTTCGCCGGCGTGCCCCGCAACGACGCCGAGGCTTTAGGCATCCGCGACGGCGACCGCATCGCCATTCGTACCGAAAATGGCGAGCTGGAGATGGTCGCGAGAGTTCATGACAACATGGCCGCCGGTGTTGTGATGATACCGCGCCTGCGGCGCCTGCCGTGGCAGGCGTTCGGAAAACGCATCCGGCGTCGGGACATTCGAAGGGCCTGATGATGGATATGGACTCACAGATCTGGATCATCGGATACGGGGTTTTGATCCTCAAACTGGGAGCCGTGCTGCTCTTCCTGCTGCTGATGGCCGCTTATCTGGTGCTGGTCGAACGTAAGCTGCTCGGCCGGATCCAGGTCCGCTACGGCCCGAACCGGGCCGGCAAATACGGCCTGCTCCAGCCATTCGCCGACACCCTCAAGATGATGACCAAGGAGGACGTCGTCCCGGACGCAGCCGACCGCATCATCTTTCTGCTCTCGCCGGCCGTGGTGGCTTTTACGGCTCTGCTGATGTTCGCGGTGATCCCGTTCGGCGCGGACATCACCGTGTCCGGCCATCGAATCCCGCTGGTGGTGACCGACATCAACGTTGGCCTCCTCTTCATTTTCGCCCTGTCGTCGCTTGGCGTCTACGGCGCGGCCCTGGGTGGCTGGTCGTCCAATTCCAAGTACAGCCTCTTGGGCGGTATCCGCGGGGCGGCCCAAATGGTCAGCTATGAGCTTGCGCTAGGGCTGTCCCTCATTCCGGTCGTATTGGAGGCCGGCTCGCTCAGCCTGGTGGAGATCGTCAACGCCCAGGCCGACCTGCCCTTCATCCTGCTGGAACCGGTCGCCTTTGCGATCTTCTTCATCAGTGCCATGGCCGAGATCAAGCGCATTCCTTTCGACCTGCCCGAGGCCGAAAACGAGCTCGGGGCCGGCTTTCACACCGAGTACAGCGGCATGCGCTTCGGTCTGTTTTTTCTAGGCGAGTACGTGCACATGCAGGTGCTGGGCGGGTTGATCGCGGTGTTTTTTCTGGGGGGCTGGCGCGGCCCGCTGCTGCCGGGGCCGGTGTGGCTGGCGGTAAAGATCGTGCTGGTCTGTCTGGTCATGATCTGGATCCGCGGCACGCTGCCGCGATTGCGCTATGACCAGCTCATGAACCTGGGCTGGAAAGTCCTGATTCCCACTGCGCTGCTGAACGTGGTGTTCACCGGCGCGAGGTTGTTGTGGTGATGCGTGTCGATCTGATCGATAAAGAACCGTCCGGGCCGATCCAGGCGGTTTGGGAGGGGGCCAAAGCCATCGCCGCGGGGTTTGCGCTGACGCTCAAGCATCTTTTTCGCAAACCCATCACCGAGGAATATCCCGAGTTCAAGCGCCCGCTGCCGAGCCGGACCCGGGCCCGCATCATCCTGACCCGTGACCCCGACGGAGGGGAACGGTGTGTGGCCTGCTATTTGTGTTCTGCGGTCTGCCCGGTCAGCTGCATCTCGATGCAGTCGGCGGAAAGCGAGGATGGCCGACGCCTCGCGGCCTGGTTCCGGATCAACTTTGCGCGCTGCATCTACTGCGGGTTGTGCGAGGAGGCCTGCCCGACTTCGGCCATCCAGCTCACGCCGTTTTTTGAGACCTGCGAACGCGACATCCTGAAACTGGTTTATGAAAAAGAAGACCTCCTCGTGAACCACGGCGGCAAGGATCCGGACTACGATTTCTACCAACACGCGGGGATCGTCACGGCGGCCGGCGGCAAGGGCTCGCACATCGGCGAGGACCGGCCGGTCAATGTGCGGAGCAATATGCCATGACCCTGTTCAACATACTTTTTTTCGCCATCGCCGCCCTGATCGTGGCCTCGACAGGGCTCGCCATCACCCGGCGCAACCTGGTGCATGCCGTGATCTACCTGATCTTCGGGTTCTTCGGCAGCGCGTTTCTCTTTTATCTGTTCGGTTCCCCGTTCCTGGCGGCCCTAATGGTCATCGTCTACGCCGGGGCCATCATGATCCTGTTCCTGTTCATCATCATGATGCTGAGGGTGGAGGCGCCGGAGGAGCGTCTGTTTCCGCCGCGACAGATAGTACCGGCCGTTCTCCTTGCCGCGGCCTATGTCGTCATCGGCGGGCTGCTGCTGATCAACGACCCGTCCGCCGCCACGCCGCTGGCCGAAGCCCGGACCGAGCCGTCGGCATTCGGCCGATACATTTTCACGCAGAGCTGGCTGGCCGTGGAAATCGCTTCGCTGCTGCTGCTGGTGGCGATGATCGGGGCGCTGCTGGTCGGCAAGCGCCCGGCCAGGGAAGACGAAGAATAAACCCATGGGCATCCCTTTCGGATACGTGCTCTTCCTGGCCGGCACCGTGATGGTGCTGGGGATGATCTGCGCGGCGGCCCGGCGTAATCTGATCATGATTCTACTGGGAGTCGAGGTCATGTTGAACGGCGCGGCCATTGCCTTCATCGGTGCGGCATTGCGCTGGCAGCAGCTCGAAGGCCAGGCGTTCGTGCTGTTCATTATCGCCATCGCGGCGGCCGAGGTGTCGCTGGGGCTGGCGCTCATCGTCTATCTCTACCATCGCACCGGGTCGCTGGATCCGGAAGACTACCAGGTGCTGAAGTAAGCCATGACCGCCGCCGGATTAACCGATACCACTCTGCTCGCCGCCCTCCTGGCCGCTAAACTGCCGTTCGTGGCGTTCGCGATCATCCTTTTATTGACCCGCGCCCGGCCGCGGCTCTCCGCCGGGCTGTCGCTCACAGCGATCGCCGTTTCGCTCGCCAGCGCCGGCTTCCTGCTCGTGACGCACTGGGGCATCGTCCGGCCGATCGAGTATTCCGCGCTGTGGGTCGCGGGCGGCGACACCAGCATCCGCGTCGGGGTCCTCATCGATCCGCTCAGCCTGATCATGCTCGCGGTGGTGACTGGCATCTGTTTCCTGGTCCAGGTGTTCTCTCTGGGGTATATGGCGAGCGATCCGGGCTTCTCGCGGTATTATGCCTTCATGTCTCTTTTTGCCTGGGCCATGACGAATCTGACGCTGGCCC
>Ga0105099_10002090_pt1 | contig 12058 bp, 11 predicted proteins | sample PPLLak3cmMay2015_2_FD_79138 | JGI IMG/M metagenome (GOLD analysis project Ga0105099, IMG submission 79138) | Freshwater sediment microbial communities from Prairie Pothole Lake near Jamestown, North Dakota, USA - PPLs Lake P8 Core (1) Depth... | ecosystem: Environmental > Aquatic > Freshwater >...
GGAACAATTGCATGGACATCTACACTCGGAGAGGACCGGAACAGTAGTGTGATAATTGCAATACCTGATGGAGGGATTGTTGTCGGAGGAACCATCGGAGTGGATGTGTGGGTTACCCGGCTCAGCGCTGATGGCGGGACGGTATTCGATAAGGAGGTCAGCAGTATATCGCCCCATGAGCTCTACTCTATCCGTATCACTCCTGACGGAACATATGCGATCATCTATGGCACAACCGATTATAGTGGAAATGAAAAGACAGACAGATGGATTTCAGAGACGACCGAAGTCTCCATTACCAATGACGGCAGACCGGTCGGGGCAAGGCCAGTAAACGTCTCCCGCATCATCACCGCGACTAATGACGGGGGATATGCATATTCGGGTTTTGTTGTTCCTGAGTTCACCGAATTCCAGCCACAGGGTTATCCGGGTTCATCTCTCCAGGTGGTGAAGATGGACAAGGGTGGAAACGTTACCCTGAATATGCAATATGATATAGGGAATTATGGTCCGGTATCTTCGATCATTCAGACTGATGACGGGGGATTTGCCATAATGGGAAATTCTTTTGATTTCTGAAGCGAGTCTGAAAAAAATCTTGCCGTGTTATGGAGACTCATAATCCCGATTATAGTGGGAGGATGTTACCCTGAACAGGGGGAAAATTCTCGAAAAAAATGGAATACGAAAAACGACCCTCATATTCGCATTCCGGCAGCCTTTCCGGGGCTCGGATGGGATAAACTAAGTGGCAAAAAGAGGCTTGATTCAAGGGCCTTTGTCGGTCATCAGGTGAGATGCATTTCGATCGTATTTTGCCAAACAGAGCGAGGTTTTACCGTATTCTCAACAGGAACTGAAAATAACGATTTTAAGAGATTTTTCAAAATGGCGTGTAGGAATGAAGAGAGAATCGGAGCCTGTACAGGGCTTATTTTCCCTCATTTTTCAGACCCTTGTTTTCTTCCATCTTCGACGGAGGATAGGTGGGGGAAGGGAGACTATTCCCGATTGTCCAATCCGTTCTTTAAAGCATTCCCGCGATTGCCCGGAGAGAAAGCTCCAATCAAAAAAAATGATTACCGGTCTTTGAACTTCTCAACAACACGGACATTATCGCCCCGTACCGTGATCGGGATGGGGACGACACTTTCGTAGAGTTCGACCGTGATCTCTTCCTTTGCAGAATCAACCCGTTTGACCACTGCCTTCTCGCCCTTGAACGGCCCGGCGATCAGTTCGACAATGGTGCCTTCATCGATACCGGCAACGACCGGTTTCGGGATGAGAAAATGGCCGACCTCGGCAAGGCTCGTTTCCCCTTTGATGACCGATCGCGCGTGTGCAACTTTCTCTACGAGCTGCTCAATCCTGTTCAGCTTCTCCGGGGTTTCGATGAGGACATATCCCTGCAGTTCGTTGGGAACAATGATAGCGGTGACTTTGACATCGGTCGCCTTGGTCTCTATCGCTTTGAGGATGTTGTCGGCAACCGTCCGTTCCTGCTTGGATGTTGTTTTTATCGCAAAAATACGGTTGATGAAGACCTCGGGGCTGGCAGGGATCTGGGGCGCCGCGGGCGCCGGGGGTACTGGTTGTGTCATGCCCATCAGTTCGGTAGTACGATGAAAAACTCGTAGATGATGAATCCGATCAGTCCGACAACCAGGACACCCGCCGCAGCGACGGTCGCGATCTTGGTAAACTCTTCCCGGGTGGGGGTCCGTGCGAGTTTTATCACCCGCAGGTATTTGCGGAATAACTCCTCGTGGAGTATATCGACATTGAAATCAGGTTTTGAAATTTCCATATCTGCTCACTTGAGAAAATCGATCTCAAACTGTTTCTGTACTTTGGGGGTAAGCTTCTCATTACGACCATATATTTGTGGCGACCGTACGCCCGTGACCACCAGCAGGGTCCGCATCTTGTTCTGCATCGCGGGGTCGATCTGTGCACCCCAGATGATCCGCGCATTCTGGTCAACGCGGTTGTACACTTCCTGCACAACGCCTTCGGCCTCTTCCATGGTCATATCCGGCCCGCCGACTACATTTACCAGTGCGGCGGTTGCACCGCTGATGTCAACATCAAGAAGAGGAGAGCGGATCGCCTTTTTTACCGAGTCCGCTGCCTTATCCTCGCTGTCACTCTCTCCCATCCCAATCATGGCAACGCCTCCCCGTTCCATGACGGTGCGCACATCTGCAAAGTCCAGGTTCACCAGTCCGGGCATGGTAATAAGCTCGGTGATTCCCTTGACTGCCCGCATGAGGACTTCATCTGCCACCTTGAATGCAGCGTACAGGGGGAGTTTTGGGACAACTTCAAGAAGGCGGTCGTTCGGTACAACGATAACGGTATCCGCCACATCCCGGAGGCGTTCAAGGCCGGCTGCGGCATTCTCCATGCGGATGGCACCCTCCGCGGCGAATGGAAGCGTGACGATCGCGATGGTAAGCGCCCCTTCCTCCCGGGCAGCTTTAGCTACGACCGGGGCGACACCTGTACCGGTACCCCCGCCAAGGCCGACGGTGATGAAGACCATATCGGATCCGGAAACGACCGCCCGTATCTCCTGCTCATTTTCGAGAGCCGCTTCTTCCCCGATCTGGGGGATAGAACCGGCACCGAGACCCCGGGTTCTCTGCCTGCCGACAAGAATGCGCTGATCCGCCTGGGTACGGATAAGGTGCTGGGCATCCGTATTGATCGCAATGAGCTTTGCGCCATGGATACCTTCTTCCATCATACGGGAGATCGTGTTCGATCCCCCGCCGCCACAACCAATCACGGTGATCTCGGTTTTGAGCTCAGCCAGGATCTGGTCAAGGTCTTCGTTATTCTGCGAGGGCAGGACAGTCTCGTCCCTCGCCTTGGTAAGTGCCTCTTCAACAATTGACCTCATGTATACTTCTCCAACCCCGGGATGTGGATCTTAATTTCACTGCTGGAAGAGACCATTGCAGGTATAATCACTCTGCCATCGATCGTGACCTCCTGACCTTCAGCCAGATGCTTGAAGGAAGGTCCGGGCGGTACCCCGAGTTCGCGCGCTTTATGGGGATCAAACCTTACCTTACGTAGGATCAGGGTGTCTTTCTCCGTAACAGTGATCTCGTTACTACGTATGATTTTCACGCACAATGTATTTAAATCATTTATTATTCGTGACGAATGGGCTTCAAACGTGATAAATTCAGGAAGAAGCCGGTTACCCTTCGTTGAAAGGTGAACGAGTGGCAGTTTTTCAAGATTTTGTATCAGGTCCGGTTCCCCAGATTTTACCGCTTCTCCGAGTAAAACCGGATCCATCCTGACCGTACACAATTTTCCTTCACCCTGCAGGTCATGAATGTAACATCGGGCATCCGGAGAGACCTGTTCTGCCATCTCCCGCACGTTCCGGTAGGTATTCCATGACAGGTGCCCCAGTGCCATGATCTCGCTTTCTGTTAACCGGAGGACGCAGAGCCGCTTCAGCAGGGCAGCAAGATTGCCAAGGTCTTCGCGGTCCAGGGCTTTCCTGTCGATGTACGCGGCAACAGCTCCGCTCTTTTCCATCATTGCCCGGACCATCTCTTCGTCAAGGGTGGCAATTTCCCGGGTATGGGCAATATGGCCGAATGCCCCCCGGGAAGTGAGGGCAATTTCCGTTTCACGGACGGCGTAATGGGTACCCCCAAAACCAATAAGCGGTACAGGGTTTGCCGGAGATGCAGAGAGTACACTCTCAGCTACTGCTTTCCCGGCAGCCAGGTCTGTCCATTCCTTCTCGGTACTTCCGATCTCCACGAAAAATGAGGGGAGGGAAAGTGCAGTCGGTCCGTGGTGGGTGACCTCATACGAGACGCGGTAACCTTCAGGACAGTGCCGTGACAGCATGCGGAGGGTGGCCTGCATCATTTCCGTCGCTGCAGGGGCAAGCGTGCGGGGAGTTCCTCCGATGTCCGCTGTCCTGAAATTTCCGGTCACGTGGACGGTCAGGACCGGTACGGGATGTACGCTGGAATGCCGCGAAAGAAAGATCAGGAGATCCGCATCCGTCTGGTGGTCGACATGCTCCGCATGGATGAGCCGCTCCTCAACCTCGATGAACTCGTACGACCGGTCATGTTCCTCCCACATTCCGGTATTGAGCATCTCTTCAATATGGTGCCGTATATTCACTCCCGCCTTGTCCTGTCGGGAGTTGATCAGCGCAACTTTCATTAACCCATTGTTGTGTTTATCACGATTAAGGGTGTTCCGGTGCAGGATGAGTAAACACTATGAAGAAATACACATCATACTGTTACCATGGACGCAGACAAGATCGAACAGGCTTTCAAGAGTGCAGGAATTGAAAAAACCATTACGTGCCCGGAGGCATTCTCCATTGCCGCAAAGTACCACATTCCCAAAAAGGAGATCAGTGAGTTCTGTAATACACACGGTATCAAGATCCGCGGCTGCCAGCTGGGCTGCTTTAAATGAGTCTTTTTTTACAGCTCGTTTCTGTCTCGAAGGCTGTTGAAGAAGTCAGGAATATCGCGGTACGTTGCGGGGATGAACCGGTCCCTCTCGCAGATGCACTCCACCGCATCCTCGCACAGGATATAGTTGCAGACGTGGACATCCCCGGTTTTACCCGATCTGTTGTCGACGGGTACGCAGTACGCGCAGCTGAAACCGTGGGTTCGAGTGATGCCATTCCCTCGATGTTCACCCTCAGGGGCAGGATTGCCATGGGAATGTCTGCCGGAATGAACCTGCAACCGGGTGAATGCATCTACGTCCCAACCGGGGGGGACCTCCCTGATGGTGCCGATGCAGTAGTGATGATTGAACATGCCGAGCAGATAGGGGACGAAATCCTTGTCAAAAAATCCGTCGCTTATGGAGAAAATGTTCTTTTGTATAACGAGGATTTTTCAAAGGGAGAGCCGGTCCTCCGCATGGGCAAACGACTCTCTGCACAGGACATCGGGGTGCTTGCTGCTGCAGGATGCAGGGATGTTCCCGTGGCCAGGATGCCGAAGATCGGGATCATCTCTACCGGCAACGAACTGGTGCCGGTGAGTGTCAGGCCTCATGCTGGCCAGGTCCGGGATGTGAACTCGTATGTCATCGCAGCGGCAGTCAGGGACTGGGGGTGCTTTCCTGTATTCTATGGCATTATCAGGGATGAACGCGAGGCCCTCAGTACAGGTATCAGCAGGGCAACCGCAGAATGCGATGTGGTGTTGATTTCCGGAGGCAGTTCCAAAGATGAACGTGATATGGTGTCGGCAATTATCGAAGAGCGGGGTAAGGTCCTTATCCACGGGATCGCGATCGCTCCGGGCAAACCAACGATCATCGGGAAATGCAATGGTAGGCCGGTCATAGGGTTGCCAGGCCACCCGGCTTCTGCATTTATCGTGCTCATTGCAATCGTCCGGCACCTGATCACTGCAATAACCGGTGAAACGGACAGCAGTGTGCGAACCCTGCAGGCTACGCTGGACCAGAACGTGCCCTCCGCAAAAGGCAGGGAGGATTACGTGCGGGTTGCCGTAAAAAACGGGATTGCAACTCCCCTGTTCGGAAAATCCGGTCTGCTGAACACCCTGGTGAAAAGTACGGGAGTTGTACGGGTGCCTGCAGAAAGTGAGGGGCTGGAGACTGGGACGCGGGTGGAGGTGATCCTGTGGTAAAACGCTATCTTACCGTAACTTCGCTTTCAGAAGCCCTTTCACTTCTGCGAACCGGGTTTACCTGCACACCGGCACGCGAGCTGATCCCCCTGGTTGCATCAGTCGGAAGGATAACAGCTGAACCCATCTTTGCCCGGTACTCGGTTCCCGAGGTGCACCTTGCAGCGATGGATGGTATTGCAGTGATCAGCCGCCAGACCCGGGGGGCAGGCGAACAGCATCCGGTTACGATAAAACAGGCAGTAAGAGTGAACACCGGCAATGTTGTGCCGCCGGAGTATGACGCGGTGATCATGATCGAAGATGTACAGATCGATCGCGATGAGTTCATCATCCGGAAGGCAGCCGCCTCCTGGCAGCACATTCGCCCTGCCGGTGAGGATATCGGCGAGTCTGAGATGGCCCTGCCGTCCGGCCACCGGATACGCCCGCATGATACCGGGGCTTTAGCCGCATACGGGATTACCGAGGTACCTGTACTCACGGTCCGTATCGGCCTGATACCGACGGGAAGTGAACTTGTCAGCCATGGTACCCGCCCGGCCCCCGGTCAGGTTGTTGAGAGCAACACCGTGATGGCAGAAGCGATGCTGCGGGCTCTTGGCGCAACCTGTACGCGATACCCCATGGTGAGAGACAATCCGGCAGATATTAAAAAAATACTGCGGCAGGCTGTCCGGGAAAATGATGTTGTTATCATCTCTGCCGGGTCGTCTGCAGGGACCAGGGACTTCACTGCCGATGTCATCGCAGATCTTGGTGAGGTGCTGGTCCATGGGATCGCGATCAAACCGGGTAAACCGGCGATTATCGGGCGGATTGATACAAAACCGGTCATAGGTATGCCGGGGTATCCTCTTTCCGCACTGACGGTGCTGCGCGAACTCGTCACTCCCCTTGTCCATGTGTTCGGGCTTCCTGTGCCATCTTATGGAACGGTCGATGCCCGGTTAACGGTCTCCGTGTCCAAGGATATCGGGACTGATGAGTTTATCCTGTGCTCGCTGGGACAGGTGGGAGACCGCTGGGTACTCACTCCCCTGTCTCGTGGAGCCGGGGTACAGATGAGTGCGGTGCGGTCAAACGCGAACCTGAAGATACCCGCCGGCGTGGAGGGCTACGAAGCAGGAAAGATTGTGCCGGCAAGCCTGACCGTCTCCCGGGCTGAAGCAGAAAAGGCACTCCTTATCACCGGGAGTCACGATCCTCTGATTGATTATCTTGCCGATCTCCTTCAGAAAAAAGAGATCGGACTTCACTCTACCCATGTCGGAAGTATGGGGGGGATCTTTTCTTTAAAGAAAAACGAGTGCCACGCAGCGCCGATGCATCTGCTTGCAGAGAACGGTGATTACAATATCCCGTACCTGGAAAAATACCTCGCTGGAGAGGATATTATTCTTCTCTGCGTTGCCGAACGCCAGCAGGGCATCGTATCACGTATAGGTATTGGATTTGATGACCTTGTCCAGCATTCGTTCATCAACCGCCAGAGGGGTTCCGGGACACGGATGCTGCTCGATCATGAACTTAAGCTCCGGGGCATCGGCCATGATGCCCTCCAGGGTTATGAGCGGGAGGTGACCACGCATCTTGCCGTTGCACTTGCCGTTAAAACCGGTGAGGTCGATGCGGGGATGTGTGTCTATAGCGCAGCAAAGGCACTCGGGCTGTCGTTCCAACCCGTTGCGACCGAACGTTACGAGATTGCCATCCGCCGTGAGCACCTTGATGATCCGAGAGTGGCGGAACTTTGTGCAGCTGTCACCTCGCCGGCTTTTAAGGAAATTATGGGCCGGCTCGGGGGGTACGATACCCGGGAGACAGGCGTGCGGCGCGTACTGCCATAAGCACCGCTTCTTCGGGTGTCGCGCACTTCACTACCCCCTCGATCTCCCAGGTTTTTAAACCAAAAACCGGGTGCCCGGTCTTCAGTGCGATGGCAATCTCCGAGAGAGTCCCGTAACCTCCCCCGATCGCGATGACCGCATCGGAAGACTGGGCAACCAGTGCGTTCCGGGCATGCCCCAGTCCCGTTCGAATGACGATATCCACGTACCGGTTCCCGTTCCCGGTATCAGGCACAATACCAATAGTCAGGCCACCCTGTTCCTGAGCACCCCGGCACGCTGCTTCCATCACGCCGGAGAGGCCGCCGCAGACCAGTATCTCGTGATTTTCTGCAATCAGGTTTCCCACAGTCCGGGCCGCTTCGTATTCCTCCGGTGAGGTATTACCAGCACCGATTACACCAATCTGTCCCATAGTTTTTATCCTATTATCTGATCCTGATCCGATACCCAAATTTTAAGGAAAGGTTGTTTTCACATATAGTCTGGTGCGGACTTCCCCATCACCTGCCGACCCATCACTCTTCATGAGATTGTACGTATCGTTGTTTCTTAGGAGATGACGTTAATTTTTTTATCTTACCTTTGTGCAGAAGACACATTTTATCAATGGGGAGAGAATATGAACGATTCATGGGCAGAAGAAAACAAGCCACCCTTGCCACCGTTCACCAGGGAGACGGCGGCTCAGAAAGTCCGCATGGCTGAAAACGGATGGAACTCACGCGATCCCGAGAAGGTATCGCTTGTCTATACGCCCGACAGTATCTGGCGCAACCGGGCCGAGTTCGTCCATGGCCGCCAGGAGATTATTGCATTCCTGCGACGGAAGTGGGCAAAAGAGCTCGACTACCGGCTGATAAAAGAAGTCTGGGCGTACACCGACAACCGCATCGCAGTCCGCTTCGCGTACGAGTGGCACGACGATGCCGGCAACTGGTTCCGCTCTTATGGCAACGAGAACTGGGAGTTTGCCCCGAACGGCCAGATGCAGCGGCGGTTTGCCAGCATCAACGATCTGCCGATCAAGGAGGCAGACCGGAAGTATCACTGGCCGCTGGGACCCCGCCCGGAAAATCACCCCGGACTCTCCGACTTGGGCCTGTAATTCTCCGGATATCCCGGTGATCTCTGCTTGTATCCAGGGTCGGACCATTCCTGAACAAGGGAGATCTCCTGACCAGCTGTGAGATGTGGATGATCTGTCATTGCTGACAATCATCCTGATGTTTATCCAATTTGTCCCCGTCTTTTATTCGTGCCCATTGAATTACTTTCCCACAAACAGACCCTGTTTGCGTTTGTATCAGACAGGGTGACGGCGCACCACATCTGTCGGCCACGCACTCGTCACAAGCTGATCAAAGAAAGGGATGAATTTTTTAACTCCGGAAGATTCCGTTTATTTCGATAAATACAAGGAACAGGTACGATGACAAAGGGGAGAGTCTCTTTCCCCTCACAATTCCCATCACTTCAAGCAACAGGTTTGTATTATCTTATCCGAAATTAACGCATCCGGAGGAAGCCATCGGCTGCCGTCTGGAACCTCCAAGAACGTTTCGCTTGTCAGGGAAATCATTTCCGAATCCGTTTTTCCTGTACCATTACCATAACCGGGATACTCTTACCGGTACCCTGATAATAGCGTCATTTATTCCCGACTCCTTCCGGTCATCTGCACAGAGGTAATACTTGCCCTGGTTCTTTATCGTGACGGTCTTTTCTGCCGTTACGGAGACATCATTGAACTGGACCAGGGGCACAATGCCCGCGTAATCCCAGGTTTTGGTAACCGTGTTCCATTCCGGCTTAACAACCTGGATCCTTTCCTTGTCGCCGACATCCAGAAGCAGGAGATTGACATTGACCGGATTGCCGGGCGGGGATACCCGGATACTATACTTTTCACCGGCATTGAGATACACCACGCCAAGTCTTTCCTGGATATCAAGGCAGTCATAATCATTGAAGTGGATGTTGATGGTCGTGTCGACAATTCCGCCCACGGTGGCCGTTGCACCCGGACTTCCCGTGAACGGCGGATTGGTAGTTTTCGCCAGCGTATAGGTTGACTCGACCGGAAGCTGGGGACTACCGCTGGTCGATTGGGGTGTGACACAGCCGGAGATACATGACGCCAGAAATACAAGTCCGACGAAAACAAATGCATAGTAACAGATCTTCATGATGTGTACTATAAAAGTGACGCATATATGGCTTACGATTTTAGATGTTGAGCTGATTTTTTACGGAAGCTGACTACCAGATCTGCACAATTGAGGAGAAAAACTACTTTGTCCTCCGGCACCAACATTTCTTTACGCACATTTTCGCGTCCAATAGATATTCAAGAGGGGTTTTGTGAAGGAAGTCACCGCCAACTTCAATGCGCAGTTGATCGAGCGTGAGGTGCAGGAATTCTGGCGCACCCATGACACATACAAGTCAGTAAAAGATCGGCGCAGTGCCGGGAAACCATTCTTTTTTGTTGACGGCCCACCGTATACCACAGGGACCATCCACCTCGGGACCGCGTGGAACAAGATCCTGAAAGACAGCATCCTGCGCTACCAGCGGATGAACGGCAAAAATGTCATCGACCGTGCCGGCTACGACATGCATGGGTTGCCGATTGAAGTCAAGGTGGAACAGGCACTGGGGTTCAAATCCAAAAAAGACATCGAGAAGTTTGGCATCGAGCCGTTTATCGAGAAATGCCGGGAGTTTGCCGTCAACAACAAACTGCTCATGGATGACCAGTTTGCCAGTCTTGGTGTCTGGCTTGACTTTAAAAACGCGTACCAGACCGTCAAACCTGAATATATCGAAGCGGCATGGTGGACACTAGCACGTGCAGAAGAAAAAGGAATGCTCGAACGGGGACACCGGGTAGTGAACTGGTGCCCGAGATGCGAAACCGCGATTGCTGATGCGGAAGTTGAATACTGGGACGAAAAAGATCCTTCAGTCTTTGTCAAGTTCCCCCTCACCGGAAAACAGGATGAATATCTTATTATCTGGACAACGACACCCTGGACCCTGCCCGCAAACGTCGCTGTCGCAGTTTCAGACACGATTGAGTACGCGAAGGTCTCGGCAGTGAAAGATGATAAAACGGAGTGTTTCTGGATTGCAGAGCCTCTTGTCACATCTGTACTGAAAAAGGGGCGTTTCAAGAACTTTACCGTACTTGAAAAGAAGAAAGGGTCCGATCTCAAGGGCTGGGTATACGATTCGCCCCTCCACCGGCATGTGCCGGCCCAGCGCGAGATTAACCATAAGGTCGTATCTGCTGATTTCGTCCTGCTTGAAAATTCCGGCATCGTGCATATCGCTCCAGGCCATGGCTGGGATGACTATGTGCTCGGGATGAAAGAGGGCCTCCCGATTTTCTGTCCTGTCGATGGTGCCGGAAGGTTCAAAGAAGAGGGGGGAGAATTTGCCGGCCAGTACGTGCGGGATTCGAACGAGAATGTCCTTGTCGCGCTCGGCAGTCACCTGCTCGCACAGGAGGCCGTCATCCACCGCTACGGGCACTGCTGGCGCTGTAAAACCCCGATCATTTTCCGGGCAACATCGCAATGGTTCCTGAAAGCCTCCGAGATGCGTGACCTGATGTTGTCGGAGGTCGCAGACGTCACCTGGTATCCCGAATGGGCAGGCAGCGCACGATTCTATGACTGGATCAAAGAAGCCCGCGACTGGTGCATTTCGCGCCAGCGCTACTGGGGAATTCCGATCCCTGTCTGGGTATGTCCGAAGTGCGACCGGTACCGGGTTATCGGCACGCTCAGGGAACTGGAAGAGGCAAGCGGCGAACCTATCAAAGACCCTCACCGTCCCTGGGTGGATGAAGTAAAAATCCCCTGCAGCTGCGGCGGTACGATGAAGAGGGTAGAGGATATATTCGATGTCTGGTTCGATTCTGCAGTTGCATCCTGGGCAACCCTTGGTTTTCCGGGAAAAACTGATGATTTTGAGAAGCTCTGGCCGGCAGATTTCATTACCGAAGGCCAGGACCAGACCCGGGGCTGGTTCTATTCGCAGCTGGGTGCAAGCACGATCGCGTTTGGCAGGGCACCGTATAAGAGTGTCTGCATGCACGGCTTTGCCCTCGATGCTGAGGGCAAGAAGATGTCAAAAAGCTTTGGCAATGTGGTTACACCCGAAGAGGTCATCGCAAAAGTTGGTGTCGATGTTCTGCGGCTGTACGTGCTCTCCTCATCGGCTCCCTGGGATGACCTGAAGTTTAACTGGGAGGGTGTAGGCACCATCAACCGTGCGGTGAACATCCTCTGGAACGTGTATCGCTTCCCCCTGCCCTACATGAGACTCGACGCATTCGAACCGTCGAACAAGGGTGGGGTATGGGACGATTCGTACGTCAGGACGTATATCGGTCGTATGCCGGACGAAGATCGGTTTATCATATCCCGCATCAATTCGGTCGCTGCCACGGTCGACACGGCATTGAAAGGATGCCAGCTCCACCGTGCAACCCGCGAACTGGTGACCTTCATTTTA
>Ga0105099_10002092_pt1 | contig 12052 bp, 12 predicted proteins | sample PPLLak3cmMay2015_2_FD_79138 | JGI IMG/M metagenome (GOLD analysis project Ga0105099, IMG submission 79138) | Freshwater sediment microbial communities from Prairie Pothole Lake near Jamestown, North Dakota, USA - PPLs Lake P8 Core (1) Depth... | ecosystem: Environmental > Aquatic > Freshwater >...
ATGTGTGTTCAATGATTTCAATATTTTGTGAAATAACAATAGCAGAATGCGCCATAAAATCAACCTGAAAATCAATGTTTTTAATATATTTTTTAATAAGTTACAGTTTCCGGATGGACACTATTTAGAATAGTTGCAGTTGCTATACGTAATAAAAAAGTGATTGCAACTTAAACATCTTAGGTTCATTATCTATCTGTATTCCCTATCGATTTAAAGAAAAGGATGTACAGATGTGCCATATGGCCACAAAAAATTGAAGCGTCCTATCAACTTAAGAATCTCTTCCTGATCTCCGGTGTAGTGGTTCTTCCTTCGATTCTGTTACTCGAAAGCTATCGAGACAAATTAGAAAAATGATTTTATTACAAATCAGAATAAATGGATGAACTCGAAAGAAGTTGACTGACAAGCGCATTTAAATAAATGTAAACGAATAGTACTCTTCTCAATAGACCCAAACTATTCAGCAGCGTGCTTTTTTAGGACCCCAATGGGTGAGGCGTCACGGTTTCTTTGGTTGTCACAGTAAGTGTCGAATTCTTTGAAAAGCTTTGCGGCAGCCTCCAGGCGCTCATTGGGGTTTTGGTCACTCAAGCGCAGAACTGCCAGATGCAGGGCTTCCAAAACTGCGGCGATCGCGGTAAAACTTCTAAAAATCGAAAGTCCCTCTGCGGTTACCACAATCTGGATTGTAGCCAGATCCGCCAGCGGGGAGCAATAGCTGTCGGTAACGAGCAGAATTCGAGCGCCGGCATCCGAAAAGCGCTTTGCGATTCGGACCGTTTGCCGGGCGTAAGGATGGCGAAAAACAGCAACAAGCATATCCTCACCTGTCACATCCAAGAGCATATCCGGTATCATGGTAATCTGTGGACCAATGAGAAAGGACCTTGGGCGTATGCGCTTGATCATGATGTGAAACATCTGCGCCAGCGCATAAGAGGTCCGAAACCCGCAGGCGTAAAGGTTTCCATTTTTTTCTTGAATGATCTCCGCCGCAAGGTGGAATGATTTGCGATCAATGGTTGCGTTGGTATGCTGAAGATTGCTGATGATGTTATTGATATTCAGGCTCAGAATATCATCGTTCGCGTTTTCCAACTCTCGTTTCTTTGTAGTGTAGCGCTGGGAAAGGGATTCGAACATCAACCTGGCATCTTCCTGGAGCTCGCGGCGGAGGTCGCTGAAGCTGCCGTACCCGAGTTTCGCGATGAAACGCACAACGGTAGCCTTACTGACACCTGTTTTTTTGGCCAGCGAGGTGACATTCTCGAACACTGTCCGGGAGGCATTACTGGACAAAAAGTCAACAAGCTTGCGCTCGCTCGATGTGAGCTTCTTGAGCAAACGAATTTGGGTTAAAATTGGATCAGTTGTCATTAAATGAAATATTTGTTGCAATTTATATTTTAATGGTATATTTGTTTCATGAATTCATTTTAGATTATTAGACAAACTAAAGTCAATTGTTTTCGATGAGGTAAGCAAAACTATCATGGCCGAAAAAAATGCTTCAATGCATGAATGGCTCAGGGAAATCCGCCGCGATCTGCACGCTCATCCGGAGCTTGGCTTTCGGGAGTTCCGTACCACCGAACGCATAATTGAAATCCTGTCAAAACTTGGCTGGGATGCTCAGCCGGCGCCGGGTACCACCGGAGCCATCGGCCTGTTGCAGGGTTCCGGAAGCGGTCCGGTGATTGGTTTGCGCGCGGACATTGATGCCCTGCCGGTGTCGGAACAGAATGATGTACCCTACCGTTCGCAGCATCAGGGGGTAATGCACGCCTGTGGCCATGACGCAAACACCGCCATCATGCTGGGTGTAGCCAAGAAAATTACAGACACAGATCTACTAAAACGTACAGGTGGCTCAGTAAAACTTATATTTCAGCCGGCCGAGGAGGGTGGGGCTGGAGCCAAAACTCTTATCGAAGGTGGCGTTCTGGAAAATCCCCGGGTCGATGTCATATTTGCCGGACACATGTCCCCCGACCTGCAAGTTGGTCGTGCCGGCGTTTTCAAAGAGTTGGGCTATGCATCATCGGATAGCTTCGTGCTCGACATCCGGGGGCGCGGAGGACACGGGGCTCGGGCGGAGGAATGCATCGATCCGATTGTTGCCGGCGCGCACTTTGTTACCCAGATCCAGACCATCGTAAGCCGCAACATTTCACCGACGATGCCTGCTGTACTGACAATCGGATGTTTTACTGCAGGATCGGCTGCCAACATCATACCCGAAACCGCCCAACTTCAGGGCAGTATTAGAGCGCTGTCTACTGAGGTACGCGGTATAGTAATTCGGCGGCTTGAGGAATTAACCAAAGCGCTCGAAGAGTCCTTTGGTGTTGCTTGCCGCTTGGTTGTCCAGACTGGCATACCGATCCTTACCAATAACCCGTCGAGCGCAGCATTGCTGCTATTGGCCGCAAGAACTGTTGTCGGAGAGCACAACGCAAGCTACCTGCCTCCGATAATGGCCTCGGATGATTTCGCATACTTCACTCAGGCCCGCCCTGGCGCCATTGTTCGTCTGGGGTGCAGCAACCCGGAGAAGGGATTTATTCATAAGCTTCACAACCCACGCTTTGACATTGATGAGGATGTGCTTTCCTTTGGAGTCGATATTTTTTTCGAAGCGATTACGAGCATACTTACCCATGAATCGATAAAATCTTCATTATATAAATCTGTAACTATAAATTAAAGGAGGCGTGTTATGGCATTATTTTATAATCGTTATCTTTCAGGGATTGTGATTGTTCTGACACTGGTAACGCTGTTGGTGGCCCCAGCTCTGGCCGGCAAAAAGGACAACACTCTGACCATCGCTTGGTCTAAAGAGGTGGAATCTCTGGACCGCTACTATAACACCGCCCGCGAAGGCATGATCATCAGTCGCCACATCTGCGACGATCTTCTTTTCCGTGATCCGGTGACCATGGAGTACAAACCGCTCTTGGCCAAATCCTACAAATGGATAAACTCGAAAACACTTGAGTTCGAACTTCGCCATGGCATCACATTCCACAATGGTGAGCCCTTCGATGCCGATGACGTGGTGTTCACAATCAATTACGTCACCAACCCGGAAAATAAGGTACTGGTGCAACAGAACGTCGACTGGATGCAGAAGGCTGAAAAAATCGGGCCTTTCACTGTCCGCATCCATTTAAAAAATGAGTTTCCGGCCGCCCTTGAATACCTCTCGGGCAACGTGCCGATCTACCCAAACGAATACTATGCCAAGGAGGGCCCCAAGGGATTCGGTATGAAACCGATCGGAACCGGTCCGTACAAGGTCGTCGAAGTGGGGCAGAACAAACAAATTGTTTTTAAGAAAAATGAGAAATATTTCAAAGACAGTCCCAAGGGACAGCCTTCCATCGGCACTATCATTCAGCGCACCATTCCCGAGATGACCAGCCAGATCGCTGAACTTATGACAGGCGGGGTAGACTGGATATATATGGTTCCCCCTGATCAGTTTGAGAACTTGACCAAGGTTACTGGCATCAGAACCACTACCGGCGAAGACATGCGTATAGCTTTCCTGGAGATGGATACCGCCAAGCGCTGTGGTGAAACACCATTTGCAAAGCTGGAGGTACGGCGTGCCATCAACCACGCTATCGACCGGGCGGCCATGGCCAAAAACCTTGTGGGCGGAACGTCAAGAGTGATTGATACGGCCTGCTTTCCGACCCAGTTCGGCTGCGATCAGAATGTAATGAAGTACGAATACAACCCGACTAAAGCCCGCGATCTTCTGAAGAAAGCAGGCTACCCCAATGGGTTCGAGACTGACATTTACGGTTACCGTGACAGAACCTACCTGGAAGCGATCGTGGGATATCTTCGGGAAGTCGGAATCAAGGCGAACCTGAAATTCATGCAATACTCTGCGTTGCGCGACAAGACTTATGCTGACCAGACACCTTTTTTCAAGATGACTTGGGGCTCATACGGGATGAATGACATGTCGGCCATAACCGGGCATTATTTCAAGTTTTCGAAGGAAGATTTTGCCCGCGATACACAGGTGCGCGACTGGCTCATGGAGGGAGATACCAGCGTGGATCCCAAGGTCCGCAAGGCCGCCTATTCCAAGGCGCTTAAACGAATTGCAGAGCAGGCTTATTGGGCGCCGCTTTTTTCCTACGTGGCCAATTATGCGTTCACGCAGGACTTGGATTTCACTCCATACGTTGACGCGGTACCTTTATTCTTCATGTCAAAATGGAAATAAGGAAGAGATCAAGAGGTTGAGGATTCAAAGGAAAATGGCTTAGATCCTTGTCTCTTGAACGATTTGTAATTGAAGCTCCCCGCAGCAAGTTACGGGAAATCCTCGACCGTTGGGAATAGTGTCTATTTGTAATTCGCTCGCTAACCCTGCTGCAAGCAGCGAGGAATGCGCTCGCTGTTTCTGTTCAACCTCTTCGCCACGATGCGAAGTGATTTTGGATGGGCTTATATCATGGTTGCGTATACCATCAAACGATTGCTTTTGGCCTTACTCGTAGCTGTTACGGTCTCTTTCATGAGCTTCATGCTCTTGAGGTTGACCGGAGACCCAGCAGCAGCGCTCGCAGGTGAAAGTGCCACCGAGTCCCAAGTCGCCTTCGTACGTGAACAGTATGGCCTGGACAAGCCGCTGCTGGTACAATATATTTCCTGGGTTGCCCGTGCGCTCAAGGGAGACTTCGGCGAATCTCACTATTTCATGCAACCGGTGAGTACGATCATAGCCGGCCGCCTGGGAGTCACACTGACCCTGGGCGGCTGCGCCTTGGTATTTGCTATCCTACTCGCGATTCCCATGGGAATTCTCGCTGCCATTCGGCCCAACAGTTGGATAGACCGGCTGGCCCTCACCATTTCGGTGATCGGGCAGGCCATGCCCTCGTTTTTTTTCGGGCTGGCACTCATCATTGTGTTCGGAGTGGTGTTGCGCATGCTGCCGATCTCGGGCAATGCTACCTGGCGACACTTCATCCTGCCTTCCATTGCTCTTGGCTACTATGCTACTCCGGCTTTCATGCGCCTGACCCGCTCCGGCATGCTCGAAGTACTATCATCCGACTACATCCGCACAGCGCGCGCCAAAGGTCTTCGGACGAGCAGCATACTGTTCAAGCACGCCCTGCGCAACGCCATCATTCCAGTGGTCTCGCTGTCAGCGGTGCAATTCGGCTTCATGCTGGGAGGCTCACTTGTGATAGAGACCGTTTTTGCCATAAATGGTGTCGGCTTCCTTGGCTACCAGTCAATCGCACGTTCGGACCTGCCTATGGTGCAGGCGATCGTGCTCATGGTCTCCATGTTTTACGTTGTACTGACGTTTTGTTCAGATCTTTTGAATGCTTTCCTGGATCCGCGCATGCGTGTTAATTAAGGAGCGGAAACTATGTCGCAGCCAATTCCTGAAATCGTTTACCCGTCTCCACGCCAGATTATGATACGGCGCACTCTGACGCATAAGGGGTTTCTGATCGGCGCGATTATGTTGTTGTTGATCAGCGCAGCTGCCTTGCTTGCCCCAGTACTGTCGCCCTACGATCCATACAACCAGGATCTTTCCCGGCGCATGATAAACCCAGTTTGGCATGAAAACGGCAGTTGGGAACATCCGTTGGGGACCGATAATCTCGGCAGGGATTATCTGAGCCGGCTAATGTACGGCGCCCGTATATCGCTTCTTCTCGGCGGCTGCGCAATGCTGATTTCAGGTGTCATCGGCACGTCACTTGGTATTGCGGCAGGTTACTTCGGAGGCCGGGTTGATATGGTGGTGGGGTTCCTTATTACTGCCCGCCTGTCGATGCCGGTAGTGCTGGTAGCGCTGGCCGTGGTGGCCCTTATCGGCAGTTCACTAAACGTAATCATCTGGGTGCTGGGATTGTTGATCTGGGACCGTTTCGCGGTGGTGATGCGCGCTTCGACACAGCAATTGCGGGAAATGGATTATGTAAACGCTGCCAAGGCAATCGGCTGCTCCACGTTGAGAGTCTTAGTTTCAGAAATTCTTCCGAACGTATTCAACAACCTGATTGTGGTAGCTACTCTCGAGATTGCCCACGCCATTCTACTTGAGGCTGCTTTGTCATTTCTCGGCATGGGCGTTCAACCACCGTTACCCTCTTGGGGGCTCATGGTGGCCGAGGGCAAGGAGTTTATGCTGTTCAGCCCGTGGGTCATCTTCATTCCGGGCACGGTGCTCTCTTTGCTGGTGCTCGCAATAAATCTGATGGGCGACGGAATCCGCGACATCACCGCACCGGAAGGCCGCTCATGACAACACTGCTCAACATTCGCGCTCTGTATGTAAATATCTCACTATCGGCAGGGATGCTGCATGCGGTTCGGGATGTGAGTTTTCATGTGGAACGGGGTGAAACCCTGTGTCTGGTGGGGGAGTCCGGATGCGGCAAATCGCTGACTGCTCTGGCCGTCATGGACATTCTCCCGTCTCGAAGTGTGCGGTGGGCCGAACAGATAACCCTCGAGGGCCAGGATTTGCAGAACCTGAAGGACCGCCACATGTCTGACCTTCGCGGAAGCCGCATGGCTATGATCTTCCAAGAGCCGATGACATCGCTTAATCCCTGCTACACCATAGGCAACCAGCTTGAAGAAACCCTGCGGCGCCACAGGTCGGCCTCACGGCGTGAAGCTCGTGATAGAGCCGTTTTTCTCCTGGAGAAAGTCGGTATCACCGCGGCTGGAACCCGCCTGAAGCAATATCCTCATCAGCTTTCCGGAGGTTTGCGACAGCGGGTTATGATTGCCATGAGCCTGATGTGCGGACCGGCTCTGATCATTGCCGATGAACCCACCACAGCACTCGACGTGACCATTCAGGCTCAGATTTTGTCACTTCTATCCTCACTGCAAAAAGAGTTCGGTATGGGGATGATTTTCATCACACACGATTTGGGGATCGTAGCCCGGATTGCCACTCGAGTTGCGGTGATGTATTGCGGGATGGTGGTGGAAACGGGAGTTGTCGGGGAAATCTTCCACAGCCCCCTGCATCCTTACACGCAAGGGCTGCTCGCCTGCCTGCCAGTGCCTGGAAAAACCAGGCCCGGTGAACATTTAGGGTCCATTCCAGGCATGGTGCCGACGCCCATCGGCGACTTCAGCGGGTGTATGTTCCGAAACCGCTGCTCCCACGCCATGGAAGAATGCTGCCACGAATCAATTGAGCTTTACAGAGTCTCCGTTGAAAGGGCTTACCGCTGCCTGCTAAGCAAAGAAACCTGCTTGGCGAACCACATGACACAAAAAGATTAATAACGATGAAACATCAGCTTATCCATATCCGTGAGTTGACCAAGACTTACCGAATCAGTACCGGCCTTTTTCGTGGCAAGCATGACCTCAGGGCAGTTAACGGTGTTACCCTGGAGGTAGAGCAGGGAACAGTTTTTGGTCTGGTGGGAGAGTCCGGGTGCGGCAAAACGACATTGTCAAAGCTGCTCCTGGGCCTGGAGCAGCGGACAGGTGGAGAGATTCTGTTTAACAATAGACCAACAGAATCCATCCCACGTCGCGATCTGGCACGCCATATCCAGCCGGTCTTTCAGGACCCTTATTCCTCGTTGAACCCGCGCAAGTCTGTGGCTTCGATTATCTCGTTACCGTTAAAGGTTCACCGTGTGGGAACTATGGTCGACTGGTCCCGCCGGGTTCAGGAAATCATGGATGTGGTTGGCCTGCCACCCCGACTGGCCAACAGCTACCCGGGCCAGCTTTCAGGTGGGCAGCGTCAGCGCGTTGCGGTCGCCCGGGCGCTGATCATGCATCCCGATGTTGTGGTGTGTGACGAGCCAACTTCAGCTTTGGACGTGTCGGTCCAGTCCCAGATACTCAACATGCTTATGGATCTGCGAAGCGAGTTGGGTCTCACCTATATCCTTATCAGCCACAACCTCTCAGTAGTCGAGCACATGGCCTCGCGCGTTGCCGTGATGTACCTGGGGCGCATCGTCGAGGAAGCTCCCACTGCAACTTTGTTCCGCAGCCCACATCACCCTTACACTCGCGCACTGCTGGATTCGGTTCTAACCCCCGAGCCCGAGAAAGGATTGCCCGAAAACCATCTGGGGATTGCTTATCCTGATCCCATTGACCCACCTCCGGGCTGTACGTTTCATCCACGCTGCCCGTGTGCGCAGGATGTATGCCGCAAAATTCCGCCATGTCCAGTAAATATCGGCAATCACATGGTGGAATGCCACTTTCCTCTCAACAATTCTACTCCGAAATATAATTGAATATGATTAGATCAACATACTAATTAAGTACAAAACAATTTAATGTCGGACATCGGAAGGAGAGGCTTTTTGATTCAATACTATGACGAAGCCCCAGTTGTTTTTCCGGTGCGAAAACACCATCGATGAACACTCCGCGAATGTCAATTATCCGAATTTATAGGGGTCTTCAGTCATATCATGGACAGTGCTTTTAAAAACACCTTTCGGACTCGTTGCTGGAATCGCCTATGCCAATCTGTAAAGGTGAATACCGCTGGGTCATATCTTTTCAGAGGTCTCCTGTTCGTAATGTCCACAAGATGGCGACTATCGCTTCTCGTGGATAACGCGATGGACGGCCACGACCATCTTTTTTGAGTGTTGGAAAAGTAGCAATCTGCTCTATTCGGTTCCATTGTCCTTTTGAAATTTCATCCATATCATACTACATATTCAATATCTTATGTCTATATTCATTTTTTTGATAGCTTCAAGGAGAATATCCTATATTTGTATCTTGCAATCAGAATGTTTTATAATATCAGACGTTATACCAAGAGGGGGAATATTTGGGACGTCCATAAATAAGTAAATAACCCTAAAAAGGAGGAAGCTGCATGATAAAAGATAAAGCCAAATCCGTTGTTAGGAAGAAGACCTCCGGATCTGTGAAGCAGCAAAAACGCTCCGGATCTATTTCTACCGAACTTTCTCAGAATTGCAGATGCATATGTTCAAGCGTGTGTTCAATCGAAGGGCCTGATTCAATCACGGCAGGAACAGAAAAGACACACACTCTGGAAGTTCGTATCGCCCGCAACCTTGGCTGTGTGCCCGATACAGGGGCTTGTGCGAACAACAGTACAATATGGACAAAGGGAGGCCAGCGCGGTACAGCAGTAACACTTAAAGATGATAAAAGAAGCAGTGTAAAAGTGAAAGTCGCTGCGGAAACTCATCCTGGAACATTCTGGCTGCAGGCTAAGCCTGAGACTACCTGTAAGTGCAAAGGCCCGGATGACATAGTATGTGATTGTTCAGACCAACCTGAAAAAGTAATAATTAATATCATATGATTATTTTCCGGATTGGCTTTTCTTGGAGTTATGCCTGAGGCTGTTCCCGCTCCATCGGAAGAAGCTGTTTTTTCGGGTCGCAAATACGGAACATATAAAATGCAAGCTTGATTTTTAAAAGATATTGATCTATATTCAGACCATAAAACAAGTCAATATATGGAGCTTTATTATGAAAACAATTTCAATCTCACAGGATATCGTCCCGATAGCAGAATTCAAAACAGGCATCTCAAAGTGGTTCAAAAACCTTCGGGATAAGGGACACCCATTGATCATTACGCAAAACGGCAAACCTGCCGGGGTACTGTTATCACCGGACGATTATGACGAACTGGTATATACAAAGTCTTTTTTTGATTCCATCGCAAGAGGAATATCGGACGCCGATAACGGCAGGACCTTCCCTGTAGAAGATATCAGGGCGGCATTAGTGGCAAGAAGAAATAAAAACAATCCGCAATGAAAATAATCTGGACAAAAGAAGCTCTTGAGCGACTGGTCGAAATTGAAGATTATATTTCAAAGGACAGCCCGGAAAGAGCAGCGATGTTTGTTGATAATATTGTGGATCATGCCGAATTATTGTCAAATAACCCTCAACTGGGCAGAGTGGTGCCTGAAACAGCCAATCCAATCATAAGAGAGTTGATATTCAAAAAATACCGGATAGTTTATAGATTAAAGAAAGATATAATTGAAATATTAACCGTGTTTGAAGGGCATATGCTCCTGCGGATAGATGAAGCCGGCTTTTAGAATTAACCCTCTTTTACTCCGTCAATATACTTCTCCCACTCCATCGGGAAAAGCTGCTTTTTTGCGTTATTGCATTCCTTGCAGGCCGTAACCGTGTTTCCTTTAGTGCTTTTCCCGCCCCGCGCAATCGGCACTATGTGATCCATGGTCAGCTCTTTTGCCGGAAAAGTCCGGTCGCAGTAAAAGCATTTGCCTTTTGCGAGCTTGCGCTTCCACCACTCGGAGCCTCTCAATTCCCTGGCTTTTCTGCGTTCTCTTTTTATATCTTCTTCTTCGAGGTTATAAGCGTAAGGTTCCATAAAAGACTTTTTATTCTTTTCGTTATCAGGATTGATGCTTTCGTAAAAAATCGAAAATTCCGTCACTACCGTGAAAATGGGAATCCAGAACTAGCTGAAAAAGACTGGATTCCCGCTTTCGCGGGAATGACGTAAAAATGTAAATTACTATAAGCTTTTCAGCCATTTCTTAATTTCACCGTTTAATATCTTATAGAATTTTTCAGAACCTCCGAGCCCTTTTCTTCCAAAAAAATAGTTTATCTCAAGAAAGAGCGGTTCATTATTATAATTTTCCGATGAAAAAAGAAAATCGAACCCGGCAAGATTTATACCTGTTTTTCTGCAAAAATCTTTGACCTTATACCCGGCAGCCCTGACAAGTTCCGGGTCCGAATCAAAATCCATGATCGCGCCTTTCGATAATCCGGCGCAGAAAACATCCGGATCTTTCTGAACCCGCCAGTAGGAAATAAATTTTTGTCCGATTACGGCAATCCTTAAGGATCTGTTCCCCGACTCGATATATTCCTGCAGTATAAAACCTTTCTGCCCTGTTTTCTCAAATTCTCCCGCCTTCTTGAATACCTTTTTCAGCCCGGCCTGCGTCTTTATCAGATGTACTGTTTCGCCTTCTCCCCCCCAATCGAATTTTAAAACAAAGGGATATGTAAAAGGCAGGTTTTCTTTTATTATATTTCCGTCTTTATCGTATAAAGAAGATACTGATGTGAATATCCTGGCTGCGGGATGGGCGGTTTCCGTTTTCTGAAATAAAAGGATCTGGCCGGTCTTGCCGGGATATTTAAACCTTGCATCATAATCTGGGAAAACGTTCTTACAGTTCTCCCTTGCCATGTAATATAAATCTTCCCTGCATCCCTGGGGAAGAATCACCGCACCGGCATGTTTTATCTCCTCAAGCTCAGCAGCACCCGGTTTCCGCCCGGCACATATCATGTTTTTATCAGCCGTAAAACAGGGATGAAAGGAAAGAATCATCAGTATCCGAATTTCTTTAAGGTTTTGTCGTCTTTACTCCAGTCTTTATCGACTTTCACGAATAATTGCAAAAAGACCCTCTTGCCGAGAAGCTTTTCAATCTCTTTTCTGGCTTCCTCGCCTATCTGTTTCAGCTTGCTTCCGCTCCTGCCGATTATTATCCCTTTCTGGGAATCACGCTCGATATGAATGACGGCGTCGATCTTGACTACACCCTTTCTTTTCTTCTCTTCAAAGGACTCGACAGTAACTGTCGTAGCATAGGGGATTTCCTGGCCCGTTAAACGAAAAACTCTCTCCCGGATCATCTCTGCCGCGATAAAACGCTCCGGAAGATCGGTCAACATATCCTCAGGATAAAAAGGCGGGCCTTCCGGCAGAAGCTTTTCCATGACGCAAAGAAGTTCTTCTATTCTATCCCCGCTTTTTGCCGAAACAGGAACTATAGTCTCGAAGTTATAAGCTACGCTCCACCGGTTTATTTCACCCGGAATTATAGATTTACTGACGGCATCGGTCTTATTAAGAGCAAGAATGACCGGCTTTTTTATCTTTTCCATATTCTTTATAAGAATCGATTCCGACTCCGGGTCTGAATTTGCCAAATCCCCGACTAACAGAATAATATCGGCGTCTCCCATGGTTGAAAGCGCCGCATCAACTATCC
>Ga0105099_10002093_pt1 | contig 12048 bp, 10 predicted proteins | sample PPLLak3cmMay2015_2_FD_79138 | JGI IMG/M metagenome (GOLD analysis project Ga0105099, IMG submission 79138) | Freshwater sediment microbial communities from Prairie Pothole Lake near Jamestown, North Dakota, USA - PPLs Lake P8 Core (1) Depth... | ecosystem: Environmental > Aquatic > Freshwater >...
CAACAACGGTTTTATTCAGGCTAAAGTCGGCGAGCCTCAAACTGACACCCAGGAGTCCTGGATTGATATTACAATTAAGATCGATGAAGGTCCGCAATTTAAAGTCGGAAAAGTTGAAATAACCGGGGATCTGGTTTTCTCTCAGGAAAGGCTTATTGAGAAGATTAAGATAGGGAAAGAGAAGTATTATAACAGGCAGGTTCTGCAAAGCGATATCCTTGCGTTGACAGATATCTATTCGGACGAAGGCTATGCATATGCCGATATTGTTCCGAGCATAGATCAGGACCGGGATAAAATGGTAGTCAACATTAACTTTATAATTAATAAAGGCAAGCAAGTCTATTTTGAAGAGATTGTAATCGGCGGGAATACAAAGACCAGAGACAGGGTTATCAGAAGAGAACTTCTTGTCTATGAACAGGAACTTTACAGCGGAGTCAAGTTGAAAAAGAGCATGCGCAACCTGCATCGCCTCGATTACTTTGAGGATATTAAGGTCAATACATCAAAAGGAAGTTCCGATGATAAAATGCTGCTTAAGATAGATGTTGCAGAAAAACCGACCGGAGCTTTCAGTTTCGGAGCGGGTTACAGCAGCGTTGAAAAAGTATTCGGCATGGCCTCAATAGCCCAGAGAAATCTTTTTGGAAAAGGACAGGTGCTCTCTTTAAAAACGCAATTAGGCTCTGTTTCAAATAAATATACTTTAAGTTTTACCGAACCGTGGTTGTTTGATATACCCCTTTCAGCCGGTTTTGATCTGTACAGCTGGGAATATGATTATGATACTTATGACAAGGACAGCAAGGGGGCAGGAGTCAGATTCGGATATCCGGTTTATGATTTTACAAAGCTTTATTTAAACTATGCTTTTGATGACGCCGATATACGTAATATAGAACAAGATGCCCCGGATGCCATGAAAGAGATGGAGGGGAACAATATTTCAAGCAGCGTGATGGTAACTTTAAAGTATGATTCGAGGGATAAGATATTTAATCCTACTGAAGGATCTGAACACACTATCTCCGTCCAATATGCAGGCCTTGGCGGTGATATCGGCTTTACCCGGTACGTTGCCGAAACAGGATGGTACATTCCTTTGTTTAAGGGAACTGTCGGGTCAATACATGCCAAGACCGGATATGTCAGCCAGAACTCAGAAGGAAAGCTTCCTACCTATGAGCGTTTCAGTCTGGGAGGAATAAACTCGTTACGCGGATTTGAAAGGGAAGATCTGAGCCCGAAAAAGACGAATTCTTATGGAGAGCAGACAGAAATCGGCGGGAACAAGTTTGTTCAGTTTAATTTCGAATTCATTTTTCCTCTTATAAAGGAAGCAGGTGTCATGGGTGTGTTATTTTTTGATACGGGAGATGTCTATGACAACCATGAGAGCGTAAACCTTGGAAATCTGAGGGAAAGCGTCGGGGGCGGTATAAGATGGTATTCGCCGATGGGGCCGATGCGCATAGAATATGGTCATATACTTGATCCTGTAAAAGATGAAGGTGAAGGCGGAAAATGGGAGTTTACGGTGGGTACAGTATTTTAAACGGTCGGACTTTATTTTGAATCTATAAGTAGTCGATGGACTCGTAAAAAATCATGATAGCGTGATTGTTTTATTAAACAACGAAGAACACGAAGAGCACGAAGATGAAAATATTAAATATTCCGTTTTTTCCCTTCGTAATCTTCGTGGCCTTCGTGGTAAAATTCAAACTTTTTACGAAGCCGTCAATAGTTAATAATCATCAAGGGAGGAACAATAATGAGATCAATTAAAACTGTGGTTTCAGCTGGTATGATACTATTCTTTTTACTTGGCATTTCCGCATATGCGGCAGATGTTGCAAAGATAGGTGTTGTGGATTTTCAGAAAATCCTTGAAGCATCAAATGCCGGGAAAGCGGGTCAGGCTGAGATAAAAAAACAGGGCGAGAAGATGGAATCCGACATGAAGAAAAGAGGCGCAGAAATTGAAGAGCTGAATAAGAAGCTTGAAAAAGATGCGATGGTCGGAAGCAAGGAGATGCGGGAAGAAAAGGAACGGGAAGCCCAGATAAAAATTTTTGATTTCAAAAATCTTGAAAAAAAATACAGGGCCGAACTTCAGAAGCTCCAGACGGAAATCGTTGTCCGCATCCAGAAAGAGGTTGATGCAATTGTCGATGAAATAGGAAAAAAAGAAGGCTATCTTCTTGTAATTGAAAAACGTGAAGCAGGTGTCTATTATGCGCCGGCTTCCGTGGATATTACAGATAAACTGATACTGCAATATAATGCAAAATTTGCCCAGAAACAGGGAAAAGAGAAGTAGGAAATGATAATGGAAGCGATGCTTTCCGAAATAGCCGACATAGTCGGAGGAAAGATTATAGGCGATCCGAAGGCGGTCATATGCGGCGCCGCTTCCTTTGAAGATGCGAAAAGATACGAAATAACATTTGCCGGTGATGCCGGGTTTTTAAAAAAAATCGAAGAGACCGGAGCGGGAACGGTTATTGTTCCTCAGAATTTCAACGAATCTTCAAAGAATCTGGTACAGGTGAATAACCCCAAAGTCGCCTTCACAAAAGTTTTGAACCTGTTTTATCCGCCTTCCGTCGCTGTACCGGGAATAAGTTCATCCGCCCATATAGGGAATGGATTCAAATGCGGCAGGGATGTTTCGATTGCCCCGAATGCGGTGATCGGCGATAATGTTGTTCTCGGCGACCGGGTCTCGATTTATCCGTGCTCCTATATCGGAGACAGCGTTGTCGTTGGTGATGATGTCAAAATCTACTCCAATGTATCTGTTCTTGAAAGGTGCATAATAGGAAACAGGGTAATAATTCACGCCGGGTCAGTCATAGGGAGTGATGGTTTCGGCTTTTCTTCCGACGGCGAAAAATATTTCAAAATTCCCCATATAGGTATTGTCAGGATAGATGATGATGTCGAAATCGGGGCCGGTAACACTATCGACAGGGCTACTTTCGGCAAAACATGGATATGCCGGGGGGTAAAAACGGATAATCAGGTTCACGTTGCACATAATGTTACTGTCGGTGAAGACAGTCTGCTCATAGCCCATGCAGTCATCGGGGGAAGCGCTTCAATCGGGAAGCATACCATTATTTCAGGCCAGGCAGCAGTCGCCGATCATGTGACCATAGGAGACAATGTTATTATTGCCGGTAAAGCTGGAGTCGCGAAATCAGTGCAGAACGGCGAGGTTTTATCAGGTGTGCCCGCAATTCCGCATAAACTGTGGCTCAGAGTTCAAAATATTATCCCTAAACTTCCGGATATCAGAAAGAAGCTACTGGAAATAGAAAAGAGGGTGGAGAGAATGGAGAAAAAAAATGGAGAAAATAATTGATATTAAGGAAATAATGAAATTATTGCCTCACCGGTATCCGTTTATTCTGGTTGACAGGGTTGTCGAACTTGTTGAGGGGGATAAGATTATCGCTTTGAAAAATGTCACCATCAATGAGCCTTTTTTTGCTGGACATTTCCCCGGAGCCCCCATTATGCCCGGAGTTCTTATTATAGAAGCGATGGCACAATCCGGTGGGATATTGTTTGCCGTTTCCCAGCCGGAGGAAAAGCGCGGCGGACCGGTTTATTTTATGGGAATGGATAAGGTAAAATTCAGGAAACCGGTTGTTCCCGGGGATCAGCTTATTTTTGAAGTAAAAATTTTAAATATGAGATCAAAAGCCGTTAAAATGTCGGGCATTGCGACAGTTGACGGCACGTGTGTGGCTGAGGCTGAGTTTATGGCCACTTTCGGAGGAAAACGATGATTCATGAAACTGCTTTAATTAATTCCGGGGCCGAGATCGATTCAAATGTCGATATCGGAGCATATTCCATAATTGGAGATAATGTATTCATAGGTTCAGGTACTGTGATTGGCCCTCACGTTGTAATCGACCCTTTTGTAACAATCGGCCGGAACTGCCGGATATTCCAGTATGCTGCAATCGGAGCCGTTCCCCAGTCGCTCAAATTCGAAGGCGAGAAAACATATGTGAAGATCGGCAATGGAACCATAATCAGGGAATTTGTTACTATTCACAGGGGAACTGGATTCGGGGGGGGTATTACCGAGGTCGGGGAAGAGAATTTTTTGATGGCCTATACCCATATAGCGCACGACTGCAGGGTAGGCCGCAAGGTTGTCATGGCAAACAACGCGACTCTGGCCGGACATATAACCATAGGGGACCATGCAACGATAGGTGGTCTCGTAGCCGTGCATCAATTTGTCAAAATCGGAGAATATGCTTTTGTCGGCGGCAAATCGGCGGTTGTTAAAGATGTGCCCCCTTATGTAATTGCCGCGGGAGACAGGGCGGAGCTGCACGGCCTGAACTCGGTCGGCCTTAAACGTCATGGGTTTTCGCCGGCGACATTATCTCTGCTGAAAAAAACATACAGAATAATATTCAGGATCGGACTTACCACGAATGAAGCGATTGAAAGAGTCAGGGCTGAAGTCGAGCAGATTCCTGAGGTCGTAAATTTCATTGATTTCATTAGATCTTCCCAGCGGGGAGTTACACGATAATCTGATGACAAAGAAGATAGGACTCATTGCGGGGAGCGGCCAGTTCCCCATAATTTTTTCAAAGAAAGCCGAATCAGGCGGTTTTTCCGTATATGCCGCGGCTTTTATAAATGAAGCGGAACAAATACTGAAGGAGCATGTCGAGGAAATAGAATGGATGCATCTCGGGCAGGTTAAGCGGTTAATCGGTTTTTTTAAAAAAAACGGAATCAAAGAGGCCGTGATGCTTGGCGCAATAAGAAAAACAAGGATGTTTTCCGATGTCAGGCCCGATATCAAAGCTATTTCACTGGTGGCGCGCATGAAAAGCACACACGATGACGGACTTTTGAGTGCGTTTGCAGGGTTGCTTGAAAAAGAGGGCATCGTGATAAAATCCTCGACTTTTTTACTTCCTGATCTTCTGGCGGAAGAGGGTTGCTGGACGAAGCGAAAGCCGACAAGGACGGAAAAGGCGGACATAGATCTCGGATGGCATATTGCAAAAGAGATAGGCCGCCTTGATATAGGCCAGTGTGTTGTTGTTTGCGGCGGTTCTGTTCTTGCTGTTGAGGCTATCGACGGCTCGGATGCTACAATCAGAAGAGGAGGAAAGCTCGGAAACGGGGAATCCGTCGTGGTTAAAGTCTGCAAGCCGAATCAGGACACCAGGTTCGATATGCCTGCTGTAGGCTCACAAACGATAAGTTCAATGCATGAATCGGGAGTTAAACTTCTTGCTGTTGAGGCTCAAAAAGCAGTTGTCTTCGATAAGGAGGAGATGGTCATGCTTGCCGACAAATTTGGAATAAGTATTGTGGCTATTTCAGGATAGTAAAATAATGAAAAAACTGCGTATAGGTGTTGTTGGAGCCGGCTACCTCGGCAAATTTCATGCGGAAAAATATTCACAGATGGATGATGTCGAGCTTGTCGGGATAGCGGATTTAAACAGAGTGCAGGCAGAGAGCGTGTCAAAGAAGGTAAAAACAAATGCCTACACTGATTACCGTGACCTGATAGGAAAAACGGATGCCGTCAGCGTTGTTGTTCCAACTCCTGCCCATTACAAGGTAAGCAGGGATTTTCTGGAAAATGACATAGATGTTCTTATCGAAAAGCCGATTACGACAACGCTATCGGAGGCTGATGAACTGATAAGCATTTCGGCGGCAAGGGGTCTTATAATACAGGTCGGGCATCTGGAACGATTCAATCCTGCGATTCTTGCGCTTAAAGATATTGTAAAAAACCCCAGGTTTATTGAATCGCATCGTTTAAGTATCTTCAAAGAGCGCGGTACTGATGTCAGTGTTGTTCTCGATCTTATGATACATGACATAGATATAATATCCGGTTTTGTAAAATCGGAAATAAAGAGCATTCATGCTGCCGGGATTCCGGTAATAACCGGCCTGGCCGACATAGCCAATACCCGGTTGGAATTTATGAACGGATGTGTTGCAAATGTTACGGCAAGTAGAATTTCAACAAAAAATGAACGAAAGATAAGGCTGTTCCAGCAGGATGCATATATATCGGTTGATTTTGCAAATCATGAAATAACTGTTGTTCGTAAAAAAGAGAGTGAAAAAGAGAGCCTTATACCGGGCATGGAGATAAAACAGATCTGTTTTGAAAAGAGCGACGCCTTGAAAGACGAGCTTACGGCTTTTGTCAAGGCGGTAACCAGGCGTGAAATCCCGGAAGTTACCGGTCAGGTTGGACGTGATGCATTGAAGGTGGCCTTGAGCGTAATGGAACAGATCGATTGTTCAAAAAAACAGTTTTTTGACCATTGATTATATGAGTCAGCCTATAAATCGGAAATGTGTTATGATAATCGCCGGCGAAGCGTCGGGCGATATTCACGGGGCAAGGCTCGTTTCGGCCATGAAGGAGAGAGATAAGGATCTCTATTTCTGCGGCATAGGTGGCAATGCGCTCAGAGACGCCGGAGTTGAAATTATTAAGGATGCGTCGACTCTTGCCGTAGTCGGAATAACCGAGGTTTTTTCGAAGATTTTTTCTCTTATTAAGGGTATGGCCGACGCAAAAAGGCTTCTTAAAAGTGTAAAGCCGGGTCTTCTGATACTGATTGATTTTCCCGATTTTAATCTTAAAATTGCCGCCACTGCAAAAAAGCTCGGCATACCGGTCCTGTATTACATAAGTCCTCAGGTTTGGGCGTGGAGACAGGGTCGGGTGAAAAAAATAAAAGAGCTTGTAGATCATCTGGCTGTTATCCTGCCTTTCGAGGAGGATTTTTTTAAAAAACATGGCGTGCCCGTATCTTATGTCGGGCATCCTCTTCTTGACGGCGGCCTGTCGCCGGTTAAATTGAATGAAAAGAAAGATGTCCCGGTAATAGGCTTTTTGCCTGGTTCACGCGACGGTGAGGTTGCAAGGCATCTTCCGGTTATGCTTGAAACGGCTTCATTAATTGTAAAAAAAATGAACAGGGTAAAAATAGCGATATCGCTTGCACCGATGGTGGAACGGAAATATTTTGAGGAAATAATCGGAAAGCACGGCGCTTATGATTATGATATTATTTCAGGCGGAGCGGATCAGATCTTGAAAATGTGCTCTCTTGTTGTGGCTGCCTCAGGGACTGTTACTCTGGAAGCCGCCATCGCAGGAGTTCCAATGGTGATAATATACAAGGTCTCTCCTGTAAGCTACCTGCTCGGCAAGGCGATGATAAAGGTTCCGAATATTTGTCTTGTAAATCTTATAGCAGGAAGGGAGATAGTCCCTGAATTGATTCAGAACATGGCAACGCCCACCAATATAGCAGATGAAGTTTTAAGAATTCTTGGCGATTCCGGTAAAATTGAATTGATGAGAAATGAGCTTGCCGGCATAAGGAATATTCTTGGTGGTTCCGGAGCTTCCGGGCGGGTTGCCGATATAGCCGTATCAATGCTGGCCGCTTCGTAATAAGTCATAACAGCTTAATAATTTTATAAAAACACGAAGAACACGAATCAAACGAAGCTGAAAAGATTATATGTTTTTTCCCTCCTTCGCGCTCTTCGTGACCTTCGTGATAAAAATTGTATTTTTTTGAAGCCGTCAAACAAGGTTCTTATAAATGGGAGAAAAAAAAATATCATTATCATTCATTAAACCAAGACATCTTGAACTGATAAAGATGATAAAAGAGAGCTGGTTTACGCTTTTTCTGGCTACAGTGTGTCTTCTCGTTGTTGCAGGAACAACGGCTGTTTCGGCATATTTAATCAAGCCGGCCCTTGATGATGTGTTTATCAGTAAAGACGCAAGGATGCTCAGACTTATTCCTGCCGCCGTTATCATAGTCTATTTTTTACGCGGTCTTGGAATATACGGCCAGGAATATCTTATGAGCCATGTAGGCCAGAATATAATAAGGCGCCTGCGGAACCGGCTGTACGACCATATACAGGATCTGCCGCTTTCGTTTTTTCAAAAAGAAAAAACAGGTGCGCTTATGTCGCGTATTACAAATGATGTTAATATCGTTAAAGCAATGGTATCTTCTGTTGTAACCGGTTCGGTCAGAGACCTCTTTACAATCATTGGTCTTACAGTTGTGATATTTTACCAGATATGGCAACTCGCGTTATTCGCTTTTATAATTTTGCCCGTAGCTTTTTATCCTATAGCAGTGCTAGGAAAAAGAGTAAGGCGGGTAAGCAGGAAATGTCTTGAGGCAATTGCGGATATGAGCTCATTCCTTCATGAAACGTTTGCCGGAAATAAAATAGTTAAAGCCTTTGGAATGGAGGCTTATGAAAAAAAACGTTTCTACGATAGGACTCTTAAGCTCTTTAACCTTGAGATGAAGGAAGTAAGGGCAAAAGCACTTTCTTCACCCATAATGGAATTTCTTGGCGGCATAGGAATTGCGTTTGTCATATGGTACGGAGGTTCAAGGGTAATTTCAGGAATTTATACAACGGGAACATTTGTTTCATTTCTTGCTGCAGTTGTTATGTTGTATGACCCGGTTAAAAAACTAAGTAAACTCAACAATCATTTGCAAGAAGGGTTATCAGCAACAGACAGGATATTTGATATAATTGAAACTAAATCGGATATCAAAGAGGACGAAAATCCTGTTATATTAAAACGCGGCCCTCATAAAGTCACCTTTGATAATGTCTCTTTCAGATATAAGGATGTGGCGGTTTTAAAAAATATCAATCTGGAGGTTAAATCGGGAGAGATTCTTGCCCTTGTGGGCATGAGCGGGGGCGGCAAAACATCGCTTGTTAACCTTATACCCAGATTTTATGATGTCAGCAGCGGCTGCATATATATAGATGGAATTGATCTCAGGAAAGCCTCAGTTTCATCCCTTCGTGACCAGATTGCAATAGTCACGCAGGAGCCGATACTTTTTAATGATACGGTGAGAAACAATATAGCCTACGGCAGATGGAACGCTTCGGAGAAGGATATTGAAATGGCTGCCAGGGCAGCATATGCATATGACTTCATCCAGGGCTTTCCCGATAAATTTGACACCATCCTTGGCGAGCTTGGAGGACGCCTTTCGGGAGGCGAGAAACAGAGGATTTGCATAGCGAGGGCGCTGATAAAGGATGCTCCCATTTTAATACTTGATGAAGCCACTTCTTCGCTTGACACCGAATCTGAAAGACTGGTTCAAAAGGCGCTTGAAAACCTGATGAAGGGACGGACCACGTTCGTTATTGCTCACAGATTATCGACCATAGGATATGCTAACAGAATAATTGTGATCATAGACGGACGTATCGTGGAGGAGGGCAAACACGAAGAGCTTATGGCAAAGGAAGGAGAATACCGCAAACTGTATCAGATGCAGTTTGGCGCCGGCGATACAAAATGAAGATTAACTCCATTATAAACAGATATCTGTTTAAAGAGATGATTCCGCCCTTTATCATAAACATGATCTTTTTTACCTTTCTCTTCCTGATGGCAAAAATTCTTTTTATCACCAATCTGGTTGTGAATCATAATATAGGTCTCTCCAGAGTCATACTGATGCTTTTTCTTTTCATTCCCTATTTTCTCGTGTTTGTGATTCCGATGTCGGTAATGATGGCTGTGCTTCTAACTTTTCTGAGGTTTTCAAGCGATAATGAGCTTACGGCATTGAAAACGGGAGGGATCAGTCTTTACGAGCTGCTTCCGCCGGTTATTGTTTTTTGCCTCATAGGATGCGTGCTTACTTTGACGATGTCAGTCTACGGAATGCCGTGGGGAAGGGCATCCATCAAAAGGCTGACAATGGAGGTAGCGACATCGAATCTCGAACTAGGACTTAAAGAAAGGACTTTCAACGACAGCTTTAAAGACAGCATGCTTTACGTGAACGAGATCGATTCGAAAAAAGGCGAACTCAGAGATGTGTTCGTGGAGGATAAGCGTTCGGAAAACATTGTGAGCACAGTTGTGGCGCCGAGGGGGATCCTCTTTTTCGAGAAGGAGAAGCTTCTTTTCCGGTTAAGGCTTTTTGACGGAAGAATCAATCAGGTAAGCATGAAAAACAGGTCGGTCAATTCGATTGGTTTTGAAACATACGATATTAACCTTGATCTGAAAAGCGCTTTTTCAGACATTAAAGGAAAGGGAGGAGTTAAAGACGAGAAGGAGATGTCTTTTCAGGAGCTGCGCGATTATCTGAATAAGGCTGAGCATAAAAACTCAAAGTATTATAAAGCCCTGATCGAGCTTCATCAGAAAATATCGATTCCTTTTGCCTGTTTTGTCCTGGGGATACTTGCCGTTTCGCTGGGAGCGCAATTGAAATCGGCAAGACGCTCATTCGGTCTGGGACTTGGACTCATCTTTTTTATGTTTTATTATCTTCTCCTTTCGATAGGTTATGTTTTTAAAAATTCGGAGTGGTATCCTCCTTTTATAGGAATGTGGGCTCCAAATATAGTGACAGGCGGCATAGGCTTATTCCTTCTTGTAAGAACTGCCGGTGAGCGTCCGGTCTTTTCAATGCTTGCCGATTTTTTCAACCTCAAATCAGGTTTTTTAAAGCGAAATGGAACGCTGAAAGAATAAATCGATTATGTCAATAATAGACAGATACCTGACAAGGGAGGTTCTGCAGTACTTCTGCATTATTCTGGCGACTATCATCGGGATTTATATTGTTGTCGATTTTTTTGATGAGACGGATATTTTTTTTGAATCAGGCCTCTCCTTTCCCAGCGCATTTTTTTATTTTATCTCGAAGATGCCGGTAGCTCAGTTCATTCCGATATCCGTTTTATTGTCCATTCTCGTCACCTTCGGCCTGATGAATAAAAACAATGAAATCGTGGCGTTAAAAAGCGGCGGTGTCAGCATATATTATCTTTTGAAGCCCATGCTTATTGTCGGCGCGCTGTTTTTTCTCATTATTATTTTACTTTCCGAGGTTGTTGTTCCGATAATAAAGAACCGGGCGGAAAGGATCTGGACGCAGGAGAGCCGGAAAAAATCATCGGTGACTCTGAAGGAAAAAGATATCTGGATAAAGGGAGAACGACTGATAGCGCACATAGGGTATTTCAATTCAACCGATAAGACTGTAAACGGAGTCACTCTGAATTTCTTTGATGATAATTTTCGTGTGATAAGAAGACTTGACGGTGAAAAAGGAGTCTATAAAGACGGTCTCTGGACTTTTTATGATATAATTGAACAAAAGCTTGATAAAAGTGACGGCAGAATTATTTTACATAAAGAGATCATTGAAAAGCTGAATTTTTCTCCCGAAGATCTTGGAAAAGTGGCCGTCAAATCAGAAGCGATGAGTATTACGGATCTCTATGAGTATATCAGTAAAATCGAGTCTGAAGGATATGATGCTACTAAGTACCGGGTGGATTTTTATGCCAAATTGGCTTTTCCTTTTGTCTGCATAATAATGTGTATTGTTGGTACCGGCATAGCCTTGAGACTGAATACAAAAGAGAGCATTCCCGTCAGCATAGTTTATGGCATAGGAACAGTTTTTTTTTACTGGATATTTTACAGCTTTTGTCTTTCACTTGGAGAAGGCGGGGTTCTTAATCCTCTGGTTTCAGCTCTGGTTCCAAACCTGATATTCTTATGCTTTGGTGTTTTTACGCTGCTTCATGCCGAATAGGTTTCTTTTTTGTAATTTATCACTTTGATATTTTATCAAAATTCCATGAGTATAGTAAGGAAAAAAATTGAGAGAGTTATGTATTCAGAAGAGAAGAGAGGCCCTTCTTTTTCCGGGTTGATATTATCTGTTCTCTCGGCAATATACGGTACTTTGATCAGGATAAGAGATATTTTTTACTTAAGTGGGATATTCAGTCAGAAAAGACTTCCGTGCAAGGTTGTTTCCATAGGTAACATAACTGTCGGCGGGACCGGTAAAACACCGATGACGATCTGTCTTGCGGAAATGCTGACCGGGTCAGGCTATAAAGTTGTTGTGGTCAGCAGAGGATACATGGGCAGAGTTGAAAAAAAAGGAGGAATTGTAAGTAACG
>Ga0105099_10002094_pt1 | contig 12042 bp, 6 predicted proteins | sample PPLLak3cmMay2015_2_FD_79138 | JGI IMG/M metagenome (GOLD analysis project Ga0105099, IMG submission 79138) | Freshwater sediment microbial communities from Prairie Pothole Lake near Jamestown, North Dakota, USA - PPLs Lake P8 Core (1) Depth... | ecosystem: Environmental > Aquatic > Freshwater >...
TCCACCCACCGTTGATACAACGGTAAGATCCGAACATGAAAGCATTATTGATACCGTTGTTCCTGATACTTCAAACTCCGTTCAGCAACACACCAATGCCGCTGACAGCCTGCATCCGGTCCCTTACAAAAAGTCAGTTTCCCCGGTTCAGTCACAGGATACCCTTCAGGTGACTAAAACCACGGTGTTTAATCCCTTCCGAAAAACCTTCCAAGTTTCCGATAATTTCCTGACCGATAACTCCCTGAGCCACATGGGGAAAAAATCCCCGGTCGTGGACACCCATGATTTCTCATCCGCGCAGGTTTCAGCAACAGCACAGGCACCACCGGCGGACCTTAGGCTTCTGTCCAGGGCTGAAAGAACAGGTGACTGGGTATTGCCTGTAATCCTGATCATCGTTTTGCTGTTTATCTGGATCAGGATATTTTACAACAAATTCTTTTCCTTTCTGGCCAACTCATTGATAAGTTATCAGCTATCGGCGAAAGTATTCCGTGAAAAGAATGTATTGCTGAAAAGGGTTTCTTTTGTCCTGGATGTCATTTACCACATCGTGCTTTCCATCTTTTTGTATGAATCCTTTACATACCTGCATCTTTCACCTGCACGACTGACTTCCTATAATCTGTTTCTGTTGTTTCTCAATATTCTAATACTCTATACCCTGGTAAGAAGCGTTATGCTGAAATTGTTCAATTCTTTGTTCAGGACGGAATCCGTCATCTCAGAATTTGTTCACAACAATTTCATTATCAATAAAAGTTTGGGTATCGTGCTTTTCCCCATAACCATAGCCCTATGCTATATGCCTGACAGCCTCGCCGGGATTTTGCTGGTTACAGGACTGGTTTTGATTGGTGCCGGTATCATTTTTAAGATGATTCGGGGTTATCAAATAATTATTCGTAAGGATGTTTTATTATTTTATTTGATTTTGTACCTTTGTACCCTTGAAATTTTACCCTTGGTTCTTGGGTATAAGGTTTTTATGTCGTTGTTATAGAGCCATTTAATAAAAGAGAAAACCTCCATGAAAATTAAAAAAATCCTGGTTTCTCAGCCTCAACCCGATTCAGAAAAATCACCTTATTATGAATTAGCGGAAAAAAATAACGTCAAGATTGACTTCAGGCCTTTCAGCCATGTGCTTGGGGTCCCCTGCAAAGATTTCCGCAAACAGCGCATTGATATCCTGGCACATTCCGGGATTATTTTCAGCAGCAAGACCGCTATTGATCATTTTTTCAGGATATGTGGCGAAATGAGGATTACAGTTCCGGATGTGATGAAATACTTTTGTGTTTCGGAATCGGTCGCATTTTATCTGCAGAAATACATTATTTACCGGAAACGGAAAATTTTTCACGGCAACGGTACCGTGTTGGACCTCATGGAGATTATCATGAAACATGCCGATGAAAAGTTTCTGCTGCCCCTGTCCGATCAGCAGAATGAAGAACTGACGCTCCAGCTTGACAAGCAGAAACTGAAATATTCCAAGGCCATTCTGTATCAGAATGTATGCCTTGACTTGTCGGATCTCAGCATTATAAACTATGACCTGCTGGTTTTTTTCAGCCCCTCCAGTTTCAAATCACTGCTGAAGAATTTCCCGGAATTCAAGCAAAATGAAATAAAAATAGGATCTTTTGGCAGTTCTACCGCAAAAGCCATTCTTGAGGCAGGTTTAAGGCTTGATTTACAGGCCCCAAGACCGGAAGCCCCTTCCATGATAGCAGCACTTGAAATGTTTATTAAGGAACAAAACAAGAACTGCAAGAAATAAAAACTTGGCGGGCATTTCCTTTTAATATCCTTTATTCCAAGCTTTTAATTTTACCGGCCGGCCAAACGGCCATGATGTAAATCACCACGGACAACCAAGAACGTTTGCAACCCGTCGGTCATTTATACGTAAAATAAAGCAAATTTCACCAGCTATGAGAAATGCATTACCGTCATCCCGAAAAAGGGTCTGCAAAAGATGCAATAAGAAGATTACTGAGGACATTATTTGCGCGGGCTGCAAAAACGAGTTGTTAAGTCAATATGATTCCAAGATCGGATGGAAAATGGCCTTTGAAATTGAAAAGGTCAGTCGTCACATTATGCGCAACACATCCATTTCCGATCCGGACGAATATCCATCGTCAATTTAACACAAAGACCGGATCAAGGCTTCAATTATTGTAAGCGGGAAATTTCAGATCGGGGATCATCCCGTTGCTTTTATCCGCAGTTCATGAAATTGCAGGAAAGCTGACAATTTTGTGGCAATAATGCTGCTCTCAATCAGAGTATTTACATTACTTTTGCGCGCTGTATATAATCCATTTATTGAGATATGAAAACAATGCTGCGCCCCAAGAAAAAAATATGGCTTGTCATCCCGCTTGCATTAATCCTGGTGTTTGGCTTTACCTACACCAGGGATAAGGAATTTGAGATCATCAAAAACCTCGACATATTTTATTCCTTGTTCCGCGAACTGAACCTTTTTTATGTTGATGAGACCAATCCCAAGGAGCTTGTTGAAGCCGGTATTGACGGCATGCTGAAGTCATTGGATCCCTATACCACTTATATTCCCGAGGAAGAGCAGAAAAATTTTGCCTTTATGACCACCGGGGAATACGGAGGTATCGGATCACTGATCCGAAAGGGAGGTGAATATACCATCATCTCAGAACCTTACGAAGGATTTCCGGCTCAGCAGTCGGGAATCAAAGCAGGGGATACAATCCTCTCGGTAAACGGCATATCAACCCGCGGAAAGGAAATCAGCGAAGTAAGTGAATTGCTGAAAGGCACCCCCAAAACAAACATTAAACTTGAACTGAAAAGGTTCGGTGAAAACGGCATTATTGAAAAGAATCTGATCCGTGAACAGATTGTCATTCCGAATGTGCCCTATGCCGGCTTGGTGAAAGAAGGGATTGGCTATATAAGGCTGTCCAATTTTACAAAAGATGCAGGCAAAGAGACGCAGACTGCACTGAAACAACTGCTGGATCAGGGCGCAAAATCCATCATTATGGACATTAGGGGAAATCCCGGCGGGTTGTTGGTTGAATCTGTCAATATAACCAATTTATTTGTGGATAAGGGAATGGAAATCGTCAGTACCAGGGGCAGGGTCAAACAATGGGATATGACCTATAAAACGGCCAATCAAGCCATTGATACATCGATCCCTGTTGTGGTGCTGGTTAACCGCGCCTCTGCCTCCGCTTCGGAAATAGTCGCCGGGGCTCTTCAGGACCTGGACCGTGCCGTAGTAGTGGGACAAAGAACATTTGGAAAAGGGCTGGTGCAGACAACCCGCCCCCTCAGCTATAACGCACAGCTGAAAGTAACCACGGCCAAATATTATATTCCCAGCGGCCGTTGTATCCAGGCAGTTGATTATGCCAATCGCAATGAGGACGGAAGCGTGGGACATATTCCGGATTCTCTCATCCGGGAATTCCGGACGGTCAATGGCCGGAAAGTATATGACGGAGGCGGTATTACACCCGATATCACGGTTGATGAAGAACAGCCCGGTAACATTACCATCAGCTTGTATACCAAGAACCTGATCTTCGACTATGCAACTGTTTATGCTGCTACCCATGAACCTTACGGTAGTATTGACAACATGGTCTTTTCGGATGAGGATTATAAGGATTTTTTACATTTTATCCGCAGCAAAAATTATGATTATATTACCGAAAGTAATAATAAACTGGCTGAATTGACCGGAATTGCACGCAGTGAACGTTATTATCAGGGGGCCGAGGAAGAATTTGAAGCCTTGAAGAAAAAACTGGCCCACGATAAGGAAAAGGATCTTCAGACTTTTAAAGAAGAAATCAAATCGCTGATCATGGAAGAAATTGCAGGCCGCTATTATTATCAGAAAGGAAAGATCCGCGCTTCCCTCAGCCAGGATAAATCGCTGGATAAAGCAATTGAGATCTGCGAGGATAATGAATTATACCATAAACTGCTTGGCGGACAGTAAGAATAAACTCTGTACTTTTATTTGCTGCATAAAAGATTCCTTGTTCTTCTTTATCTGGGCTCTTTGCTCTGTTGCAAACCATACCCGATCTGCTTAACCATCGTTATATAGTTTTCAATGAGGGTATCATAATGAGCTTTAATACGGCCTATCAGCGGATGTTTTGCATCATAGGCAGCAGCATCCACGGTTGCTATCGGTAATACCTTCGGCGAAGTGCCGGTGATAAATGCGGCATCAAACGATGGCAGTCGTGAGGCCGGAATGCTTTCTTCTGACAGCGGAATCTTCTGTTCATGGCAAATGGCGATGACCTTTTCGCGGGTGATACCCCTTAAAACGCGATCGCCGGGAGGAGTAAACACCGATCCTTCCCGGACCAGAAACAAATTTGACTTGCTTCCCTCTGTCACAAAGCCATGCTGATCAACCAGTAATACTTCATAAACCCTACGGCTGATTATGGCTTCCCGGCATTTATCCTGTTGGTTTGCATGAATCAGTTTGATATTGGGACTTTCCCTTTCCATCATTATAACGGAGGTTTTAATTCCAGCCAGGGTTTCCTCTTTATCGGGATAATGGTGAAATATCGGATACGCCGTGATAAGCGGAGGTGATTTTTCAGCAAGGCTGAAGGAAAAAAGAAGCCTAACATTACCTGCCATAAGCTTATTATTTATCTGTAGCTTTAAAAGAGTTTCTTTTATATATTCGTAATCAATATGATATAGATTATTGCTTTTATTGACGGAAATCTCAAGACGGTTGAGGTGATCTTCCAGAAAAAGGAATATACCATCAACCACCCGGATGACTTCATAACAGATGGATGAAGAAGCCAGGGAAAAAGCTTTTAACGCTTCGGCATCTGCAATCCGGTTATTGATTACACAAAACCTGCCTGTGAAGTCCTTAATGTCAAACATCGGATAAAATGAAATAAGTATTATTGCCGGAAGAAAACATAGGTAATGGTGCCCTGTTGATTGGGAGGTGATCCCGGGTCACTGTTGAACCTGGCTTTAAGGATTGACTGATTGGCTTCATTTCTAAGGCACTGATCCCTGGTTGACAACGCATCATTGATGAAACAGTTGCCGACAATCCCTTGCTGGGTAACGATAAAATTAATGACAACGGTACCTCCTCCCTGGCATTTATAAGTGGGGACATAGATATCTCTGACATGCCAGCGGTTGTTGAGATTGTACTGAATGGTTGCATTGGCTTTGTAAATGATATTCTTTATTTCTTTTGGTTTTTCCGGCTTTTTTTCCTCCTGCTGCACAACAGGTTCATTTTCCGGACTTTCAATCTTATTTTCAGGCTTCAGCGATTCAATACCCAGCTCCTCCATTACTTCCTGCTCATATTTTTCCGTACTGATCTCTTCCTGCATCTTTTCAGCCGTGTTTACGGCGATGTTATGGATGGTTTGCATGTCAAGGGAAGGAATTTCTACCGGTTCCGAAACCTGTTTGATGATCTCCTCAACGGTTTGAATTTCATCCATTAATTCAATGAGCATTTGTTCCTCGTGCTTTTCCCTGACTTCGCCAATTTTCATAAAGAGAAATCCAAGAATCAGCAGCAAATGAACAATGATGGTCCCTAAAATGCCATTTATATTATTAACCAGGAAGGCTTTCACAGGGTTAATTAATTTTCATTCTCTGCAAAAATAATAATTACTGTCAATTTTAATGGCTTTCAGATGACGAGTATCCACCGAAAAGTGAACAGCCACTTATCATTTGTAGTCATTCTGCGGTTTTTCAGCAGGAAACAGCAATTTTAAAGGCACGCTCAACGGTACCCGATAGCCGGATAATATATATCCCGGGTTTCATGGCCGGAAGTGCAACCGCATGTGTCTTTACTGCATGGAGGTGTTCAGTGAACATGCACTGGCCCCGGAGATCGACTGTCCCGGTGCCGGCATTCGCATCAGGATAACAGCCATTAAGGAGAGGAAAATTACTCTTTTCATGGAAAAGGACCGTAATCAACAGTAAAATTACATTTTTTGAATTCGTTTTATCAACAATGGCTATTTTTGTATCGTGGTTTTGTCCTATTCCATTTGCCATGACCTCACATAACCAATTCCTGTTTTTCCTAATTTTACTTACATCTCAGGTGAAAGGGCAGTTTTTTTCCCAGGGTGAGGATCCTGCATCGGTGAAATGGGAAAAGATCAGGACTGAAAACTTCAGGCTCATCTATCCCAGCGGATTTTATGCCGAGGCCAACCGTTTTGCCAACCTGCTCGAGTATTACCGGCCTTATACTTCCTATTCGTTGAAAAATATTCCGGGGAAGATCCCCGTGATCATCCATACCCGGTCAGTGAATTCAAACGCATTTGTTACCTGGGCTCCCCGGCGCATGGAAGTTGTGGCCCTGCCAGGTCAGGACAATTTTGCCCAGGATTGGTTTGAGCATCTTGCCTTGCATGAATACCGTCATGTTGTTCAGATCGATAAGTTCCATCAGGGAATGACAAAGGGATTATCCTGGATTTTCGGAGAAATGGCAACAGGAGCCGCCTCTGCCTACATGCCGCAATGGTTTCTGGAGGGAGATGCGGTGGTAAATGAAACGGCTGTTTCTTCAGCCGGAAGAGGCCGTTTGCCTTCTTTTGATATGGAACTGCGGGCATCCATACTGGATTCGGACAGAAAACTATCCTATGACCAGGCGTTCAATGGATCTTACAAGGTTTTTATACCGGATCATTATCAGTTCGGTTACCATATGGTCAGCTATGCCCGGATCCGATACGGGTCTGAATTCTGGGAAAAAGCCATCAGTTTTTCAGCGCGGAATCCTTATCTCCTTGCCCCGTTAAGTTTATACAGCCTCAGGCATACAGGCATGAACCGGGCGCAATTATACAACAAGGCCATGGATTCGGTAAGGATTGTCTGGGACAATAACCTGCGGGATATCAGAGAAAGTTATTATTCCAGGGTCATGATAAAGGAAAGCGACGGTTACCGGCAGTACAAATTGCCACAATCCCTGTCGGATAAAAGCTTCATTGCCCTGAAAACCGGCATTGACCTGCTGGATCAGATAGTCCGTATCGACAGTACCGGAAAAGAAAAGAAATTGATTGAAATAGGATCATCCGATGAACTGAATCTTTCTGCCGGTGATCACTATATTATCTGGGACGAAATAGTGGGGGATCCACGATGGAGCGGCAGGAGCTATTCGGTTATTAAGTCCTACCATATACCATCAGCAAGCAAAAAACAGCTGACCCGGAAAACCCGTTATTTTTTACCTGATATTTCAGATGATGAAACTAAAATCGTTGCTGTTGAGACAGATATAGAAAACAACAATTTTATAGTCATCCTGCAGAATCCCGGCGGGGAGTTGCTGAAAAGGATTCCTTCACCGGAGAATAAAGTCCTTCAGTTTCCTGCATGGATGAACGGCGAAGAGGTCGTGCTGGTCACTTTCAACGGAAAAGAGAAATGCATTGAAACGGTAAATATAGAAAACGGTGCATGGAAAATCCTGTTCCATGCAGGCAAAATGGATGTGGCAGAGCCAGCGGCATGGCGGCAATATGTTATATTCAGGGCATCCTATAATGGGGTGGAGAACATTTATGCCGTGTACCCGGAAGGCGGCCTGTACCAGATAACCTCATCAGCCTGGGGGGCATTTCATCCTGCGGTGACCGCTGACAGTGGAAACCTGGTTTATTCCAACTACACTTCCCACGGATTTGAACTCGCCATGATACCCCTGGATGCTAAGCGCTGGAAGGCTGTGCAACCCGTTCAGCAATTCGCAAATCCCTGGCCTGAAAAGCTGAAGCAACAGGAAATGATGGCTGAAAAACAGTTAAAAAGTGTCTTTCAGCAATATGATGCTGCGCCATACATCAAATCAGCAGGCCTTTTCAAATTTCACAGCTGGCTGCCCTTTTATATGGATCTGGATGAGAACAATCTGTCCATTGATTTTCAGACCATCAGACCGGGAGTAATGCTATTTTCACAAAATCTCCTGGGTACGGCATTTTCAACACTCAGTTACCGGTACGACAATGGCTACAACATCTTCAGGCCAAGCTTTACATTCAGGGGATGGTATCCGGTATTCAGTTTCACGGCAACATTGGGCGGACCGGTAAGCATTTTGCCCTGGCCCGATGATGTTCCATTGCCGGAAATACAGGCATACCAGAAAGTCGTTACCGCAAAAACCTATATTCCGCTGTTCTTTACGAATGGAAAGTTCCTGAAAGTTGTTCAACCGCAACTTGAATATGAATGGTCAAATACATTTTATTACAATGGATTATTCAAATCAGGTCTAACCAGGATCCACGCCAGTTTCTATACCTATCGGTATCTGCGTTCATCACTCAGGGACCTTTACCCGAAGTGGGGCCAATTCATCTCACTGACCTACACCGGTACACCTTCTGATGAAGGTCAGTTCGGAAACCTCTGGACGGCCAGGGCTGATCTCTATTTTCCGGGGATACTGAAGCATCACAGCCTGAGATTCGGTGCAGGGTATCAGCGGCAACTGCTGCAGCAATTTTACCTGCCGGTCATCCGCATTTCTTTTCCGCGGGGATACAGGAATTATTTCGCCGAAGAATTCATGAAGGTGAGTGCAAATTACGCTTTCCCCCTGCTGTATCCCGATTTTTCACTGAGCTGGTTACTATACATCAAAAGGATGTCTGCCAATTTGTTTTATGATCTGAGTTACGGGGTCAATATACAGGAAGTTGAAGAGGACCGGAGAGAATCCTATACCGGAATGTATCATTCAACCGGAGTGGAATTACTGGCCGATATAAACCTGCTCAGGATTGTGTTCCCGTTTCGGGCCGGTATACGGTATTCTTATTTACCGATGCTGAATACCCATCATGTTGAAATGCTTTTTACCATCGATACCGACATTTTCTGATCCCCGGTAAATTCCCTTTCGGGGGTTGACCCTTAATATTCGTCCCAGCTTTTAATGGTTATATCGTCGAGTTTAAGTTTGCAGATGGCCAGCAAAAAAGCACTGGCCAGTCGCGCATTGGTGATGAGCGGAATGTTATAATCAATGGCACTGCGACGGATCGTATAGTCATTGCTGAGTTCTGATTTGGAAAGATCCTTGGGTATGTTGATCACAAGATCGATCATCTTGTTTTTGAGATAATCCAGGGTATTGGGCTTTTTATTTTCATCGGGCCAATGTAAAACCGTACAGGAAATGCCATTCATCTCCAGAAACTGGGCTGTCCCGAGGGTGGCGAAGAGATTGTATCCTTTTTCAGCCAGCGTCCGGCAGCTGTTGACCAGCTCGACTTTTGAGCGCATTGGTCCGGTAGATAAGAGGATATTTTTTTTCGGATAAGTGTATCCTACCGACAACATGGATTTGAGAATAGCATCGTAAAAAGTTTCACCGATGCATCCGACTTCTCCGGTGGACGCCATATCCACACCCAGTACGGGATCAGCTTTTTGCAACCGCGAAAAGGAGAACTGGGGTGCCTTTATTCCGATGCAGTCAAGATCAAATATTGATTTGTTGGGTTTTTCAACCTGATTCCCCAGCAATATTTGTGTTGCCAGTTCAATGAAATTAACTTTCAATACTTTTGAAACAAAAGGAAAACTCCGGGAAGCGCGAAGGTTGCATTCAATAACTTTGATGTCATTATCCTTGGCCAGAAACTGGATATTAAAAGGGCCACTGATCTCAAGCGCTTTGGCTATTTGCCTGGATATCTTTTTAATCCTCCTCATGGTCTCAAAATAGATCTTTTGCGCCGGAAAAACGATGGTGGCATCTCCGGAATGCACACCGGCAAATTCGACATGTTCACTGATGGCATAGGCAACCAGTTCGCCTTCCCTGGCAACGGCATCGATCTCAATCTCCTTTGCCTGTTCAATGAATTCGGATACCACAACCGGGTATTGCCGCGAGACCCTGGCAGCAATGTTCAGATAGTGTTCCATTTCTTCCTTGTTGGATACCACGTTCATGGCAGCACCGGAAAGCACATAGGAAGGCCGTATCAATACAGGGAAACCGACCTCATCAACGAAATCATTGATTTCTCTCACGCTGGTAAGCTCTTTCCACCTTGGCTGATCAATTTTTAAACGGTCGCACAACAGGGAAAACTTGTGCCGGTCTTCGGCATTGTCAATGGAAACGGGAGAAGTTCCCAGGATATGGACGTTTTGTTTGTGAAGCCTCATGGCCAGGTTATTGGGTATCTGGCCGCCCATGGAGAGAATAATACCCCTGGGTTGCTCAAGTTCAATTATGTCCATGACCCTTTCAAAAGAAAGCTCGTCAAAGTACAGCCGGTCGCAAACATCATAGTCGGTACTCACGGTCTCGGGATTGTAATTGATCATAACCGACTGGTAACCTGCTTTGTTGATAGCATACAAAGCATTAACACTGCACCAGTCGAATTCCACACTGCTGCCGATCCGGTAAGCGCCAGATCCTAAAACAATAACAGATTTATTATCAGCAGAATATTCAATGTCATTAGAACTTCCGCTGTAAGTCATGTAGAGATAATTGGTTTTGGCCGGGTATTCTGCTGCGAGGGTATCAATTTGCTTGACGCAGGGCAGGAGGTTATGTTTTTTCCTGTAAGCCCTGACTTCCAACAGTCCGTCCTGCATGGTTTCACTTTCTTGCTTCAACACATACCGGGCAATCTGAAAATCCGAAAAGCCATAAACTTTTGCTTTTCTCAGCAGCTCCATAGGGGTGTCCTGAAGGGTATTATGCTGTTCGAGCTGATTTTTCAGATTATGGATATTTCTAAGTTTATACAGGAACCAGGGATCAATTTTTGTCAGTTCATGGATCTTTTCTATGGAATACCCTTTTTCAAAAGCTGCAGCAATCACAAAGATCCGCATATCCGTGGGTTCGGACAATTCCTTTTCCAGATCTTCAAACGCAAGATCGCGGTTGCCGACAAAACCATGCATACCCTGGCCGATCATGCGCAATCCTTTTTGTATGGTTTCTTCAAAAGTACGGCCAATGGCCATTACTTCACCGACACTTTTCATGCTGCTTCCGATCTGTTTTGAAACGCCGATGAATTTATTAAGGTCCCAGCGGGGTATTTTACAAACGATATAATCAAGTGCCGGTTCGAAAAATGCCGAGGTAGTTTTGGTAATGGAATTCCTGATTTCATGCAGGCCATAGCCGACTCCTAGTTTAGCCGCCACAAAGGCCAGCGGATAACCGGTGGCTTTTGATGCCAGGGCACTGGATCTTGAAAGACGTGCATTCACTTCAATAACCCGGTAATCTTCCGAATAAGGATCGAGGGCATATTGAATATTGCACTCGCCGACGATGCCGATGTGCCGGATAATTTTAATGGCCAGCTGTCGCAGGTTATGATATTCAGCGTTGGTGAGCGTCTGCGATGGAGCAACCACAATGCTCTCACCGGTATGAATCCCCAGGGGATCGAAATTCTCCATATTGCATACCGTGATGCAGTTGTCGTAACGGTCGCGCACCACTTCATATTCAACTTCCTTCCATCCCTTCAGCGATTTTTCAACCAGTATCTGAGGTGCATAAGAGAATGCCTTATCCGCCATACGGCTCAGTTCTGCTTCATTATTGCAAAAACCGCTGCCCTGGCCGCCCAGTGTATAGGCCGCCCGGATTATTACGGGATATCCCAGTTTTTCTGCTGCCCCGACGGCATCATCGCTGCTGGTAACCGCTATGCTTTGTATCGTTTTAACATTTATTTCATTCAGCTTTTTTACGAACAGATCACGGTCTTCCGTATCCATAATGGCCTGAACGGGAGTTCCAAGAACCCTTACCTGGTGTTTTGCCAGGATCCCGTTTCGAAACAAATCAATACCGCAGTTTAATGCTGTCTGGCCTCCAAACGATAGCAATATCCCGTCAGGTTTTTCTTTCTCTATGATTTTTTCAACGAAATAGGGCGTGACCGGGAGGAAATATATCCTGTCTGCAAA
>Ga0105099_10002095_pt1 | contig 12042 bp, 10 predicted proteins | sample PPLLak3cmMay2015_2_FD_79138 | JGI IMG/M metagenome (GOLD analysis project Ga0105099, IMG submission 79138) | Freshwater sediment microbial communities from Prairie Pothole Lake near Jamestown, North Dakota, USA - PPLs Lake P8 Core (1) Depth... | ecosystem: Environmental > Aquatic > Freshwater >...
GGGTATCTGGTCATTACCTGAATTTAATTTAAATCCGCTATATCATCAATCAGCTATTTAAACTTTTCTATGACCCCCTAGAGATGCATTATAACTGCGTTTAAGGGCTTATGTTGCAGGGTTTTAAAACGTTGAAAACAAACATCCTGTTTATAAAAAGAAACCTTTTTAAATAGACAAAATTTAGTCTCAACATGGTCATTAAATCTTTCTACAGCATATAATAGGCAGAAACAAGACTATTTAGCTGTTAGACTGGTTTGTGGCTTGCATAATAGCAAAAGAAGCCTTGGTAGTGTAGTGGCCTATCATGGAACCCTGTCACGGTTCCGACCCGGGTTCAAATCCGCTAAAAACGGTGAAAGTCCCGGCCAGGGCGTATTTATTTTGCTAACAATGCAAAAATAAGGCTCATTTAGGCTGGTAGCTCAGTCTGGTGGCATAAACTAGTGTTATCCGGACAATAGAGCACTCGACTTTTACCAAAAGCTGGAAGAAATCGAGTGGTCGCGGGTTCGAAACAAGGCAACAAAAGCGTGCTTTGAGAAAGTCCCGTCCAGCCTATTTTATGGGCAACGCACAAGAGGGTTAAAAAATGTCAAAACAAGCCATTGAGCATGTCCTCGTCCCGAAACATAAGAAGATCTCTGAAAAAGAGAAATCGGAACTTCTTGAGACATACCACATAACCATCAACGAGTTGCCTTCCATTAAAAAATCCGACCCCGCGCTTGCAGGGATGGAAGTACAGTCCGGCGATATAATAAAGATAGAGAGGAAGTCAGCGACTGCCGGAAATTCAGTTTTCTACCGAGGTGTTGTCGATGAGTGAACAGCCAAAGAAATCAGACATCCTTGTACAGAAGTTCTTCGAGGGGACCAATCTCGTCGATTCAGACATCGCATCATTCAACAACTTCATAGAGATAGAGCTGCAGAAGATAGTCGATGCGAACAAGATCGTAGAGCCCACCATAATCCCCCACAACGTCGAGGAATTCAAGATAAAGTTCGACAAGATCTGGGTCGAGAAGCCGCAGATAACTGAAGCCGACGGCTCTAAGAGGAACATATTCCCTGTAGAAGCGAGGCTACGAAGGATAAGCTACGCTGCACCCTGCTTCATTGAGGTCAGCGCCCACATAAACGGCGTCCAGAGAGAATCATTCACGACACAGATAGGCTCTATTCCTATAATGCTCAAGTCAAATTTCTGCCATCTCCACGGGATGTCTAAGGAAGATCTTGTAGAGCACGGAGAAGACCCCAACGAACTCGGTGGATACTTCATAATAAACGGCACAGAGAAGGTCCTGATCAGCGTCGAGGATCTCGCAGCCAACAAGCTCCTCATAGATAAGGAGAGTGTGGGCGTATCTGAGTATGTGGGCAAGATGTTCTCAGAAGGCGCAGCATTCAAGATACCGCACACATTCGAGAAGCTAAAGGACGGCATATTCTACCTGACATTCACAAGGGTAAGAAGGATACCGCTCATCGTCATAATAAAAGCTCTTGGACTCACGAAGGACGAGGACATAATGACATTCATCTCAAAAGAGAGGCAGTTCGACTCTGTCCTCGTGAACCTGTTCGAGTTCGCAGACATAAAGAACGAAGAGGAAGCTATGGACTACATAGCGAAGAAGACAGGGATAACGCAGGCGAAAGAGATAAGGATAGAGAGGATGCAGGAGATACTCGACAAGTACCTGTTGCCCCACCTCGGGACAAACACGAAAGATCGGATGTTCAAGGCATACAACCTCTGCAAGCTCCTCAAGAGATACATACTCGTATCTAACAACGAGCTACCCCTCGACGACAAGGATCATTATGCGAACAAGAGGCTCAAGCTATCAGGAGACCTATTGGCAGACCTATTTACGGTCAATCTCAAGGTACTAGTGAACGACCTCCTCTACAATTTCCAGAGGATAGTCAAGAGAGGAAAATTCCCGTCAATAAAAGTCATAATCAGGGACAAGCTCCTCACACAGAGGATATATTCATCGATGGCGACAGGCTCATGGGTCGGCGGAAGGAAAGGAATCTCGCAGAGGATCCAGAGGCTCAACTATCTCGAGACGATGTCGCACCTGCAGAGGGTAGTGTCTCCATTATCAGCTTCACAGGAGAACTTCGAGGCAAGAGAGCTACATCCTACGCACGCAGGAAGGCTGTGCTGCATGGAGACGCCTGAAGGAACAAACATCGGCCTTAGAAAGAATCTTGCAGTACTATCAAGAGTATCACTAGAGACGCCGGAAGAGGATGTCCTAAAGTGCCTTAAGAGTCTCGGTCTTAAGTCGATATAAGGTGACGAAAAAATGGCTGAAATCTTCGTAAACAACAAATTCAAGGGAGAGATTGACGACCCCAGGAAATTCGTCAGCTCATTCATAGATGAAAGAAGGAAAGGGAATGTCCCCCTCAATGTCAACATAACCTACGACCCCGATTCAGACACAGTATATGTCGACGGGACCAAGGGAAGGGTCATAAGGCCGCTCATAGTCGTAAAGAACAGCAAACCTATGATCACTGACAAGCATATCCAGCAGTTAATCAAGAAAGAGATATCCTGGGACGACCTGTTGAAACAGGGAGTCATAGAATACCTCGATGCAGCAGAAGAGGAGAACGCGCTCGTCGCATTCTTCGAGAATGAACTCACGCCAGAGCACACCCATATGGATATACATCCGGTGTCCCTTGTCGGACTCACCACTGCGCTTGTCCCATACGGAAACTACTGCCACTCGACTAAACTTGCGATCGGCGGAAAGAACCAGAAACAGGCGATAGGATTCTATGCGGCGAACTTCTCGGTAAGGATGGACATGGACGTGAACCTGCTCCAGACACCGCAGATACCGATAGTCACGACACTCATGCATGAGATTTCACAATACAACGAGCATCCTGCCGGACAGAACATAGTAATAGCTGTCATGGGTTACACAGGATACAATATAGAAGACGCAATAGTCCTCAACAAGGGCTCCATAGACAGGGGACTTGGAAGGACGACATACTTCAGGCCTGCAGTAGCTGAAGAGCTCAGGTACGCGGGCGGACTCACCGACGACATATGCATCCCTGACAAAGACATCAAGGGATACAAGTCAGAGATAGACTATAGGTACCTCGAAGAGGAAGGAATAATCTACCCTGAAGCCAAGGTCGGAGAAGGCGACGTCATAATAGGAAAGACATCTCCCCCAAGATTCTTGAGTTCACTAGACGAATACAACCTATCGTCTAACGTCAGGAGAGAAAGTTCAGTCTCTCTCAAGCACGGTGAAGAAGGAGTCGTAGACTTCGTCCTAATAACCGAGAACGGCGAAGGCAACAAGCTTGTCCAGGTAAGGCTTAGGGATTCAAGAGTCCCAGAGATAGGAGACAAGTTCACATCAAGGCACGGACAGAAAGGTGTCGTAGGAATAGTATTGCCTCAGTCAGACATGCCATTCTCAGCATCAGGCATAGTCCCAGACCTAATATTCACGCCCCACGGTATCCCATCAAGGATGACGATCTCGCACCTGATAGAGCTCATAGGAGCAAAAACAGGGGCCCTCGGCGGAAGATACATCGACGGAACAACATTTGCCGCAGAACATGAGTCTGACCTCCGAAAGGACCTGAAGAAATATGGATTCCGTGACAACGGAACTGAGCTCATGTACAATGGACAGACCGGCGAGATGATACCTGCCAGGATATTCATAGGGAACATGTACTACCTGAAGCTCAAGCACATGGTCGCGAACAAGATACACAGCAGGGCAAGAGGACCTATCCAACTCCTCACACGACAGCCTACTGAAGGACGAGCCAAAGAAGGCGGCCTGAGACTAGGAGAGATGGAAAAAGACACATTCATAGCGCACGGCGCAAGCCTGCTATTGAAAGAGAGATTCGACTCAGACAAGACAACAGTCCCTGTCTGTGAGAGCTGCGGAATAATAGCGGTGTATAACGAGTTCAAGAACAAGTCATACTGCCCTATCTGCGGCGAGAATGTAGAGATAAACAACGTGGAGATATCCTATGCATTCAAGCTCATGCTTGATGAGTTCAAGTCACTAGGAGTATATCCAAAACTCGTGCTGGAAAGCAAATACTAAGGTGAAAACAAAATGCCTGATCAATTCGACCAACAATATGTCTATAAGAAAGTGAAAAGCCTTGTATTTGGAGTGCTAAGCCCAAAGACCATAAAGAAGATGGCCTCTGCGAAAGTCGTGACGCCAGAGCTCTACGATAAGGAAGGCTACCCAGTCGACGGCGGACTCATGGACACAAGACTGGGAGTCATAGACCCCGGCCTCAAATGCAGGACATGCGGCTCAAAGCTCAAAGAATGCGTCGGACACTTCGGTTATATCGAACTCGCAAGACCAGTCATACACATAAAGTATGTGACATTGTTGCAGGTACTCCTGAAAGCAACGTGCAGAGAATGCGGAAAAGTCATGATACCTAACGCAAGGAAAGAGAAATTCCTGTCAGAGATAGAGAGGATAAAAAGAGAGAACGGCTTTGACAAGATGCGTCACTTCGTCAAGAACACAGTCATAAGGGAGCTTGTCGCACAGACAAAATGCCCTCACTGCAAATCAAGGCAGCACAAGATAGCCATCGAGAAGCCTACGACATACCTCGAGAACGACAAACGTTTCAGCCCTATAGAGATAAGGACGAGGCTAGAGAAGATATCCGACGATGAACTTACACTATTCGGGATGGATTCACAATACGTAAGGCCGGAATGGCTCGTATTGACTGTGCTCCCGATCCCTCCAGTGACGATGAGACCTTCGATCACCCTCGAATCAGGAGAGAGGAGCGAAGACGACCTCACACACAAGCTAGGAGACATAGTCAGGATCAACCAAAGGCTCTTTGAGAACATAAACGCAGGAGCGCCAGAGATAATCATCGAAGACCTCTGGGACCTATTGCAGTACCACGTCACGACATTCTTCGACAATGACGTAGCGCAACTGCCGCCGGCAAGGCACAGGTCAGGGCAGCCACTCAAGACCATAACTGAGAGGATAAAATCCAAAGAAGGAAGGATAAGGCATAACCTCGCAGGTAAGAGGACAAACTTCTCAGCAAGGACAGTCATATCGCCAGACCCGATGATTGCGCTGAATGAAGTGGGCGTACCAAAAGTCATCGCGATGAAACTCACAGTCCCTGAAAGGGTCACTGAATGGAATCTCGAATACCTGAAGAAATTCGTCGAGACCGGACCAAAGATATACCCGGGAGCCAACTACGTCATAAGGCCTGATGGAAAGAAGAAAAGGATAACTGACGAGATGAAAGAACAGATACTCGAAGAGATCCAGCCAGGCTACACTGTAGAAAGACATCTTCTGGACGGAGACATAGCCATATTCAACAGACAGCCATCACTACACAAGATGAGTATGATGTGCCACGAGGTAAGGGTCCTTCCAGCAAAGACATTCAGGCTGAACCCAGCAGTATGCGCACCATACAACGCAGACTTCGACGGAGACGAGATGAACCTGCACATACCTCAGACAGAGGAAGCAAGAGCAGAAGCAGAAGTCCTCATGAAGGTACAGACGCAGCTAATATCATCAGGCTTCGGCCTCAGCGTCATAGGCTGCATCCAGGATGGAATAACAGGCAACTACATACTCACAAAGAACCTTGAGCTCACAAGAGAGCAGGCTATAGACACACTGATGTTTGTCGGAGTGACCGACTTCTCAAGGCTGCCTGACAAGGACAAGGTGACAGGACGAGAGGTATTCTCAGTAATGCTACCTGAAGACTTCAATTTCATAGGAAGAGACAAGAGCGGGACAGACTTCATAGTCACGAAAGGAAAGCTTATCTCAGGAACAGTCGACACAGAGAACCTGGGAAAAGGCTCAGGACTCCTCCTCAGGGATCTACATAAGAAATATGGAGCAGAGTTCACCGCAGACTTCATCAGTAAAGCAATGAAACTCGGCATAAGCGTGATGATGAACCACGGCTTCACGACATCTGTAGATGATACTGACCTCCCAGAAGAAGCAAGGAAGAAGATAGCTGAGATCCTTGACGAATCATACAAGAAAGTCGATGAGCTCATCGGTAATTATCACAAGAAGGAACTAGAGACTTTCCCCGGAAAGACAATGGCCGAGACACTCGAACTCAAGATACTAGAGATACTGAACAAAGCGAGAAACAAGACAGGAGAGATAGTCGATAAATACTCTGTTCGTGAGACAGGTACGCTTGTGATGTCGCGTTCAGGATCAAGAGGAAAGCCCCTGAACCTAGCCCAGATGGCAGGCTGCGTCGGACAGCAAGCTATGAGAGGCGGAAGGATAAGCGCAGGATACAAGCACAGGACCATGTCCTGCTTTAGGGCCGGCGACCTTACACCGGATGCGCACGGCTTCATCAGGAACAGCTTCAAGCAGGGGCTGACTCCAGCAGAGTTCTTCTTCATGGGGATGACAGGAAGGGATTCACTCATGGATACCGCATTGAGGACGCCAAAATCAGGATACCTATACAGGAGACTTGCCAATGCACTCCAGGACCTCAAGATAGAATACGATGATACTGTCAGGGACGCATCAAAGAAGATAGTCCAGTTCAGGTATGGTGACGACGGTATAGACGTCTCCAAGTCCGAGAACGGCAAGATAAATGTCAAAAGGATAATCGCTGAGATGACCAGCAAGTGAGGAGAGAAAGATGGAAGACCTTTTCAAAAAATATGAAGATGTACTGTCTCCTAAACTCTTAGAGGATGTCAAGAAGAACATCCCTGAGAAGCTAGACAAGAGCAAGGTCCGAGAGATACTTGAAAGAGTGAAGAATGAATTCCTCAATGCGAAGGTAGAGGCAGGAGAGTCAGTAGGCCTCATAGCCGCAGAGTCGATAGGCGAACAGGGAACACAGATGACACTGAACACGTTCCATTACGCTGGCGTAGCAGAGATGAACGTCACAGTAGGACTTCCAAGGCTCATCGAGATCCTCGACGGCAGGAAGACAATATCGACACCTATGATGGAGATATACCTGAAGTCCCCTTACAACAAGGGCAAAGACATAAAGAAGATAGCCCTCTCTATAAAGGAGACCAAGCTACGTGATGTAGCGAGCGAATTCTCGATAAACGTCGCAGAGCTGGTCATAGAAGTCGCACTTGACGAAAAGGCCATAGAAAACATAGGTCTTGACAGTTCCAAAGTCGGTAAAGCAGTCGAAAAGGCCCTGAAAGACTATGACATGAAACAGAAAGGCAACATACTCACTATAAAGTCTGGCAAGGATGAGGGCCTTAACGAACTATACAAGCTCAAAGAGAAGCTGAAAGATGTGCACATATCAGGCATAAAGGATGTATACCAGGTGCTCCCTGTGAAGAGAGGAGAGGATTTCATAATAATAACAGCCGGCTCAAACCTCAAGGCAGCATTCGAGAACGAGTATGTCGATGCAGCCATGACGACAACGAACAATGTCGCAGAAGTGCTGGATGTCCTGGGCATCGAAGCTGCAAGACAGGCGATAATAAACGAGGTCTTCAAGGTCATAGAGAACCAGGGACTCAACATCGACAAGAGGCACATGATGCTCGTCGCAGACACGATGTGCAATTCAGGCGTCATAAAGGGCCTCACAAGATACGGTGTGGTGAGCGAGAAGGCATCAGTCCTCGCAAAAGCATCCTTCGAGACACCGATAAAACACATAATCTCAGCAGCGCTCGTCGGAGAAGAGGACAAGCTCAACTCAGTAGTCGAGAACGTGATGCTCAACCAAGCGGTACCTGTAGGTACGGGACTGCCTGGACTAATAACAAAGATAAAGAAATAGATAAAATCAGAATAAGGTGTTACATATGGCAGACATGGTTTCAGAGATAAAGAAACTGATGAAAGAGAAGAATCTTGTTATCGGCGGAGACGAGGTCCTTAAAGGCCTCAAGAGCGGAAAATTCTCCAAGATATACCTGGCAAGCAATTGCCCGGACCAGCTCAAAGGAGACATCACACATTACGCTTCAATAGGCGGAGTGGAGATGGTCGAGACAGGTATGCAGAATGTTGAACTCGGCGATGTATGCAAGAAACCATTCTCGATATCGGTGATGGGACTCTCAAAATAAGGTTTTTAGGTCTTCAACGTGAACACAAAAATAGTATATGACGAGGATACGCTCAAGAAGATGGCACTCTTCGAGTCCATCACAAATTCCAGGCTCAAAGACTTCTTCGATGACCCCATACAGGAAAGACTGGTGTTCATAGTCCAGCCCGGAGAGTTATGGAAGGCTCTCGGCAAGGGAAGCGCAAACGTGCCGAAGCTCGAGAAGGCGTACAACAGGAAGATCAAGATAGTCGAATTCAACGCGGATCTCGTCACGTTCGTCAAGAACATCGCAAGACCACTGAAGGTCGAAGATGTATCAGAATCAGAAGGCATAGTCACGATAAGGCATGAAGACCTCCAGACAAAAGGGCTTCTCATAGGGAAGAACGCAAGGAACCTTAGGAACATGGAGACGAACATAAGAAGGTATTTCGAAGTCAAAGAGATAAAAGTAGTCTGAGCTCATCAATAGATAGCATACTCTTTCTTTATATCAAACACGTGGACAATTCTTTGCTGACAATCCATCTTCAGGACTGTCCCATATCATGGGCTCTGTCCCGAGTCTTGCTCCGCAAGGCTGACACAGCGCTCGCTCCTCTTCTTGACTCAGCACATCCTGTCGAGTTAACTTTAACAGCAACTATATTTCTGCCAGCTCGCAAGCTGGTGTCAGCCACTCTCGGGACAGAGTCTATATCATGAAAATGTTTATATAACCTGAAATATCTACCAGCAGCATGAAAAAGAAGGTGATAGGGTACATATACGACCACACGAAGCTCAATACTGAGGATAAGAAGTTCTTAAAGATAGCAAAGAGACTACATGTGGAACTTGTCCTCTTCAACATATCTGCGGTATTGTCTGAAGATGAGATCGAGGAGAAAGCACGACGCTGTAAAACCATACTCAACAATAGCGGGACAGCACTCTCTAACGAACTGATAAAAACATTATATTCCATCGGCGCCAAAGTCATAGAAAATCCGTCAGTCTCGATATACCCAGAAGACAAGTGGCTCTTTTTTCTTTCTTGCATCAAGAACAATATACCCACACCAAAAACAATACTTCTTCCTGAGAATATCCCAAGCATAAAAAGAGCGCTCAAGCAATTCAGCTCTTGGCCAGTAATAATAAAATGGGTATATGGAGAACGTGGAAGATACGTGTTCCTCGCAAAAGATACAGAAGATGCAGTAAGGATAGTGAAAAAACTGTGGTCAGATGCCAAAGAACGCATCCCCATCATCGCTCAGGAGAGGGTCAAATCAAATGTATATAGGGTGACGATAATAGACGGCAAGATAGTACAGACCGCGGTGAAGCATAACTGTGGCTGGAAAGCCACAGGATGCTACGCAAATTCATTCAAAAAATTCAAAATCGAACCGAGCCTCAGGAAGATGATACTGAAAGTCTACCGTCTAAGCAAGATAAAGATATGTGGAATAGACCTCCTGAAAAAGGATGATTCCTGGCTTTTCTTGGAGCTAAACGCAGAACCTTCACTAAGGATGTTCACAGAAGAGCACGATAAGATGATCGAAGCAGTTTTGAGATGCATAAAAAAACTTCATTGATATCACCTGTAGAATGTTTCTCCGAAAAGCTGATGCACAACATTGGATATGCTTATAAATATGTTAATAATATAGTCATTCAATTCAGATCCGCGATAAAAAAAGAGGTTCCAAATGAGTGAATATAGATACATCTGGTATATCTTCAGATATCTTAGACAATACTGGATGCAAGTACTGACTATGTTCATGTTCAATGTCGTGACAATAATTCTCAGTCTGGTCCCTATAGAGATATCAAAGCGACTTATCGATGAAGCAATACCTTCGAAGGACCTCAACACAGTCATCTCTATGATAGGGCTGATAATAGTCATATATGTGATAATAATATTCATCAGTTACGCCTGGAACATCTCAAGAGTCAAGTTCCCCATGCTCATCGCAAGGCATATACGGGAAGACTTCATGAAAAAGCTGTTGCACATACCGTTCTCGCACCACACGAACCTCTCAGAAGGACAGCTCATGGAGATCATACTTGATGATGTAGGCGACCTTGTCGATGATACGTTCGAACTCATATTGACGCCGATACTCAACCTTGTCGCAGTGCTGATAACCCTGACATACATGTTCTACACAAGCGCAACATTGACTGCAGTGGCATTTGCATTCCTGCCGCTTTTCCTCATTACGACAATACCTTTGAATAACCTGCTAAGGAAGCAATACCAACAGGTCAAGTCCAAGTCTTCGAACCTCTATTCTTCTGTAGAAGAGAAACTTGCAGGCCTGAATGACATAATAACCCATAATAAGGTAGACTATGAGACTGAGGATTTCATAAAGAAGGTCAGGGAATACCAGGATGCACAATATAACTATTCTGTGCTATCTACAAAGCTTGAAAGCACAATAACGATAATAGGCAACATAGCGCCTTACATAATAATACTGTTCGCCATATATTACATAATAACAGGAAAATTCGAGGTAGGGACGCTCGTTGCGTTCACGATGCTCGCCCCGCAACTATTCGAGCCGATAAAGGAATTGACACGCAACGAGATGAACCTCCAGGAGCTAGTCGTCTCGTCAAAAAGAGTATTCTCGATAGTACATGACGCAAAGAACATACAAGATGGAGATATCGATATCACTCCCAAATCGCTAAAAGGAGAGATAGAGATCAGGAACGTCAACTATGGCTATTATGATACCAAGATATTCGATAATTTGAGCATGAAGATAAAGCCTAACAGGATAACAGCGATATGCGGAAAGAATGGCATAGGAAAGTCCACAATATTCAACCTCATACTCCGAACCCTGGACCCCAAGCAGGGTGAAGTCCTCCTCGACGGCAAGAATATAAGACAGTTCAAGATAACTTCGTTACGGCATAATATCGCTTTCGTCAGCCAAAAGCCGTTCCTATTCTCGAATACGATAATGTACAACATACTTTACGGCCATTCCAACATGAACGCGTCCATAGAAGAGGTCATCAAGGCTGCAAAAGACGCAAACATACATGATGTAATCACAAATCTCCCAAAAGGGTATCACACACACATAAACGAGACCACTAATCTGCTCTCTCAAGGCCAAGCGCACAGGATAACCCTGGCAAGAGCTAACCTCCGCGTGCCTAAGATATACCTGCTTGACGAACCCACACTAGGTTTTGACACGAAATCGACAAATCACCTGCTAGAAGTGCTTCAACGCATGAAGAAAAACAGGACAGTCATCGTCATAACAAACGACATAAACATAACAAAATTTGCTGACAAGATAATCATCCTTGAGCGTAAAGGCGACAACACAGCGGTAGAATCTACAGGGATCCACAAAGAACTTCTAAAGAAGAGCAAGATATACCGTGAACTGATCGGCATCAATATGTAGATGAATATCTGCAATAACCTTAATGTTTGACACGTCCATACTTGTCTTCCAGCCGGACTATATCCTTCTCATCGAATCTGCCGAAAGAGATCTCTAATATCCTCACAGTGGAATCCTCGGTCTTTATCCTGTGCTTGGCCAGGCGGGGTATCATGAACTCATCACCTTCACTGGCTTTTAGCATCTCTTCTCCGATCTGTACCAACGCAGCACCAGAAAGCACTCTCCAGAACTCGTCACGGTCATGATGATACTGCAGGCTCAGCTGCTCATTAGGATTAACATGGATTATCTTCACAGTACAGCTCTCATTATTGCAGAACTGGATAAAATTCCCCCAAGGCTTGCTCGTTATGTTCTTGTTCATACTTATGACACATATTGTTGCAAGATGCGCCACCATCATGACGCTCGCATCTAATATCTTATTTGTTTAGTTTACTTTGCCGCA
>Ga0105099_10002096_pt1 | contig 12041 bp, 13 predicted proteins | sample PPLLak3cmMay2015_2_FD_79138 | JGI IMG/M metagenome (GOLD analysis project Ga0105099, IMG submission 79138) | Freshwater sediment microbial communities from Prairie Pothole Lake near Jamestown, North Dakota, USA - PPLs Lake P8 Core (1) Depth... | ecosystem: Environmental > Aquatic > Freshwater >...
AAATTTATTTAGTAAAAAAGGTTCAATGTCGGGCAACAAAAAAAGTGTTTTTCTCCTGTTGAGTATTTAAATAGGTGTCGGGGGCGGGATTTGAGCCCGCGACCTCCTGATATCTTAGCGCCAAAAGGCAAATACTATTTTTTCGAACCCTTTTCAGCTTTGCTTATGAGTCAGGCGCTCTAACCAAGCTGAGCCACCCCGACAACAGGCTTTTAATAGCCGTATAAAACAATCATTATAAAAATTTTCTAAACAAAATCCTCGCTAATCATCAAATATTTCTTATTTCTCATAAAAATTGTTTTAATTTTTTCTTTTTTTGCTCTTCCTTTAAGTTCTTTATCATTTGAAAAAACTACACCATTTAGTTTTTTTGCAATGTTTAACACCGCATCATCAGCTGTTTCAGATGCATCCTTAACTATTTTGTAATTCTCAACTAATTTGAGAGCAGGTTTTGCAAGTTGTTTCTTTTTACCTTTCCCTTTTTGGCATAAAACTTTAAGCTCTTCAATAATCTTAGATGGTATTACTATCTCATAACTACCTAAAAGTCTAATCAATTCCTGATTTAAATTTATAGAATACTCAAAAAGCATTAAAATTGCACTACTATCAAAAACAACTATTTTTGAGGCTGGATTTCCCCGTAACCTATCAGATGCCATCGACCATCAATCCTTCTACTAATAGCTATTCTTTGGCCTTCTTGCGCACAAACCGCAAGTTTAAGTTTAACTCCAACGATTTCGCCATGAAACTCTTTTACAATTCCGACAGTTGTTGCAGTACCAATAGTAAGCATTAATGGTTCATTTGTTCTAATGGGATCAACATTTTTTTCATCAACTGTTCCAACAGCACGCTTTAGTAGATTAATAGAAAGATTAAAACTATCCTTAACTGGGGGTAACTGGCCAGGTTTGCCAACGACTTTTCCAGCATATGAATCAGATTTAGTACGAGCAGGATCAAGATGTGTACCAATTGCTATAAGACCACCAGGTTTTGCCTCAGCAACAGATTTACCACCGGTAATCAAAGAATCAATTTTAGTAATAATAGGTTCAACTTTTGCTCTACCCTCTACTTCAATATTACGACCAGGGCATATCTCGATTTCATCACCTTTACGAAGAACACCTTGTATAAGTGAACCACCGATAACACCACCACGAAGATCATTTGGCCTGGTGCCAGGTTTATTTATATCAAAACTACGAGCTGTATACATCAAAGGAGGTTTGTCTTTATCATGAACAGGTGTCGGAATCGTTTTTTCTAATGCTTGAATCAATACATCGACGTTTATATTCTGATGAGCACTAACAGGAATAATTGGTGCACCATCAGCAACTGTTCCTTTTACAAATTTTAAAATTTGCTCATAATTTTTAACAGCGTTAGTTTCTGTTACAAGATCTATTTTATTTTGAATAATAACAATATTTTTAATACCTGCAATATCTAAAGCAGTTAAATGCTCACGAGTCTGAGGCTGAGGACAAGGCTCATTTGCAGCAATAACAAGAATTGCACCATCCATAATCGCTGCACCTGAAAGCATTATAGCCATAAGGGTTTCATGACCTGGTGAATCAACAAAAGAAACAACACGAAGTAATTCAGCATGACCACCACAATTTGGACATTTATTAGTTGTACAGTAACACTTTGGTTCATCACATTTTGAGCATTTGTAAAAAGCTGCATCTGCATAACCAAGTTTTATACTAATACCACGTTTTAATTCTTCAGAGTGTTCATCAGTCCATTTGCCTGTAAGACGCTGAGTAAGAGTTGTTTTACCATGATCAACATGACCTATCATTCCAATATTTACTTCAGGTTGTTTTGGAAGACTCATTATTTATCCTCTTTTTTACCTTCCACTTCTTTCTTTTCTTCCCCTGGTTTTTCCTCAGGCTTTAAAATAGAATCAATAGGTTTAGTACTATGTTTTGTAACCTTCATATTAATTTGAACAACATCTTGCCCTATAGTATTGCCACGCATTGATTTCTTTTTTCGCATACCATGTTCTATTTCATGAAATCCTATGCCATCGCTTAAAAGAAGCCTTCTGCGCACCATACCTGGTAAATCCTTTCTCATTGCAAAACCATCTTTATCAGTACCACCAGTTATTTGTAATTTATAACCTGGAAGTGAAATAAAGATACCATCCACTTCATCACCTATCTTTTTACCAATTAAAGAGTTAGCATGATGCCCACTAACTGGTACCTGATATGATTTACCGCCTTTTGTATCATTTACTACTACTTTGAATTCAACCATACTGTTTTCACCATTATTATACTATTTTTTTATATTCTATTTTCTCGGTAACAAAATTATATATTAATAATCTTTGTTTTACCAAGAAATTACATATTTTTATTCATCTAAATCTTTTTTTCTCCATATAATTACTCTATAAAAACATTACTATACAAATAAATGCAAAAATCAAGTATTAAAAACAAAACTTATTCATCAACAAAATATGACTGTCCGAAAGCAAGATTTTTTAATAAAATATATAAACCGGGGATTATTGGCATATCCTACAAACATCTGGTAGTGTTTGGGGGAGAGTAAAGAAAATGTCAGATTTTATCTGGACATGGACAAAAGGAGATACTAAGGTTTTCACTAAAGATACTCTTTCAGCAGAAAAAGCAATGAAAGAAGGAAACCTTGTAATGGGCATGAGAGAAAGGCCTGATATCTTAAAAATTTAAAAAAAGTAATTTCTTTAGAGGGGGATTTTACTTTTTTTAACCAAAGATTTTTAGATAAGAAATGTATTAGCCCTCTGAATTATGGCTGATTTAGATTACAAAAATCTACTTAAAAAAGTTATTGATAATACTACTAAAAAAGAATTAGCAGAAGATAGACTTAAAGTCCCTAAAGCAGATATCTTTTATGAAGGAAATACTACAGTTATAAAAAATTTTGATAAAATTACAGATCTTATAAATCGTGATCCTGACATTGTCTTAAAATTTTTACTGGGCACTCTTGGAACAGCAGGTGAACTTGTTGGCCCTAGAGCAGTATTTCAGGGTAAAATTCCAACTAAAAATATCCATGATCGAATTAAAGATTATATCGATATGTTTGTTATATGTTCTGAATGCAATCGTCCTGATACTCATCTTGTAAAACAAGGCAGAGAGCTGCTCATTCGTTGTGATGCTTGCGGTGCTTTTCGTTCTGTTAAATCCCGCAAGAAAAAAGTTGTAAGTCAACCCTCTGAAAGTCTTAAAGAAAATATGACAATTGAGCTTACCATTAAAGACATCGGCAAAAAAGGGGATGGCATTGCATATCACGACAAGTATATTGTTTATGTGGCAGGTGCAGTCAAAGGAACATCTGTTAAAGTAAAGATTGAAAAAATATCTGGAACAGTTGCTTTTGGCCATATTGCTGAGGTGTAGTTTTTTAAGGGAGAAAGTCCACATATACACTTGCATATTTACCTGCCAAAAATAGCGAAAATTATTTAAACTAAACTGCACATTCGATTATACGTTTGTCAGACAAATGATGTCTTTTGTCATTTGTTGAATGTACAAGAGACATAGTTTTGACATACGAATGATGTCGTTATGACATAAAAAAGGATATGTGAGGAGAAAAATGGATACACAACGAATAACTATAAGACTACCTCAGCACGATATACACTCTATCGATCTTTTTGTTAGAGCTGGGGAGTTTGCTACTCGTTCTGAAGTTATTCGTCATGCTGTAAATGATTTCATTAAAAACTATGCCCAAAATATTATTGAAAAGGCGGACAAGATCAAAAAAGTGCAAGAATTGGAACTTGCAGTCGAGTCCATTGAACCTTACATGAAAAAATAATGGTTAAAAGATGGAGGGGATGGGATGCACCCCTAACAGAAGGGCGCCTATAGGGATGGGCGTCCTTCAACTACCAGCAAAAAAAATCTAGGAGGAATGAAAGATGGGAGAAAATAAAAATAATATGGAGGCTTTTATAGCCGGAGCAATTAATAATAAAAAAGATGAAGAAAACAAATTAAAATTTAATGAAGCTGATATGTTTGGCGCACCAAAAATCACAATAGTTGGATGTGGTGGCGCCGGCGGAAACACAATAACTCGATTACACAAGCTTGGAGTTACAGGAGCAACAACAGTAGCGATTAACACAGATAAAATGGCTCTTAACCTTGTTGAAGCAGATCATAAAATTTTACTTGGTGGTCGTTTAACACGCGGTCTTGGCGCAGGTGGTTTTCCTGAAGTTGGAGAACGCGCGGCCCGTGAAAGCAGCCAGGAAATTGAAGAACTTGTACAAGATTCAGATCTTGTGTTTATAACTGCTGGTATGGGTGGCGGAACAGGTACTGGCTCTGCACCAGTTGTCGCAGAACTTGCAAAAAAACATGGCGCGGTTGTAACTTGTATGGTTTCTACGCCATTTAACGTCGAGCGCGCTCGCCTTATAAAAGCAGATGAAGGACTTGACAAACTTAGAATAAAGGCAGATAGCACCGTGGTTTTAGACAACAACAAACTTTTAGAGTTTGTACCAAACCTACCAATAAACCAAGCATTCTCAGTTATGGACCAGATGATTTCCGAAACAGTAAAAGGAATATCTGAAACAATTACTGTACCATCATTAATAAATCTGGACTATGCTGATATGAAAGCAATTATGGACCAGGGCGGATTATCTGTCATGCTTTGGGGCGAAGCAGAAGAAGATGCAGGTGTCAGCACAATTGTTCAGGAAGCACTTAATCACCCGTTATTAAACGTTGATTATAAAGGTGCAACCGGAGCATTAATACATATAACTGGTGGACCAAACATGAGCCTAAAATATGTACAAGATGTTGCAAAGGCATTAACTGAAGATTTAGACTGCTACTCAAATGTTATACTTGGTGCACGTGTATCACCTGATTTTGGAGGTAAATGCCGTGTAATGGCCATTATGACTGGTGTACAATCACCAAACATACTAGGCCCAAAAAGCTCACCTATGCTTGAGCGAACACCAATGAGACCCACAATAACAAAATCAAAAGTAGATATTGATTTCGTTCGCTAAAAAAAAATCAATTCTATTTCTTTTTTTAATTTTTTATTTTTGTACCATTAAACTTTTTATCAGTAATTGCTTTTTCTAGTTCATCTAAGTTTTTACCATTTAAAACAAGTGTTGGAATTTTTCCTTGTTTTATAATTCCTAGTGCTGGCCCATCAATTACCATGTTTTTACCAGCACTTTCCCATTTAGTACCATATTTCTTAATTAATTCATCAATTGTAACTTCAGTATATTTTTTTGCATCTGAAAACTCATTTGGGTCTTTATCATATACTCCATCTACATTTGTTGCAACTATAAACTTTGATGCATGTGTTTTTTGGGCAAGCTCAGCACCCACCATATCTGTACTATGACCAGGTGTTGTACCACCCATAACAACTATTTCATCAGTCATTTTTTTTGCTTCATCCGTGGTAAACGGTATTTTTTGATTTGAATTGCCCATAAGACTAGCAAATAGCTCTGCGTTAATTCTAGTTACATCTATTCCTATCTGATCTAATTTTATTTCATTTAATCCAAGTGTTCTACCTAGTTTTATGTATTTTCTAGCAGTTTTCCCGCCACCAACAATAAGATATATTTTGTATTTTTTTGACAATTTCTCAAAAAGTTTTGTTAGTTTTTTTAAATAATTCTCATCTATATCTTCAGGAAAAAGAACTGATCCACCTATTGATATAACAATTGTCTGCATGGTTTATTTCGTATGCATATTTTGTTTATTAGGATTTTTAAAAACAAAAAAAATGAAAAAATTATGCTACTTCTTGTCCTGATGCCGCTTTTGCGGGTTTATTTCCCAAATGAACTTGCGGGAGAGGTATTGGTGGCGGCAAACCTAGATCTTTTGCAATTCCTACAGCTTCTGGCACACATGCATGCATTACTGCTGTATGCAGATGACTTGCTACTTCATCAGGTATCTTTCTTTTATCATTCCACTCTTTTGATATGTCTTTTGCATCACTGTTTTCATATATCAGCTGACCTTCTATTTTTATTACACCTACCGCACCATAGCTTGCAGTATATTGAAAATCAACAGATGTTTCATCTTCTTTTATATAAGCTATATGTGTAAAAGAACTGTTATGATCTATTCGTATCTGTTTAGGTCTTTCATCAAGATTAGTATATCTTCTTGCTTCAATAGTTTTTAAGTTGATATTTTTGATTTTCATGGTTTACAAGGCGGGTAAAAGAATACCATGTTTTTACATGTTTCGTTTATTTGGTTAAATTTTAGAAAAATACATAAATAACTAAAAATATGACCGTGCCGGGGAGTTTATAATGATTAAGAGAGCAATTTTAGCAATAATTGCATTAATAATGATAGTTACAGGCGGCGCTATGCTGGCATATGGAGAAGAAATAGATATACAAACAGAAAATGATGCAATTACTGTTGTTGAAACGCACACTATAGATGCCACTGAAAGCGATACTATTGCTTTTTGGATACAAAGCGGGCATTCTGATGTTGTTATTACTACTAATGGCTCAGTTGATACTTATTCACCTTCCAGTCATATTTATTATCTCAATATATCCGAGTTTAATATTACATCTGAAAGCATTATCCAAGTTAGTTACAATCTTAATAAGAATACAGATAAATTTGAAAAAATTTTACAGTATGACACAGATTCACTTACAATTAGTTTTGATGGAAATGAAATATATTCTGGCAACAATTTAGCTGCTCAAAGTTCTCTTATTTTAGCTTTACAAAAACAAGTTCCAGGACAAACTGTACCTGTTGAAAATATACCTATTTGGATTTACATAATTATTACTGTTCTTGTAGTCTTGTTAATAGTAGTAATAGGTTCAGGAAGAAAACAGAAAACAACAACCAAAAAAGAAGGAATTGGTGGATCTGAAGAACTTTTAACAACTAAAAAATCACTATTGATGGAAACATTAAAAGAAATCGAAAAGAAACATCGAAGTAAACAAATATCAGATGATACTTATAATAAACTTAAAGATGAGTTTAAACAAGATGCAGTAGAAGCAATGAAAAAACTAGAAGATTTAAAAAAATAATCTATTAATTTTATGTGAAATGGAAAAAAAATCCATTTCACATTACTAGGTGCTGAAAATTTTTATTTTCAATACTATAATCATATTTTGTTATTTATATAATTTATTTGGTAATTTTCGAATAGATCTTTATCAACATTAGTTTAGCATATTACTTTTTAAAATTAGTTAAAAATCAAATAAACTCTGCTGAATATTATCAGATTTTTCTTCAGAAGCTTCTTCTTTTTTTCCTTCAGATATTTCTAATTTTTCAGTTTCAGAACTAGACATTATCTGTTTAAGTTTACTAGCATGAGTAACACCTAGTAAAAATTCTACTTCATTTTCTGTTAAATCCAATGTTTTTTTCATCTTAATTGCAAAAGAAGTATCATTTTTAAACATATGAATAAAATAAGAAAAAACATCTTCTTTGTTTTTCTTATTTGAAAGATGGGTTTGTTTACTTAGTTTTTTAACAATTACATCTTTTACATCAAAACCTGTTTTACCTATTTTCCTACCACGTAGCCAAACAGGAAAATCATATTTATCATTATGATAAGTATGTGTTTTTGCGACAGCAACACCACCATTCATAATATCAGATGCATAAGACCAAAGACAATACTCCTGACATTGAAAGGTTCTACCAAGAAATATATCTGCTTTTGATAACGCTTCAAAGCCGTTTACAAGATCATCTCTATCAATATATTCCTTTGGAAGGTTTTCATTAAGCCATAGTATCAAAAGATTTGGATCAGCATCTAGATGACCAACGCTTTCTCTTATCGAATTCAAATTCTTAGTTTTAAATACTTCACGCATAAAAGCAAAGATATCTTTTTCACGATCACGATAACCTAAAACTTCAAGGCTTGATGAATCAACTTGAGTTCTGTTCATAGAAACAGATTGCAAATCATTAACCGCTGAGCGAATATCCCCTTTTGATCTGTCGGCAATACTCTGCAAGACTTTTTGATCAACATTTATACCTTCAGAAAGGCAAATCCGCTTTAAAAGACCAACTACCTGGTTTGGATAAGGATCATAAAAACGTATAAGTTTACAGATATTTTTTAAAACTTCACCACTGCCTTTTATTAGACTATAGTAATCATTAACAATTAATATTATAGGCTGACTAGTAATTTGTATCGTATCAATAATTGCTTTTTTACCACCGCGATCACTTAGATCACTACCTGTATTAGAACCTTCAGCACGCTCATACAAATTATCTGCTTCATCAAGAATTATAAGTTTACGTCCACCTGTTTTAGAAGATATAAATGCGCCATCATCAGAAAACGTTTCATTAACTGCTCCATATGTTGCAACAGTTTTTATCTTCTGAGCATTTCTTGCATCAGATGTGTTTAATTCAATTGTCGTCCAACCAAAATCTTTTGCAAGAGCAATAGCACTACTTGTTTTACCAGTACCAGGTTTACCCGATAAAATAACTGCTTTATTTTTTGGACTGCCCTTTGACCAAGCACTAGCCCAGCGTCTAAGCTCAAGTACTGCTTTTTCATTTCCAACTATCTCGTCAAGAGATTTCGGCCGATATTTCTCTGTCCAGTCCTCCATTTTCAAATTAAATATAAGAAGAGGTATTATTTTAATATTTACCATTAAAAACTTGCATAACCTTTTTATCAGGATGTTTTATTTCTCTATCAAAAATTGTGGGGATGGCCCAGCCTGGCACGGCGATGGATTGCTAATCCATTGGTCTTACGACCGCGGGAGTTCGAATCTCCCTTCCCACGTAAATTTAACAATTTTACAGAAGGAAAATATTATTAATATACGTTTTTTAGAATTAACAAATACGATTCCAAAATCGTTTTCCTTACGCCAATAATCCAATAAAATTTATTAATCCAATTATTAATTATTGTAAATTATGAAAGTATTTTATGGTGCTGCAATACAAGGCTCAAAAAATAGAGAAGAAAGAGCCCATATTCACGAATTTATAATTCAAACAATTAAAAAACAAGGTTTTGAAGTATACACAGAACATACAACAGGTAAAACATATGAAGAGGCGATAAAGAAACTAGAAAAAGCAATAGGAACACTTCCAAAAGATGATCTTGCGCGAAGAATATATGTGCGTAACAAAATGATAGAAGGAGTTGAAAGCGATATTAAAGCAGCAATCTTTGAAGTTTCAAATCCCAGTTTAGGAACTGGTATAGAAATCGCACATGCATATCTAAGACCAAGGATGGGGTTACCAACAATTCCAGTTCTAGCACTATATGAAAAAGACTATTGGCCAAACAAACTGTCAACGATGATAAGAGGAATATCTAAAGAAAATGTTGCGCATTTTAACTTAATTGAATATAAAAAACTGAAAGATACTGAAAAGATTATAGCTGAATTTTTAAAAAATATTAAATGATTCTATTTTTTAAATTTTAGGGACTACTTTATAATTTTGTCTCAAGTTTTTTAAATTCAGTAATATCACGTGAGATACCTATAGTACCTATTATGTTTCCTTCTTCATCAAACCGGGGTATTTTTGTAACAGATACCCATCTAATAGAACCATCAACACCTGTACGTTTTTCCACTTTATTTATTATAAATTTTCCTGTGTTGAGAATCTCCTGATCATCTTCAAAAGCTCTACGTGCTTCTTTTTCAGGTAGAAAATCAAAATCTGTTTTACCCATCATATCTTCTGGTTTAACATCTGAGTGAGCTGCTTTTGCCTTATTTACCTTTATAAAACGATTATCTGTATCCTTAAAATAGATTGAGTCAGGTATACTATCCATAAGAGCATGCAAAAGACCATGCTCACGAGAAAGGTTCATCTCTGCAGTTTTTCTATCACGTATATCTCTTATAACTAGTACAAAGTTATCAACTTCATCTTCCTTTTTAACAAGGAAAAATGAGCTTAACTCAACATCAATAATTTCACCGTTTTTATCAAAAACCTCAGTCTCATGAGTTGTTGAAATCTTTCTTGATAACAGTTCCTGAAATTGACTTACAACAATCGAAAGAGACTTTGGAGTAAGTAAACCCATACTCAAGAAATTTTTACCTATCATTTGCTCTTGAGACAGATTAAAAAATTTTAGAATTTTAGCGTTAACATCAAGGATTTCACCACGTGCATCAAGTATAAGCATCCCATCTGTCGAGCAGCCAAATAATCCCCTGAATTTCGCTTCACTTTCTTTAAGCAGTTTTTCTGCTTTTTTCTGCTCAGTTACATTTTTAATAACGCCAATTGAGCCGCATACTTCATTTTTATCATTTTTAAGAACACTTATTGATATATCAGCGTCAATTAACTCCTGATTTTTTGTATATATTTTTGTTTCTAAATGATGTTGCATACCTTTTTCACGGATGCGTTCAGCTCTTATTTTTGTCCATTCGTGAGGAGGATAAAGCATTGCAACCGGCTTATTTAGAAGTTCATCTTCACCCATATCAAGAAGAGTTTCAGTGTATTTATTCCATGATACGATACGCTCACGATCATCAGTAAGCATTATTGCTACAGCACTGTTATCAAAAATGCAGCGGTAACGTTGTTCTGATTCCTTAAGTTGTACTTCTGCAAGTTTTCTATCGGTAATATCCCATACTAACATAAGCAAAACTGGTTTCTTATCAAGAGTAAACAGAGAGGTATCTATTGCAACAGGAAATTTAGTGCCATTTTTTCTAATGTTTTGGATTTCAAAATTCATACCGCCTTTTGAGGTGATTTCTTCAAATAGCAAAAGCCAGTCAACGGTTTGGGGAAAAATGGATTTAATATTCATGCCGTTAAATTCTTCCCAGCCATAGCCAAAAAGATCACATGATCTTAGATTTGCCTCCATTATCTTTCCATCAAGAGTCGTTATAAAAGCTGCAGCATTAATTGATTCAAAAAGGGTTTTATAACGATCATAATCTGATGATTTAATAGGTATATTCTTTTTTTGCATTTCAGAAGATTTTTTATTGGATTCTTCTAACATAAAGCATCCTGACTATATTTTTTATACAAAATTATTTTAAGATTCAGTTTTCTCCTCTAAATCTGCTAGTTGTTGAATGCAATAGTAATTATTTAAATTTACTTTATAATCATAAATTGAAAAAAATGGTTATGCTTTTGCAAGTTCTTCCTTTATCTGTCTTATTGCTTCTATCGGCGTCGGATCAACTTTTTTTAGAATTGCTAGATAACAACTAACATAATCCCCAAGATACATCGCATACATCATCTTTGCAAGTCTTTTCTTTGCATATGTCGGTATTTCAATAGTATTTCCTGCTACATCTTCAAAAAGTTTTTTCATGAAATTTAAGCGTTTAGCCATATAAGTTGATTCGTTTTCATTATCTCTAAAAAGTATGCATACGAACTGTTTGGAAACTTCAGGATTCATAGACCATCCAACTATATCATTGTGGTTACACTCTGGTACTTCATCGTATCTACAAATTAGTTTACTGTTTTCATTGAATTGGGTGCACCATCTTTTTGCAATTGGTGTGTAAAAATCCCATGCATAAACTTGTGGTATTTTATTAAAAATTTTTCTTGAAATTTGTTTTGAAAGATTTTTTTCTTCTGGAACCTCTTTTTTATTGTTATTTCTAAATTCCTCTACAATTTGTATTGATTCTTGGATTTCATTGTTTATATCCTGTTGTAGTAAACCTATTTTTTTAAATGCATATAAAGAAGAAAAGAGTATGTAACCTGTTGCTGCTCGTGGTTGCACACCTGAAGGTATTTTTATAAAAGGAACTTTTCTTTTTTCACAATATTCTTGTAGTTTTCCACCTGATGCAATAGCAATTATCTTACAATGTTTTTGAAAAGCATGTTTGAAGGTGCTAAGTGTCTCTT
>Ga0105099_10002097_pt1 | contig 12025 bp, 8 predicted proteins | sample PPLLak3cmMay2015_2_FD_79138 | JGI IMG/M metagenome (GOLD analysis project Ga0105099, IMG submission 79138) | Freshwater sediment microbial communities from Prairie Pothole Lake near Jamestown, North Dakota, USA - PPLs Lake P8 Core (1) Depth... | ecosystem: Environmental > Aquatic > Freshwater >...
AGGCATTCGGGGATAACATTCTTTCATTGCGGAAGAATGGAGCCTATCAGCTTATCGCAACAATTACCCACGCAGCCCATGGAAGGCTGCAGACTACCTGGCTGCGCAATTTTAGCCGTACACGCAATGGTGGTTGCTACGGCCAGCATGATCAATAAGCACTGCCGGGAACCCCTTGGCATATATAACACTGAACTCCCACTTCATTCACGCAAAACACTCCCCGTCCCAAAGTATCTCCAACCAACTGCCTTCCCAGGTTTACGTGTCGGCTAATTTTACAGTAATTGAACTTAAAGTATAACATTTCCCATAAGTGCCTAAAGTTACAATGCATTTACTAGTGGCACACTTGTTGCTCAATACACTACAAAAGCAACTAAGAAGTTTCTGTTAAACATACAACAAACAAACCAAGGAGGATAAAAATGAAAAAGTTTTTTCTGTCAGTAGTGATGTTGCTGTCAATGGTTTCTTTTGCACAAGCGTATACGGTAAGCTTTGATTGGGATGGAACCGGCGCTGCAAGTGGGCTCACCGATTATGAAGCCTTCCAGCTCAATTCCTACAGTCCGATCATTACCTACCAAAACGCAGCCACAGGCGTTTTTACTGAAGCATTCACCGTTTTTGTTTTTGGTGGATACACACCAGGCGCCACCACCGCTGACCCGTATTTTGCTCCCCCCAGTATGAAGATTGATCTCGCGCTTACCGGACAATATGTAAATGATCAAAATATCTTTTTCACCGGCGGAAGCGCCACGATGTATGATGCCACAAATCAGATCGCTACTTTTGATTTTGATTCAGCTCTCATTTCGCAACTAAGCGGCAGTCTGCTTCAGGATGAAAACCTGGGCATGAAAATAGACTTCGCTTTTGAATTTTTAACAGTCAATCCCAACTATTGGGGACCAGTCGAACAAGAGCTGGTTGGCAAAAAGTGGCTATTATCCGTTGTTGGTGGCAGGATTGATCAGTCGTCAATCGATTATAACGCAAATAATAATGAGTATGAGATCGCTTGGGTGTTCCCGGGTGCAAGAATGGAATTTGAGGCAGTTCCCGAACCATCAACCATCCTTCTGCTGGGTTCAGGTCTCTTAGGAGTAGCTCTTTTCGGAAGAAGGAAGTTCGCCAAGAAGGGCTAGTTGTTATGCCCGAACTTTAGGAATACAAGGCTTAAACAAAAGAGGGCTGGGAGAAGATTTTCTCCCAGCCCTCTTTTGTTTTTCTTGAAGGGTTAATGCCCTAGCGTTTCATTTTCTGAAGATAATACTCCACAACTGTTTTCAAATAGTCCCCCACAAGAGGAAATTCAATTCCGTCCTGTTCATGCATCTTCCGGGTCTCTTCGTTGGCAAACTTCTGCACCTCCTCCAGGTAATCGAACAAAAACGGCAGTGCTTTTATGGCCCTTTTTGCCGGTGCCAGGAGAAACAAACCGATCAGCGGCAGGCCCGATTTGAAGAAGGGGAGCGGAATAGTGAAGGAATGGGGCAGCTTCGTCCCCGAAGCTCGAAAGATGCTGCGAATGGTGGATTTAAGCTGTTCGATCGGAATTGCATGCTCCGGCCCGGAACAGAGGTGGAGAACCTTTCCAACGGTCTCCTGGCGCTCGCTGGACCAACGAATAACCTTTGCAACATAGTCAACGGGAATGATATCCAGAAAAGCATTCTCAAGGGCCGGCACAAACCCGAAGGTTCGTCTGCCCGATAAGAATTTGCAGATATGGTAGAAAACCTGGAAGTGGATGATCTCCCCGCTATCCGACCTTCCTACCACCATGCTCGGCCGGTGAACGGTAACCGGCAACCCCGCTTCAATCTCGCTACGGATCATTTCCTCAGCCTCTGCCTTGGCCTCTTCATAGGTGTTATGGAAAGATCGCTGCTGCGTCAGCCACGACTCCGGAACGATCCCGCCCAACCGTCCCCCGACTCCCACCGTGCTGACAAATTCCACTTTCTGCAGAATACCATTTTCCCGGCAGCGCCAGGCAAAGGCGGTAATGTTGGAGGTAGAATCAACGGACGATTTTCGTGCCTCCTCCAGGCTGAGATTCATCCTGACATTGCCGGCACTGTGAATGATGTGGCTGCACTCACCGGCCAACGCTTCATATTCCTGTCGATCCAAACCGAAGAGTGGCAGCGTCACATCAGAACGATACGCCGCAATGCGCTTCACAACAGGATTTTCCGGCGAATATCCCCAGAAAGACAAGAGTTCCTGAACCCGCTCAGCAAGGTGCTGCTGATCCCGAGCCCGGATAAGCAGCCTCACCTGGGTATCCTCATCAGCCAGCAGCATGGGGACCAGGCAGGCGCCTATCGCGCCGGTTGAACCTGTGACAAGATATGTTTTCATAGGCAGTCGATAAATAATTCTGCTGTACGATCCGACTTTTCCATCTCCCGGTACATCCTCTCAATATGTTTTTGGTATTTTTGCTCCACGTTTTTCCGGCGAAGCTTGAGGTTTGCGGTCAGTTCTCCGCCGGCAATGGTAAAAGGATCCGTGGTGATCACGATGCCCGCAGGCCGTTGCTGTGGAGGCAATGAAGCGACTTCCTCTTCCAGGTCTTTTCGTAGCGAAACAAGAAAATCCGGATGAAACCCTGGGCCATCCTTACCTGAAAGGGGTTCTCCTCCCTGGAAGTACCGTGGAAGAGCATCGGTCGAGATGGATAGTACGGCCACCGGGAATTTGCGTCCGGCTCCAAACACCGCGGCATTCTCCACATAGGCTATCCTGCGCAGGCAGCTTTCGACACCAACTGGAGCAATGCGCTGACCGGTCGAGGTCTTGAAAATTTCCGATTTTCTGCCTTTCAGGGTAATAAAACCGTCTGTGTCGATTTCTGCGTAGTCTCCGGTTGCCAGATAGCCATTGGCGAGCAAAGGGAACTGTTGCGTGTCATCCCGATGATAGCCGCGGAAAACGCCCTTGCCCTTGACGAGAAGCTCACCATCCTCTGCGATAATCACATCATTCCCCGGCAACGTCGTGCCGACAGTGCCGAATTTAAAGCAATGCGGCCTGTTCATGGCTATGGGGATAATATTCTCTGTTATTCCGTACGCTTCCAGAACAACAATACCGAGTGCATGAAACCATTCCAGCAGCCAGACAGGCATCGGAGCGGAACCGCTGACAAAGAACTTGAGTTTTTTACCAACGAAGCTTCTCATGCGGCTCAAAATCAGGAAGTTTGCAAGCCGGTGACAGATTCTGGTCGAGAAACCAGGCTCCCTCATCAGCCGCTGCGCACAAGCATTCTCAGCCCCGACAGAAAGTGCCCAATCGATTGCTTTTCGGACTAACAAAGGTTTTTTCTGTATCTCAGCCGTGATCCCTTCGTGCACTTTTTCAAAAAATCTCGGAACGCCAATTAACAGCTGAGGATGTATACCGGCAAGCTGCGGGATCAGGTCTCGCGGGTTCTCGATGAAATAGGTCGAGGCTCCGCTGCTGATGGCGCAAATATTTACAATCCGCTGAAAGAGATTGGAGAGCGGTAGCCAGCAGACCAGACTGCTGTCCGGAGTGATGTCATCGAAGGTGTTCAAAATGGAAGAGCACGCCAAGACAACCTGCTCTTGCGTGTACAGGACACCTTTGGGGGTGCCCGTTGTTCCCGAAGTGAAGACAATTGTGGCGGGGTCGTTACTTTGCGCCCGTATTCCAGAGCCACTCACATCCTTGTTCGCGCTGCCGGACAACTCGTTAAATGTTGAAAAAGTGCCTGTCGCTTCGTCCGGGACTGCTCCTGTGATGGTGACGACGAAATTGAAATTCTTTGTGACAGATTCGGAAAATTTCTCTAGCAAAGAAGGGTCTTGAACTATCAGGCCGGACAAATTCGAGCGGGAGGCAATCTCGCCGATATTGGCAGCACTGTCATGCGGGTCGATGCCGACCACAACCGCACCGGAGATGAGTAATGCCATGTGAAGATACTCCCACTTCTGGGAGGTAGCTGCCATGATACCTATTGTTTGCTGTTCTTTGACGCCCAACTCCTGCAGGCCCAACGCGACCCGATTCGCGCACTCCCAGAACTCCTGCCAGGATGTGGGCTGCCATTGCCCGTCATTATCTCTCGTCCAATGCGCAACGGCATCGGGAGTGAGCCTGGCTCTCGATTCCAGTAGAGAGGGAATGGTGTTTCCGGACACAGTTGTCTCCCTTATAAATGAACCAACATATTTAGAATCAGAAGACCTTTAGCCACGGATGCACACGGATTTTCACGGATAAAAGCAAAAAAGCAGGCAGGGTTTATGGTTTTCATCCGTGTGCATCCGTGTCCATCCGTGGCTAAAAAAGGTTTGGCAGATTTTTACTGCACCACCACGGGGTCATAAGCACCCTTGGGAAGCGTAATTCTCAAATCATCCAGGCCGAGCCCCAGCCACTCAAGACTGCTCGTGACATTTTTGCCAAGGAGGATTCTGTGGCGAATCATGAAATTTACCATTGGCGTGGCCATTCGCCAGTACGCACGACTGGCTTTCCCTTCCCGAATAAGCGCAGAAAACTCGGGATGGTAGGGGTTGTAGCCGAAGTTCTTCAGATCCGAGTACATCAAAAGCCAGTTAATCGGGTAGTTCGTAAAAATCGGATTGGCATGCTTCGCATCCGGCACCAACCCCAGAGTCAGCAACTCCTTCATGATCTGTTCCTGACTATAGGGCCAGGCATGGAATGGCGCCAGATAGCGAGGGAAAACGGTGCCTGGCGGGTAACGATGCGGGTTGAAAAAACAGGAAAGCTCCTCCTCCGTAAACTCAGCAGACTTTCTCAACTCCGGCGGGGTCCAGTCTGTTTCGCAAATTAATTTTCGCGAAAATTCATAGTACATCCGTTCCGGCTCGGGCTGCCCGGGTGAATAACCAGCCATAATAAGCGGAATCCCCTTTTCAAGGGCCACCCTGATGGCATCTCCTTCAAAAAGCGGCGCGTACACATAGGAAACGGTGTACACGGCTCCCCGCTCTTCCTGGTTTTGCAGTAAAAAGCGGAACAGCTTGGTATATGAACTGCGGGACGGAGAGTAGGAAAGGTGAGGAATGTCAAGCTTGGCAAGAGCGCGTTTAATGTTTCGCCACGCCAGATCCGGGATATTGATATCAGTTGTAAAGGCAAGTACTTTGAGGCCGCAGTGAACTTTGAGCTTGTACAGCAGATACAGGCTATCTTTGCCGCCGCTCACCGGGACGAGACAATCAAACTCGCCCTTTCCGCGGCAATCCTGAAGCGCACGCTCCAGATCGGCTTCACGTTCTTTTCGGCTGGACTCTTCCTGTAAAATATCGGCTTTTTTAAATTTCCGGCAAGGCTCACAGATTCCATGGTGGTCCAGATTTGCCCCAGGGACGACTTCCGGCAAAAGACAGCACGTGCATGAGCGCATCATCAACCCCCTTAACACATGAATCATGAGAAATTGTAAAGAAATTGTGTTAATCGCGTGGGAGTATATCACCCATATTTTTCAGGCACAACTTGATTTTGGCACTCGCTCTTCAGAATAGAGCTCAGCAGGCTTTTACTATTTCGAACCCCACAGGAAGCGCCCAAGAAAAGCATGCCCTGTTTATGTAAATAATTTCGACAAACTTAGGGAACGGGTGAGGAATAGCCCTCATCAGTAACAAACGCCCAAACATCTGGTTGTTCTTTACGAATTCTGTTTAGCAGCAATTGAATATTTCCATAACAAGGCTGTCGCATGCCATGATACGCAACCAACGGCCCGATCGGCCGAAAATATATGCCGAAGCGGGCAAGAAGACGGAGTAAGGAAGGATCCATTACCGCCAGCCAGTCTGTTATATCGTGCTCGCGGCTCATCTGTACAATTGCTTTCATCAGTCCAAGCACAATTGAGGGACGAGCAGGCCCGGCTTTTTCCTCGGGGCTCTTTACACGGCAGCCATCCTGGCTCGCAGGCACTTTCGAAAATTTTCTGGCCGCCTTTGAGATCGCAAATCGGGAAATCTCCACGGTTTTTGACAAACACAAGGGTCGTGTGCGAGAAGTCAGTAAATTCCGGCAGATTTGTTGCATAGGAAAACAGGTGCCCGAAGTATCATCGCCAGCAAGTACCAATCTGACCGTTCCGAGAATGGTCGCATCACCGCGCGAAACAATCAGGCTGTGCACGGAACGGTTGTCAAACGAATCGGTTTCCCGCTGATCGGTAAAGGCAGCGGATTCTTCGTAGCCCCGCTCCCGACAATATACCTGGTAGCGCAGCCGAAAGGCTTGATCAAGGAGTTCCGGGGTTTCCGCCGGGACGATGTCGAACCAGTCATCATAGGCAGATATTGCTGTTTTTCCTGGCAGTTGAGGAGAGAAGGTTTTCACTGCGGCAGAACTTTGCATGTAGGTACCTCTTCAACAGCAAGCCTCTGGTTCAAAAAAGCTTTTTGAACTCAAGGACTGTGCCGATCTATATTTGTGCAGCAATCAGATCATCTGGATTTTAACAAGGTAAATCCTGAAAACAAAAAAACCGGGTGCCTAATATCCTGTTGATATTTCGGCAACCCGGCTGTCTCGAAGAGACCCTGTAGGCTTTCCGCCCTGCCCTTGCGGACAGTTTAGTATTTTCGTATATCTATGCGACTCTACGCAGTTTTTTATCGTTAAATGCAAGTAGCAGATATCCCGGGAGGAATCAAGCCTTATTTTTGTAAATTTTTCTTAAGCACGCAAAGTTTCGGGAAATTCAGCAAAATTATCAGGCATGGATTTTCACGGGTCATAATCTCTAAAAGCGAAAAACAATTTTTTTAGCCACGGATGCACACGGATGTTCACGGATAAAGGAAATAAACTCTAAAAGTATTCAATCTTTTTCATCCAGCATCCGTTGACGTAGGTAATTAACTGATTCTGAGATCATTGAATTGATGGCTTCGCAAAAAGTCCGGAAATGTGTTTTCCGTCATTCCCATGAAAACGGGAATCCAGGAATTTCAACAACTTTTATAAACCCTGGATACCCGCTTTCGCGGGTATGACGAGTTTTTTCGAGACCATCTTGAATTAGCTGAAGAAGGAACCAGCAGAAGATCAGCACTAATCGGATTAAATCATGATTCGTTTTTATCCGTGAACATCCGTGCCTGCGCGCTGTAGCTCTGTCTAATCCGCGTAAGCGTGTGCATCCGTGGCTAACGACTTTGATTTCCAGTTTTCGCTTTAAAGATAGAAATCCGTGTACATCCATGGCTAATATGGTTCTAAAAGGTTCATCATGCTCGCATATTTTTCATCCGCGGCCCACCGCTGGTTTTGAACCTTGACAAGCCTGATAAGGCGTCATACTATTTTAAAACATTTACAAATACCCCAACTAATGAACGGAATCGCCCCCCATGACTCGATTTTATTTCAGGAAGATTGCCTTGGACGAACCCCTCATCAGTGAAGTATACCGGCTCCGTTACAAGGTCTACTGCGAAGAATGGGGATTCGAGAAACCTGAAGACCATCCCGGTGGCCTTGAGACCGACGAGTACGACCCTCACTCCCTGCACTTTGGTGCGTTCTCGCAGGAGAGCGGGAACCTGATCGGCACCATCAGGCTCATCCTCAACTCTGAACTGGGCTTTCCAATTGAAAATCACTGCTCCTTCAGCACTGAGTTGTCCTGGCTCAACAAAGATAACGTTGCGGAGATCTCCCGGCTTGCCGTGAGCAAGGAATACCGCAAAAGAGCTGTTGACAGCCTGATTTATAATGATGGGGAAATACGAACCGACCAGAAAGAAGCAGCGAAGGAAATTCTGGAGAAACGAAAGCAGGAATTTTTCATAATTATGGGGCTCTACACCTGCATGTACATGGAAAGCGCGCGACTGGGCCTGACCCACTGGTACGCTGTCATGGCAAAGGGTCTGCGCATCCTGTTGAGAAGAATGAGCATCCAGCTTTTGCCCATTGGCCCGGAGGTCGAGTACCATGGACTGCGGGTGCCGTATCTTGGCACTATCGCTGATATCCTGAAAAATGTTTCCGCAGAGAAAGCGGAATTCTTTACTGAGTGCCAGAAGTCCGTCATTATTGAATAGCGGTTAAGAACAGGGGACAGGGGGCAGGGGGCAGTTGAACAGTTGAACAGTGGAACAGTTGAACAGTTAAACAGGTGAACAGGGGGCAGTTGAACAGTTGAACAGGGGACAGGGGACAGTCAAGCTGGGGAACAGTGAAAATTTCTGTTTCTGTGGCTGCTTTGTTTGATCACGCGTCTACCCTTTAACCTATCAGCAAAGCGGACTTTCTACGCTTCACCTCCAAGTACCTACCAGAAGTACCATTTTCCCGTTTGCAGTACATACACACCGAGCGCCAGGTTCGTAACACCATGGGCGACAATACAGGCCGAAAGACTGCGGGTCCGATACAACAGGAGATTGTAGGCCAATCCTGCCATAATTCCTGCCAGGAACAGATTATGCTCCAGGCCGAACAGGACCGACGCTATCAGGAATGACGGCCAGGTAAACCTGCCGATGGGGACTTTCGTAAAGTCGGGAGAAATGATGTAACGGATCAGGAATGATCGCCAGAACAGTTCCTCCATAATCGGGACAACCAGGGCAGCACCTGCAAGGCGCGACAACACCAGAAAAATCCGAACCATATCATCTTCGACGAGGTCCACGTTAAAGCCCCGCATCGTACCCATCACTGCCTGCTTCATATCCATATTGATCCAAAGAACAAAAACGCAGATTCCAACACCAAGGGCAGCAAAGGCGATTCTGGGGCGGAAGACCTCCCGGAACGTGACCTCGGTATAACTTTTCCGCAATACAAACAGCAAAATCGCCACCGAGATGACTTTTATCGGGTAGAGAAAGAGATAAAATTGTTCCGTGAGGTTAAGTATGCCCTTCCCTGAAAGAAAATGTGCCAACTGTTCCAGTGCAATAAACAGCATGTAGAGCGCGAAGGGAGCTATCCTGCAGTAAAATGCGTTTTTCACGGTATACTTTCTCCATACAATGAATTCAGCCACGGATGCGCGAAGAACCATGTGCGCCGACAGCCAGGCTAGAGCTGTAAGGTTTCCCGACATACTCCACGCAACGCTTCTTCCAATTCCAATCCCTATAGCACAATAGCCCGTTCGCGTGGAGTTTTTCTTTAGGCACTATTTTTGCAATTTTAATTAAAAATCAGCTGAAACAATGAAAAAGGACCCCACGATGCCCACAGTTGCAGAACAGTCTTTCCCACTGACAAGTGCAGATGATAAATTTGCACTGCTGAAAGATCTGACGGAAATCATCCTGGGAACAGATACTGTCAACTCCATAGCAAATCAGGTCCTCGACCTCGTCATCCGGGACACCGGCGCGGGGAAGTGTTCCCTGATGCTGCTCAATGACCGCAGGGAACTTTCCATTATCGCGTCCCGGGGCATTGAACTGGAGGTATCCAGAAACTATCGATCGGGACTTGGCCAAAGCATCGCCGGCACCGTTATCCGCAACACCGTCCCCGTGCTTGTTACCGATCTCGATCGGGACGATAGATTTCAAGACATGGGCGGGGGTAACTACCGTACGAAATCTTTCATTGCCTGTCCAATTACCGGCAACAAAAGAATGATCGGCATTCTCAACGCCAGTGACCGGAAGGATTCGTGTCCCTTTGACGAGCACGACTTCAGCATAATGTGCCTCATCAGTCAGTTGACTGCCGTTGCGCTGGAAAAGGCGCTTCTTGTCGTACAAATGAAAGAGAAGACTTCAGAACTGGAAGAGATGAACCGGAAACTTATCGAAGGGGATTTGCTCAAAACCGAGTTTCTGACCCGTCTCGCACACGAATTGAGAACCCCCCTGAATTCCATCAAAGGCTCTATCTACTATCTGGAAAACACCGACAAACTTGAGTTGGGGGAGCAAAAGGAATTCTACTCCATTATCTCGAAAGAGACCGACAAGCTGGCAGCCATCGCGGAAAACCAGCTTGCTTTTCTCACCGGCGAAGAAGAGTTGCGAAGCGTCAGGAAGTCGGTTGTCAATCTGGATGAGATACTCACCGAAGTTTCCTGTTCCAAGACACTCCTGGAGCAACTCGAACGAGAGGGCATCAACCTCTCTGTCCAGTTAGAGCAAGGAGTAAAGGAGATTCTTGGCGACAAATTCAGGATCACCCAGATGTTCATCATCCTGCTTGAAGGCCTTGCATCACACTTGAAACAGGGAGACAGTCTCCGCATCGCCGCACGTGAAGATGAAGCAGTTCTTGTCACCTTCCAGACAAACAGAGAACTTCCTGAACGTTTTGAAGAAGCCTTTTCCTCTCCCGACCGAGACCTCGAGAAAGATGAAGGCAGACATCGCACAAAAATGTATCTGGTGCGCAAAAAAGCTGAAAGTCTCGGCTGGGACCTGAGTATCCATAACGGCGCCGGAGAGTTTATTCTCACGTTAACCATCCCCCGCAGCAGGCGGCAAAAGATTGACGCGGCAGTGGGGAAAAGCATCGACCTGTTTTTGGAGTTCATTGCTGAACTCATGGGTCTTAATACCTGCTCCATCATGCTGCGTGACGAGTTTACCGGCGATCTGCGAATCCAGAGCTCCATGGGACTGGACGATGACGTTGTCAGGAAAACGCAGATTCGGCCGGGTGACCAGATCTGCGGCTGGGTTGCCATGGAGGGCAAAGCAGTGCTCATCGAAGACATCGAGCATGACCCGCGCTTTGCCCGCAAAAGCACCTCCCAGTACAATACCAAATCGCTCCTCTCCATCCCCTTGAAAACCCGCGACAACGTCACCGGAGTACTGAACCTCAACAACAAGAAGTCAGCAGAGCCGTTCACCTCTCAGGACCTCACCCTCGCCGCCGTACTCGGCTCGCGGGTCTCGCGTCTCATCGAGAAGCTGCGTACCGACGAGGACTGGGAAGAGGACTTCCGGAGCTTTTCCGACTCTTTCGACACACTCCTGACCGCAGGGAGGAAGTACCACAAAAAGGAGCGTCAGTTTCCGGACCTGGTCAGACAGATCATGGAAAACCTGGAAACAACCGGCGAGCAAAAGGAAATGGCGCTCTACGTCTCAACGGTGTACGATCTGGGTCTGATGTTCATGGACGACGCGGTGCTGCGCAAAAACAAGCTCGAACCCGCAGAACTCGCATCCCTGAAGGTGCACCCCTTCAATACCATCGAGCTGCTGAACAGCATAGAATTTTCCCCTGAAGTGAATAAGGCAATCCTCCACCACCACGAAAAATACGATGGAACAGGCTACCCGGACGGGCTTGCGGGAGAAGAGATTCCTCTTATTTCACGGGTGATTGCCGTTGTTGACGCTTTCTTTGCAATGATTTCAAAGAGGCCGCATAGAAAAGAAATTGCCCGCAGTGAAGCGCTCCAACAGATCAGGGATGGATCCGGAACAAGTTACGATCCGGCGGTGGTGGCAGCGTTGGAAGCTTCTGTGATGAAACAGTAGAACAGTTGAACAGTAGAACAGTGAGGCAGTAGGACAGTGGAACAGTGGAACAGTGGAACAGTAGGACAGTAGGACAGTGGAACAGTGAGGCAGTGGAACAGTGATAGACTCCTGTGACTAGCCCTGTTTAACTGTTTAACTGTTTAACTGTTTAACTATTCAACTGTTTAACTATTTAACTGTTTAACTATTCAACTGTTCAACTGTTCAACTGCCTCCCATGCCATGCTTCTTCATCAGGTCATAGAGCGTCGGCCTGCTCACCCCCAGCGCTTCCGCTGCCTTGGCGATGTTCCCGCCTTGCTCGCTCAATACCGTCCCTACCAGTTCCCGCTCCACCCTGTCCCGGGCAACTTTCAAGCTAATGCCGCTCTCCAGCGGCGCCTGCGGCGCAAGAGGCGCCGGAACCTTCCCTTCAAAACCCAGGTCGGATGGCTGCAGGAACGGCGAGTCTGCCATAAGAACAGCCCTCTGAACCTTGTTTTCCAACTCGCGGACATTCCCCGGCCATTCATAGGAACGGA
>Ga0105099_10002102_pt1 | contig 12011 bp, 5 predicted proteins | sample PPLLak3cmMay2015_2_FD_79138 | JGI IMG/M metagenome (GOLD analysis project Ga0105099, IMG submission 79138) | Freshwater sediment microbial communities from Prairie Pothole Lake near Jamestown, North Dakota, USA - PPLs Lake P8 Core (1) Depth... | ecosystem: Environmental > Aquatic > Freshwater >...
ATGCCGCCGGAAAGCTGACCGGCTCTGCGGGCGGTGAAGGGGAGCATGCCGGTGCGGTCCAGGAGCTCGTGGCTGCGTTGTGTGATGGCTTTCTGACTGAGTCCGTGGATGCGACCGAAAAACTGCAGGTTCTCAGAAACGCTTAAATCGCTGTAAAGGGAAAAGCGTTCAGGCATATAACCGACCACCCGGGTGATGGGGCGGTAATCGCTGCCAATCTCCTGTCCCTGCCAGAACAGACGGCCACCGGTGCGGGGCGAGAGGCCGATGATCATGCGGATCAAGGAGGATTTACCCGCCCCGTCCGGGCCTGCCAGAATGGTGATCTGGCGCTCTGGAATCTCGGCCGAAAAATGGTCCAGGGCCACAGTATCCCGATACCTGACCTGGATGTCCTCGATTTGCAGCATGGTTTTTCAGCCCTTGGGGTGAAGGCGGACGCTGACGGGCTGACCGATTTTGAGGCTGGGGTCGGGAGGGAGCCCGATAGTCACTTTATAAAGCAGACTTTGCCGCTCCTTTTCCGAAATGATGTACTTGGAACTGAATTCTGCCTGGCGGCTGATGGTCTGGATAAGGGCCGGCAGAGGGGCCTCGCGTCCATCCACCATCACCTCAGCCGGTCCAGCCACGGCGATACCGGACAACTCTTTTTCTTCAAGAAAAATATCGATAGTCAGGTCATCATCGGTCAGCAAATCGAGTATGGCGCTGCCGGGGAAGACCGTCTCACCGCTCTCAAGATGGGTTTCGAGTATCCAGCCACCGCGATTGGCGTGGAAGACGTGGTCCGCCAGTTGCAGGTTCAACTGGGATTCACGAACCGCCAGCTTTTTTTCTGTCAGATCGAGCTGGGCCACTTTTTGCCCGAGATCAAAGAGCTGGGTCTCGACCTGCAGGCGTTGCAGTTCCATGCCTTCTTTCTTTTCCCTGGGGAGTGAGCCGTTGTCCGCCAACCGGGTGAAGCGCTGGTCCTGATGCTTGAAATACGCAAGCTGACGCCCGGTGAGGCGGATGGATTTGGCCAGGCTTAGCCGGTTTAGGGCCATTTCTGCTTTATCAAGCTCCAGTGCCGCCAACTGGGTGTCCAGCTTTTGTCTGTCCACTTCGGCGAGCAGGTCGTTCTGCTTGACTTCCTGACCGGCCTTGACGTGAATAACGACCGATCCGGCCACCTGACTTTTCAGGGTCAGAATTGACCCGTCGACAACGCCCTGAGCGACGATGGCTCCGGTCTCGCGCTTCTGGCAGGCGGTCATGATCAGGGCGCAGATGATCAAGAGGGTGGGGGTAATTTTTCTCATGGTTTATTCTCCTTTGACACGGGCCAGGGTGAAATTGATTTCGCCTTTGAGGCGTTCGATCTGCCAATGGGCCTGGTCGAGGCGGCTCTGCTGCTGGGTCAGGTGCTCCAGGGCGGTCAGATAGTCGGTGTGACTGGCCTGGTTTTCCTGCCAAAGTCTTTCCTGATGAGCGAGGAATTGACCCGCCAGTTCCACCAGTTTACGGTTTCCCGACTCCTGCTGCCTCAGGGCTTCAATCTGGCGAAAAAGCATGTCTATGCGCATCAGCAGTTGTTCTTTATACCGTTTGGCTTCAAACTGTATCTGCTTCTGCTGAACCTGCCCCTGGGCAAGCAGTTCTTTTTTGCGGTTGAAGTCGAAGAGGGTCAGACGAAAACTGATGCCGACGATACCGTAGAGCGACCACTCATCTCCCAGCATGTTGATGCCTGGGGTTCCACCGTGAAGCTCGGCAAAAGCAGCTGACTGGGGACGGTAGTCCGATGTGGCCAATTTTTCCTGGGTGAGGGACCGGTTTTCCTCGATTTGTTTCAACACCAGGCCGGGATGGGACTCGATCAGGTCAGCGCAGGCTTCGGCTGTGGGGATGGTTTCAAGATGGTCCAAAACGATGCCGGATAACTCGCAACCCGTGAGGTCCCGGAATTGGTCAGCCAATTGCAGCCGGTTCCGCTCAATTTCCATTCGGGAGAGTTCCGACTCGTTTCTTTTCTCTTCACTTTGGATTAAATCAGCTTTGCTGCACAGACCGGCATCGTAGAGGCGGGACAGACGCTGCTGATGCAGGGTCAGATTCTGGATCAGGGCAGTGGCCCCGGCTGACTGCGCATCCATTAGCCGATCCGTCATGTAGAGCTGCTTCACATCCCAGGCGACTTGAGCGTGGATCAATTTGACCTGCTCACCGCCGGTTTCTTCAGCCAGACGGCCCAGTCTGATTGTGTTCTGCAGCTTCCCTCCGCTCAAGAGGGGCAGCGAAACCCCCAGATTCATGTCGGCAAAGAACCGGGTGCCCGAAATGTCGGGCATGCTGAAAGGCATGCCGGGGATTGTAGGAAATTCGACTTCGATCCGGTCAGTCTGATAGCGGGCACTCCCACCCATGTGAGCACTGGGCAGGCGGGCTTTTTCAGCCAGTCTGCGCTGCAGGGTTGCCTCTTCAAGGCGGCTGTTCAGCTGCTGAGCGGCCACATGGCGCAGCACGGCCTTTTCGATGGCGGATTCAAGACTGTTGGCCGGAGGCGGGGAAGACAGGGCCAGGGAAAGGAACAGGAAAAGAAAGGCCAAAGGGTTCATGTGAGCATACCTCCTTTCAGTAAATCGACGACGCTTTTTATGCGTTTTTCCACAAATTCGGGATCCTGGTCATAGGGAATGCCGCTGATGGCTTCAAAAAAGGGACGGGCCAGGAAGCAGAAGGCGTTCAGGGAGACGACGTTGATGATGAAATGATAGGGATCATCTGCCTTGACCTTGCCTTCTTTGATCCAGCCGTTCACTTTCTCGAAAAAGGGCCCTTTGATGCGCCCGATTTTGGCAGTAAGAATCTTGGCCGCTTCCTCGCTGATTCCAGAAGGCCGACCGATGAAGTGTCCAATGCCGATGCGCATCAGCTTTTGATTCTTGGCGATAAAGCGCATGTGCAGGGCCGGAAAGCCGTCCATGAATTCCTCGGCAGTTTTTACCTCTTCGAGGAATTGAACCAAGGGCCCGAGGACCCGGCCCATGACCGTCTCCATGACCGCTCCGTACAGTTTTTCTTTGGAACGGTAGTAATAAAAAAGCAGGGCCTTGTTGACTCCCGCTTTTTCAGCAATTTTAGCCACTCGGGCACCGCCAAAGCCTTCTTGTGAAAACTCGTCCATCGCGGCTTCAACGATGCGTTCACTGGTGTCATCGGTCATGGTCCTTCTCCTGACAATTTGGTTTAATCTTTTGGTTTAACTATAAAGTTTAACCATATGGTAAATATTAATCTTTTTTTTATATTTGTCAACTACAACCGATTTTTCAAAGACCCAAAATCTTTGTGAAGTAAACGGTTCTCAATTATGAAACTGGCTCATATAAAATAAGCTTTTCTGAATTTTGCAACCACATCTGTTTTACAGAATTCTACCGCTGATTTATTGCGAACTCTCTGGAGTGACGGGGGGTGGGGCTCGGCCCCACATACCCACAAAAAACTTGAGATATCGGTTGTAAAAGAGAAATGTGATTTATGATCGAAATTCTTATAGACCAAACTTTTCTGAATTATGAAACTACCTCTGTATATTTATTTTGTTCAATCTCATTCAGGCTTTTTACTGTATGTTCTTGCTGTGGGAGAAATGGTCAGTTGACAGTCTGGAACAATTACTTTATTATCAATCTTAGAATAAATTGATACCTTTTTGATTCTGATCAATTTCATTTAGGGAAACCAATGATAACAACTAATCCGCACAGCTTTTATATACCGGTCATGGGCACTGGTTTCACCCTGGACACCCCAATTCATGTCGCCCGCTACGGAATATCCTCAGTAGTGTCCCTGGTGGATGATGTGCTGATAGAAAAAATGCGCAAGCATTATTGTGAACTGTACAACAAATCCTATTCGCCGATCAAAGCAGGTGAGTTTGACGCACGGGCACGGCGGATTACAGCTTATCTCGATATGACTGATGAAATTGTTGCCACCCAGATTGCGGATATGAAAAAACAGCCGATCATTGACGGTTCGGATGCCTATAAATATTTTGATTTGTTGCCAGAATCATCTCCTCTCAAGGGTCGATTTGATGAATTTAAACGGATGAAAAGCTCCAAAGAGAAGAATGATGCCGAAACAATACTTCGTGACGAAATACGGCCCGGGGCCATCAATGCCAACATTATGACCAAAGTAGATAAAGAAAATTATTCCGGGAGTGAACTACTACCCGCTGAATTTTCTGATGCGTCAGCCGCATTGAGGGGGTTTGCCCTCAGTAAAATCAAATCAGGGCTGGTTTTTTCTGCTGGTTTAAACAAACGTTTATTTAATTATATTGAGCGCTTTGCCTGCTTTTTCCCCAATGAAGACGGATTTGCAGACAAAGAAATCATTATAAAAGTCAGTGATTATCGATCCGCTTTAATCCAGGGCAAAATTCTGGCCCGACAGGGCATCTGGGTTTCTGAATTTCGAATCGAATCCGGGCTCAATTGTGGCGGCCATGCGTTTCCCACCAAAGGCCATTTGCTGGGACCGGTTTTGCAGGAATTTAACTCCGATCGGGAGGCTTTATTTGGTGAACTGCTGGATCTGTATCACAAAGGCTTGCAAAAAAGAGAGGCAAAAATACCCAGCGAACATCCCCGTTTGCGAATTACAGTTCAGGGTGGCGTTTCCACGGCGGAGGAGCATGACTTTCTGCTGAAGTATTACAATCTTCATTCAGTTGGTTGGGCCACTCCCTTTTTACTGGTGCCTGAAGCGACAAGTGTTGATCCCCGGATGTTGAAGGTATTGGCCGAGGCCACTGAGAATGATGTGGAGTTGAGTAATGCGTCTCCCCTTAATGTGGGCTTCCAAAATCTGCGCAACTCAGACAGTGAACTGAATCGGAAAAAAAGAATTTCAGACGGAGTGCCCGGCAGTTCCTGCCCCAAGGGATATCTGAAGTTTAATACAGAATTTGGCGAAAGTCCCGTTTGTACGGCATCCAGCTTTTATCAGTTACGTAAAATTGAAGAATTGAAAAGCAAAAATATGAGCAGTGATGCATGCCAGGCCGCCATCGAAAGGGTGATGGATAAAGCGTGCATCTGTCACGAATTGGGTGATTCTGCTTCAAGCAAACATGGACTAAATGCCCAGGACAGTCATAATCCTGCTGTGTGTCCGGGACCCAATATCGCCTATTTCAATCGGGAATATACCCTGGCAGAAATGGTTCAGCATATCTATGGGCGAATTCAATTGTTTGAGCAGAAAGTCCATGCCAGTCTTTTTGCGACAGAATTAAGGCTCTATATCCAGAATCTTCGTCAATCTGTTCAGAAAACAATCGATGAAATGGGCGAGTCTGAGATCCCGGCCATCAAGCTTTTTCATGACAATCTCTCCAAAGGGATAGAGTATTACAAAACAATTTTGAATGATATGTCCCAGTTCAGCGATACGTATCGAAACCGATTTGCCAATGAGCTGAAAATCTACAAAAACAATCTGGATGAATTAATCAGGCAGCTCAATGCTGGTTTCCCCAATATGCCATTGTTGGCAACCACTTAATTGCTGAGTTCTCTACTGGCCCCCCTTTTCTTCAGGATTTCTTTAAGCATTTAAGTTCGACTTTGACAAAAAGTGGATATTCAGGGTTAACAAGCAAGATACTGTGTGTGAAAAAAAAGTGAAACAAGTATCAGTTGGTGTCTCCGGGCCTTTATGTGGTATTAGGCGCAAAAGAGAAAAATGACTTGAGATCCATATTTTAACAGAATACGCTTTTCTGAATTTTTAACCGCTTCCCGTTATTTGATTTGTTCTTTTAGCGGGGGACCCCTATGCGCCAAAAATGTCAAGGATTGGGAGAGTTTATTTATGTTCACCAGAAAAAAAACAGGGGGCAAAATCTCACCCCCTGCAGAAATTTATATGTGATCAGAATTCAATTTTGGCGCCAACTCTGATCAATCTGGGGTCCTGGATCCCCAACACTCGAAGATATTCCCACTCCGTATCAGGATTACTGGAGTTGCTGTAAACACTCGCCACTGTATTTGAATTGAAGATATTGAAGGCATCTGCAAACAGATTGAAGTAAACCTGATCAGAGAATCGGAACCGTTTCTCCAGGCGAAGATCAACAGTAAATAAACCATCATAACTCTGTGAACCCAATGGTTCGGCAAAGATTTCACGAGGTTGTGGTTTAAGATTTAGCTTTAAGTAGTCTGAACTGATTGTCCGGGTATAGCGCAGACCAGAAAGATATCTGGCATACATCCCCAGGTTAATCCCCCATGGTCCTCTGACCAAAGCCTTCAGCTTTACCTGGTGGCGTCTTTCCTGTGGAAAATGCCCCTCAGAATTGATGTGGGCATTGGGGTTGATAAACATATCAGTCACTCCCATGGGGCCATTACCGGAAGTGGGGAAAAGCCCACGAGAGCTGGCCCATACATAGGAAAAATCCAGAGACCAGCCTTCAGCGTAAGCTTTGTTCAGATTAAATTCAACACCATCATAATCCCTTTTACCCATAGGTACATTGACCAAATGTTCCTGCGGTGCTCTTCCCGGATCGGTATCATTATAGAAAGTGACTGTTTCACCACTATAGGGGTCAACCGTCTGAATTGCTTCATATCCCAACCATATAAGCTCTCCACGATCGAGTAAGGCATCCATGTCGATACGGGTGGCGTCCACTTTATGGAGCAGATTTCTATCCCATTTGCGGATGTATTTCAATCCGACTGACCAGTCCTGCCACAAGGCCTGCTCAATTTCTACAGAAAACACATCAAGATGAGCAGCAATCAGCTCATGATCTCCGTACCCCACTTTCGAGGCACTGGGTGTCATAAAAGGGAAGTCAGCGATAACCGATCCATCCGGGTTGAGAAGGGTACGCGATACAATCCAGCCATTGGGATGGGTTAAATTGACAAATTCTGTAAGGGCTGGTTGAGCATATCTGCCCCAAGATGTTTTAAACAGAGTCCTTCCATTTGAGAAAATATCATAAATCAGACCCACTCTGGGAGAAATGGTTTGCCATGTCGCTACCGTTCTGTCTTCTTTCACCTGCCTGTCTACCACAGTCCAGCCCAAATCTATTGGTTTCTCATTGGGATCTCCCTGAACCGGGATGATAATACGGGCATCCTCATAACGAACACCAAGATTTAATGCCAGGTTTGTGTTTATACTCCATGTGTCATTAAAGTATAGTCCGAGAATATTGGTGTCGGTAATTTTATCAAAGCCCTTAACAGTAAAGCCCCAGTCATAAACGATTTCTCCATTGCTGTCAGGCTTCATGTTAACAATCGAACACCCGGAAATCGGATCGATATTCGCCCATACTTTCCAATTGAACCGAGACAAGGACATCTCTCCTCCAGCCTTGATCTCGTGAGAACCGATAAAGTCGTCAACAAAAGTGGATACATCGGCATTAATCTGAATACGCCTGGATTCCGAGCCATCTGTATTGCGCCAGTGCGACCCCCAGGTCTCCCCTGTCTGCGAGTTTGTAAATGAAGCTTCATTTCCTTTTGCATAAGCAATGCCGGACTGTTTCACATAAGCCGCTTTCAGGTTGGCCAGGAAGTTGTTGCCAATGTTTTTGGTCCATTGCCCATTCAAAACATGAACATTGGATTCACGTGTTCGGGTGGTTTCAAGCGTCTCATACCTGGATGCTCCGAACTGGTCAGTAGACCAGGTGTTGTTGTTGTAGGACAACACAAACTTATCACTCTTACTGAGCTGAAATGTCAATTTTGCATAGGGCAGCCAAGTGGAGTCTTCGTATGGAGTATCGTCTTCCCCGACTTTTTTGTCGTAAGGAAACCCTGGCACGTATACAGATTGGTTAATATGGTTGAGGTTAGCAAAAAACCAGAGCTTGTTCTTGATAAAAGGTCCTCCAAAAGTAAACCCCGGTTCATAAATGGCCTTTACCCCATTCTTCTCGGTATCATCAGGGTTGTGCAGCGGAGTTCCCTCCGTATTCGTTGACTGAAATGATTCGTGATCCAGATGAAAATAGAGAGAACCACTTAGGTTGTTCCCTCCAGATTTGGTAATCACATCAACGACCGCCCCTTTCACATTCCCGTACTCAGCAGAAAGTGAGCTTGTTTTCACCGAAATTTCTTCCATGATTTCCATAGAGTAATCCACAAGCTTTCCGCCGCTGGAAGGGCTGCTCACGTTTACACCATCCAGATTGTAAGTGTTTTCTGTGGTGGCGCTGCCGTGTACTGTACTCCCCGTTATACCCGGGACCATCTCCATATAGGAATTTATATTCCGGTTGCTGGGGATACTTCTTAAAAATTCCACTGGCATATTGACTGTCACTGTTGTTTTCAAGGGGTCAATATTGGTGGCCTGTCCCCGAATCGTCACAGATTCAGTCAACGCTTCCAATGACATCATAACGTTCAACGGTGTTGAATTTCCTGCACTCACCACAATCCCTTTGTGAACAATTTTTTCAAGCCCCTCAAGGGAAAAAGTCACCTCATAAACTCCAGGTGACAAACTCAAAAACCGATAATCTCCGTTCTCATTTGTGCTGGCAGTCGTTTCAGCAAGGACTAATTTTGGTGATTTCAATGTCACAAGCACACCGGGGATTAAGGCGCCTTGTGCATCTGTCACCCTTCCGAAAATTCTTCCGGTTTGGCCTTCCTGAGTGAAGCCTAGAGACATCATAAACAGAAATAAGATAATAACAGGAGCAACTTTCCTTTTCATTTATATAACCTCCTAAATCTAATGCATTTGCTTCAATTCATAATTCCAAGCTGAATAATCGGGCATCTCAAAAATCTGTTTTTAATCAAAGCAGTCCACATCCACCCTCAGCAAACCCTTTGCCAAAACAAAGAATAACAAAAAGCCAGGTTGGTCCTACCCCCTTAAACCTTTGATATCACTGATCAAACGGTTATTTTCCAAGTCTGAAAACGCATATTGATCTCAGCAATTTTACAGATATGATATGGAGTAATCATCAGTACCTGCAGTCTGTATAAAAAAGAATGACTATATCCATTTAGCTTGGGAAATCAGCCATTGACAAAGCTTTTTGTCTTCCAGACCCATTATTGTCACCTATTATTCCACCCATTCAAGCGGAACTGCAGGCAGATCACTCAGTACTCCCCCAAAACCTGCCTTCCCCGGGACCATCCAGATGCAGACAGGTCGAACTGTCGGCTTATGCGACAATCTTATGGCAGTCTTTTTATCAGTTGAAAGTCTTAAAACATACAGTTCAGAACATTAAAGCCCTCTGACAATTTCTGGTATTCAACTTGCATATCAGTTGACTCAGGAGGAATCATTATGAATATCCGGCTTTTTTTCTTTATTTCCATTATCTGGACTACATGCATAATCTCCCAAGATCATCCCTTGATCACACATCCAGATGTATCAGAAAATCATATTGTCTTTGTATCAGTCAATGATATATGGATTGTTGATAAAACCGGAGGCGTAGCCAGAAAACTCACTTCAGCCCCGGACATGGAGCAATACCCGAAATTTTCTTCTAATGGACAAACAATAGCCTATTCAGCCATGTATGAAGGGAACGTGGACATTTATACACTGTCTGTAAATGGGGGTGAGCCCAGGCGACTTACAACCCATCCAGAAGCAGACCTTATGGTGGATTGGTACCCTGGAGATGAACATTTACTGTTTGCCTCGAAAATGAAAAGTGAACGTCCCCGGTTCAATAAACTCTTTAAAATGAAGGTTACAGGCGGTCAACCGGAACAACTGCCACTGGCTTATGCAGAAAGGGCTTCACTTTCTCCAGATGCCAATCAAATCGCATTTACCTTAATCCCCGATCATTATGAAGGGGCCTGGAAAAGGTACAAAGGAGGCAGAGCCCCGGATATATGGGTGATGGATTTGAATTCCTTTGCCGCCAAGAACATCAGTAACCATGAAAACGTTGACTCTTTCCCCATGTGGCACAATAAATCCATCTATTTTATTTCTGAACGTGGCAAAAACCACCGGGCCAACCTCTGGAAGTACGATACCCAGTCAGAATTGACAGAGCAAATGACTTTTTTTGAAGATTTTGACGTTATGTACCCTTCCTGTGGCTCGAACAATATCGTCTTTGAAGCAGGGGGTAAACTGTTTCTGATGGACCTCACCACCAACACATATCAGCCAGTTGAAATTCAACTATCTTCAGACTATCCCAAATCCATGGCCAAGCAAATCAGAGTTGACTCACTGATCTCTTCTGTTTCAATTTCTCCGGATGGCGCTCAAGCTTTGATCGAAGCCAGGGGAGAACTGTTCACCATGGCCGGTCAAGACAAACCGGTTTACAACCACACCCAGTCGTCAGGAGTGGCTGAGCGTTTCCCTGCCTGGTCTCCCGATGGTCAAACCCTCGCCTGCTTTTGTGACCGCAGTGGAGAATATAATCTCTGTTTAAAAACAGTAGATGCCGCTTTTGATAAATGGAAATCCATAACAAACCTGGGACCTGGCTTCCGTTTTACACCATTCTGGTCGCCGGACTGTCGATCAATTGCTTTCGTTGACAATACGATGACCATTTTCGTACTGGACATCCAGACCCAAAAAATAAAAAAGATTGATAAAGATATGTGGCTCGACTTCAATGCTCTTTGCCAATTAAGAATAAACTGGTCGGCTGACAGCCGGTACTTGACTTATTCCCGGGGAATGCAGAACAGAAACAATGCCATTTTCATCTATGATACCCATGAAAATTCCCTTCATCAGATCACTTCTGGATATTATAACGATACAGAACCCATTTTCTGCCCTGAAGGGGACTATCTTTTTTTTACAAGTTCGCGAACCTTTTCACCGTTAAACTCTGATCAACAGGAAACCTGGATATATGCCAATTCAAAAAACATTGCCGTTATTCCGCTGACTGACGGGACACCATCACCTCTTTCTCCAGGGGCAACCGTTTTGGAATCATCCGCAGCAAAGTCCCGAAGCATTGATTTTGAAAATTGTGAAAAGCGAATTGTTTTGTTGCCTGTGAACGCAGGCAATTATTCCACACTGCGAACCCTGCCCAACGGTGTTTTGCTCTTAAAACACCCCAGAACGGGATCTGACCAAAAAGAAACCGCTTTGATTCGTTATGATCTGGGTATCCAAAAAGAAACAACACTCCTGAATGATGTAGATTATTTTGAACTCTCCCTCAATAAAGAAAAAATGGTTGTTAAAACCCATGACCGTTATCATATTGTCAAACTCAACGAAACTCCGACCCCAGAATCATGTCTGAATACTAAGCTGCTGACCATGCACCTCGACCCGAAGGCGGAGTGGTTGCAAATGTTCAAAGAAGTATGGAGATATGAAAGAGACTTTTTCTACGATCAATCCCTTCACCAGCTGAACTGGGAAGCCATATTTAAGCGATACGAGCCCCAGGTACAACAGGCACATTCCAGATCCGAAATCAACACAATTTTTCGGCATCTCATTGGAGAGTTGGGAGCAGGACATGTTTTTGCTGCCGGTGGAGATCTCGAACAAACTGAACGCAGGAAAACGGGTTTACTGGGTGCAGATTTTGTTGTGGAAAAAGGCTTTTTCAAAATCAAACGCATATTAGACCCAGGTCCCAGAGCCTGCGAAATCCGTTCTCCCTTGGTTGAACCCGGGCTCGGTATTAAAAATGGGGATTATATTGTTGCCGTCAACAACACCCCTTTCAACACCCGGACAGACATATGCTTCGCATTTGAAAACATGGCGGAACAGGTGGTTTGCCTGACCATCAACAGCCTGCCACAACACAGTGGCGGGCGTAACGTCTTTGTAAAAACGCTCAGCAGTGAAACCCGACTCAGGGAGCTGGATTGGGTTGAGCAAAACCGGCAGTATGTTCTGAAAAAAAGTGAAGGGAAATTGGGTTATATATATGTGCCGGATACATCCAATATCGGACAGAGTGATCTGATGCG
>Ga0105099_10002106_pt1 | contig 11999 bp, 9 predicted proteins | sample PPLLak3cmMay2015_2_FD_79138 | JGI IMG/M metagenome (GOLD analysis project Ga0105099, IMG submission 79138) | Freshwater sediment microbial communities from Prairie Pothole Lake near Jamestown, North Dakota, USA - PPLs Lake P8 Core (1) Depth... | ecosystem: Environmental > Aquatic > Freshwater >...
GCGGTCGCCGACAAATACGGTTTCGGCGAGCGCCAGGCCCTTTACACCTGGTGGCAAGCCTTCAAGGCGATCGAGAAAGACCTCAACAACCAGAAGAAATTCAAGGAGGCCAAAGCGGTCGCCAACATCGGCAAAAAAGGCATTGAAGCGAGCTACAACTTCTACAGGGTGGAGCCGCAGAGCATTATGGATCGCCTGGGGGTGGTGATCTTCTCGCTGGTGTTCTACGTCATCTACACCCTCTGGTACGGGTTCGCTATCATGTTCATGTTCGAAGGCTGGGGCATGCAGCTTGAGCACTGATGCCCGGATGACGGGGTCGACATGATGAATCCCGGGCCGAAGGCACGCGTTCTCTGAACCTGCTTTCGGCCTTTTTTCTTTTTTTTCTTCCGGCAGGAAGAAAAAAAGTGTTAAAAAAGTACAAGGCAGTTTGCGTTTGGAGAACCGAGTGTCCTCAGACAAGACGCTCTATGTTTCAGGAAGGTCCTTTTTTTATGGTGTTCGGCCGCCTCATTAAAAAAATTCGACTCCGCAAGGCCTCCGATGGGCCCGCCGACGTTGACGTCGACGCCCTGCGCATCGACTTCAAGGACCGCTACCACAGCTTCAAATTGCTCCTGAGCGCCAACCACAAGGCCCTCGAGATCATGGCCGAAATCGAGGCGGCGCTGCACGGCGCCCAGCCGTTCGGCATGACTTTCGTGCGCGCCGCCTGCACATCGGTCTCTGTGAACGTATTTTCCATGGTGCGGCATATCGAAAATCTCGCTCCGGGAAAGTATTCCGGGCTGTTCAATCGGTTCGATCAAATCCAGAAGTCCATCGACGCGATCTTGACCCGGCGCAAATCGATTACCGACGAGCGCCTGGTGATCCCATTGGGCGAGGTGACCAAAGAGATGGCGGATTTCGTCGGCAGCAAGATGGCCAACCTGGGGGAAATCAAGAACAGCCTCAAGGTCCGTGTGCCGCCGGGCTTCGCCATCACCGCACGCGCCTACCAGCGATTCCTGGAGCACAACGACCTGCAGGCCGAAATCGACCGGCGCCTGCAGGCCGCCGAGAGCGACCGGATTGAAGCGCTCTACACCCTGAGCGCCGAGATCCAGCAAATGATTATCCGCGCCGAGGTCCCCTCGGACCTCGCCGAGGCCATCCGCGGGGCCTGGTCCGTTATGGAGGCCGAGGCCGGCCGCAGCGTCACCGTCGCCCTGCGGAGCAGCGCCCTGGGCGAGGACGCCGCCGGCAGCTCCTTCGCCGGCCAGTACCGCTCGGAACTCAACGTCGGAGCCGACACCGTGCTCGACGCCTACCGCGACGTCCTGGCCAGCAAGTACAGCCTGCAGGCCATCTCCTACCGCTTGACGCGCGGCTTCCGCGACGAGGACGTGGCCATGTGCGTGGGTTGCCTCGCCATGGTGGACGCTGCGGCCGGCGGTGTCACCTACAGCCGCAACCCGGTGGACATTTACGATCACCGGATTTTCACCAACACGGCCTGGGGGCTTCCCAAGGCCGTCGTGGACGGCAGCGCGGCCTGCGACCTTTTTGTTGTCTCGCGCGAGGACCCCATGACGGTCGTCGCCGCAGACATCCGGCCGAAGGATCGCAAGTTCGTCTGCTATCCGGAGGAAGGCGTCTGCCGACTGGATGTGACCGGCGGGGAGCGGCTGCTCCCGTCCATCACCCGCGCGCAGGCACTCGAGCTGGCGCGGTCGGCCGTCGCGCTGGAGCGCCACTATGACGTGGCCCAGGACATCGAGTGGGCCATCGACCCCCAAGGTTTTATTTATTTCCTGCAGTGCCGGCCGTTGCAGCAAAAGCCGGTCGAAACGGCGCAATCCGGCACGGCGCCGGCGGACGGCGATTCCGTTGTCTACCGCGGCGGGATCACCGCCAGCCCCGGGGCGGCCAGCGGCACGGTGTTCATCGCCGACAAGGGTTCCGATGTGCTGGCTTTTCCGGAGGGTGCGGTGTTGGTGGTACGACAGGCGCAGCCGCGCTGGGCCTCGCTGCTCAACCGCGCCGCTGCGGTCGTCACCGAAGAAGGAGGTTTTGCCGGGCACCTCGCCAACGTGGCCCGCGAGTTCGGGGTGCCGGCGCTGTTTGCCGTTCCGGAAGCCACCCGCCTGTTGCAGACCGGTCTTCTCGTCACTGTGGATGCCACCGGCCAGGCGTTGCACCGCGGCCGCATCGAGGCCCTTCTCCAGCAAAAGCCCGTGCGCAAATCGCTCATGCAGGGCAGTCCCGTCTATGGGATCCTGTCCGAAACCAGTCGGCTGATCGTTCCTCTGGGCCTGCTCGATCCGGGCTCGGCCGAATTTACTCCGTCCAACTGCCGCACCCTGCACGACATCACCCGATTCATTCACGAGAAATCCGTCCACGAAATGTTCAATTTCGGCCGCGACCATAATTTTTCCGAGCGATCGAGCAAGCAGCTGCATTACAAGGTCCCCATGCAATGGTGGGTCCTGAACCTCGACGACGGCTTCACGGAGGAGATCAGCGGCAAATATGTCCGGCTGGAGCAGATCGCCTGCATCCCCATGCTCGCCTTCTGGCGGGGATTCGTCGCCATCCCGTGGGAGGGGCCGCCGGCCATGGACGGAAAGGGCATGCTGTCGGTCATGTTCCAGGCGACCACCAACCAGGCCTTGACCGTCGGGGTCAGATCCAAGTACGCCGAGCGCAACTACTTCATGATCGCCCGCAACTACCTCAGCCTCAGCCAGCGCCTGGGCTTCCATTTTTCCACGCTCGAAGCGCTCGTGAGCGGACGCACGCCCGAGAACTACGTGAGCTTCCAGTTCAAGGGCGGCGCGGCCGATTTGGAGCGTCGGCTGGGGCGCGTGCACTTCATCGCCGAGATCCTGGAGCCGATCGGCTTCCGGGTGGAGATCCGCGAAGATCACCTGCTCGCGCGGGTCGAAGGCCAGAGCGAGGCTTACATGCTCAAACGAGTCGAGATCCTCGGGTATCTGGCCCTGCATACCCGCCAGATGGACATGATCATGGCCAACCCCGCTCATGTGGAGTACTACCGTCACAAATACCGCAGAGACATCGAGGGGTTGCTGGCCGCTGCGCACTGATTGACGATCCGCCGACGGGTTCCGGTTGCATCTTCCATCAATTTTTGTAAGTATGAAGAAATGCCGCATCCGCAAGCGGTGGGAGCATAGGGTATTTAATCGATTGGCAACCGAAAATGGAAAGCACCATCTATTTACGCCTGCAGTGGAAAATCATCAGCCTCACCCTGCTGGTGACCTTCACGCCCTTGTTGCTCTTAGGCCTCATCATCTATCGGCAGTTCGCCGGCATGTACACCGAACAGATCCGCGAGCAGATCCACTACCGCGCCGAGACCCAGGCCGAGGCGCTCGATTTGTTTCTGAAGGAGCGCACCGCCATCCTCGGGACGATCGCCGACACCCACAGCTTCCAGACGATGATCACGGAGGAGAACCTGGCGCGCAAGCTTGCCGTAATGAACCTCCGGGCCGGGGCTTTCGTGGATCTCGGGGTCATCGACCATACCGGCCAGCAGCTGGCCTATATCGGGCCCTATGAGCTGGCGGGGAAGAACTATTACGATCAGGCCTGGTTCGGCGAGGTGATGAGCAAGGGGCTTTACATCAGCGACGTGTACATGGGGTTCCGCCAGGCTCCTCATTTCATCATCGCCGTGCGGCGCCACGAAAACCAACGCAGTTGGATCCTGCGCGCGACGATCGATCCGGACATATTCAGCCGGATCGTCCAAGCCGCCCACATCGGCCGGACCGGGGATGCCTATCTCCTCAACGCAGAGGGCACGTTGCAGAGCCGACCGCGCTTCGGCGGCAACATCCTGGAGCACGCTCGGTTGGATATATCGCTATTCGGCCGGCACACCATGACCTTCGAGCAGGAGGGCTCCGATGGCCGCAAGCTGCTGCTCGCCGGCACATGGCTCAAAAGCAAGAACTGGCTGCTCGTCATCAGCCGCGATGTCGAAAACGAGATGGCCCAGCTCTTCGCCACCCGCAACATGCAGATCGCTATTACGGTGGCCGGAATCCTTGCGATTGTGGTCACAACGGTGCTCACCACCCGCCAGATGGTTCGGCAACTGAAACAGGCCGATACCCGGGTGAAGGAAATGGACGCCCAGCTGGTCCAGACGGATAAGCTGGCCGCGCTGGGCAAAATGGCGGCCGGGGTCGCCCACGAGATCAACAACCCGCTGGCGGTGATTTTGCAGAAAACCGGCTGGATCCAGGATCTGCTCGACGAGGAGGAATTGCAGAAGAGCGCCAACATCGATGAAATGCGCACGTCGATCAAAAAAATTGAGGAGCATGTCGAGCGCGCCCGCAAGGTGGTTCACAGTATGCTCGGGTACGCCCGCCGGATGGAGCCGCGCCTGGAAGACGTGGATGTCAACCTGACCGTCAATCAAACCGTCAACATTCTCGAAAACTACGCCCGCAACAACAACATCGACATCCAGACCGATTTGTCGCCGGACCTGCCGATCATCGCCGGCGACCCGGCCAAACTGCAACAGGTGGTCCTAAACCTGGTGAACAACGCAATCGATGCCATCGGCAACGACGGCAGCATCTCCATCAAGAGCATGGCCGATCATTCGGAGATCCAGATCGTCGTCACCGACTCCGGACCGGGTATGCCCGAGTCGGTGCAGAAAAAGGTCTTCGACCCGTTTTTCACCACCAAGAGCGCCGGCCAAGGGACCGGGCTGGGGCTCTGGATCAGCTACAGCATCATTGAAAAAATGGGGGGAACGTTAACGGTTCAGAGCAAAGAAGGCCAGGGCGCCGCTTTCACGATCACGCTGCCGATCGTGCCACCGATGAAAAAATAATCTCGGCGAACCGTCGAGGGAGGACGCATGCAACAGCCGAACATTCTGGTTGTGGACGATGAGGGCGATTTTCTGGAAACCCTCATGAATCGACTCAAGAAGCGCAATATCGCGACCGCCGGCTGCGCCAGCGGGGAGGAGGCGCTGCGTCTGGTCAAAGAGACGCCTTTCGATGTGGTCGTCCTGGACATTAAAATGCCGGGAGGCATGGATGGGATCCAGACGCTGCGGGAAATCAAAAAAATCCGCCGTGAGACCGAGGTGATCCTGCTGACCGGTCACGCATCCCTCGAAACCAGCATGGAGGGCATGCAGCTGGGTGCCTACGATTATTTGCTGAAACCCATCAAACTGGAAGACCTGCTGGAAAAACTGGCCCAGGCCCTTGAACGCAGAGGCACCGCTGCCCATCAGTCCCAAAGCGAAGAAATCCGCAACCTGCTTAGAAAGACGTGACCCGGCCAGCGGCGGATTCAGGCTCAGACGAAACCATTTTCAATCCCGGCTGCCCACTTCTCGATCATAATTGCCGCAGAGTCTCGGCGGGCTTCATACTTGAAGCTCGTTTCCCCATGGCATAACTCGCAAGAGCGCCAGCCGTTAAGGACAGCAACAGAGATACGGCTGACAAATCCTTGGATCTGTGGTCATGGCAACAAAAATCCCTTTGCCTCCCCCAGGAGGAGCGTATGGTGGCACCCTAGTCTGGAAAACTTGTCGTCCCGGCGGTTCAGACAGCCGGTTCCGGAGAGGCTGGTTTGACCCTCAGTTTTTCTGGCTTTTTGCAGCAATCGTTGCACATGTCCTTCGCCTTTCGTCGGGGGGATAGTTCCGAGCTGGAAACCGACTTCCAAGCAGAATCCGGAAAGGAGGCGCTACCGGTGGAACCGATCATCCGCCACTTTGGTGCGCATAACCGCAGCGGCTTTTTCCAACCATCCGATGCGGGCACCCGGGGCGCAATCGAATTCCGGGACGTGGGGCTTGATGTCCAGCAGGGGCGTGCCGTCGAGAACATCGATGTTCTCGACCTGCAGGTCGGATCCCTCGATCCCGACCAGCCGAACGAGGGACAGGCCGATCGGGTTGGGCCGGTTCGGCGCACGGGTCGCAAACAGGCCGCGCGGCTCGGTGTCCAGATAAGGGGTAACCGACAGCGAATAAGCGCGCGATCGATGAAAATGATACAGCAGAACGAGATGGGAGAACCCCTCCAGGTCCTTGAGCCCGTCCTCAAATTCGGGAAACACCTCAACTCTCCCGGAGGCGCTGTTTTGGCTGGCGGGCTGGATGGGCATGGACTTTGGATCGGTAAAGGGGCTATGAATGATGCCGATCGGTTTGAGCAGAATGGACATGGGGTTAAGAAACCTCAACTAATCTTCCCAGGGCGTCAGGCTCTCGCAGCCGTTCTCGGTGACAAGCACGGTCTGCTCGAACTGGGCCGAGAGCGAGCCGTCCCGGGTGACAGCGGTCCAGTCGTCTTCCAGGATCCGCAGCTCTTTGCGGCCGAGGTTGATCATGGGCTCGATGGTGAAGATCATGCCCGGGATCAGCCCGAGCCCCTCCCCCTTTCGGCCGAAGTGCGGCACCTGCGGGGGCTCGTGGAAATCGAAGCCGACGCCGTGCCCCACGAACTCGCGCACCACGGAGCAGCCTTGCGCTTCGGCGTAGGCCTGGATGGCCCAGCCGATGTCGCCGACGGTGTTGTGCGGCTTGACCATGGCCATGCCGCGGTAGAGGCATTCGCGGGCCACCCCAACGATCTTGCGCGCATCCGGCCCGGGGCTGCCCACAAAGTAGGTCTTGTTCGCATCGGCGTAATAGCCATCGAGAATCGAGGTGACGTCGACGTTGACGATGTCGCCGTCCTTGAGGACCCGCTCGCCGGGGATGCCGTGGCAGATGACCTCGTTGACCGAGACGCAGACGCTTTTGGGGTAGCCGCGGTAATTCAGCGGCGCTGGAACCGCGCCGTTTTGAACCGTGAACTCGTGCACCCAGGTGTTGATGTCCTCGGTGGCAATGCCGGGCCGGATGCGCGGTGCCACCTGCTCCAGGGTAGCCACCACCAGACGCCCAGCACGGCGGACCGCCTCAATGTCTTTGGGCGTCTTGACCCGGATGCGATATTTCTGGGCGTAGAGGGCTTCAAGGTCGGCAGGCACGGCCGCCTCAACCTTGCCCGCGCAGCATTTCTTGTATTTCAATCCGCTGCCGCAGGGACACGGATCGTTGCGCCCGACCTTACCTGTTTTCAGATTCACTCGTATCGGTTTGATGGTGACCTTCGCCTCCAGAGGTTTACCTTAATTTTGCTGTAAAGCGACTTATAACGCTCGGCGCCGCTTTATGGGCAAGAAAGTTTGTTTATTGTGGGAGAGGCGTTCAGCCTCGATCATCGCAGCTGGAAAGCCGCTCCCACAAGAAAAAATCTAACTTCAGCGCAAGAGACTAATATATTTATCCTGCCAATTCAACATGCATGGCTGCAGCTGATTTAGCGCAGCGGCAGCTGCGGAAAATCAGTAGGCATGCAGGACCACGGTAAAAGCGCTGAATGCCACCCACACCCGATCCCCGACTCGAAGGCCGAGCCGTTTCAGGCTCTGGGCGGTGACGATGGCGCAAATCTCCGTGCCGTCGGCGATTCGGGCCACGATCTCCGCTGTCACCTTGCCGCGGACGATGCGCTCGACCGTCCCGCCGAGCACGTTGTCCGCGGAACACTCCGGGTCGTTCATGCTGCGGTGGACGGTCACCCATGGCGCCTTGACTTCGGCCGTGACCAGGGCACCCGGCTTCAGCCCGAGATGCTCCAAACTGTGATGGGTAATGACGGTGCGGACGCGATAGCCGCCCGGCGTCGCCATTTCCACCCAGGCCTGGACGTCGCCCCGGCGGATGGTTTCGATTTTTCCAAAAAAAGTATTGCGGGCGCTGGTCTTGCGCTGGTTTTCCCGATCGACGAAAAAGGCTTCGGCCCGGTGCATGTCCTCCTCGGAAAAGGTCACATAGGCGGCGGCGAGGTTGGGGGTCGAATGCCCGAGGATCTTTTGGACGACCGGCAGCGGCACGTTGCCCTGCATCAGCTCCACCGCCCGAGACCGGCGGATGACCTCGGGGGCGCCCAGCTCGCGTGGCAGGCCGACGGCTTCGGCCAGCTCGTAAAATTTGCGGCGCACATGGGCCGGATCCAGCTCGAGCACGCGCCGCTCCTCATCATGCGGCCCCAGCAACGTCAAGATGCGTTGAATCTCTGCCGACACCGCCTCCGGAATCTGGACGTCACGGTAGGTGGAGCCGCTTCCTTTGCGGAATCGCACCGTGCGCTTCTTGGGATCGAAATCACGCGCAGGCTCCAATCGCAGCACCTCGTTGAGCCGTGCGCCCGTATATCGGATCAACAGAAAAATCAGGAAAACCCGTCGGCGGGAATGGGCGAGATCCGGACGGCGGCTGGAATCCGCCCGCGCGCGCAATGCTTTTTCGATCCGGGCCAACTGCAGCGCGTCCAGACAGCGCTCCGAACCCGGACCGGGACGGACGCGGCCCTGATTCGATGCTGCGGAACGAGGGTTAGGCAACTTAATCGGCAAAGGCCTCCATCCTTTCTGACCGGGCTCGACACCGGGCCGAGTCGTAAGGTTCACAAAAGTTCTTGACCCGCCCGGACCCTTACAGTATATTTATGACACGAATATTATATTTATCGTGCCTATTATGCAAATGTTTTTTTACGGGATCATCAAGGGTTGATGACCCCGTAAAAAAACATTTGAAACGAAATCACTCGGCCTCATGCCCTCATTTTCCCCCTTTGGCAAAGGGGTCAGGGGGATTTTGTGATCGATTTCCTTTAAAGCTTAAGGTTAAGGGATACGAGGTGCACCATGGATAAGCCGGCCACTGCAAAACCTGTCACGACGGACCCGCCGCGGACCGCCGACCACACTCTGCGCTTCGACCGGGTCGAGCTGGCTGGGGCCTTCGGGGACCTGGGCACGCTCCTGCCTATCGTAATGGGAATGATTTTGATCAACCAGCTCAGCCCCTCGACGGTCTTTTTGACATTTGGGCTGTTTTACCTCATCACGGGCTATTTCTTCCGGCTGCCGGTGCCGGTGCAGCCCTTGAAGGCCGTGGGGGCGATCGCCATCGCCTATCCGGCGATGATCACCGAGTCCGTGATCGGTGCATCGGGAATCATCTTCGGCGCCCTGCTCTTGATCTTCGCATTGACCGGGATGGTCGATCAACTCGCCAAGCTGTTCACCCAGCCCGTCGTCCGCGGCATCCAACTCTCACTCGGGCTCATATTCCTGAAAAAAGGCATCGAGCTGATCGTCAGCCAAGAGGTGTTTCTCAACGGAGGTGCCGCCAACTTCGCTGATTACCGCATCAACCTTATTATCGGGGTAGTGGTTTTTGCCCTGGTCCTGGCGCTGCTGGACAACAAGAAGTTCCCGGCGGCGCTGGTCGCCCTGGCGGTCGGTATCACTGCGGGGTTTTTGCTGGGCGGCTTCAACGGGGCAGCGCTTTCCCTCGGCCCCACGCGCATCCAAGTGATTTCACCGTCATTGTCGGACTTCTGGACGGCCTTCATCATGCTGATCCTGCCTCAAATCCCGCTCACCATCGGCAACGCCTGCGTCGGTGTCGCCGACACGTGCGCCACGCTCTTTCCCCGGAGCCCGTCTCTTTCCAAAAGCACGGCCGGAAAATTTGCTCTGACGATGGGGATTGCGAACTTCCCGGCGGGCTTTTTCGGCGCCGTTCCCATGTGCCACGGCACCGGCGGTCTTGCCGCCCATTACCGGTTCGGCGCGCGCACCGGCGGGGCCCCCATCATGATCGGCGCCGCATTCGTCGTCATGGCGCTGGCCTTCGGCGAATTCGGCTTCGCCATCCTGGCCATGATTCCCAATTCGGTGCTGGGAGTTCTGCTGGTGTTCGCGGGACTGGAGCTCTGCCCGCTGGTGAGAAGCCTCAAGGGCAATGAGGAGTACTTCGTGGCGCTCCTGATCACCGGCATCGCCCTGGCCGTGCCCAACATGGCCTGGGCCTTCGGCATCGGGATTGCCGTGGACCTTTTTATCCGCAAGTTGAAAATCAAAATCTGAATCTTTCAGACCCATAAGGGCCTGAAAGATTCAGTAGTCGTATTGCTTGGCGTACTCGGCGTCGTTGTAGATGCCCTCGCCGAATTTTTCCTTGCCGTAGGTGGCGATAATCTTCTGGCCGTCCGCGGAGCTCACGAAATCGATGAACTGCGCAGCCGATTTCTGGCCCGGCGTGGCCCCTTCCGGTTGCAGCAGCGTATGGTAGGTGTTCACCAGGAAGACGTCGCCCCTGAATAGGATCTGCAGGTTCTTCATCTCCTTGCGGACGCTCACCCAGGTGCTGCTGTCGGTCATGAAATAGCCTTTTTCGGCATCGGCCCGCTTGAGGGTCGCCATCATGAAATCCTTGGTCACGATGTACCAGCCGCCAGCCGGCTTGATGTTGGCCTTCGCCCAGGCATCCATTTCTTTCTTGTGGGTGCCGGAGTTGTCCCCGCGGGAGAAGAATTTGGACTTGCTGTTGGCGATGAGCGTATAGGCCTCGGCGGCGGTCTTGGCTTTCTTGATTCCGGCAGGGTCCTCCGGTGGGCCGACGATGTAGAACTCGTTCGAGCCGATCAACATCCGTTTAGTCGCCCAGCCTTCTTCGACGGCTTTCTTCTCGGCCGCCGGGGCATGCACCATGATCATGTCCACCTGCTTTTCTTTCAAAAACTTCATGGACTCGCCGCTGCCGGCCTTGACCCAGCAGAGCGTGGTGTTGTTCTTTTGGGCGAACTGCTCCGCCAGCACCTTGAGGAGACCCAACTCTCCGGGGCTTCCGGTCGCCAGGCTGAACTGGTTGGGTCCCGTGCCGTAGGACTCCGTGCAGGCGGGCTGTGCAAACACCTGCGACGCCAGCATCAACAACGCAAACCATCCAACCAAAGCCCCCCGGGCCGCTTTCGATTTCATATGTCATTCCCTCCCCTATCCGTTCTTTAGAATTAAACTTCAGCCTTCGGCATGCGAAGACATAACGGCTCGGACTAAGGTAAGATACAGGGATGAGTCAACCGGATTGTTGGTAAAACGCCAATAGAGGAAAACAGACAAAAACTAACATGTAGTCGCTGCAGGGCCGGCTTGCACCCTGAGGTTCGTCCCGGATTGTATTCTATTTACCATTTCGGCTGCATCGCCCGTCGCAATTGATTTTCCGTCCGCCATAAGAACCAGGTTGTCTGCCAGGCGTTCGATTTCATCGATCGAGTGGGTGACATAAAGAATCGGAATACAAAACGCTCGCGGCAACTTGGCGATAAAGGGCAGTAGATCCTCCTTGCGACCGTCGTCGATAGAAGACAGCGGTTCATCCATCAATAGCAACCTGGGGCTGGTTAAAAGCGCCCTGCCGATAGCCACCCGCTGCTTTTCTCCCCCGGAAAGCTTTGCAGGCCGCCGGTCGAGGAGATGCTTGATGCCGAGCAGGTCCACGACCTGATCGAGCGCGATGCATCGCTGCTTCGGAGGGGTCAGCCTCATCCCGTAGGTCAGGTTGCCGCGGACGGTCAGATGCGGAAAAAGGCGGCCGTCCTGAAAAATATAGCCGATGCAGCGCTTCTCAGGCGGCAGATCGATGCCGCATTCCGAATCGAAAAGCACTCTGTCTTGCACGACGATGCGACCCGTGTCAGGCCGGAGGAGGCCTGCGACCATGTTGATCACCGACGTCTTGCCGGCGCCCGACGGGCCGAAGAGAGCCGTGATGCCCGTGTTTTTGGCCTTGAAGTCCGCATCCACCTGAAAACTTCCCTGGCGTCTGGCCACCCGGATGTCGAGCATGTCTCACCCCCTCAGCCGGCGGCCGATATGCCGCGCTATCAGCTCCGAACCGACAAGGGCCAGCAGCGCCAGAAGGACCGAGATGACGCAGAGCCGCAGGGCGCCAGCTTCGCCGCCTGGCACCTGGGTAAGGGTATAGAGCGCGAGCGGGAGCGTTCGAGTCTGCCCGGGGATGTTTGAAACAAAGGTGATGGTCGCGCCGAATTCGCTCAGGCTGCGGGCAAAGGACAAGATCA
>Ga0105099_10002107_pt1 | contig 11998 bp, 9 predicted proteins | sample PPLLak3cmMay2015_2_FD_79138 | JGI IMG/M metagenome (GOLD analysis project Ga0105099, IMG submission 79138) | Freshwater sediment microbial communities from Prairie Pothole Lake near Jamestown, North Dakota, USA - PPLs Lake P8 Core (1) Depth... | ecosystem: Environmental > Aquatic > Freshwater >...
GACATTTTACGGCGGGGAACCCCTCCTGAGGTTCCCGCTCATCCAGGCTTCCGTCGAATATGCCCGGGCGAAAATGCCCAAGAAAAAAGTTCATTTCGCCCTGACGACCAACGCCACTCTGATCACTCCGGAAATGGCCGGATACCTCGCCCGGAATGAATTCGGAGTTCACATCAGCCTCGACGGACCGAAAGAGGTGCACGACGCCTACCGGAAAGACGCGAGAGGGAATGGGAGCTTCGAAAAAACCATCTCCGGCTTGAAACTCCTTCATGATGCATATGGAGAGAACCTGCCCCGGCTCTCTCTCAGTATGGTTTACGCTCCTCCCTACTCCGAGGAGCGGATTGAACGCATGGCCGCTCTCTGGGATGAGCATCCCTGGCTTTCCCGAAACATTTCCGCAAACATCACCTACGTCCAGGGCGGAGATTTTCGTGCGACCTCTCCGGAAGACCGGAAAAACATCGATTTCAGTCTGTTCAACTGGTCAAAAAAAAGATTCGAACGGGATTACCGGAAAGGATCGAAATCTCATCCGATCGCCATGAACGTCATGGAGAAAAAGCTGGCGCTCTTGACCCAACGCCAGATTTTCGCCCAGCCTCTGGGCAAGTATCATCTCAACGGTTGCTGCATCCCCGGCGTCAGAAAAATATTTGTTTCCACCAAAGGCGTCTTTCAGCTCTGTGAGCGAATCGGGAGCGCGCCGGATATCGGCGACCTCCAAAAGGGAGTCGATGTCGAAAGCGTAAAAAAGATTTATGTTCGGGATTATGAAAACCAAAGTTTGCCGGATTGCCGTAACTGCTGGGCGCTTCATCTGTGCAATATCTGTTATATGCACGCCTACGCGGGAGGACGGTTCGACGCCCGGAAAAAACAAGATCAATGCGCCATGCACCGGTGGATGGCGGAGGAATATCTGAAAACCTACAACAGCTTGCTGGAATACGACGCCAAAGGCTTGGATTATCTTCAGGAATGGAAAATTCAATAGAGGGGAAAGATCGCACGAATTTCCCGCAGCTCCACGAACTCGCGCCCGTGGAATCCCACAAAGGGGATTGAAAGGAGGTGAGGAGTCCTTGATTGTCGGTCGCTTTTCATCATGTGCATCAGATGTTCTTTCCATGAATTCTGAAAGGAGGTACCCATGATCGAAGTCAAAGCCGGCAAACCCGCCCTATCGGAAGAGGGAGCGGCGCTGTGCAATTGCAGCTGCTGGTTCTCCCTGTCGTCCACGGCTGATTTTTACGGCTGGTGGTATGACGGTTGCGGTTGCGCATGTCCGCCCGAAATCTCAGCGGGAGACTCACAAGGGACATATTTCGTCATGTCCTGATGAATCCCAGGGGAGAAGGTCCGCCTTCTCCCCTCCTTTTTTCCCTCATGAGAATTCGCACTGTTCCCTTCCGGCAAAAGCGCCCGATTCTTTGGGCCGATCTTCCAAGCCGCCCCGGGGTCTACGACTCTTCCCCATCGACGTTTGAACAGGCGATTTCGAGGGATGTTTTGAATCTCGAGAGCAAGGATGTTAGAATGACCCCGAAAAGACAATCGCGATGAAATCGACGGGGGAAGAGAAGGAACATCTGAAATCATGAGAAAACTGAAAGAATTCCTTCGCCTTTTCCGGGAATATTCCCGGTCCCAAGGACGGCCCAAAACCGAGATCGACTTCAAGACAAAGGAGTTGGCCTTTCTCCTCCCCCATTTCAAAAAAAGCATTCCCCGCTACATCGGCCTGTTCTTCCTGTTGCTTCTCAGCTCCGGATTGAGCCTGCCGGGGCCGGCCATCACCGGACATATCATCGATCATGTCTTCGTCAACCGAGACACGCCTCAACTCCATTTCTTCGTGCTTCTGCTCTTGGTCATCCTTCTCGTCTCCGAAGTCGTCCGAATCGTCCAGGAATATTTCATGCTCCGGTTGTCGCAGGAGTTCACCTTCTCCATCCGCGTTCGCCTCTTGGAGAGGATCCTCCGCTTTCCTCTATCCTTTTTTAAAAACTATCAAACGGGATACCTCGTCTCCCGGGTGGATGAAGTCAACCTTTTAGGAAGCTTTTTCTCTCTGACCGTCCTCTTGTTGGCCGAGAACATCATCCGATTCCTGGGCGCGCTCTTCCTCATCAGCCGTTATAACCTGAAGCTGACCGTGATTGCGATGTTCATTCTGCCTTTGTTTTTCGAGGTCGCCCGGCGGTCCATGGGCGCGATTCGGATGACAAGCATGAAGGCCATGGAGCGGAACGCCAAGGTTCGAGGGAAGATCCAGGAAACTCTGTCCGGGATCGAGGTGGTGAAAACATACGCCAAAGAAGGGAAGGAGACGACCGAAATCAAAACGGGATTGCGGACGATCATCGAGACGGAGATCCTCCAAAATCTTTTCAGTTCTCTGTCGGGACGAATCCTGGGCATCATCACCGGGGCCAATCTCCTGGTCATCCTCTGGGTGGGCGGGCAGGAGATCATGGCCGGCCGCCTGATGATCGGCCAATATGTCGCCTTTGTCGCCTACATCGGTTTTCTCTACGGTCCGATTCAACTGTTTGCGGTCACGTTCCTCCAGTTTCAACGAGCCTTCATGGCCGCCAAACGGATCTCGACGTTCATGAACGAAACGGCCGAAGACGAAGGGCCGGACCGGACGCACAAATTCGACAGCCTTCGCGGGGACGTGCGGTTCGAGAACGTCCGCTACCAATACGGCGACGGCAAAGACGTGCTTCGCGACATCTCCTTTTCGATTCGGAGCGGAGAAAAAATCGCCTTTGTGGGGAAAAGCGGAGCCGGAAAATCGACTCTCGTTCATCTCATTCTCGGGCTCTACGAGCCAAGCGCCGGCCGCATCGAGATCGATGGCGTCGATATTCTCCGGGTCAAACTCGAATCCTTGCGAAACCGGATCGGGATCGTTTCCCAGAATATTTTCCTGTTCGACGACACCATCCTGAGCAACATCAAGTACAGCCGTCCAGAGGCTTCCATGGAGGAGGTTGTCGCGGCGGCGGAAGCCGCGGGATGCCACGATTTCATCTCGCGATTTCCCGAAGGCTACCTGGCCGGAGCGGGGGAGGTCGGCAAACGCCTCTCCGGCGGGGAAAAACAGCGGATTTCCATCGCCCGGTGCATCCTCAAAAATCCGGATCTGATCATCTTCGACGAGCCGACGGCCCACTTGGACTCCGTGACTGTGAAGAACCTGATCGCTTCGATCCAAGACTTGTTTCGGGAAAAAACATGTCTTATCATCAGTCATCATCTGAATAATATCAATTGGGTGGACCGGATCTTTGTGCTGGAAAAAGGAGGCCTCGTCCAAGAGGGGACCCAGAAAGAACTCGAAGAAAAAGCGGGAGAATACCGGGATCTGTTCGAGACGGAGGCGGCCGTTTCGGGAAAAATCTAAGAAAAGAAATCCCCATTCCCCACGCCGCCTCGATCCTCCGGATCGGAAATGGACGTTTTTTCATTCTCCAGGCGGAGGAGTTTGTCATTCATCCATAAGGGATTATGGAAAAGTAAAAGAGGAAAAAACAGGACTCTTTATTCAAGCCGACGTCCGTTTGATCTTTCTCCGGAGTCGTGCTATAAGCGGCCCATGAGCGTAAATATCCGGACCCTTCTCATCGTCAACCCGGCCGCAGGACATGGGCGGGGACGGAAGGTTTTTCAAAGTCTGGAGTCGAAGCTTCACTCGGGAATTCCCGACCTCGAGGTTCGCTGGTCGGAATATGCCGGTCACGCCGTCGAGCTCGGCCGATCGGCGGCCAAAGAGGGCTTTCCTCGCCTGCTCTGTCTCGGCGGCGACGGCACTCCATTCGAAGTGATCAACGGCCTCTACGCCGACGGCCGACCGCTTTCGCTTCCAGAAATTGGACTGATTCCCGCCGGAACCGGGAATTCTTTTCTGCGGGATTTTCATATCCAAACTCCGGAAGAAGCCCTCGCCCGCATTCTCGCCGGCCGGCGGCAAGCGATCGATCTGGTCGAATTCGAATTTCAGAGGGAAGGCCGGACCGAACGCCGATATTCGCTCAACATTATCGGTATCGGCCTCATCGCCGATATCCTGAAACTGACCAACGAACGGTTGAAATTTTTGGGTTCGTTCGGATACAGCTTGGCCGTCCTGATTCGCTTGGCCAAGGGAATGAACAACCAAATAGAAATCGAGGCCGACGGCCGGGCCTGGACCATCAAGGACAGCGCCTTGGTGATTTCCAATTCGAAATACACCGGCGGGAAAATGAAAATTGCCCCGCGAGCGGACACGACCGACGGGAAGGCCGATCTGGTGATTTTCCGGAGAGTGAACCGAAGGGAGATTCTCCAGATCTTCGGCCGGGTGTTTTCGGGAACCCACACCGAGCATCCCAAAGTGGATATGAACACGGCCGGGGAAATTTCGATTGTGGGAACCCCGCCTCTGCTCATCATGGCCGACGGCGAAATGCTCGGCGAAACGCCGCTTCGGCTCAAGGTTCGGCCTCGTGAATTGACCCTTCTGGCATGAGACGCGTTTTCGAAACGATTCGATCGCTCCTGATCTGGATGATCGCCTTTCCCCTATTCATTCTCTCCTGTCTGGTGATTTTGCTCACGGCTTTTATTTATCGAGGCCGGCGGTTGGAAGTCTTGATCAAAACATGTTGTCGGGCCATTCTGTTTTCCGCCGGCGTCCGCGTCCGCCGTCATGGCGCCGAGAATATCGCCCAAGGCCGACGATATATCCTGATGATGAACCACGTCAATTTTCTCGATCCCATGGTTTTCTATTCACAGTACCCGGGGCGGGCGCGGGGGATCGAGGAAGAGCGCCATTTTCACTGGCCGTTGTATGGGCCGATGCTCCGTCGAATCGGAATGATCCCGGTCGATCGAACCCATTCACGAAAAGCGAGGGAAAGCCTGAACCGGGCCGCCGAGCTCATCCGGGCTCGAGAAGATTTTTCCATTCTCGTCCTGCCCGAAGGGACGCGGACGCCTGATGGAAAGCTCGGACCCTTTAAACGCGGCGGTTTTCTCCTGGCTCGGGAGGCGGGCTTGGACATCCTGCCGATCATTCAAGTCGGGGCTTATCGAATCAATCACAAAGGAAGCCGTCTCCTGCGGCCCGGGCGGATCGAATACATTATTGAAACTCCGATCGCCGCTCCCGGAAATTCCAAAGAAGACATGGCCGTCTGGATGGAGCGCGTCCGAGCCGTTTTTCTTCGGCATCTCGAAGCCTGAGCCGGAGCCGCACGGCTCGGCGCCCGATCCGACCGTCATCCTTTCTTTTCCCTCAACCCAAACCCAAAGGAAGAAAACCGTAATTCCATATTCAGAAAACGAGAAAGCCAGGAACGTGGATTGACGGAACCGGCGAGTTGGAATAAATTGGAGGGGATCGATTCCAATAGGGAGGTCCATTATGCCCCAAGCCAAATCATCGTCAAAGGTCGACAAGGACATTCAAATCGTCGTCGCCGGGGCGGGCGGATTCATCGGAGGAGCGCTTTGCCGCTATTTCAAAGACAAGGGCTTCACGAAAATCCGCGGCGTGGACAAGAAGCCCCTCCCAGACTGGTACCAGCGCGTCCCCGGAGTCGAAAATCTTTGTTTGGATTTGAGTCGGGAAAAACATTGCCGGAGGGCCGTGGAGGGAGCGGATGAAGTTTATCAACTCGCCGCCGACATGGGCGGGATGGGCTTCATCGAGAAGTTCCGAATCGAATGCCTGAGATCCGTCCTCATCAATACGCATATGATTGAGTCGGCTTATCGAGCCGGCGTCTCACGCTATTTCTATTCTTCATCGGCCTGCGTCTACAACACCGACCTCCAGAAAAATCCTAAAATCACGGCTCTCAAGGAGTCCGACGCCTACCCCGCCATGGCCGAGCGCGGCTACGGTTGGGAGAAACTCATCTCCGAAATGTTCTGTCAGGAGTATTGGGCCGAGCGGCAGATGAAAACCTTTATCGCCCGCTTCCATAACGTTTACGGTCCTTGGGGAACATGGGACGGAGGGCGGGAGAAAGCGCCCGCGGCCCTCTGCCGGAAAGTCATCCAAGCGATCGACAACGAGACGAAGGAGATCAAGATCTGGGGTGACGGGACACGGACTCGGAGTTATCAGTACATCGACGACTGCGTCAAGGGAATTGATCTGATCACTCATTGCGACAATCTCATCGCAACCCCGATCAATCTGGGAACCTCCGAACTCGTAAGCGTCAACGAGCTGGTTTCGACCATCGAGTCGATCGCCGGGGTGAAGATGAAACGGACCTACGACCTGACGGCTCCGCAAGGCGTCGGCGGACGAAACTCGGACAATACGTTCATCAAAAAAGTTCTCGGATGGGAACCGAACACCCCGCTCAAGGTCGGCCTGAAGAAAACCTATGCCTGGATCAAGGAGCAGAACGACCGGAAGAAAGCGGGCCTCAAGACGGTCGATTGATGCGTCCCGTTTTGGGATCTCTCCTGGACGGCGTATTGAACATTTATTATGCAGGATTCAGAGGATAGCCATATCACTATTTTGATTATTCATATCGGATGATTTCAATTGGGTTAGCCCTACTGGCCTTGGAGATTTGCATACTTACCGCAATGATTGAAATGGTGATCGTTGCGGCACTGGAAGCAACAAACATTTCAATGCCCATAACACATCGATAAGCAAATCTTCCCAACCACATTTTCATCAAATAGAATCCGATTGGCCAGGCAATGCAATTGGCAACTATAACGAGAACAAGGATTTCTTTATATAATAAATATCCTATCTTTATAATTGAAGCCCCTACGACTTTTCTAATACCGATTTCCTTTTTTCTCTTTTGAGCTGCAAATGTCGCAAGTCCAAACAAACCCATACAGCCGATAGCGACTGATATTGCTTGAAAGTATCTTAATAATATTGAGAGACGCGCCTCATCACGATATATTCCATTGAATTCATCATCTAAGAAATAATATTCAAAAGGCTGACTATTAATTAGACTACTGAATATATTTTTTATGGCTTCTATAGTTCCGGCCAGATCCTCAGGCAAATATCTTACCCCCACATCTAAAGTACCCATTGCTTCCGTTTTTATATAAAAAGCGGCGGGCTCAATATTTTTGTATAGTGTTTCATAATGGAAATCCTTCACGATTCCAATGACAGGGGCGTTTTTGATTTTTTCTTTAAGAGGGTTTTTCCATCCCGCCTTCCTGACGAAAGCTTCGTTAACCAGAACACCTTGTCTGTCACCAAGAATATTTTTTGAATGTCTTCTTCCCTTCGCGATTTCTAGACAATAGGTCGCTATAAAATCATAATCAATATTCGCCCGATTGATATCCATCTCCACGATTTCACCTTGATCTTCTTTTACTTTAAGGCCATGCACATACATCCCCATTTTAAGAGGAGTCGAATCAGAAACCGTCACTCCGACGATTTTATTGTATTCCAATATCTTCCTTTTCAACTCATCGGCTTTGGATATGGCCTCATTCTCTTTCAGTCGGATGACCAATACATTCTCTCTAATATATCCTTGCTCTTTCGTATTAATGTATTTTAATTGCTTTGCAATTACGAACATGCTGATCATTATGGTCGTGATTGCAGCAAATTGCACCACAATAAGAAGTCTTTTCGCCGCAACTCTCTTTCTTCCCGTATTTGCAATCCCTCTTTTAATATTCTTATTTTCCATTGATGAAAGAACGACGGCCGGATATAAACCCGATATGAAGCCGACGGCGATTGCCGTTCCAATAACATAAAGAAGTAAAATTGGTTTATTAATATTTGCATGAGATATATTCGCGCCTAAATATTTCATAAGAAATTCGAACATAATCATATAAATCAACAAGGCAATCGCCATGGAAATCGAAACATATAAATAAGATTCCACCAGGAATTGCGTAATCAACTCGCTTTTGTTTGCACCGATTAATTTACGTATATTAATTTCTTTTTGTCGTATCGTTGCTCTCGCCGTCGATAGATTAATCGAATTTATGCATGCCAATGACAGAATGGCGATGGCGATAGAAAGGTATATTAGGATCATCTGTATTTTAGGGCTGATTCCAACCTCGCCGTTAGGCCTAAGATGGATTTGATTTATCGGCTGCAAATCATATGATATATCCTTGAGTGCCGCCTGTGGATTGATACTCTGCAACAGAATGTTAAGGCGATTACCGACTGATTTTGCGGATTGATTCGTCGCTAACTCTATATAAACAGTAAAGGCTGCTATATCCCAAGTATTGAATATTTCTCGAAGATTTATATCAGAAGCAAGAGTTGCGATTGAGATTAGATACTCAAACTGAATATGTGAGTTTAATGACACATTTTCAGTGACTCCGGTTATATTTAAAGAACAGTTCATAAACTTATCGCTATAGTGAACCGTCATACCCATGGGATTTTGATTTCCAAATAATTCCTTTGCCAATTTATAGCTAAGGACAATGGTGTTTGGTGCAGACAGAGCTTTTGTATAATCACCCATTACAAAAGGATATTTGAACATATGAAGAAAATATTCATCTACAAACATTCCCTTTTTATCAAAGCTATTTTCCCCATACTTTATAATAGCGTTATCTAATTGATAGACAATTCCCAGACGGTTTATTTCCGGCATTTGGGTACGAAGAGCCCCTGCCAATATTTCCGGCATAATAAATTTTTTTTCCTGTTGATTCGCGCCTATGCTTCCCAGACGGTAAATATTTGAAGACTTTTTATGAAAACGATCATAATTAGTTTCAGAATGAATATACGTGATAACGATTAGAAATATCGCCATACTTATAGCCAAGCCAACAACGTTTATCAATGAATAGCCGAGATTCCGCAGGAAATATCTAATACCGACAACAAAATAGTTTTTCATCGACTCCAAACGCTTCATCTTTATTCTAATAGATATATTATTCCCATTTCATTCTTTAATCGCTTTATAACCTTTGGCTTCCTCAAGAACATCATTCATATTATAAATTTTTAAACTATTGTCATCAACACAGGCAATATTGTCCCTCCATACATCAAAAAAGCGCGCCTTCGGATTGTTATTTATGGTTATTAAATAATCATTGCTGAATAAATCATACAAGTCCCAATAACTTTTCTTATTCTCAATATCCGATGCTTTTATAAGTAAATATTCCTTTTGTATTGCGTACATGGTGGCCGTTTCATATTTTTTAGTTATCGTTTTTACCATATATTTATTCATTACTTTTTTTTCTATCGCCTCCACTTTCTTCCCAAGTCCATCAATCGTTTCTTTTGCATACTGTAACTTTCCTTTTTGATATAAAGCCACAAAGCCCAAATAGTACGGCAGGTAATAGTAATTCCCATCTCCAAATGTATCCGACAGCGCGCCATCATGATATATCGCACTGTCGATATTGCTTTTATCGATATAATCGCCGTACTCATATAGAGTTTTTCCCTCCATATCACACATCTTAAAAAGACGCCCCGGCGAATACTTGCTTTGAACAATAATATTGCCGGCGCTAATGGCTATCTTCGAAGGAAAGGCGTTTCCAATTATGACTCTTTTATTCAGCACTCCCTCAAGGGAGTATGCATCAATCGAAGCGCTCCCTTCGTTTACAACATATATCGCATCGCCATATACTTTAAAATCTAATACCCTGGTTAATCCGCCATGACTTTGATTCCCTTCATTTACAAGGATCTTATGTTCATAACGTGTCCCGTCTATTTTGGGGATGATTTTATGAATTGTATAATCAGAAAAATCCATGATATAAATAGCCCCGTATTTATCATATTTTAAATAAGTTGGCCGATATATCGGTTTATCTGTTTCTCGAAGAGGAATATCAGCTATTAATCTCAGAGAGTTCCGGGTGAATTCTCTTTTGCTTCTTTTTTGACTCAATATCCTATTGGGTTCACTCTTATTTTCTGTCTTTGCCTGATAGTTATTATTATCTTTTTGGGTTCGACAATTATTTTGACAGCTTATCATCCCCAATATCGCAAATGATATGGCCATTTTTTTCATAGAATCATCTCCAATCTCATGATAAGATCCTGATAAACTCGTTCATAAGCATACCTAGGGTCCGGCTCAAATGTTTGCCAATATTTTGTCGTGCCCTTCTCCGAGATAATAAGAATCAGGGGTGTTCTAATTGTTTCTAACGCATTATTCAGATATTCTTTCACTTTGTTAGTTTTATCAATATATATTGGAGCTTGTCCCTGGATTGCCGCCAGGTAAGCGTTTTTTTCATTTATCGCATAATCTCCAGACACGACATAACTAATGGACACAGACCTTTTCTTCCGAGAAATTACGGCTTTGATTTCGTTAAGAAATTCCTTGGTTAGCAATTGTTCCGTACAACTGCGACAATCCAACGGAGTTACGAAAATAATTATATTTAGATCTGAATTTCCCGTAAATTGCGTCCCGGATATATTTCTTATGAAATCAGGCACGCTTTGGTTACGCCCATGTTTGATAGTCTTAATATTCATGAAGTTGTATGCTGTAATCGCCAATAATATGGCAACAATAATAATAAGCATTTTATAATTCCGCATGGCCTTCTCCTTTTCATACTGCCGTAACAAGAAGATGGGAATTCACCCCCCCCCTCCCTGCTTCAACCTTGCATCAACCTCAATTCATCGGAGGATTTTCATAACAGGAAAAGCTAAGGGGAGGCCAACCGATTTCCAAACAAGGCCGAGATCCTCCGTAGCATCCAAATAAACCACAAACAAGTTCTTTAATGCTAATATCTTCGCTTGCAGGAAGGGCAACCAATAAGTTGACCGCTAGAATGAAAAACGCGGCAATATAAACCGGAGCTTTCCGTCTTTTATTTTTAGATCTCATTTTTCTCTCCTTTTCGAAGATCACATAAAAGGGGTGGGGATTATATTCCCCACCCCTGCCACAAGGCTACTTCATCTTCAATTCATCGGGGGGTTTTCGTAACAGGTATAGACCAGCGGAGGCATCCCGACTTCCGCACAAACCCTCGATCCATTGGGACATCCAACCGCCTCACAAGCTACACTTTTAATGCTTGCGATCACGGGAATGGTGACGAACATGTTAACCGCCAAGAGGAAAAGAACGGCAACATAAATCGTTCTCTTCACTTTTTTGTTATTAATTCTCATTTGTTTCTCCTTTTAGACACCCACGGCTAAAACCATGGCCTTTCGATTTCAAAAATGCAATCTTGTAATTAAGGACAAAACAAATTGAAAGGCGGCGATCTTATACTCTTTTGCCGTATAATCTTCTTCTTCACCATCGTAAATAACAAAATATTATTTTCTCCAGCGAGACTATTAGTTGTTGGTGGCAGATAGACTACAACCCGCAATATTGAAGTGACCCCTAATATCTGAAGTAGAGAAAGGCCTTAATTAAGGAAAAGCCTTAACACGAATTTGTTTGATATTATTGTCCAATTCTTACACTCTTTAGCTTCTGAGGACAATGTATAAGCAAATAAGGTGAAAGTCAAGCTATAATTTATAACGAATATCGCAGCCCAGGTTTTCGGATAAAGAACGGAATTTCCCAAAAGTACCGAGGATTAAGTTTATAAGCGCTCATCCGTATGAAGTGAAGACGATTGCTTGATCAAATTCGAAACGGACAAGCCGGACTCTCAGGAGTCGAATGTTTAAAAATATTTAAGGCTTTTATGATTTAATATTAAAATCATAACTGCAATCCATTCGAAGATGATATTTCCTTTGGTTCCGGATCGAACGTCCAAAAGAAGGAAACAATATTTCCTTTCTAACGGACCGTTTCGGCCGCCGCCTATACAACACCCACCCCGAGCCAAAGAACCGTTTTTTGTCGATCGAGCGAAACCCGATTAATTTGGGAACCTTCGAACTCGTAAGCGTCAACGAGCTGGTTTCGACCATCGAGTCGATCGCCGGGGTGAAGATGAAACGGAC
>Ga0105099_10002110_pt1 | contig 11990 bp, 14 predicted proteins | sample PPLLak3cmMay2015_2_FD_79138 | JGI IMG/M metagenome (GOLD analysis project Ga0105099, IMG submission 79138) | Freshwater sediment microbial communities from Prairie Pothole Lake near Jamestown, North Dakota, USA - PPLs Lake P8 Core (1) Depth... | ecosystem: Environmental > Aquatic > Freshwater >...
AAGGGAGGGGGTTCAAAATTTTGAACCCCTACAAGCAACGAAGAATTTTAACCACGAAACAATTTTAAGCAACACAAAATTGTTTCGTGGTAAATTTTTGGAAGTGATTAAAATAAAAGCCACCGTCCCCCTTCGGAGACGGTGGCTTTTATAATGTCATAAGGCTTAATTAAACTTCAGTAACCGTAATCGCCTCTTGATCGCAAACTTCAACGCAGCTTTCGCAGCCTAAACATTCTTCAGCGTTCACCGGAACGGATTTGCCGTCCTGCATTTCATACACATCAACCGGGCAAACCTCTACGCACTGTTCACATCCTTCACACTTTTCCACATCCACTTTTACTTCGTAGGCCATTATCAAACCCTCCTGTGCTTAGTGATATAAAGAAAAAATTCAGTCTTTTTCAGGGCATTATGCAATAGTTTGACCTCTTTAACAAACCGGCCCTAGCGTGTCAAGTCTTTTTAAAAAATCGGGCTAATTAATTCACCGTTCCGCTAAAAAAAGAGGCATCCCGATGAAAAGGCAATTAGATCAATGTGTTATAAAAGCCTTCTTTGAGCAACCGCCTCCTGAGCCATCTTTATGAACGCTTCAACCGGCATGGCGCCGGGCGTGGTGTTGTCCCGCATGCGCAAATTGACCTGTTCAGCCGCGGCTTCTTTGTCGCCCATGACCAGGATATAAGGGACTTTTTCAAGCTGGGCATTGCGGATTTTGGCTTGCATGCGCTCGCTCGAGCTATCCACTTTAGTGCGTATTCCGGCACTGCGCAGCAGCTTTTCCACCTTAACTGCATATTCCTGATGCCGATCGGCAATGGGTACCAAAACCGCTTGTACCGGGGAGAGCCAGACCGGGAAAGCGCCGGCATAATGTTCCACCAGGATACCGAAAAAGCGTTCCAGGCTGCCGAACAGGGCGCGGTGTACCATATAGGGTTGGTGTTCCTTGCCGTCCTGGCCGATATAGGTCATGTTAAATCGTTCGGGCAAATTAAAGTCAAATTGAATGGTAGTGCACTGCCAGGCCCGTCCCAATACATCCTTGATCTTGATGTCGATCTTGGGTCCGTAAAAAACCGCCTCGCCTTCCATGCGTTCATAGGGCAAATCGCGGGCCTTGAGGGCCTTGATCAGGGATTCTTCAGCCTGAGCCCACATGGCATCGGGACCCACATAATGTTCGGGTTTTTTCGGGTCGCGCACGCTGAGCTCGATCTTGAAATCGGTGAAGCCGAAGTCGTGAAACAGGTCGATGCTGAAATCGAGCACGCGCAGGATCTCCGCTTCAATCTGTTCGGGGGTGCAGAAAATATGGGCATCGTCCTGGGTGAACCCGCGCACGCGCAACATTCCGTGCAAGGTGCCGCTGCGCTCATACCGATAAACCGTGCCGAGCTCGGCCCAGCGCAAGGGCAGTTCACGGTAGGAACGGAGATGGGATTTGTAGATCATGATATGAAACGGACAGTTCATGGGTTTGATATAATAGTCCTGACCGTCAATATCCATGGGCGAATACATGCCGTCCTTATAAAATTCAAGATGCCCGGAGGTCTGCCAAAGGTGCGCCAAGCCGATATGGGGGGTGAAGACGATATCATAATCGCCCTCATAATGGCGTTTGCGCCAGTGGTCTTCGATCAGCACGCGCATCTGGCCGCCTTTGGGATGCCAATAGGAAAGCCCGGCTCCGGCTTCGGCGTGAAAACTGACCAGGTCCAGTTCCTGCATCAGGCGACGATGATCGCGTTTCTCCACCTCTTCGCGCCAGGCCAGATATTTTTCCAGGTCCTGATGTGTTTTCCAGGCCGTGCCGTAAATTCGCTGCAGCATGGGTCGCTTTTCATCACCGCGCCAATAGGCGCCGGCTACATTCAGCAGCTTGACGGCCGCGGCCGTGACCTCTTTGGTATTGGCCACATGCGGCCCCCGGCAAAGGTCTAAAAACGGACCATTGCGGTAAATGGATAGTTTGGGTTTGTCTTTGAGAGGCTCGCCGTTTTCATCGGTTCCGCCGGAGACCAGGCCGTCGATCAATTCCAGTTTATAGGGTTGGTCGCTGAATAGTTGGCGGGCTTTGGCCTCATCCACCTCTTCATAGATAAATGGGTCGCCTTTAGTTATGATCTCTTTCATGCGCGTTTCAATCGTCTGCAAATCATCCGTAGTCAGGCCGCGGGGTAACTCGAAATCGTAATAAAAACCGGTGTCAATGGAAGGGCCAATGGCAATTTTGGCTTGGGGGAACATCTCCAGCACGGCCTGGGCCATAATGTGCGAAGCGGAGTGTCGGACTTTTTGCAGTTCGGGGTCCTGCGCATTCAGAGCGTCATTCATTGTTTTTTTCCTCCTTTTATCGGAACGTTTATTCCTGCCACTCCGGAGCTAAAAAATCAAGCATTATTTGGAAGCGGGGCGGTTTGCGATTAGGGTAAGGTCGGAGAATCGATTTCAACCACGGACCACACAGAAGGCGAAAAGAGGGTGAAAACCACGGAATACACGGACCACACGGAAGAGTAACCTTACTATTGCTTATTTTTTTTTACGGTAGGCGCCGGCTTCAGCCTGCGTCTTAGCCGGCTTAAAGAATGGGCAAAACATCACATTCTTGTAAAGGCTGCGACTACCCTGGCGGCAGAACGCACATAAGGTGATATCTATCGTGACGGCAAATGGACTGGAAATATTTTTGATCGATCCATAAGCGGATATATGTATAAATTCTGATATATATTGATATTTTTAGGGGATTAATATATATCGGGAATGAATCTATCCAGGTAGCCGGTAGAGAGGCATGATTTTACGGTGTTACTCCGTGTGTCTCTACTCGAAAATAAACATTATTAACAAACCACACACCACGGAAAATCCATGTTTACCAAATGGGGCATCCCCAATAATATCTGCGACAATTACCCGATCGGTCGCGATAATCTGAATCAGTTTGTCGGGCATTCCGAAAAAATCAAATTTCTCTCCGATCTCCTATCCAACAAGGCCGTGGTCATTCTGGAGGGGGAAATCGGCGTGGGCAAAACCTCATTGGGGAATGTGGTGCGCCATTCCAAAAAGGGGTTTTTCACGCCTCTGCTGGAAATTCCCTGTAAGTCGCACTGGGACAATGACGTTTTTATGGCGATTATTTTGGCCGCGATCGTCAAGGAAATCATGCGCAAAGAATCGCCGCATCGCGCCTTGAAAAAATATAAAATCGTCAAAGAAATCCATACGGTTTTTTCAGATGTGAAGCTAATCAACCTGGGCATCAGCGGCGCCGGGTTCGGTATTTCAAAAGGGGAGTCCCTGTCACGGGCTGCTTTGATCAATCAGTCCCTGCTGCTCGATTATATGTTCAGGATCGGCCGATTATTGAAAGAGAACTACCGCAAAGAAGCGCCAATTATTATCCAATTGGACAACCTGGATATGGGCTATGGCTTTAAGGAAGAAGATCTGATGCGTTTTTTTAATGAGATCCGGGATACGTTGCAAAACCCCTTTTTCAGTTGGATCATTTGCGGGAATGCCAATTTAGGTCCGTTTTTAAAAACGAATGTACCCAGGGTGGGGCAGCTTATCCAGCATGTGGCGGTTGTGGAGCCCTTGCCTTTTAAAGAAATCATAGCGGCTTTTCGCTTGAGAATCAAGAAAGCCAATATGAAGGGCGAACTGCCCCTTGAAAGAGACCTATTGAAACTGATCTATGATTTATCCAACGGGTCTTTCCGGGAAATTTTGAATATTGTCTATCAACTCCTGATCAAATATTACAACGAACCGTTGGTTAAGACCATCACCGCGGACCATGCCCGGTTCTTCTTTTATGATGCCGGACAGGCGAAAATGGAAAGCCTGAAACGAGTCAAATCTCAGTTCACGGTTTTCAAGGCGATTCTGGATCATCCCGGTATTATTCAGCAGGATCTTGTTAAAGTCCTGAACATTCAACAACCGAATTTGTCCCGAATCACCAAACAACTCGAGACATCGGGGTATATTCAGATAAAGAAAAGAAGCCGGAGCAATTATTATTATCCGGATATTAAGTTGTATCTCGGGTTTAAGGGAAGCGGTTTAGGCAGATAGGCGGTAGGCTGTTAGTCGAACAAAAACAATGAATGCTGCATGAAAGAAAAGGGGCCAAGGGTGAAAAGAAAACCGTTTATTTCAATGTCAGTGACTTTTATGGAAAGTTGAATTAAGTTGGTCGAACCGTTTCAACTTGCGCAGCAGCAACAGGACCATTAAGGCGGATTATGAATCATTTTGGAGAAAAACTGACGGCGCATCGCGTCCGGAACACTGGTGAAGATCTTATCGAATTCCAGAAAGATATTGATACGGCTTTGGGAGCGGTCGGGTGTTTGGAATATGCCTTTACCAAGAAGAGCGACGATCCCGATTGCATGCTTACAACCCGCGCCAAGCTCAAGTCGGGCGTGGATAAGGAGACGGGTAAACAAAAGATCGAAGAGGTATGGTTAACCAGGCTTCGTTACTTGGATCATGAGGAACATGAGATCGAGGATACGGAAGAAGGTTTTGTGTTTCATTATCTTACCTGGACCAAATTTTTGGGTGTGGTGGGAAAAATTGAGTGCAGGGAATAGGGAATTGGAAAATTGCAGGTTGAAGATTGACGAATCAAAAAAATCAACAACAAGCCCAAGCAGGGCCACTATAAGTATAAAATATTAACTGATTAATATCATTGATATAATTAAATATTGTCACTAAGGACCTGTTAACAAGTTCCTGTAAATTATTGACAGATTAAGATATGTTATATAGTATATACAATATACTGTATCCTAATATTTTGGAGATATTATGCAGAGAATTTTAATATCGGTTTCAGACTCCTTAGCTTCCAGGATGAAGGCGGTTATTCCAGGCCGACAGCGCAGCAAAATCATTTCGCAGTTGCTTGAGCAAGAGCTTAAAAAAAGAGAAGATGCTTTGTACCAATGCGCTTTAGAGGTGGAACAGAATGAAGCCTTGAATGCCGAAATGAAGGAATGGGAAGTCACGGTTGCGGATGGGGTCAAGCATGAATCGTGGTGATGTTTATTGGGTCAATTTAGATCCCACTATCGGTTCGGAGATAAAGAAAAAACGGCCTTGCGTATTAATCGCCGCTACCGCCATCAACAAAGCCCGAAGAACGATTGTGGTCATTCCGCTTTCCACTTCAACAGCACCGAATCCGCCTTTGACCATAGGCGTCAACTGCCTGGGAAAAAGCGTCGTAGCGGTCTGCGACCAAATCCGGGCGGTCGATAAAAGCCGATTGATGGATAAGGCTGATGCGCTCTCTTCGGATGATTTAGAGCAAATTGAGGATGGACTCAGGCAAGTGCTTTGTCTGTGATTTGGGTCCGGTCCCTGTTGTTTTCGTCTACTATCCAAAAGTCGAATATTCATAAAAGTCATGAAAACTCGAAAATATGTTTTAATTGCAATCTTAGGAATTCTTTTGGCTTTTATCGCGTCCTGCGGCAAGGAAAAGACCGAACAGGAAAAGTTTTCGGAAATGAAGACGGGGTTAAAATATAAGACCTATGCCCTGGCTTCGCGCAAGGCCATTCCTCCGGTTGTGGCGCTCTATAATCAACAACGTGAAAAAGAGATTCCGGAATTGAATGAAGTCACGATCCGTTTGCTGCTGGCCTATGGCTGGGCCGTGATGCGCAAGCCGGTTTATGCACTGGCCGAGGCGGAGATTTTAAAGGAGAATAAAGATTATCAAGTCGGGTTTCTGGCGCAATCCGTCGTCGCCATTGCGCTCTATGAAGAGGGGTTGCCGACCGTAGCGCAAACAGAATCGGCCAAAGCGCTTGAGATGATCAAGCAGAATCCCAACTTTGAATATGACAAGGAAACCCTAATCCTGGCCCATCTCACTTTGGCCAGCTTGGCGATCCGGATCGAAAATTACGAGATGGCTCGGTTTCATTTTGCGGGTTTCAGCGAGCTCACCCGGATCGAGTGGCCCTATCGGCTCTTTGATGCTTGTGTCGACCTCAAAACCGGGAATATGCAAAGTGGTTTGATCAAGATGAAAAAATTGAGTCAAGATGAGAAGATTCCGGCTGCATTGCGGACAACAATCGCCGAGGGGCTTAAGGCCGTCGAAACCAAAGCAGGTCCGGTGGATTCCAAGCTGTTCGTGCCGCGGGCGATTACCTATATCCTATTTGAGGAATTAAAAGCCAAGGGATCCGCGGCCATAAAAAAGATTGCGACATTGGCGGACAGTTTCATGAAAAAAGTGCAATAGAAAAATTTTGTAAATATCTTAGAAAATACAGAGGAGGAAATTATGCAAATTAAATGGGGACCAATCATTTCAATGCTATGTTTGATTTTATGGGTTATTGCTCCGATCAGTTATGGTAAAGAAAAAATTTCTGATGCTAAATTATTGGAATACGGAATATGCAATGCTGTTATAAAAGAAACAATAAATGTAGAGACAACCGCAGATGGAAAATTGAATATTATTGAAAGCATAACATTTACAGAAAAAACCGAGACGATACCGGCAAAGCTAAAAATAAGTTTTGGCATCAGATATATCATCAATGGCGAACCACAAAATAAAGAGATTGGGATTTTGGCAAGATTAATCCATCCCCCCATAAAAGGAAAAACTAAAAGTGAATTGAATACAAAAGCGAAGATCGGTGTGGAGCGATTTAATGTTTATACTTTTGATGGGGAGTATGAATTGGTTCCGGGTGAGTGGATTTTTCAGATTTTTTATAAAAAGCAATTATTGGTGGAAAAATCATTTAACGTGGTAAAAGAATAATAAAGACTATAGCTGTGGAGTAATAACCCCAACTTCCGCAGGCTAAAGCCTGCGGCTACCGGGTTGCAGAATTCACCGGCAGTGGCATCTATCGTGTCCGACCATTTTAATGAAAATGGCTTATTTGATGGGCTATCTTTTGCATATGGTTTCTTTTTATTGCAACAAGAAGGTTGATCCCATGTTTCTTTGGATTAATCTTCTTAATCCCGTGCAAATTTTTTTGGATCTATCATTGGGCAGGAGTAAACTTGAACCGATTTAAAACCCCAATATTGTCGTTTATTGTTTCGGTTTTTCTCTTCATCGGCGCGGTTCCGGGATTTTCTCAGACTGTCTCTTTGACGATTTTGCACACCAATGACACCCACGGCTATCTTTTGCCTTTCAGTTATCCGGCCCAGAGCGACCCCTGCCTGACTTCTCCGGGTTTGCCGGAGCGTAAAGAGATCGGCGGTATGGCCCGGCGGGTCACGCTGATCAAGCAAATCCGCAACGAATTGCAGAGCAAAGGCGCCAAGGTCTGGTTGATCGATGCGGGTGATTTTTCAGACGGAACTTCTTTTTCGACCGAATTTCACGGTGAAGCGGATATCGCCGCCATGAATGCGGCCGGCTATGATTTTGCCGTGTTCGGTAATCACGATTTCAACCATACTCTGGCGCACACGCTGAAGCTCATCGATCAGGCGCGTTATCCCATCCTGTGCTCCAATGTGACCTTTGCCGTCGACAAGAAGCCGCTGACCCCGCTTTATAGAATAGAATCGGTCGGCTCGGTCCGCGTGGGAATTTTCGGTCTGGTCGCCAAAGAAACAGCTTCTTATCGAGCCATGCGGGAAGGCCTTGGGGTTGCGGGCGTAATTACTACGGCTCGTGCCATTGTAAAAAAACTGCGCTCCAAAGCGGATATCATTGTTTTGATTTCGCATTGCGGCAAAGAAACGGATGAAAAGATCGCGCAAACCGCGTCCGGAATCGACGTGATTATCGGGGGTCATTCCCATTCGCGATTGCCTTTCGGCGAGTTTATCCGGCAGCCGGATGCGCTTCAATCGGAGCGCATGAACGGCACGGTCATTGTCCAGGCCCATCAGTGGGGCGGCGAATTAGGGCAATGCGATTTGGTTTTTGAAAAAGATACTTCCGGAGCATGGCGGTTGAAGCAGTATAAGGCTCGTTTGCTTCCCATCACAACCGCGATCCGTCCGGATGAAAAGACGGCGGAACAAATCAAGCAATATGCGGACCGCCTTCCGGCGCGCTATTCCGAAGTTATCGGCAACGCCGCGGCCGATTTCAGCCGGCGCTGCAGCGATGCGGCTGAATCCAATTTAGTGACGGACGCGGTGCGGGAAACGTTCGGGACCGAGATTGAACTGGAGAATTTGGGCGGTGTGCGCGCCCCTTTGTTGAAAGGCAAGATCACCCGCGGCGATCTGGTTCGGCTCGATCCTTTCGATAATACGGTAGTGACATTTAAAATCACGGGCAAGAAACTACGGGAGATCCTAAAAAAATACGCTCCGGCTGTATCAGGGCTGCGCTATCGTCTGGAAAAAGATGAGTTGATCGAGGTCAGCGTTAACGGACAACCGTTACAGAACGATCGGGTCTATACGGGTGCGACTAATTCCCATTTTGCCGAACGGGCGCTGAAGGGGATCGCGGTTCAGGACACGGGCCGGCAGCGTCTGGATGTGCTGATCGAGTATATCCGTAAAAATGGGACGATTCATCCCGCTTATGACGGCCGGCGGATTGTGGTCAATGAAAAAACGGATTGAATCATTGCATGATTTGTCAGGAGGCCAGATGGAAAAGAAAAATCGCTATGCGCATCAAATGATGCATCTGTTTCTCGGTATTCTTGTTTTCATTCCGATCGCGATCCTCTTGTATTTTTCCCCTGATCTGATTAAGCTTCTGGGATCGCCGTTTCTGTATCTTCCGGAGAAATTGGAATGGATCCATTTGCCTGCAAAGAATGAAGTGATCAAAGTTGATCCGGCAACCCAGGGGCATACGATTTTTTTCGGGAAGCCGGGCGGCTATGTCGTTTATACCGATGATATTGATTTGTTATTTCTTCAGGCAAGTCAAACCGATAAAAAAAGAGGGCCTTGGTTGGTTGAAGAAACGGAACAGGGTCCCATTGCTTTCTATTTTGTGAGCAGAGGCATCAGGCCGTATGACACGACTTTGGCCAAGGGAAGGCCTTTTCTCTGTTTTACCATTGTTAAGCCGGGTTCTTATGAATTCGCTTTTAATTGGCCGGGGGGTGAAGCCGCATCCATCTCCATCCTGCCTGATTATATGAACGGGAAAGAAGATATTCTGCTGACGGTTTATTTCGCGCAGCTGGCTTTTCTGGCCGGCTTATGGTGGGCGGTGTATCACCTGTTTACTTTGAAGAAAAGAAGAGCCGACAAAATCGAACAGAAGGAAAAAGCCATAAGAGCACGACAATTATGGAATGTGATCGAGCTAAAGAGATAAGGCGATCCGACGCTTTATTTCTTTGACTTTGCTGACCGGGTTTTCCAGCTTGATTGGCAAGATTTTCGGGATCGTGTTTATATGTTTCAGCCTGTATTGTGTCTATCTTATCATTACCGGATTCATTAGAAAGGACCCGCCCCAAGAATAAGTGCCGGATCAAAACAAGAAATAAAGTTTAATATTTTCAGATTGTTATAAAAATTTTGAGGCTATTATGTTAGATTAGGCTTGACGGATTATGAGCATATGCTTATAATCTAAATATGTCGCGACCTAAAAAATGCCGGTGTATCCAATGCCAACCCAATGCGAATTATTTCAAGCCTAGGGGTAGTCCACTTACCAGTCTTGAAGAAATAGCGTTAAATCTCGATGAGTTGGAAACCTTGCGCCTGGCTGATTATGAGGGCCTGTATCATGAAGAGGCGGCCAAACAAATGAATATTTCGCGGGCCACTTTCGGCCGGATTCTCGATCAGGCGCGGCATAAAGTAGCGGAGGCGATTCTGGGCGGGAAAGCCTTAAAAATCGTGAGAACGTGAGAAAGTGAGAACGTTTGAATGTATGAAAGGCGGTAGGGGCGACCGAAGCGGAGATGAAAACCGTATCGCTACCGAGCCGGTCGCCCGTACCCTATGAGAAGGTAAGAACAGGTGAAAACATTTTGAATTTTTTTGTTAAAGGAGAAAGATTATGAAATTATGTTTTACAGTGGAAAAAGACAACGGAATCGAGAGCACGGTTTACGGCCATTTCGGTTCAGCCCCGGCTTTTGTGATTGTGGATACGGAAAAGGAAAATGCGACCAGCGTCGCCAATAGTGATATGCACCACACGCATGGAGCTTGTAATCCGTTCAAAGCCATCGGCGGCCAACAGGTCGACGCAGTGGTGGTGGGCGGTATCGGCGCCGGAGCTTTAATGAAGCTCAATGCCGAGGGTGTTAAAGTTTTCCGGGCAGCGGAACCGAGTGTCAAGGCGAATGTAGCCCTTTTCAATAACGGCAAACTGCCGGAACTGACCATGAACCACACCTGCGGCGGACATCAAGGCGGTTGCGCGCATGAATAATAAAGGTGTTTAGTCTATAGGAGTTTAGACTGTAGGTCTTCCGGTTCGAGTGTTTTTTCGGAGATTTTGTCGCCCGATAGCCTAAAAAGCTACTGCCTATAAACCTATCTAAAGGAGTATTCAATGCCCATTTACGAATATAAATGTAAAAAATGTAACGCAGTCAGCGAAGTTCTTGTTTTGAGTAACCAGGAAGATCTGCACTGCAAAACCTGCGGCAGCGCCGATCTCGTTAAATTGATCTCGGCTCACAATACCGTGCAATCTTCTCCGACCCATGCCGGCGAAGCCGGGGGCAGCTGCTGTGGAGCGCCTCATTCCTGCGGCGCTCCGGGAAGTTGTTGCGGGAAGTAGATCATTTCCTCCTAAGGACATCGTAAAACTAAAGACATAAAGCGCCGAAAAAAAGCGGAACCGTTATCAAAACGATTCCGCTTTTATGCAAAAATGTATAGATTATTTCGGGTTTTTTGTGGCTTCCCGAATCATTTTGACCACATCCTGGGCAATGTCATTCGGTATCGGGATGACCAGGTTGTATTGGGTGAATTTCCAGTCGCCCTTCACTTTGATCAAAACGCCAGTGCCGCGACATTCGCCGTATTTCTCGTTCATGAGGCGTTCGCCAAGCCAGGCCGTGTTTTGGGCGGTGACGAAATTGCTGACCGGAGGCGTATTCAGCAACAGAATCAGGAGGATCAAAGCCATAAAGATCATGATCAGTTTGAATCCATCAATATTTTGAAAGGCTTTCATTGGTTAACCTCCTTTGTTTTTGAATATGAATGAGAGGGCACAGAACCCGATTCCTAAGCGATTACCCGATAAACAGCAATTTTCATGCCGAAGAGCTTGCGGGATCGCTAATGGATAATGGTGTAATAAATGATTGATATACCGAACAAATCGGCGCCGGATTGGATGTCAAAAGACCCTGAGATTTATATTGCGGGAGAATCATAAAATGGTTAATAAAGAGAAAGAGCGCACCAAAGGCCTATAGAACCAAAGCATGAAAGATCAGGGGAACATCTCTTGAAAAATATCATATCCGATCCAAAGTTCGAAACCCAAGACAGAGCCCTTTTTGAAGCGGCTTTTAAAACGGCCCGCAAGCATCAGGGCGATGGGGTCACGTTTTATTTGCCCGGCATGGTGAAAGTCGGCCAAGAGCGGGGCCGATATCCCGCCATTTCCATCACGGCCGGGGAGTGCGAGTTGCAATGCGAACACTGCCGGGGCCGGTTGCTCGCGCCCATGATCAAGGTCGCCGGCCCGGAAGAACTGGTCGAGAAATGTCTGCGGCTTCATCAGAACGGCGCGCACGGAGTACTCTTGAGCGGCGGGTCGGATCTTCAGGGTCGCTTACCTTGGGAGAAGTATTACGGGGCGATCGCCCGTATCCATGAGCAAACCGGGCTTTTTCTTTCCGCGCATGTCGGGTTTCCGGATGCCGAAACCTGCCGGGAACTGAAACAGGCGGGTGTCAGCCAGGCTTTGCTCGACGTGATGGGCGACGAAGAGACCGCTTCCCGGGTTTATCACTTGAAAGGTTTGGAGCCGGTGCGTTCCGCCATGCAGGCGATTG
>Ga0105099_10002111_pt1 | contig 11990 bp, 4 predicted proteins | sample PPLLak3cmMay2015_2_FD_79138 | JGI IMG/M metagenome (GOLD analysis project Ga0105099, IMG submission 79138) | Freshwater sediment microbial communities from Prairie Pothole Lake near Jamestown, North Dakota, USA - PPLs Lake P8 Core (1) Depth... | ecosystem: Environmental > Aquatic > Freshwater >...
CGGCTGAAGCAGCTGCGATCAGGGCAGGTTCGCTTCCTGCTCCGGGTAACGAATATGATCTGAACGTTACCTGTGTGGCCTCCTGCACATTGAGCCCCATGGAGTAAGCAATTTTTTCAAGGCTCTTTCCTTCCTGGTTAATCTTGCCGAATTCTTCAGAAATAACTTCAGCTTTCCTGTCTTTCAGCAGGATGAATCTTATGTCATTTTCAACATCTGCAAGCGGTGAAGTACCCTCTTCCCGGGCAGCCGTGCAGTATGCAACCACATATTTATCATCCACCTCAAAAACTGCCTGCTGGCTGGCATCCAGCACTATTACACCTTTTTGAGCAGAGAAAAGGGATATTATAAGACTTCTGGGGTTTTCAAGTCCCGGAAGGGTCTTCTGCCGGGGAGTTACGTTGTTTGCCACTCTCTTGTTAAGGTTCTGTTCAGCGATGGCGCTGTTGAATTTATCATAGGTATTGCTGATTCCGGCAAACTGGCTTGCCTGACTATATATTCTCTGGTTTGTTGTTGAACTTGCAATGATCTTCCTGTCAATAGTCCCGATGTTGTATTTCCGGGATTTTTTCGACTGGTCAAGGATCTCAATTATGTGCACACCAAATGTTGTCTCGGCAGTAACAATATCACCTTTTTTACCGGTGAAGCATGCATCATTGAACGGGGTTACCATCATGCCCTCCCGGAACCATCCGAGATCACCTCCAAGCTGGGCAGAACCCTGGTCCTCAGAAGTTGTCATAGCCAGCAGCTCAAATGGCGTCCCTGTCCTGATCTGCCTGAGAATGCTGTCGGCAGCAGTTCTTGCATCCTGAATACCCCTTGTCTGTCCGGCTGTTACAAGAATATGGCGGGCATGCACTGAATCGGGCCTCTCCGCAACATCTATAAGCCTTACTATCTTGTAGTTATCTTCTTCCCTGTAAGGGCCAAATATGGCTGATTTGTCCTCTTTCCTGACAAAATCCCTGAGGTTTTCGGGAACACTGTTCAGAGAGATATATACTCCCATGTGGCGTGTATCGGCGTTCAGGTTTACAAACTGTGCCGGATCATCAGCTTCTGCAAATTCACCGCTTATCCTGTTAATCCAGTCTTCAGTCTGCTTCACATCGTCTTCAGACGGGACCACATCAAATGTCACGTACTCAATATCCCTGAGGGCATTGCTTTTAAAATCATCCTTGTGTTCAGCGTAGTATGACTCGATTTCAGCAGCAGTGACCGTAACTGAAGAATCAGGCACTGACGAGTAATTCTTCTGAATGAAGCTGAAATCAACGGTTGAACCAGCTGCCTTGCTGTCAAATTCAGCCTGTTTTGAGGTTACATATAATCCTTTGGATACAAGGTTATTGTATTTAGTGCTCATCCTGTCTGTAACTATTTCGTCTTCAAAGAAGAGCCAGTATTTCCTTGCCGTCTCATCCGTTTCAAGGTTTTTAAGGAAGTTCACCAGGAATGATTTGTTGAATATGCCTGTTGAGCGGTCGGTGAAAAGCTGCGTAACAATGGGATGAGGGTCATTCCCGAGGACAAGTTCGTCAACTTCTTCAGCGCTGACCCCGATGCCGAGATCCCTGTATTGATTATCCTGGATCCTTTCCCTTACCATCTGCTCCCAGATCTGTTCCCTTACTGATTCGGCAGTTGCTTCATCTATTGTTGTGACCCCGGAGAGCTTATATATCTCGAAAAGATTCTGTACTCTTTGTTCGAACTCCTGGTAGGTAATCTGTTCACCGGCTATAAGGCCGATCTCATAATATTTTCTTTCCTGCCTTCTCCGGCCCCTGCCGTTTCCGAAGAAATCACTTACGACGAAAAGAAAAAGCGAAACACCAATAATTCCGGCAACCAGAACGCCTGCTCTTTCCCTTAGAAACTGAATTGCTGACATTAAATAAAGGTATTTTAATGATTAATAGAATTATGCTTTTTTAAATCAGGCGACAAATATAACAAAAATCCAAATAAAAACAGGCTAAAGATTTACATACATATTGTTAGTCTCATGACGCAAGCCGGACAGGGCAGCGCAGGCAGGGAAGGGGGCTCTTCTCTGGATAATAAGAGGGTATAAACTATAAATATACGCAAGTAGAATGAAAATACGAAAATAAAAGGGGGTTAAAATGAAAAAAACACATAATAAATGAATAATATTATAAAAAAATAGGGGGTATATTGAAAAAAAACATATTTTTGACAAAAATTTTCATTATGGCAGAATTAAGATTTAGTGCATTAAGGGAAGTATTCAACAGGGAGGTCGTTGATCATGTGCCGCCGTCACCGGTCGTCTCCAGGTATTTTGGAGCCGATGTTTTCAACCTTCACAAAATGGAGCATTACCTCTCAAAGGAGGCGTTCAGGATTGTCAAGAGAGCTATTGAGGATGGCAAGTCCCTTACAAGGCAGGAAGCTGACCAGGTGGCGATCGGTCTTAAAGCGTGGGCAATTGAGAGAGGAGCAACCCATTTTACGCACTGGTTCCACCCGCTGACCGATGGAACTGCTGAAAAACATGACAGTTTTCTCGAGATGGGGGATAACGGACATATGGTTGAGAATTTCTCTGGGGCCGTCCTGGTGCAATCAGAACCCGACGCTTCAAGCTTTCCAAGCGGAGGCATAAGGAATACCTTTGAAGCAAGGGGCTATACAGCCTGGGATGTCTCTTCACCTGTATTTATCGTTGGCACAACCCTGTGTATACCAACAATATTTGTATCATATACCGGCGAGGCTCTTGATTACAAGGCTCCGCTTCTGAAAGCACTTTCAGCACTTGACGAAGCCGCTGTTGATGTCTGCCAGTACTTCGATAAGGATGTAACCAAAGTATTTGCAACACTCGGCATTGAGCAGGAATATTTCCTTATCGATGAAGCGCTCTATTATGCCCGTCCCGATATCGTACTTGCCGAAAGGACCCTGATGGGGCACCAGTCGTCAAAGGACCAGCAGCTTGCCGACCACTATTTCGGATCAATACCTGAAAGGGTGATGTCGTTCATAAAGGACTTTGAATGCGCCGCACACAAGCTGGGTATTCCTGTAAAGACCCGCCATAACGAAGTGGCTCCTAACCAGTTTGAATGCGCACCCATACACGAGGAGGTGAACCTGGCAGTCGATCATAACCAGCTGCTTATGGATATCATGAAGAGGATTGCCCGCAGGCATAAATTCCGGGTGCTCTTCCATGAAAAACCCTTTGCCGGAATAAACGGATCGGGAAAGCATAATAACTGGTCGATGGCCACAAACACAGGCGTCAACCTGCTCTCCCCGGGAAAGAATCCGAAAACCAACCTCCAGTTCCTCACCTTCCTGGTGAATGTTATAAAAGCCGTTCATGACAGCAATGAACTGATCAGGGCATCGGTCATGAGTGAGACCAATTCGTACCGCCTGGGAGGACATGAGGCTCCCCCTGCGATAATCTCCGTGTTCCTTGGTACCTATCTGACGGAGATGCTGGGAAGCATTGTCCGTAAGGTGACCGACAGGAAAATGACACCTGCCCTTAAAACCGAACTGAAGCTTGGAATAGGGAAGATACCTGAAATATTTCTTGACAATACCGACCGCAACCGCACTTCTCCGTTTGCATTTACAGGTAACAGGTTCGAATTCAGGGCAGTAGGTTCATCAGCCAACTGCGGTGCAGCAATGATAGCCCTGAATGCAGCCGTGGCGCACCAGCTTGTCAGATTCAAGGCTGAAGTCGACCAGGTAATCAAAAAGGGAAGAAATAAGGATGAAGCCATCTTCCAGGTGCTCAAGAAATCTATCCTCGAATCTGAAAATGTTCTCTTTGAAGGAGATAATTACAGCAAGGAATGGCATGAAGAGGCAGCAAGAAGGAAGCTTTGCAATATCCAGAGCGTTCCGGAATCGATCAAGTGTTACCTTACTCCCAATTCCAGGGAGGTGCTGGTCAAATCAGGAGTATTCTCAGACAAGGAGATAGAGAGCCGGGTGGAAGTCGAACACGAGAAGTTCACCAAGAAGGTGCAGATAGAAGCAAGAGTGCTAGGCGACCTGGCAATTAACCATATTGTACCTACTGCAATAAGGTACATGACGATACTTCTGGAGAACGTCAGGGGATTGAGGGAAGTATTCAACGACCTTGAGTTTGAACGCCTTGCAAGCGCCCGGAAGGAAATGATTGTATCAATATCCGACCATATCAGCAGCATCAAGAAGCTGACCAACGATATGATCGAAGAACGTAAAAAAGCCAATGTGATAGAGGATTCATATAAGAAAGCGCTGGCTTACGAAAAGAAGATCAAGCCTTATCTTGACGAGATCCGTTATCACATCGACAAGCTTGAACTCATTGTTGATAATGAGATCTGGCCGCTTCCGAAATACAGGGAATTACTCTTTACCAGATAGGTTTTACAAGTTAGATTTTGCAGCAGAGGCGTTGTCTCGCAGCGTCTCTGCTTTTTTTATAATAATTGCTGCTGTCAGCCGTTACTAATAAACGCCGTTCTCAATTATTTGACTATTTTTATGGCCGATAGAAAGGGGTAGAATGAAGAGGTTTCTTTTTCTTGTTATAATATTGTCAGTCATTACGATGCCGGAGCTGCCTGCTCAGAAAAGGAAAGCTGAAAGGGCTTATGCATCCTTTCAGGCAGGTGAATACTATGATGCCATAGATCTCTTTAAGGATACTTATTCAAAAACTAAGAAATCAGATAAGGCTGAACGCACCGAGATAGTTTTCATGATAGCCGAGTGCTACCGGCTTGTAAATGATCCGAAAAATGCCGAAACATGGTATAAGCTGGCGGTAAGATCATCGGCCACCAAACCTGAAGCCCAGTTCTGGTATGCATCCTCCCTGAAAAAGAACGGAAAATACCAGCAGTCAATAGATGAATTCAAAAAGTACAAACAGATAGCACCCTCTGATGCAAAAGCCGACCAGGAAATCAGGGCATGCGAACTGGCCCTTGAGTGGCTGCGGAATCCTGAAGTATACAGGGTAACCGATCTTAAGGACCTCAATTCCAGGGAATCTGACTTCAGTCCTGCATACGGGCGCGATGATTTTGGAGTTCTCTATTTCACATCATCCCGCGAAGATGCCGAGGGAAACAAGACTCACGGGGCAACCGGACAAGGTTACACGGATATCTTTGAGAGCAGGCTTGATAAAAAATCAAAATGGAGCACACCGGTACCTGCCACGGGTTTAAACAGTGAGTTTGAGGATGGAACGCCATTCTTTACAGGTGATTACAAGGAGGTGTATTTTACAAGATGCGAAGCAGGCAAGCGCGAGAAAAAAGGGTGTATCATTATGACATCAAAACGGTCGGGCGACAGCTGGAGTGAACCAAAAAATATCGAAATACTTCCCGATTCCCTTGTAGCTGCACATCCGGCTCTCACAGCCGACGGACAGACCCTCTATTTTGTTTCCGACATGGCAGGAGGCTCAGGAGGAAAGGATATATGGATGGCCACACGCACCGCGGCAGGCAGCAGCTGGTCGCAGCCAAAGAACCCGGGACCTGACATCAACACAGGGGGAAATGAGCTTTTTCCTTTCGTCAGGAATGACGGCACCCTCTATTTTTCTTCCGACGGACTAATCGGTATGGGCGGTCTCGATATCTTTAAAGCCATTCCTCAGCCCGATGGTTCGTGGATCGTAACAAATATGAAGTCGCCAATAAACAGCTCTGCTGACGATTTCGGGATAGCATTTGAAAACGAGAACGAAAAAGGGATATTCAGCTCCACACGCAAGGGAAGAGGCAATGATGAGCTGTATGAATTCATATTTCCGCCTCTTGTATTCAGCATAACCGGGCTTGTCAAGGATGAAAAAACCGGCTCACCGATAACAGGATCTACCGTTTCTCTTATTGCCAGCGACGGCTCAAACCTCCAGGCTCAGACCGGAACAGGCGGTGATTTCAGGTTCAGCCTTAAACCGGATGTCGACTATATCTTCCTTGCATCAAAACAGGGATACCTGAACGGAAAGGAGAGAGAAACAACAAAAGGTCAGGAAAAGAGCCGGGAATTTATGGTTACAATACTTCTGACAGCGATCGATAAGCCGATCGAACTTCCAAATATCTTCTACGACTTCGGGAAATGGGACCTGCGACCGGAATCAATGGTATCGCTTGACAAGCTGGTCGAAACGCTGAATGACAACCCGAATGTGACAATAGAGCTTATGTCTCATACCGACTCGCGCGATACCGAAGAATACAACTATGACCTTTCACAAAAAAGAGCTCAGTCTGTTGTTCAGTACCTGATAGATAAAGGTATTAATTCTGAAAGACTCTCTGCAAAAGGTTATGGTGAATCGAGTCCAAAGGTAGTTGATGCATCGGTGGTTTCACAGGCAGCTTTCCTTAAAATTGGATTAACACTCACTGAACAGTATATCAACACATTGCCGAATGAAGAGCAGAAGGAGATAGCTCACCAGATAAACCGGCGTACCGAATTCAGAGTGCTGAGGACGGATTATGAGGCACCGAAGAAATAACCCCCCAACCCCTCCCGACCTGCGGTCGGGACAAGCTCTGAAGGGGGGCTAAATAGTATTAAAATTTATCTTCAATTACCGTCGGCTGAAGCCGACGTTACAGGATATTGTTGATTATAAGGACTTTAGTCCAATGAGGCAATTGGGCTAAAGCCCCAATAAAGGGGGAGGCCTATTATCCGTCGGCTGAAGCCGATGGTAATTGAGGTATCACCTGGTAAATACCGTTGTATCGGGGCCCTGTCGTACTGCTGTAACGTCATTGCGAGCAGGGCCGAGCGTTAAGAATTTGTCCGGGGGACAAATTCAGCGAGGAGCCGGGCTTGAGCGTAGCGCCGCAATCTCCTCCTTCATACCTGCAACGATAGCATTAAGCTGTTCGATTTGTGCCTGCTGTTCCTGGATTGCTTTTGTCAGTATCGGAATAAAATCATTGTAACGCAACTCCAGTGATCCATCATAACCTTTACTTAATAATCCTGCATTTTCAATACCTAATTCATTGAACAGTTCTTCCACATCCTGAGCTATAAAACCAGCTTCCCTGGTATGAAGCGAGTTGTTTTTTCTAATATAATCAACAGGCTTCAATCCATTAATAACATTCAAACCAAGAGAAAGATCTTCTATTGATTCTTTCCACTTGATATCAGACGTGACAGTCCATGCAACTTGTATTCCAGCATATACTATAAAGGTATTACCAATTCTGACCTGATCATGGCCAGTAGCTGATGGGACCATTGAATTTGTTCCGATTGTAATGTTATTGCCACCTGAAGTAACACCAGAACCAGCGTTGTAGCCTAGGGCTGTGTTGTAATTTCCTGTTGAATTACACAATGCTCCTAAACCCACTCCGGTGTTTTCAATTCCGGTAGTATTGTATTCTCCTGCAGCACCACCAAGAAAAGTATTGGCATAACCAGTAGTATTTCTTTTACCGGCCCCCCAACCAACAAATACTTGCCCATCAGCGTCATTTACTTTTCCTGATTCTTTACCTATAATTACATTATAATCGCCCTCATTAAAAATACCAGCATTGACTCCTATAATGACATTTTCACTGGAGGCGTCATAAGGAGTATAAAGAGGTGGTTGAGGGATTTTGCTACCGGAATTTGACCCTAAGTATACATTAAAAGAACCAAGTTCCTGTTGTCCGGCTGAAGCCCCAACGAATACATTATTATCACCTGAAGTATTGTTATACCCCGCCATATTGCCAAAAAAAGTATTTCTGATACCCGTAGTAAGGTTATTGTAACCAGACTGGTAGCCCATAAATGTGTTATATTGACCATTGCCTGATGTTTGAGGAGTAATATACATGAAATCCTCATTTATGTCACCTTTTGTGTAATCATAACCCCCAATTGCAAAACCGCCTTTCGGCCCTTTTACATTGTCGTTATTTATGTTGAAACGGATACTGTCAGGTGTAACATTCATAAGGTTTACAGTGCCCCCTTTTGTATAGTCGTAACCTCCTATAGCGAACCCTCCTTTCGGACCTTTTATTCCATCCGGATCATGTTCAATGTTGATTTTCACTCCATTATTATACACAGCCAGGACAGCAACTCCATATTTGTTTTTTACTTCAAAAAGAGGTGTGTTGTCATCCCAGCTGCCGGATGGCTGGATCACCACCTTACCTGATGGAGAAGTTGTTCCAATTCCTATTTTACCATCACCCCGTATTCTCATCAGTTCTGTAGTCCCGGCATAAAACTTATGTGAAAAATCAAATATGGCTTCAGGTATTGAGTACCATAAAGCATATCCTTCAATGCCTAATGCAAAATCTGTCCTTGAAGAACTTACTTCAGGATAAAGCACAAGTTTTGTTCCAATACTCCGGGTGCTTGTTGATGGCGGTGCAACTCCGTTAATGTTAAATAAAATAGTATTTGCAGTTGAACTGTTCAGGAATAATTTTGAATTTGTACCCCCAAGTTCAAGTTTATGTGTTGGAGATGAAGTGCCGATTCCGACATTACCGTCTGACGACACCCTTAACCTGTGGTTTGAAGAACCGGATGTATAAAAATCAATCGGAGCTGCTTCGGAGGTATATATTTGCAAAGGACCTGTGCCCCTGTGTTCGATTCTTGAAGGAGCATCCTGTCCATTTTCATATCTTCTTATCCGCAAAGCATAATCTGCCCAATGATCGTCACCGTGAAAATCAATATATGAAGTCCTGACTCCTGTATTAATGCTATTTATTTCAATAGACAAAGGATTCATGTTAGACCTGGCTGTAATTGTACCATTAACATCCAGAGTTGCTGAAGGAGATGAAATTCCAATCCCCACATTCCCTGTCGGTCTGTAAATATCTCCTGCGTTTGCTGTCCAGAGTGAGCCTCCTGTAGGTAATGTGACTGTATTTCCTCCTGTAATACTCAGGTCTGATCCTGCGAGTGATAAAGTCTGTTTAGTTTCAACATCCTCAGATAATAAAGAGTACGGTACAGATTGCAATTGTGCAGATCCCAGATTCTTCCATTCACTATCATAATAAATCTGAGTCCTGATGTACTTAGGTGTCACTGTCCAGTCGATATTACTGAACGTGGTTACCGGCCCCGATTCATAGGTTCCCAGCCCGACAACGATACTGAACAACCCGTGTTCGTCTGGATCAATACCACTATGCTTCTCTTCCCAGATGACAGTCTCAGGATCATTATCCGACAGAATAGCGATCTTAATATCCACCGGTTCAGTGATCGGATTGCCTGATACCCCGTCGCGGGCGATGGCCTGGTAGTTGAATCCCTGCGGGACCTGGCTCAGGGCGCAGGGCAGGGGGCGCAGGGCTAAGAGCACAGAGCTCAGGGCAAAAAGACGCACGACACAAGACACAAGACGCAAGGAAGAGGGTTTTAATTTCATGACTTGAGGGTATTAAGGTTTGACGGTACGGTGGTACGACAGTGCGAAAGTAGAAAATTGATAAATGTGATATAAAGGCTTGAACAGCCAGTGGTGAGAGCACACTACTTCGCTTTTCGGTTTTTCGAATATTTCGGCGAAATAGTTGAAAATCAGGCGTTCTGCTTATACAATTTAAAACAAAAAATGAAGCAAGTCAAATTTTTTTGACCAACGTGGTCGTAGAACCAGCAACCAGCAACCAGCAACCAGCAACTTTTTCCTATCTTTAGTCCTGAATTTTATATATGTCCACCGAATCCAGATACGACAAACGCGGCGTCTCGTCCCGGAAGGAGGATGTACACTCGGCAATAAAGAACATCGACAAAGGCCTCTTCCCAAAAGCGTTCTGCAAGATAGTACCCGACCAGCTCGGAGGCAGTAAGGACCACTGCAATATCATGCACGCCGACGGCGCCGGAACAAAATCATCGCTGGCCTATATTTACTGGAAAGAGACAGGCGACATGAGCGTGTGGAAAGGAATAGCACAGGATGCAATCGTAATGAACATAGACGACCTTCTCTGCGTGGGCGTTTTCGATAATATCCTTCTTTCATCAACGATAGGACGTAATAAAAACCTGATCCCTGGTGAAGTTATTTCTGCTCTCATAAACGGGACCGAAGGGTTCCTTGAAAAACTCAGAAGCCTCGGCATCGGAATTTATTCCACGGGAGGAGAGACCGCTGATATTGGCGACCTCGTTCGCACAATAATAGTCGATTCAACTGTCATGGCCAGGATGAGAAGGGGAGACGTCATCTCCAATGATAAAATCAGACCCGGAGATGTAATTGTCGGACTGGCTTCATCGGGTCAGACAACATACGAGAACGAATACAACGGCGGAATGGGAAGCAACGGTCTTACCTCGGCCCGACACGATCTGTTCGGAAAATACCTTGCTTCAGAATATCCGGAAAGCTTCGATCCGTCACTGCCGGCCGACCTTGTTTATTCAGGTAAAATGAGGCTCACTGACCCCGTGGAGGGATTAAATATAACTGCAGGAAAGCTTGTTCTTTCACCTACGCGGACCTATGCTCCGGTTGTTAAGAAAATAACAGAAGAAATGAGGCCGGCTATCCACGGAATGATCCACTGTTCAGGAGGCGGACAAACCAAAGTGTTGCATTTTGTTGATAACCTTCATGTTGTGAAAGACAACCTTTTCCCATTGCCTCCACTCTTCAAAATGATACACGATCAATCGGGAACGGGCTGGAAAGAAATGTACCAGGTCTTCAACATGGGCCACAGGTTCGAGATCTATACAGACGGGAAACATGCGGAGGAAATGATCAGCATCGCTGACGGCTTCAGCCTGGAAGCGAAAATTATCGGGCACTGTGAAGGATCAGATAATAAAAGACTTACAATAATATCTGAATTCGGAAAGTTTAATTATTGATAACATCCCCCTGCCCCCCCTTCAAAGGGGGAGTTAAAACCGTAACACCATCGCCCCGCCGCACCATCTCACAGCCGTATCGTCACACCGCCATACCATTGTACCATTGCACCGTTGCACCGTTGTACCATTGCACCGTTGTACCTTTGTACCGTTATGCCTTTGCGCCTTTGCGTCTTTTTTTTACCTTTGTCCCCGAAAATTCAGATCATGGCAGGTAATATAATACTTGAGAGGCTCGAAGGAGTAAAGCAGCGGTTCATTGAGGTTGGGGAACTCCTGACGCAACAGGAAGTGCTCACCGATATGGAACGTTATGTAGGGCTTAACAAGGAGTATAAAAGCCTTCTGCCCATCATTGAAGCTTATGAGAAATATAAGCTTACTCTTACAAATATTGAAAGCACAAAGAATCTTCTTTCCACTGAAAAGGATGATGAAATGCGGGAGATGGCAAAAGCTGAGCTTGAAGCCATGAACAGCCAGATACCGGACATGGAAGAGGAGATAAAGATGCTTCTGATCCCCGTCGATCCGGAGGATGAAAAGAATGCCGTGGTTGAGATCAGGGCCGGTACCGGAGGCGACGAGGCAAGCATCTTTGCAGGAGATCTCTTCAGGATGTATTCCAAATACTTTGAATCAAAAAGATGGAAGGTTGAAGTAAACCGTCATTCTGAAGGTACAGCCGGAGGTTATAAGGAGATTGTCATGAGTGTTTCCGGTGACGGCGTATATGGCATCATGAAATATGAATCAGGTGTCCATCGCGTACAAAGAGTTCCGCAAACTGAGACACAGGGTCGTATCCACACCTCCGCGGCATCGGTGGTGGTTCTGCCTGAAGCCGATGAATTTGACATTGTGATAAAGAACGAGGACATCAGAAAAGATACCTATTGTTCTTCCGGCCCCGGGGGGCAATCAGTCAACACCACCTATTCCGCGATCCGCCTGACCCATGTTCCCACGGGCATCGTTGTTACATGCCAGGATGAAAAGTCACAGCTCAAGAACTACGATAAGGCCCTTAAGGAATTAAGAACAAGGCTCTATAACCTTGAATACCAGAAGTA
>Ga0105099_10002112_pt1 | contig 11987 bp, 7 predicted proteins | sample PPLLak3cmMay2015_2_FD_79138 | JGI IMG/M metagenome (GOLD analysis project Ga0105099, IMG submission 79138) | Freshwater sediment microbial communities from Prairie Pothole Lake near Jamestown, North Dakota, USA - PPLs Lake P8 Core (1) Depth... | ecosystem: Environmental > Aquatic > Freshwater >...
ATGGTCTCGGTTATCGGCGCCATTGTCAAACCGGGGAACTACGAGGTGGTTGGTAGAACGACCTTGCTGGAAGTGATCTCCCAAGCCGGTGGGCTGGCTTCAGGACAGGACCCTGATCGGGTGGTGATTATCCGCAAAAGCGGAGAAGGGGAGAATGAATCTCAGGTCATAGACCTCAACCGTCTGATGATGGAAGGGGCCACTGATCTCAACGTGGAACTGCGTCCTGGTGATATTGTCAATATACCGGTGGCTCAGCACATCGATATTTACGTTTTCGGCCAGGTGAAGAGTCCGGGACATCTGCAAATTCGTCAACGAGGACAGATCACCCTGCTGCAGGCCATAGCTCAGGCTGGTGGGTTCCTGGATCGGGCCAGAAAAGGTTCCGTGTCCATCACCCGCCGGGAGGATGGTAAAGAAGTGAAATACAAAGTGAATGTCAAACGTATTATCAGCGGCAAAGAGTCAGATTTTATTCTGCAAAGCAACGACATCATCCATGTCTCAGAGAGCATTTTGTAGGGACGTGGCTTGCCTGCGCCCTATTGAATAATACAGGAGATTAATTGTGGAAAATCCCATTCAGCAGTTCCCAGCCCACAACGTAATGCCCATGGAGCCCGATGAAGGGATCCATTTGGAGAAATACTGGAACTTAATAAAACCCCGACTTCACTTAATCATCATTCTGGCCTTGGTGTTTGCTGCCGGTGCCTATGTGCGAGTGTCAATGAATACGGAAATGTACATGGCTTCAGGAATGCTGATGATCGAACCGGAAGCCAATGTTATCAATATTTCCGGGGCCTATCGCATGTACGATTATCGCAACGATTATTTTAATACCCAGATCAATATCCTGCAGAGCCCCAGTTTGCAGCGGCAGGTCTTCGCCGAGATCTTTGGAGATGCCGCCCCCGGGACAGCCGTAGGGGGGCAATTCATGATTTCGCCTATTGAGGAAACCCGTTTGGTCTCCATTGCCTGTTTATCACCCAATGGCCCCACAGCAGCCCGTATGGTCAACACTCTTTTTGACCGTTTTGTGGAGTTCAATCTGGGCGTCAAGACTCAGGCTGAGCGTCAGGCTACTGAGTTCATTACCCGTCAGATAACGGAGTTGCGCCGCAATCTGAGCCAGAAGGAAACTGAGCTGCAGGATTACGGCAAACGCAAAGAACTTTTTTATCTGTCGGGTCGGGAAAGTACAGTGGTGGAAAAATTCTCCGACCTTAACAAAGCCTTTACCCAGGCCCAGATTGAACGAATCAATCGTGAATCCTCCTATAACCAGTTGCGTGGTCTTAAGTATGAAGAGTATCCGGTGGTGCAGCAGAATCCGGTGATCAATGGCCTGAAAAGTACCTTTTCAAACCTGGAATCCGACTATCAACGAAAGGCCCAGGTCTTCAAGGAAGATTACCCGGAGATGGTGCAGCTGCGTTCCCAGATGGACAGTATCTCCAGCCGCATAGAGAAAGAGACCCGGGAGGTAGCGGAAAAGGAGCTTAAAGACGCACGCAGTCTTTTTCAGACTGCCCAGGAGAAAGAGCGTTCACTGCAAAGCCTTTTAGATGAGCAGAAAAAGACTGTCACCAGCAGCAATACTGACGCTATTTACTACAAGAGTCTGGAAATCGAAGTACAGAATATGCGTCTGCTGCTTGATCACCTCATCAAGAGGGAGAAGGAGGCCCTGGTCTCCTCTCGCCTGGAAGGTCTTCAGACCAGTAACATAAAAATCATTGATCGGGCTGAAGTGCCCAATGCACCTATCTCCCGTGGGCGTACCAAGGCCACCTTGATGGGGCTTTTTCTGGGCGCCGCATTTGGACTCGGCTTGATTTTTCTGTTGGATTTTCTTGACCGCACTCTGCGTAATCCCGATGATGTCAAAACCTACCTCAAATTACCCACCCTGGGTATGGTGCCCTCATCCCGTTCCCGTTCAAAGGAGGTCCAGAATTATTACCATTACAGCAAAAAAAAAGCACCCGATAAAGAGGTACGTGAAATTGAGTTGATCAACTTTGTCGATCCGGAGTGCCCTTTTTCTGAACAGTATCGAACCATTCGTACCGCTATCCTCCTTTCCACTGCCAAATCAGCTCCTCGGGTGATCAGCTTTTCCAGTGCTATCCCCAGTGAAGGCAAGACAGTGACCTCTTCCAATGTGGCCATCTCTTTTTCTCAACTGGGAAAGAAGGTGCTGATCATTGATGGTGATTTGCGCAAGCCCAGGATTCATAAAATTTTCGAATTGAAAAACACAGTGGGACTTTCTTCTTTTCTTGTGGGTCGGGCTGAGCTTTCTTCCATCGTCTTTAAGACCCATATCCCAAACTTGTTTGCCATTCCTTCAGGGCCGATTCCTCCCAACCCGGCTGAGCTTATCGATTCGGAAATGATGGCTTCAACTTTGGAAACCCTGCTCAAGAAGGTGGACTACATCATCATTGATACACCGCCACTGATCGGTATCGTTGATCCGATTCTGCTGGGCAAGCAGGCTGATGCCATGGTGCTGGTCACCTGGGCCGGCAAGACTAACCGCACCTTGGTTGAAAAGGCCAAAGAGGAGGTGGAACGCTATGGAATCCGCCTTTTGGGTCTGGTGCTAAACCGCCTGGATTCCAAGGGAGAGGTTGGCGGGTATGGATACACGTACCGTTATCGCTATTCATATTATGAAGAGAACACTGAAAAAGGATCTGATTCAGATCGCCCGAAATTCCCTAAAGGGCAGGCATGATCGGGCAAACTGGACAAATGCCGGTAAGTGGGTGGATTGATATTCATTGTCATATCATCCCTGCTGTGGATGATGGCCCAAGGACAATGGATGAGTCTCTGGAAATGATTGCCATGGCTGCTGAAGCAGGTACGGCCATCATGGTGGCTACGCCTCATCGAAATAGTCCCATGGCTCTTGTGGATGACAGTGGAGAGATTTTAACGAGATTCAAGCTCTTGCGAAATACGGTTAAGGCTGAGGGTATACCAGTAAAGCTTCTTTTGGGCGCTGAAGTCTATTGCCGTGAAAATTTGCTGGAACGGTTATCCGCCGATCGTTTGGGACTGACTCTGGCCGGCAGTGATTATTTCCTACTGGAGTTTCCTACAGATATTCTGATCCCTGGCAGTAATGAACTGATCAGGTGTCTGGTTCAACAGGGACTGGTGCCCATCATCGTTCATCCGGAACGGAATGAACAGGTACAGCAAGATCCAGATCAATTGCTTCCTTTCATCGAATCCGGGGCAATGATTCAGTTGACAGGTGCTTCCATTGAAGGGCGGTTGGGGGGCAATGCATTGGAATGTGCCAAGGCAATTTTGAAGCGCAATATGGCCCATATTGTGGCTTCTGACTGTCATGACGCTGATTCACGCACTCCATGCCTTGATGGATTGACCAAACAAAAACTATTGGAGCCAAGGCGTGCAGAGATGCTCATGAACCGTTTACCAGCGGCATTGGTTGAAAATCTGGCCCCACCTGATATCGGGCCTATTGTGGATGACGAGGCAGGGGGAGTTCAGGGAATGATCGATTGGATTCTGAGGAGATGGAGATGAAGAGAACGAGCCAAATACGCTGGCTGATTTTACTCATCTGGCTGGCCCCCTTGCCTTTTGGATCGGTGGCCTCCTTTTTTGAGCCTTTTTTCTATGCCTGGATAGCCTTGACTGCCATGATGCTTCTCTGGTCCAATCAGGAACCCATCCCCAGGATCCCATATGCTTATAGGCTGCGTCAGCTTCTTATAGCCATCGCCGCCCTGATGGGTTTGCAGATTCTGCCCTTACCCCGATTTATCATCACCTTGGTTTCACCACATCATCAATTCCTCTACGCCCAAATGCAGAGTGGGGACTCTTTTTGGGGGTCCTTGTCCTTGGTCCCGGCAGAGACGGTTGCGTTTTTGGCCCGCAGTGGAGTGCTGCTCATTTTTCTTCTGGCCATTCTGAAGCAACGGCTTGAAAAAAATGAAATGATTCGTTTGTTGCATCATTTCGTTTTGTCAGCCACGGCTCAGGTCCTGTTTGCTGTACTTAAACTGGCCAATGGCAATAAACATTTCTTTCTTTTTTTCTACCCAGACGAAAGTGGTTCATACAGCAGTTTCCTGACAGGAACTCTGGGCAATCCTGATCATTTCAGTTTCTGGCTGCAGATGGCGCTTCCTCTGTCCATCATGCTGCTCTTGTGGCGCCTCAAGGCGATGGAGACCCGCCAGACTCTGCGACAACGCCTGATTGCAGTTATTAATGCCGAACAGGGCGTGTGGCTGCTGGCTATTCCGCCACTCATTCTGGGCTCTGGAATCATTCTTACTGGCTGTCGGGCAGGTATGCTGGCTATGGTGCTCTCCTTTCTGGTCTTTTCCCAGTTGACTTACTACCACCGCAGGTCACGGGTTATGCGCAAGAAGCTCAAGGTTATTTTTATTGGTTTCACCCTGATTGCTCTTTTTATCGGAATTCAGCAGAGCTGGAACAAAATTGTTTCCACAAAGATCGAGGATAGTGGTCGTTTTCTGCGTTGGCCCAATACCATGGAGATGGTCAGAGATTTCCCGGTCCTGGGTACTGGATTTGGTACCTACCGCTACAGCTTTTACCAGTACGACACCGATGTGTCGGGTAATTGGTCTACCCATGCCCACAATGATTATCTTGAGATTCTCAGTGATGGTGGCCTAATCGGACTGGTCCTTTTTATGGCACTATTTGCCGTTTTAGGCCTGTCTGTGATCCGCATGTGGATCAACCGGCGCCATCCGGAGATGAAGATGATGGGTATTGGCTTACTCAGTGCCTTTACCGCTGTGGCCATCCACAGTTTTTTTGACTTTTCCTTGCGAATACCCAGCAACTTGATGTTCTTCACTTTGCTGATAGCTCTGGCAATCCGCATCGGTACCTATAAACGGGAGGAGTGACCATGGTAAAACGATCAATTTTGCTTTTTGTCACCGTCTCCGTTCTGCTTGTCTATTTCCTGATGCAAACCGCTACAGATGCCTTTTTAAGCTTTTATAATCCGGAAAGTTCTGACAATCAATGGTTGTACCGGGCTGCCCTGCTTCATCCGTTGTCTGCTGAGCCCCACTTAAACTTGGGCTTTTCCAAGCTGGAACGTGGTAAGGCCGATCAAAATACCATTATGATCAAAGAAGCCATTGGGCATTTTAAACTGGCCATCCGCTTCAATCCTTTTGTTTATCAGGCCCACCTCAATCTGGGCAAAGCCTACTTGATTCTTTCAAAAAATGATTCACAATGGGTGAATGATGGCATCCTCAGCTTTAAACGGGCAGCGAGTATCCGAGGTGCCAATTTGACGGTAGCCATGGATGCCACCCGTCTGTTCTTTTCCCTCTGGCCACTGCTTAAGAAAGAAGATCAGGACTTTGCCCGAAATCTTGTTTTGGGAATCATGCATCGCATATCTCAGAAGGACTTTATTGAACTGGTGGAGCTATGGGCTCACTACAACCGCAAATTTGAATTGATGGAAGAATTGGTCTCCCGCCGACCTGAGTTTAGTTTACAGGTTGTTTCAGCTCTTACTCAGAATCGAAGTTACAACGACCAACGCCGAAGTTTGCAAAATATGCATGATCACATGCAATACCAGGCTCAAAAGCGCAAGGCTGAAGAGGAATTAAATAAGGAACCGTTTTCCCAGAGCCATGAACAGCTGCTAAAACTGTTTACATCCCTGGGAAAAGTCTATCGTCGCTACGATCGTCTTTTGGGTCAGGAGATTTTCCCTGATAAAACCCTCTTTGCATTGCGTCGACGAATTGGTGAGCGGCTATTGTCTTTACTGATAGATGACGAGGGCAAATGGCGTTCAGCAACGATGCGCCAGCCTGTAGATATGGTGGTCAATGGGCTGATCAGTGATGCCCGGGATTATGAAAATATGTTTGAGCTTGAGGAATTGCTGGTAAAGCATGACTACTATCGGGAGGGGGATATCAAGTCTTTCCTGACAGGGCAACGCATATTGTTTCAGACGGCCCGCTATGACCAGGTAATTGATCAGATTGAAACTTTGCAGAGACAGATCTCGTTCATCCGTGAGGATGCCCGTCCGGACATGATTGAGGCTCTCTTTTTGCTGTGTGACGCCTACCGTCAGTCCAGGTTGCTCACCATGGCCAGCAAGGTTCTTGATGAACTCGATCCCCTTTCGCCTCCTCCGCTAAGATTGCTCTGGCAGCGTTACCTTATCGAGAAGGTTATATCAGTCAGCGCCGAAGCCTCAGTAATTGAAGACTGGCGCAGGCAATTTTCTGCCAGTAGGGCCTTCATACTGACCAAGAGTAAAGAAAGACATGTCTTTTATCTTGATGACAATCTGGATATTACAATACAGTTATCTGATGACCTTTGGCAAAAAGGCTTGGATGGTCAGATCAACCTCATTGAACTATTTAGCGAGGGTCGGATTCTCTGGGATTCATACCTGGGAGATGAAAACCTGTTTACATACACTTTTCCACAAGACTATGAGGGAAAAGCGGTTGAGGTAGAAGCTTTTGTAAAATGAGAGTCCTTTTGGTCGTACATGATAACGAATCATATATTGGACATTTCCCCTGTGCATTAAGTTATATCGCTTCTGTTTTGAGAAAAGAGGGGCTTGATGTAGAAATATGGAATCAGGATTTGCATCATTGGGCTGATCAAAAACTGGCCGATAAGCTCGATAAGGAAAGATTTGATGTCATTGGAATCAGCATGGTGGCCGGATACTACGAATATCGCAAGTTAAAAGCATTGTCTCAGGCCATAAATGGCAGTATATACCGTCCAACATATATCCTGGGTGGCCACGGTCCTGCTGGCGATGCCGCATTATTTCTCAGGAAGATGCAAGCTGACATTATTGTTATTGGAGAAGGGGAAAATACAATAATTGAAGTTGTTCATGCATTGGCCAATAAAAAAAGCTTAGAAGGCATAGAGGGTATCGCATATCGTGAAAATGATGAAATAATTGTCAATAAACGACGAGAACTCATTAAAGACATTGATTCCATTCCGATTCCTGCTTATGACTTATTTCCAATTACATTTTATCGTTTACAGCGTACATCCACTTTGGCTGGAAATTCTGATTTTCGCTTGCCCATGCTATCCGGTCGAGGGTGTCCTTTCGCATGTAACTTCTGTTTCCGGATGGATAAAGGGTTTCGTCCGAGACACCCGGAAGCCATCGTTAGCGAAATGATATATTTGCACGAGAAGTACGGAATTACAGATATTGCATTTGGTGATGAATTATTAATGAGTTCCGTGGAAAGAACTGAAATTCTCTGCGAAACCTTTATCAAAGAGAAGGTGAAGGTCAGATGGTCATGCAACGGCCGGCTCAACTATGCAACACCGGGATTGATCCGCCTGATGAAAAAGGCTGGCTGCAAACGAATCAATTATGGTGTTGAGTGCTTTGATGATCGTTGCCTTAAGATCATGAACAAGAGTCTGACGGTTAAACAGATTGTCTCGGGTGTCGAAGCGACATTGGCGGCCGGTATCAGTCCAATTCTGAATATTATTTTCGGAAATATCGGGGAGACGATACATACTCTGAACAAAGGCGTTGATTTTCTTTTGAAATATATGGATGGCGCTGAAGTCAGAACCATCAGGCCAGTGACACCTTATCCGGGAAGTCCGCTGTTTGATTATGCTGTTCAATTGGGGCTGCTCAAAGATAGTGAAGATTTTTATGAAAATAAGCACACAAATTCAGATCTGTTAACCGTCAATTTTACAGAGTTGAGTGATCAGGAATTTTATTCAGCTTTGTGCGAAGCCAATAAAACTTTGATCAAGCATACATTTCGTAAAAGAGAAAAAGATATGATCAAACAGACTGAAGATCTGTATAAAAAGCGAAATACAAATTTCAGAGGATTTCGACAGACTTAAGGTTCTGCTGCTTTTCTGCGATCTTTTGGGTATCATGGTGGGAGGGGATCGGCCCCACATCCTTACTTAAGCGGTGAGATACAGTTTTTACAATGTTTTGTTTTTTCTTTTTTGGAATAAATCAAAAAATTGCTGGTTTATTTTTTTTGACTTATCTGAAAGGGGTTTATCTTCTGCTCCCACTCCCTTTGAAAACATCGCAAAGTAGTACCCCTGTTTAATGCTATAGGTTGAGTTGTCATACCCATTTTCTGACAATGCCCGAGAAAAAGTTAACGCCAACTGAGGGTCGGCAAAATATATTTCAATGTACGGTCCGGGTTTTAATCTGTAAGGAAGATCAGGGTAGTATGGAGAGTACATTGACATGGGCGAGAATGGGATCATTGTTTTTTTTTGAACATAAGGTGATATTTTTATTAACCGACCTCTTTGAAGGCTTGTAAAATCAATTTGCAAGCGCATGTTTTCATCAGTTATATATCTGTCATGAGTAAAACTGTCTAAGGCCAGGATATCATATTCACTCCTGGAGATTTGAACATCAGAGTTTCTTACCCGACTCATGACTTCTTTCTTTGCAGAAATTCCGAGAAAATTCACACAATAATCCCCTGCACCTATTTTAAGCCCTGATATATCGTTGTCTTTTTTGGTAAACAGTTCACCCAAAATGGTTCTGGTGTCCGTTTTTTGCAAAACAATATTGTGACTCAGGGATTGAAATAAATTGACACCTATAGCCAATATTATTGCACCCGATATTATTATAATAATCAAGGGACGCTGATATTTGTGATAGTGATTCTTATGGTATTGCCAAAGGCAGAAAAGGGTATAAGCGGCAAAAACCGCAAAAAAGGGGATTAATGGGAGTGCATAGCGATGAAAAGTCATTTTTGTTTTCAGAAGTATCACTAAATGTAAAAAAGGGAAAACCAGAATGGCCAATTTGAAGTACACGTTAATCTTTCGGCTTATCGTTATCAATACTATGCCGATAATTGATAGTAATATGGCGCCGGGATTCCAACCCAGATATATCGATTCTGATATATGGTGATGAACAGTATTGACTGTAAATCCGGGATGGCCAATTGTAACCAGATTTGATGCGTATAGAAAATCCTGAACAAAGGTTTTGAAATTGATTATGATGAATGGGTTTGTAATGAAAAAAGTGATTATTGCAAACATCCCGCACACAATCAGAAGTTTTAGCCCATAAATAAGTGGTTTAATTCGTAACAAAACAGCCACAACAACTGCTGATGCGATTAATGCACCATTATACTTGGCTGAGGCTGAAAGGCCAGTCAGTATGCCCAAAACGACCATTTGTTGCACAGTGACAGTACTGTTTTTCTCAAAGTAATACAGCAGGATGAAAACAGTAAGCACACATAAAGCAGAGAGTGGGATATCGACGGTTATATAATGGGTGTTGGCGTTCCATAATGGGGAAAAAATCAGTAATAGTGCGCCAATCATGGCAAATGGTGTTGATTTTGTCAGAATAAAACAAATCCCGTAAACAGAAAGAGCTCCGATGATAGAGAATAGAATTGTGAGTAGATGCCCTGGTAAATCCCTGTACGGCCATTTATCTAAAATGTTTGATACTTTGTGGGGAAGGATTTTTAAAATAACTTCATATACTGAATATTCAACTGCGTTCAGGTAAATCATCAATGCGGGATAAATAAAAAAGTTGGGATTTCCAAAATGACGGACAGTATGCTTTGCTTTTGGGGTTAGGCTATCTCCATGTTCTATAGGGGTGCCACCATGCATACCAAAAATTATTGTCACAAGAACAATAAATATAACTGACAAACTGATTCTTGATTTTAATCCTCTGATCGATTTCTGCATATTAAACCAGGTAAAAAACTCCCATATTTTGCTCTGATATTTAAGAATGTATCATACTTCAGAGATGATTTAAAAGTTCTTCTTGTACTATTTTGACGTTCATAATTAAAGAAAAAAAACTAACCAAATCTGTTGGCTTAATTTGTTTTAATTTTCCCGCTGAGATGAGGCCCTTGATGATAATCATTATCAATTAGAACTAATCTTCGGCAAGGTGCATGACGATTGGTTTTTAGCCCCAAAATTGATAGGCGAGGGGCTGTGAACCAGATTCATTATTTTTCTATAAAGGTCTGAAACCAGAGGTCCAGATTTAGCCATCTCCAGATATCATCGGCTATGTTTATTTTATGTGTGAGGTGTTGTTCGTACAGAGCCAAAGCCTGTTTTGAATCTATAATCTGGCGCTGAATAAAGCGGTTACTTGTTAATACATCCCGGATATAAACCTGAAAAGACGGGTGCCTGAACCAATTGTCCTGGGGGGTACCGAATCCGATTTTATCCTGCCTGGTACGTATCCGTTCAGGTAAAATTCCTTTCATCGCTTCCCTGAGAATGGTTTTGGTGGTTCCATTATGGATTAGGTTATTGTCGGGCAAAGAAAGTGTTCGTTCTACCAGTCGATAGTCAAGAAAAGGAAGTCGGGATTCGAGGGAAAAGGCCATAGAATTCCTGTCTTCCCATTTAAGCAGAATGGCCAGTTTTTTTTCAAAATTGGAGAGCAGCGCCTCATGAAGATTTTTTGAATAATAAAGACAATCAATCTGGCTGCGATCCTGGGAACAAATTTCTGAAAATGATGGGTTGAGGTATTCCTTACCGTTCGGAGTCCCAGTCGTATGTAGCATTGCTGGCAGCAAGTAGTAAAGAAACAATCGTATCCCATAAAGAGAACGATGGGTACGAATGTAGCTGTAAATCTCCTTTGCCAGTGTGCCAAGTTGAAAAGAATTCAATAAACCTTTAAAAAAAAAGCCAAAATACTGGTGATATCCAGCCAGCTGCTCATCTGCACCTTGTCCATCCAGAGTCACGATGATATGCCCTTTTGCCAATTCCATGACTTTGTATTGTGCATATGCAGCAGATGACGGAACAGGTTCTCCGTGTACAGTGATAAACTCAGGCATGTCATTGAAAAGGCTTAACGCATTGGGGGTGGTAAAGTGCATTTGGGTGCTTGCATTTTCATATTCACGGATATACGATGATTCATCCCCAGTGTCATTTGGTCCATAAACAGCAGAAAATGTTTGCAAGTCCTTCATGTTGAAATCCTTCAAAAGCATTGAAGTAATGCTGGAAGAATCCAGCCCCCCACTAAGACATACTCCGATTGGGACGTCGCTTCGAAGTCGAAGAGCGATAGAAGAATGGAGTGTTTCTTTGAATTCTTCGGCTGTTTTGAAAGGGGATTTCAATTGATCGAACAAGGAATACCAGCGTTCAATTTTAAGTGAATCATCCTGAATTGTCATAAAATGACCCGGGGCCAACTTGGTAATTCCAGTGTAGAAGGTATCATCGGTTCTGTCAGTTCGGCCATATACTAAATATTCAAAGATGGCTTGATGTTCTGGTCTGACTGTTTCCTGTGTTACGCTCAACAGCGGTGGTATTTCCGAGGCGAAAATCAACTGTTTTTGTTTGAACTGATAATAGAGCGGTTTAATACCAAAACGGTCCCTGGCCAAAAAGAGTGATTTGTTGTTAGCGTCAAAAATGGCAAATGCCCACATTCCGTTGAATCTGTTAAGACATGCACTACCCCACTCGATGTAGCTGTAAAGAATGACTTCTGTATCTGTTTCTGATGTAAATACGTATCCCTTGGATAATAGAATTGCTCTCAATTCCAGATAATTGAAGATTTCGCCGTTATGAATAATGGTGTACCGTTTTGTAGAATCACTTTTGGGTTGATGCCCGTTTGAGGAAAGGTCAATAATACTGAGGCGGACAAAACCCAAGCCTACGTTTTGGTCAATAAAAATACCTTCGTCATCCGGGCCTCTATGCTTCATGAGACTGAGCATTATTTTTATTTTATCTGGTTTTATCTGTGTTTTCTCAGTATGGAACACACCACAGATACCGCACATTATTTACTCCTGTGTTGAATAATTACCATTTCAATACAATTTGTTACTGGC
>Ga0105099_10002113_pt1 | contig 11979 bp, 11 predicted proteins | sample PPLLak3cmMay2015_2_FD_79138 | JGI IMG/M metagenome (GOLD analysis project Ga0105099, IMG submission 79138) | Freshwater sediment microbial communities from Prairie Pothole Lake near Jamestown, North Dakota, USA - PPLs Lake P8 Core (1) Depth... | ecosystem: Environmental > Aquatic > Freshwater >...
CAAATTTGATGGTTCTAAACCAATCCTCGTTGTTTCCTGAAATATGTTATTCTTTTCAGACCTTCTTTTGAAGTGGTCAGAGAAGGACGGATTTTAGATATGACCTTTATTAAGAAGTAAAAAACCAGGATGGTCTAACGAATAAGTCCGTCCTAAGTTCTTAACCATGCATAATACTGAAGATTCCAATATTATATTTTATTTAGAATTTTAACATCGGGTATGCCTATTACACCTCCCTTTTCCATTGCTGCTTTCAATTCAGGATTTGCCATAAACCCATTTATTGCTTCTACGCTTGGAACTTCACCAATAATCGTTATCATATTTGCATTATCAACAGAATGATATACGCCCGTGCTTTTGAAACCTGCTTTTAAACGGTTTACTTCATCAGCATCAAAAACCTTTCTCCAATCTGAATAGTTTTTGATTTCATGAGTAACTAATACTGTTATCATTTTTTTGATTATTAAATATTTTCCTACTCGTATGGCTTTTCGGTTTCGCCCCGTTTTTTAATGGGTTTCTGGACTCCTGTAATATAACAATTTGAAACCGAATATGTTTGTGGACTGTTAAATACTCATTGTTTCCAAATCTATATTAAGTCTTTTCAGACCTTTTTTGAAGTGGTCAAAGGAGGACAGATTTTTTTGATCGAAAAAATGAGTTGGAAATATCTATCCCCCTACAAGAACATCATCTGATACTTATTGATGTGCTTAGATAAACTTTAATTAACAGATTGTTAATTCATTGTATAAACACAAAGCCCCCAGATCTGATTTCCAGGGGTATATTATTTTGTATCGATAATACTATTTCTTCGTTTCAGATTCAATTAAATTTTTTATGTTAAGGCAACTCCGTTCCATTAAGCTCTTCAGGAATGATGTGTCCATTGATGAATCTTTTCCTGGCATCTCAGCACTGAGAGTGACTTTTGTTTGATCCTTTGTAATAGATTCAAATTCCATTCTTCCACGTGATTCAACAGAACCATCATGAATCAAAACTCCTATAGATTGATTGGATTTGAATTCCACCACTTCCATTGTTCCCTCCACTACTGTACCGCCATGGCTGTTTTTCCTTTGGATAACCGTTCCGACTCCAATCGGTCCCTTGGAAATCTGTTTCAACTGCATATCTGGATACCAGCGAGGATGATTTTTAACATGATTATAAGCACAGAATGCCTAATTTAGGATCATCCAAAAGTAAAGGTTAGAAATGAGCAGATATAATTCTCGGAGCTATGCCTTATTGATATTTATCTTCCTGGCTACTGTTTTTCCGGAGAATGTTATTGCACAGGATGCTGACAGGAATAAACCTGCAGACAAGCCACTGTTTAATGATCCGGTTTATGATGGTGCCGCTGATCCGGCGGTAATCTGGAATAGAGAAGAGAAGAAGTGGTTTATGTTCTATACAAACCGACGCGCAAATGTTCCCGGTCTGAATGGTGTTACATGGGTTCATGGTACACGGATTGGTATAGCAGAGTCTTCCGACGGAGGTTCCACATGGATATACCGCGATACATGCGACATCCGTTACCGTACGGGCAAATACACCCACTGGGCTCCCGAAGTAATTGAACACAAGGGATTATATCACATGTACCTGACATTTGTTCCGGGAGTTTTTACTGACTGGAACCATCCTCGTTATATCATTCATCTCACAAGTAATAACCTTATAAACTGGGATTTTCAGTCGAAGCTGGAACTTTCATCCGACAGATGCATTGATGCCTGTGTCTTCCACCTGCCCGACGGTACCTGGCGGATGTATTATAATAATGAGGCTGATGGCAAATCGATTTATTATGCCGATAGTCCGGATCTTTATAAGTGGACCGACGGCGGAAAAAAAGTAATAGGTGATCAGGGCGGAGAGGGTCCGGTTGTTTTTTTCTGGAAAGAAAAAGCCTGGATGGCAGTTGACAACTGGAAAGGTCTCGGGATATATTATTCGGACGATTTCGTGTCGTGGAATCGCCAGGGAAAAAACATCCTTCAGGAACCAGGCACCGGTGAAGACGATCAGGTAATCGGACAGCATCCTGACGTTGTGGTAAGCGGCGACAGGGCATTTATTTTCTACTTTACTCATTTCGGACAGGCGTTGGGGAAAAGAGGTACAGGAGACTTTTCCAGCTCAAGACGAAGTTGTATCCAGGTAGCAGAACTTGAATATGAAGATGGCCAGATAATTTGCAATCGTGACAAGCCTGTTTTTATAAACCTGAAGCCCTCCTTTTAGAGCAACAACAATTTATTTCTTAAAATTATAACTGCTTTCAACATTTGGGTTCCCCTTTCCGTCGTAAATTGCTTCCTGCGGATATGGATAGACCGGCCTTGACATGATCTCCCTGCCTGGAACATTTTTCGTTAAAACTATCCTTTCAGGAGGTTTATTGTTCTCTACCCAGTCACGTAAGATTGCCAGCAGATCAGCATCAGATGGTCCTTCCCCTCCTCCGCAATGTAGTACCCCCGGAAGAAGAAAAAGCCTCATATAATCATTGATTGCAGGATCAGCCGCCTTAACTGCATTGTAATGATCAATTGTAGCAAAGGCCGACAGGGCCGGGTCGTTCCACCCATGGTAGAAAATTATTTTCCCTTTTCTGTCCTTAAATCCGCTGTAATCTGAAGATGTAGCATTGAGATAGGCAGCTGCATAATTCATCTCCTTTTCATAACCGCTGAATTTATAATCAAGGTAATTCCAACCGGGGTCCTGTAAAATCAGGTATTTGAATATCTCTATGCCAAAGTATGCCAAAAGACTTGGATAGCCACCTCTCAATGTCATTTCGTTTGGTCCGGTGATCCAGGTGATCCATCCGCCTCCTTCATTTTCACCGCCAAATGGGTACCCCGGAGATTTTATGTTGTTCCCCAAATCGAAACCATTATAGATAGTCTTTATTGCTTTCACCTGAGAAGCGGTGAAACATTCTTTCCCCGGCACATCACCCGGACAAAGAGGCAGCGATATAAAATCAAACTTACAGTTCAAAGGATTGTTAATAATGCTGTCTCTTACTCCATCGAGCAGATCACATTGCTTCAGTACTGCTTCCTGGAGGATCTTAATATGCTTCTTTGTAAGGATCGGTGTGGTAAGGCTTTCAGGATACACGGCCTGAGTATTCTGAATAGCTTCAACTGCTATGGATGTCCAGTCAAAGGCAGGAGCTCCTGCAATAATACCATCAAAATCGTTGGGATAACGCTGTGCTTCCATCATAGCCTGTCCACCTCCCCTTGAACACCCCATGAAATATGAATATTCAGGCCATCTGCCATAATAGTTACCAATAATAGCCTTCGATACTTCGGCCGTACGATGAACAGCAAGATGTCCGAAATTCACCTGTCGCTCCATATCATTAAGCGCCCAGCTTGCTGATCCTAACCCCGCCGTTTTGTGACCTGTATCCGTCCCGGAGGTTGCAAAACCTTCATTTACTTTACCGGCGGCCATGTTCTGAACGGTTCCTACAAAACCACCACCACCTCCCATTACATAAATCCCGTTCCAGACGGATGGCAGCAGGAGCTCAAAATTTATTTCCTTGCCTATAACTCCGGTTACTTTGCAGTGTGATAGTCCCTGAGCGACTGTAACAGCACTGGTGATCTTCACATCAGGGAGCTTCAGCTCGGTCAGCTTTTCACAGGGAATGCATATTTCAGTAACAGGTTTGTCCTGGGCGGTACTTAATATTGAAAGCTGAAACAGCAGTAACAGAAGAATGCCTGACTTTTCCATGGGAGGAATTAATAAATGTATTACCAAAGTTAATATATGTTCATAGGATATTATTAGTGTCCATCTAAATTAAATGATTTTGAGCTAATACACTTACCGGGACCCATATCGGTATGACCATCATTGTTGGGATCATTCTTCCTGATCATAACACTGATTGACTTAATTTTTATCCATGTTTTAATGATGTTCGTCAAAATCAATTACCTGAGAAATATTTTTTCACAGAGTACATAATGTTAAGATAGTCAGTTTTATAACATTAGTTATTGCCTGAAAGATCATGCTTCCTTAAAAATCTTCGTCAATTGGAAGAAGTATTTTTTTTAAAATCATCGTTAAATTACCAGAGACCTGACAAGAAGAAATGCAATAATCAGGCAATACTGAACGAAAACTAAAAGAAATGAAAGCACTATCTGAGATTCACCCGGGAAAAACAGAGGCCAAAACAATGACATTCCGAAAATCCATTAAAGGATTTCAGTATCTGTTAACAATGTTTCTGATGGTCTTCCTGCTTATGATTGCAATACCTTCAAGTGGTTCAACGAAATCGGGTAAAGAAAGAAAATCAGCATGCAGGGCCAGGAATACAGTTCGCAGCTATCCTGTTATAATAACAAAAAAGAATAGTCCTGTGATGTTTAAAACTAATAAGAAATCAAGAACCAGAAATTTCAGTTTCCCGGTATAAAATAGGTTTTATATCGTTACGTTTGTTGCAACTGCATAAGCCGGTCACCTTGACCACATTCCGCCGGATAGATTAACATTTATATATTTATCTATAGATCATAGGATTAACTCCGGCCTTGGGTGGTCAAATTATGCCGGCGGGAGATGGTAAGGGTCACCGGCTTTTGCAACAAGCCCTGGAAAATCATCCCGCATATGTTGGCACACATGAAAAAGATAGTAATGTTTGAAGTCCCTGTAGCGCATTAAATGAAAATAAATTACTATGGTCATTACCTCACTTTCATTGAGACTGCATGGCTTGATCCGCATGCGTGTTCCATCTGTGAGTTGATATGTTTTTAACTGGTTGATGAATACTCTGTTAAAATCATCGATATGACAAAAAATTTCAATAAGTTTGTTTTCAAGATTTTTCATGGATTCTTTCCTTTTATTGTTTGTGGTTAAACAAATTTGGAAAGAATCCTTTTTTATAACAAATTGTATATCAAATAGTTATAAACAAATGATTGTTAATTTATTAACAATCTGCGCGTTATGCAATTATCTTATGTCGAACTCACGTTAAATATATTATTGTAAGGTCAGACTTCATAGTAGTTGTAAAATTTGTAAGAACATTGATTCAGGTAGCATTCCATCTATTAAATCCAACGTGGCTTTATTTCAGCGGGGCATGTTTATTCCAGAATTGCAAAAGCAGTAAACTACGACCACTTCCGGCCAGTCTGAAGTTAAACTCATATTCATACTTCCTTTGGTGCCGGGATCTGAAGTAATTCTGTATAGATTAAATAAGAGATTGGGGTAAGGTGATACCTGTCATGGTCTGAAAATATTATGTCTTAAAAGAAAATTGGAACACACTACAGGGCTGCCGGCAATATAATGAAAAATCCTTAGCCTTTCAGCTCTTCCAGGAGTCGTAATGCAGCATCACGTAACGGTTTTTGTTTCCTTCGCCATATCAGGTATCCTGTAAATGCCGATATCAGCATTATCGGGATATAAAAAACCTGAACGTATAGTATCCTGTTTAACAGTATAACTGTTGTCCATTCGCTTATTTCGGAAACTACCAGGGCGGCATCTATAAGCAGGATTGATGGCAGCATAAATAAATACCGGCTGAAGGTTAGATCATAGCGCTTAGCCGCCTGGTTCAGCATTTCGAATGAAGATACGGAATAGTCGACCTTACGGAAATCAGAATGATACTTTTTAAAAAATACAGCGAATAATGTAAATGCGCTGACAAAACAAAGCCCTGAAATCCTGTAGCGCATAGCAAGAGAAGGGTCGGGATTGACAATAAAAAGTGCCGTATAGATGATTATCATAACAAGAAAAAGCCATTTGAAAAATTTCATTTTCCTGGTATTCCTGTTATCTTCCTCTTTAAACCTGGTCATTAAGGCATTCATATCATTGAAATTATTTGCATCGTTGCTGTTTTTCAGAATTTCTTTACCTGCTTTTTTATTATCTGTATTCATACCGGCCTCCTTTCATTGTTTCACGTAATGTCTCCTTTATTCTGTGTATTTTTACCCTGACATTGGGCTCCGTAATGCCTATTATGTCTGCAATTTCCCTGGTTGAAAGTTCATCCAGGACAAGCCCCATGATCGCTTTGTCGATAATGCTTAACTGGTTCAGTTGCGTTTGCAGATTCTGCAGTTGTTCTTCCCTCACAAATGTATCATCTTCCTCTCCTGTAAGAGTGTTCCTGATTTCCGGTGAATCAATATCCACATTCATCTTCATCTGGTTGTAATTTTTACCTGCATACCTTAAAGCAATATTTATCGCTATCCTGTAAACCCAGGTGCTGATCTCAGACTTCCCCCGGAATGAATCAAGACTTCTCCATATATTCATCAGGATCTCCTGATAGATATCCATCTGGTCATCTGGTGTCGGAGCATAATACCTGCATATGTGTACTATTTTTTCTTTGTTTCCGGAAATTATCTTCCGGAACTGTTCTTCTTTGTTCTCCATATGAATTGGTCTCTTTATTCATTTAGTACATCAGTGAACACTTTTGTTACAGAAATTTAGCCTTTTTTTAAGAAAAGCTTAAATTCTTCCTGTTCAGAATGGTAATAAATTTGTTCCTGACTCCTTTCAGAAAGTGAAGCTTCGAGAGCATAAATAATCCGTTCACGTATTATCAGCTGCCGGCAGAAAGTGGTCAGGGCCTCCGGCTTTTGCAGTTAATTATATATGAGCTCCATAGGAGCAGAATTTTATAGAATATTGATTTTTGTGAATGGTTTCTTTCCCAGTTTGGTAAGCACCTCTTCTGCCCACTTATATGTTTCGGGCATATCACCAATGAATACTATCTCAGCAGGAGCAATCAATGCCGGCAGCTGATAAACATCCGTGATCCTTAAGCAATTCAATATCTCGATTGCAGCTCCCCTGCCATCGGGACTGCTGGCCATATCCTGGGTGGCCGGAGGATTTTTCAGTATAACTGTTTTACATTTTCCGTCGAGAAGGCCGCCATAAAGTGCAACAACACCCATGTCTTCCCTGGCGGCAATACCTATGGAATCGGCATTTACGCCATCAAGTGTCCTGCAGAAATCAATGCATCTGGTAAGGTCATAGACCTGCATTGATGCAAGTGTTCTTCCCAGCCATGCTGATGCACGGCGTACATGCCATTGCATGTTCGGATCCCAGCCGAACTCCCCTACACCTCTTACCTCGAAATAGGCAATATTCCATTTATTATCAAGATCTTCTATAAACCCTTCCGATTCCCACCGCGATTCATTGGGATTGCGCAGAACGATCATCAGTGGTTTTTTCTGTGACGGGTCATTTCTCCAACGTATGTCAACCTTAAGTCTCCATCCCGCCTCCGGAACAAAACTGTAGATATCACTTCCGTATTCTGCCCTGTCAAGAGTCCTGAATACTTTTACCGAATCAAATGAAGGAGGATTCTCAGGGAAAGCCGAAAAACTTTTCTTTTTAAGAAAATCTTTAACTGTATTACGAAATTCATTCAGTTCACTTTCTGTTGTTATTTGGGGATTTAAAGCCAGTTTAACGAAAGAATCCTGAATTGTGGTTGTTCTGTCGTCTGAAGGAGGCCCTTCCGTGTACGCCTTTAATTCTTCTTCTGACAGCATATAAGCCGGTGAGGTATCAATATCACCCGCTTCTTTAGGAGAAATTGGTTTTCCCATAAGATGTCCGGAGAAAAAGGAGAATATTTTTTCCCTGGAATCCTTATGATATGAATGACCTCCGGGGGTATCAATAAACTCAATATTAGCGGGAGCATTGTGTAACTGATAGATCCTTCGGAGGTCATTATAGATCCTTTTAACCGATTCGATCCGGTTCAGACCATCACGGTCTGCCTGGCCTATCAGCAAGGGCCGTGGAGCTATCAGGGCTCCTATGTCCTGAAAATCAATAAGGTGAGTGTTAATAGCCATCATACAGTCGCAATGACCGTCAATGGTACGTGTTGATATCTGTGCTTCCATTGTACTGGCCCCGCATACTGGAGCGACAGCTTTAACCCTCGGGTCAGCTGCGGCAAGGAACCAGCTTATTGCACCACCGCCTGAAATTCCCGTGGCTCCCATATTTTGAATGTCTACTTCGGTTCTTTCAGAGAGCAGGTCGAGTCCCCGGATCGCATTCCAGACTTCCACTCCGGCCGGAGTATAGCCCCGGCTGTACCAGTTGAACCAGCCCCTGGCATAACATCCGTGGTGCTGGCCGCGAACCTCCCCGTACTGGATAGTTTCCACGATAAGGCAAACAAATCCAAGTTTGGCGAATTTTGCCGGATGTGCCTGATAATGAACTTTCTGTGTTAATGAGTGGCCGCATAGGTAGACTATTGCAGGAGCCTTTCCATTTATACTATCAGGAATATAAAGATTGGCAGGTACATACAGACCGGGCAGTGACTCATAATAAAGCTTTTCTATTCTGTAACCGTCTCTCTGAATTGTTCCGGTAATTCTGACATTCAAAGGTGACCGTTCACCGCTCAGGGGCATGTCCTGCATGCTAATCATTTCAATGAATTCAGCATGTCTTTCAGGCCTCATCCTTTCCCACTCTTCTGCAGAAATAATATCTGTACCGGAATTATCCGTTATATCCTTCGCAACTTTTACGAGGTAATCACGGATATTATTTGACTGTACTTCTTTTGGCTTAACCGCAGATTTGTTACCTGAACAGGAAAAATTCAGGAGTATAGCACTAATTAATAAAACAAGTGAAAATTGTTTTTTCATTTTCCGGTGGTATTTATTTTATAACACTGTTATTTGGTAAAAACAGGTCGTTCCCCGATTTGGCGGATAGCTGTCAACCTAATTCATAAAAATAGTTGAATTAGAATACATAAAGGTAATAATTTAGTTTGGAGGTTGGTGAATGAACCGGTGGACCTGACCATTTTCAGCCGGAGTTAACTGACCACCTCCCCGCATCGGCAGCCGAAGCTTTCTTTGTCCCCCGGAATGAAATGAAGGAAACGAGGGCTGTCCGGTTGTAAATAACTGTTATCCTTCAGCTTATATTATTGAAATAAAGAACGGCATTTCCCTGACTGTTTCGTGGAATAACTTGTCTATCTGCATTAAAACCTCATGGGTTCTAATGAATGGGAATGCCGCCGCTGACCATTTCTGAGGCTACAAGGATGCCCACTGCCAGTGGCAGGTCATATGAGGAGCCTTCCTTCCGGATGTCAGCCGGTGCCATGTTGATTATCACCTGCCTGCCGGGCCAGTGGAGACCCACTGCCCGGAGGGCCGACTCTATCCGCTGCTGGCTCTCCTTCACCGCGGTATCGGGAAGACCGACAAGCATGTAACGTACACCGCGGGTTACATCGACTTCTATTGTAACCGGAACCGCCTCAATGCCGATAACGGCAGCGCTGAAGGTCTTGACCAGCATGGCTCAGTCTTTATGTTGTACAAAAGAAAAAGGAGGAAATGCAGCATAAATTTATGGATTATCCAGGATAGATACAATAGAAAGAAGATTAAATGCCGGCCCTGTACTCCTTTATACGGCTATTCATGTTAAAAAATATCTGATTTGTGAAAATCGCGGCGACTGAATGTAACCTTTACATTAGAATAAAGTAAAAAGTAAAAGATACCGGAAAGGACAATGTTTTTTTTACCGGACCGTTATAATACTCAATGAGTAGAACTTTAATGATGGGCTATGAAAAATGTTGGTTTTGTTACTGTAATACTATTTATTGTTTTTACGCTATTCAGTTGCCAGAAAGAAACTCCTCCAACAGATAATCCTGAAGATTTCTTTATTGAAGTTGGGAATTTACTTATCAATAACAATCCTGCCCAACTGGCAGCAAGGATAACGTATAAGAATGAAATAGTACCCATTGTGGATAAAGAAACTTCCTCACTCCTGAAGAGCGGTTCAGTTTTTCCGGAAATAGACCTTACAAAGAACTATGCTTTTAAATTGAAGTCCGAAGTTGATCCTCCGGTTTACGAGAATAAGACGCTACAGGCAACCCATGTCACCATTAAGGATAACTATGCTTATGTTACCTATAACACACGTGGGCCTGAATGGCTGGGAGGTATAGAGATATTCGATGTTTCTGATCTGAAGAACCCGGTGATTATTTCAAGCGCCATACTTCCAAATACAGATGTAAGTGCTGTAGACTATGCGGATGGAAAGATCTATGTGGTCGGTGCAACAGGAGATTATGAAGACTTAGGATTTGTATCGCCGGCATTTATGGAAGTAATATCACTCGATGCAACAATGGCCTTTGAAAAAGTAGATACCATCATTGATATTCCTTCCTTTGCCGGAACTGATATTAAGGTAGCAGCCGGTCATATATTTGCTACCAGCGGTTCCACCGGGGGGCTTACCGTTTTTGATGCCGGCTTTGCAAAAGCAGGTATAACGGAAATCTCTGATGCCCGTTCAGTTGATGCAAACTCAGATCACCTTTACGTGTTGAAAGGGCAGGAAGGGCAGGTGAAGGTGTTCGAATTGTCTGATGCCTCTCCTGCCGGAACATATCATGTCGGTGGAGCGAACATCCCGGAATCCAAATCTGAAATTGCGGTTTCAGACGAGTATATTTTTGCTGCATTGAATGAAGGAGGACTCTCTGTTCTCAATCTCGACGGGAGCATTAAACAAAGTCTTCCAAAACCTGTAACACCTTACGGTGCTCTCGATGAGAACCATGTAACCAATAGTGTATCTCTCAATGGTGACCTTGTGTTGATAGGAAATGGTGAGTCCGGTATATATGTTGGCGGACTTATTGCAGAAAAAAATGATAGCCTATGGATGTTGGGGGCTATGACCTTCGGTGAATCCCAGTCTGCAAATTTTGTGGAATCAAAAGACAGTGTGATTTTTGTTGCTACAGGACTCGGAGGTCTGAAAATACTTGCCATAAATATTGATGAAGGGGTACCTGACAATGTTGAGCCTACCGAACCCTGCGTAACATTGATGGCAAATATTTCGGAATTGTTCCCTGAAAGGATGGATGTGAGGAATGTCCATAATGACCTGTTCAGTGATACTGCCCACCTGAATATTTATGTCAAAGAGGAAACACCAGTCTTCGTATCATTCATTGATGAAGGAGCCGGCTGGAGAAATACTTTCGGATACTATTCTTATCCAGCGGGTAACCCGCCGCAAAGCATCGATGATCTTGAAAAGCATATAGTCTTTCCCAACGTTTCAAAGGTCGGTGAGGGCGGTGGCCTGGACTTTGGAGACCGTGTACAATTGGGTGACGGCAGCTTTCCGGCAGGAACGGTAATAGGCTTTTACATTGTTGCCCAGGGATGGAAAAACGGTCTCACAACTGATGGTGTCTATACACAATATACAGACAGGATTTTCAATAGTGATCAGGCCCAGCAATCAACCCTTTTTGTAAGCAGCGGTTGCGATGATATCGTACTTACATTTGAAGATATTAAGGTTAAGCAGAGCAGCTGTGATCACGACTTTAATGATATTATCCTTACCATTAAAGATTCCAGGGATATGGGTATGCCAAATACAAAATTGGATGTTTCAGGATTGCCGAGGAAATAGGATTATACTTAATCAGAACCAAATTATTATAAATATCCTGTCAGTTTGTGCCGGTAACCATAACGCCATAAAGTTACAATTAGTCTAATATAATGTCTCGATCACCACATAATCACTAAACGCAACATCTGACATATATTGATGCGGTAAAAAAGAATTAGAAGACTGGTTAATATATTATTCATTGTTGGCCAATCCAACGATAGAATTTCCAACTTCCATCACCTTGTTTTTGAAAATGGAGAAACTTCTCTGTTTAGTTAAAATGGTCGAATCCCCTTCTTGAGTGAGTTTCTTTTCCATCAATGCAACCTCAAATGCAAAGTCACCAAGAACCTTAACCTCAATCTGCTCTATATTTAG